>Ga0114976_10000686_pt1 | contig 21178 bp, 16 predicted proteins | sample S_130805_EF_Meta_FD_87319 | JGI IMG/M metagenome (GOLD analysis project Ga0114976, IMG submission 87319) | Freshwater microbial communities from Lake Simoncouche, Canada to study carbon cycling - S_130805_EF_MetaG | ecosystem: Environmental > Aquatic > Freshwater > Lake | place: Lake...
ATAAATACCTACAAGAAAAACTTGCAGGTAGAGGTTTTGGGGCAGTCCCAATGTTTCCAACATATCCTAGCGACTTTAGTGTTGCAGAAAGCTTTAGCCTAGATGTTCTCACATCTGGCGGTACATCAAGGTACACGTTTCAGGGACAAGCAGCGGTATTTGACAGAATGTTTAAGATGCGTAGAACACCATTCCCATACATTAAATGTGAACAACTACTATATTACTTTTATGCACTTACAGAAACAGCTGTAGTAAACCTTATAGAAATGACACAAGAGATACAGGATCTTCTTGACAATGGAGACGACTCAGCAAAAGATCTAAATGCCTGGATCGCATCCAAGGTAACTGGCACAGTAACTGTAGACGGCAAGATTCACAACAAGGTTACGTTTGACGGAAAAGATTTCTTGCTACCTTATTTTCACGAAATAAAGATCTATCAACTTGAAGAAACTCGTGACATTATAGATTTTGGTACTGCTCGTACATATGCAGGGAATAAAATAATTATTGACTATGATTGGCACAAATCAGATTCATTTGCATAATAACCATATATAATTATAAAGAGGAAACACCCACCCAAAATTCTATAACAAGAAAGAGGTGAAATAATTATGGCATATTCACGTGGTACAAGTGCTAACATCATTGTTGGTGCAGCAGCACTTTTCACATTCGAAGACGGTCCAATCGGTCAAAACACAAGTGGTGGTATTACCAACACTCAAGCTGAAATCGATCTCCCCGACTTCGTAAAAAACATTTCGTACAAGGAAACCCTTGACGCTGATGTTGATTTCCGTAACGTTGGTTACACAATGAACGGTCTTGAAATTGTATTCCAGCCTGACTTCGGTGAGGTACAGGTTGACCAAGTTCTTGACGTTGCCAAGCTTTACAAGCAGGGAATGCAGGTTAACCTTAACACAGCATTCGCTGAAGCAACACTTGACAACTTGCTTTTTGCAATCGCAGGACAGCAGACCGATCTTTCTCCATCAAACGATGTTCCAGGGTCACCTGGATACAAGAAGGGTTTTGACAACAGTGCTTCAGGATTCGCTAAGTTTGGTGCATACGGTTACGTAGGTGACCGAGTTCTAACACTCAGTGCAGGAAACATTGGAGAATGTCCAGTTGAGCGTGGTCTCGTTGCAGTTGGTCCAGGAACAGGAGACTGTGCATCTGGTTCATCCATCGAGCGTGTTTACGTTGGATACCGTGCTCTCTCAATCGAGAGTGTTACAGTTTCAGCTAAGCGTGACGAAGCTACAATGTTCGAAGTCTCATTCAGACTTCTTCCTAACGACAATGCGTCTTATGGAAAGATTGTAGACCGCACACTCGCATCATAATTTAATACAATCAGGACTGCTCAGAGTTTCGGCTCTGGGCAGTTTTGTTTTTGATACAATAGATGTATGGCAACAACAATTTATGAATCAGGCACGGTACATCTAATAGATGGTACAGAGTTATACATAACACCACTAAAGCTAAAATACCTTAGAGAATTTATGGTGGCATTTGAGGCAGTAAAAGAAGCAAATGGAGATAGTGAAGCAATATCTGCATTAGCAGAGTGTGCAAGAATATGTATGAAACAGTTTTATCCATCAATCAAAACAATCGAAGACTTAGAAGATAGCGTAGACCTTCCAACTATTTATAAAATTTTAGATATATCTGCAGATATTAAAATCAATGAAGATAAAGAAGAAGAGAGTGTAAAGGAACAGGCAGTCGAGAGTGGGTCTACCTGGGATGACCTTGATCTGGCTAAGCTTGAGTCTGAAGTTTTCTTGCTTGGTATTTGGAAAGACTTTGAAGAACTTGAAAAATCAATATCTATGCCAGAACTAATATCAATCTTAAACATTAAAAGAGATTTGGACTACGAAGAAAAAAGATTCTTTGCAGGAATTCAAGGGGTAGACCTAGATAAACAAAATGGTGGTAAGGGTGGACAAGATCTGTGGGAAGAAAAGAAAGCTAAGTTTTTTAGTGGTGGTGCTACTAGTGACCCTAACGACATTGTTTCCTATCAAGGACCTAATGCTGCAAAGGCTGGCTTTGGTATTGATATGGGACTTGGCTATGAAAAACTAGTCGAAAACTAAATAGCTTCTGTGATATAATTTAATAAGCCTAACAAGGAGGAAACAATGGCAACAACAATTAATGAAGAATCAAAGATCGTCCTAATTGACGGTACAGAGATTACAGTTCGACCACTAAAGATTTCACTACTTCGTGACTTTATGAAGAAGTTTGAAGGCATTGCAGAGGTTGCAGAAGACAACGGAAAGTCTATGAACCTTCTTATGGAGTGCGTTCAGATTGCAATGAAGCAGTACAAGCCAGAACTTTCAGGAGACCTAGCTGCTCTTGAAGACAACATCGATTTACCAACGGTATATCAAATTGTAGAAGCCGCATCTGGAGTAAAACTCTCAGACGCACTTGGCTTAAGCTAAATTTAAAATAGGGGTGTAAATGAATGGTTGACGATGTAAATGCTAATATTGGCGTAAATATTGATACGTCGTCAGCCATTGCTTCTCTCAAAAATCTTCAAAGAGAGATCTCTCTATTTCACACCCAGATGGCTCGTGGTGGGGCAACCGCAAATGCACAGGCTGCCCAACTACAGTCAAATCTTTTAAATGCAGTAAATGCTACTGGTCAATTTCAAGCCAGTATGACTCGTGTAAATTCAACAACCGAGGCATTCACTACAGCACTTGAAAAGAACAAGCTGACAATGGGTCAGTACTTTAGATATGCTGGTGGGGCAAGCAAAACTTTCGGTAGAGCATTTAAGTCAGAGTTTGACACTATCTCAAAGGTAGCAGTAGAACGAGTTAAAGATCTACAGACTCAATATATTTCTATGGGTCGTGATGCAAACGGTGCATTACAGTCTATCAAGATTAGACCACTAACTCTTGATATGGATAACCTTGCTACCAAGACAATGGTTGCTGCACAAAAACAACAACTGTTTAATCAGCTATTAACACAGGGTTCTACTAATCTTCTAAATTTTGGTAAGAATACTCAGTGGGCTGGTCGTCAACTTATGGTTGGTTTCACACTTCCACTTACATTATTTGCAAGCACTGCTGCTAAGTCCTTTATGGAAATTGAAAAGCAGGTAATTAGAATTCGTCGTGTTTATGGTGACTTTAATACTACTGTTGCAGAAACTGATAAAATGATTGATTCAATCAAATCTCTTGCAGGAGAATATACTAAATATGGTGTAGCTGTTAAGGATACATTGGGTCTTGCTTCAGAAGCTGCCGCTATGGGTAAGACTGGTCAAGAGCTTCTTGCTCAAGTTGCACAGGCAACTCGTCTTGCTGTGCTTGGTAACGTAGAACAGTCACAGGCTCTTGAAACAACTATATCTCTCACAAATACGTTTGCCACTGCAACCGATCAACTTGCTGGAAAAATTGACTTCCTCAACGCAGTTGAAAACCAGTCAGTAACATCTATTGAAGACCTTACTGAAGCTATTCCAAAAGCTGGTCCAGTTGTTCAGCAACTTGGTGGAAATATAGAGGATCTAGCATTCTTCCTTACAGCTATGAAGGAAGGTGGCATTAATGCATCTGAAGGGGCTAACGCACTTAAGTCAGGTCTAGCTGCTCTTATTAATCCAACTGGAAAAGCAAAAGAAATGCTTCAGGGTTTTGGAATTAACATTGACAATATTGTTAATTCAAACAAGGGAGATATTAAAGGTCTAGTTATTGACTTTGCATCAGCACTCGATACCCTTGATCCCCTAAGCCGTGCTCGTGCTATTGAACAGCTATTTGGTAAGTTCCAGTTCTCACGTCTATCTACACTCTTCCAGAACGTTATTGGCGAGGGTACACAGGCAAGTCGTGTCCTTGAACTAACAAAAGCAACTACACAAGAACTTGCAATCTTGTCCCAACGAGAACTTAAAAAGGTAGAAGATACAACCACCTATAAATTTGAAAAAGCCTTTGCTGATTTCCAAGCAGCATTAGCACCAGTTGGAGAAGCGTTCCTTAAAGCTGTTACTCCAGTTATTGAGTTTGGAACAAAGCTACTTAATCAATTTAACTCTATGGGAGATGGTGCAAAAAACTTTACCGTTATTCTTACTACAGTTGTAGCAGGTATTGGTCCTGTACTACTTATGACTGTTGGTCTTGTTGCTAACGGTGTTGCCAACCTTATCAAGATGTCCCAAATGCTTGGCGGAATATTTAGAAAAACTGGAACAGACACAGGACTTCTTGGTTTACAAACAGACTATATGACTCAACAACAAATTGAGGCAGCAGCAGTAGCAGCATCACTCAATCAGTCACACAGCAAACTTACACAAACATTTAGCGTAGAAGCAGCAGCACTCAACTCCTTGACTGCCGCATACCAAAGAGCAATTACAGCACAGCGTGGCTTTGGTGCTGCAGGTTCGGTAACAAGAAGCTCTACAATTCCAAAAAAGTATGCTAAGGGTGTAATTAGTGTTCCTGGTCCAAAGGGCAAGGGCGATGTAGTCCCTGCAATGCTTTCCCCAGGTGAGGCAGTTATCCCTGCAGCAATGGCTAAAAAGTATGGCGGTCTTATTAGCGGTATGATTGCTGATAATATTCCTGGATACTATAAGGGATTCCAAGAATCACATATGGGTGCTGACCTAGACATAACTGATCCAAAAGTTATAGATCAAATTGAAGCAAGATATCCAGGATTTAAACAATTAACTCCACAGCAACAGGCATTGGTTGCAGCAAAGGGAAACCTAACAGCTACTCTTCCAGAGTGGATGAATCAATTTATGCGTGAAAGTAGCTCAGGAATAAACCCAGATACATTTGAAAAAGAATGGAACAAGTCTAAAGGAAAACTTGGAAAAGCCGCAGTTGTTGCAGGTATTGATGTATCTACTGAAGCAACCAGGACTATTGTTCAAGGATTTGAAGACAGTATTGGAAAAGAAGCAGCTAGGCTTGCACGAGTAGAGGGTACACCAGTATTTGACAGGCATCTCGATGCAGCAGCAGAATCAATTTTAACAAGAGCAGAAACAAGTACAAATGCTGCCATCGCTGATGCTGGTAAAAAACTAAAAGCTCAAAAATCAGTGGTGGGAACTATTAGGTCAAATCTTCCCAAACGACCTGGAGAAACAGACGATGCAGCACTTAAGAGATTATACAACGAAGGAAAGCTGACTGCAAAAGAAAAAGGAATGTATCTTGGCAATACAGGCTTGCAAGTTGGACGAGACGCTCTACCTGGGAGTAGTGGCAAAAATGCAACTGCACAGCAGAGAGCACTTAGACAACAGGCAGAACTAGCAAGATCAGCGTGGTGGGCAGCAGGAGGGGATCCAAACACAAAATCAAACACAATGCGTGGAGCAAGCGTAAGCTCTGGCTCTATGAGTGTTGGTCGTGCAATCAAGAGCTACGAAAGCGTAAGCGATGCACAAGTTGCTGCTGCTGGAATGCCATTACAAGTTCTTGAAGAAAGCAAAAGACCAAATCAAAAAACTGGTTCTCAAATTGCTTCAGCTACAGTAAAACAAATTGCAGATGGTGCAGCAGCACAAGCACAAACAAGTTCTCCTTCAAGAGTTACTAGAAAAATTGGTCAAGACACAGCACAGGGATATATCGACGGTGTTCAGTCTGGTGCTGCGGAAGCTAGAAAAGCTGGTAGAACAACAGGTAGACGTGTAACAAAAGCTACTGGTGGACCAATTGTTGTTGATCAAACTGGAACTCAAATACTTCCAGGCTCAAAAAGAAAACCTCGTCGTGCTACACGACCACAAGGATCACCTGGACCAGTAGTATATTCTCCAGATGTTATGTATGGTCCACAAGATGACCCTAACAGAAAACCCAAAAAACCATCTATGAGATCACGTATTTCTAGTGGGATTCGTAATGGTGCTAGTAGAATGAACGGAATGGGCGGTATGGGAGTAGGTATGGGTCTATCTGGTGCTGGAATGGTTGCTGGGATGATGGGCAATGAAGGTTTGGCTGGTAGTCTTTCTACTGCTGGTAATATTGCTATGGCAGTATCTGGTATTGCACTACTTATTCCAATGCTAAAAACATTTACAATTGCTGTTGCAGGTATTGCTGGAGTAAGCGTTGCTGCAGCAGGTGCGGTGCTTGGGTTAGCTGGAGCATTCGGGTTACTGCTTTTTCTAGCTTACCAGCATAATGAAGAAATGAAAAAGATTACTAGAGAGACTAAGGCACAGGTCGATAGTCTTGGTGCAAGTCGATCTTCAATGGAGAAGATGGCTGAAGCACAAGGGAAGGTTCTTCCAAGTGATATTATAGCCCAACAACGTGCAGACGCTATTGCTGGAATTCAAAGAGTTGGTCAAGAAGCAACAGCTGGCGAGACATACCTCACTACTGAAGCAGGGAAAGCACTAACAGATTCTGTACAAAAGGCAACAACAAATGGTCTAGGAAAAGCTTTTACCGCAACATTAATTTCTCAACAACTTGCTTCTGGAATTTCAAATGGAATAATAACTAACATAGAGGCTACAAGCATTGCAGACGCACTCGCTGCTGAACTAAAAGACTCTAAACTTGGTGCAGACATTAAGGGAAATCTTAATTCACTAATGACATCCGACGGAAAAGATGCATTTGAAAAGGGAATAGACTTAAAGGTTAATCTTATTGAAGATGTAACTAAGACTCAAACAAGTTCTTCAATGAAAAATCTTGTTAATACTGGTTTACTTAGAAGTCAAAATCTTCCTGGAGCTGTCCAAGCTAAACAACAGCAAACTGGTTTAGCTCTAACAGATTCTCAACAAGCCGCAGCACTTGGAGCAGAAGCCTCAATTCTTCAACAAAGAGTGGCAGTGTCTCAACAAGCACTAGATGCTTTAGAATTACAACGCCAACAAGATGAAATTTCACAAGAGCAGTATGAGCAGGGTCGTGCAGAAATTCTTAAAGCTGGAACAAATGCGTATAAACAAAATCTTGAAGTTATAAAATCACTAAGTCCACAGCAACAGCAAGGTATAAGCACTGCTCTTGGTACATCTATTACAGATATGTTTAAGGGTACTCCAATGGAAGCATTTGCAACTCTTGCAGCATCAAACCTAGATACGTTAGACTTAACAACAAAGATAACTATTCAAACAGCCATTGCCTCTGGTTCACTTTCTGTAACAGCTTTTAATAATATCTTTGATACCTATGGCGGAGATCAAAAACAAATTGATGCAACAATAAATCTAGATACAACATATGGATCAGGAACTGCTGAGATTGTTGGGCAACTTGCACCTTACATTGGAAAAACTGGGGTAGTTACTCTTAGTACATTCTTAAATGCAGAAGGAACAAGTCTTAAAGATGGACAACAATTATTAGACATTATGTCTATGGCATCAGCAGCAGGGGAAGATGGAGTAGATGTATCAGCTACACTAAGATTTATTTCAAAAAATGCAGATAAAGTATTGGCAGACTGGCAATCTTGGGAGGGACTGTCTGATGAAGAAAAAACTGTAAGACTTCAATTTGAAACTAATGGTTTTACATTAGCAATGAATCAATGGAATGAATATGCAGGTCTACCAGATTATCAACAAAAAGTTTTTAGACAAGTCTATACCGAAGAAATGCTTACTATTAGAGCAAACTATACAATGCCAAACAGTGGTACTTTTAATCTAAGAGGATTTGAAAATGCTATTGGAGCAATTGGAAGTGCATACACTAGGGCAATGAATGCCGCACTGGGAACTTCTGCTCCAAGCACAAGCACACCAGCTAATGCTAACCCTGATGGCGGTGGTGGAGGTGGTGGAAACAATGAAGATCCACAGCTTGCTAGACTAAATAAGAAAAAAGATAAAGAACAAAAAGCACTAAATGTTATTGCACTCAAAGAAGATGCAATCAATAAAGTATATGACAAGCGTAAGAAAACTCTTGAAGAAATTGCAAAGATTAATGCAAACATTGCAGACCAGCAAAAAGACCAGCTAGATGTATCTATCGCACTGACTTCTGGTGACATTGCTGCTGCTGCTCGTGCAGTACAAAATCAAAGAGTCAAGGCTGCTGCTTATGCTCAAGAAGAACAGATACGAGCACTTGAGGCTAAGAGGCAAGCAGAACTTGATGGAATTATTGTTAACGGTAAAACTAGAGAAGCTTATGAGGCTGAAATTGCAAAACTTAATCTTAAGATTGCAGAACGTGAACTAGAGTTAGCTCTTGGAGGTACATCTGGAGGCAGTGGCGGTGCAGGCAGTGGTGGTGGGTCAGGCAGTAGCGGTTCTGGAAGCAGCGGTAACACTGGTAACACTGGTAACGACGGCAATAATGGAAACAATAACAATGGCGGTAACAACGACAGCACAACAGGAAATCCAGGAATTCCAACATATCCATCGAGAGATGCTGGGTATGGAAAATATTGGAGATATTATCCTACAGATAAAGGATATCGTGTAGCAATTAGACCAAAGCCAGACTCTCCAACCGAGACTGGTAAAAGATGGGAGTGGGATACTACTAAGGATGAATGGTACCTCTACACAGTTCCAAAGCCAGGACCAACATATGTTTGGGATAATGTAAGCGATGCCTGGAAGCTCCCTTCTGGAGGCGGTGGCGGTGGTGGACCTACACCAATGGCTGCTGGTGGACTTGTTGGATACTCAATGGGTGGAAAAGTTGCAAGAAGATATATGGCTGCTGGTGGATATCTTGGTTCAGACACTGTTTCTGCTATGCTTACTCCTGGAGAGTTTGTAGTTAAGCGTCCTGCCGTACAAAATTTTGGGGTAAAGAATCTTGAAGCAATCAATAGTGGCAAATCTCTTAACGGTTCAGTGTATAATTATAGTGTAACTGTTAATGCTGGAAGTAATGCTAGTGCCGATGATATTGCACGAACAGTAATGGGCAGAATTAAACAGGTTGAAAATACAAGACTTAGGGGAAATAGACTTTAATGACATATATCAGCAATAGGCAAAAGTATGAGCGTCCACAGGGGATGCTCTGGGCAGAAGACTATATAGCCCCAACTACAACAAACGAGGTACTAGCCATTTCTGGATTTGAGTTCGGATCTGATGCCCTTGTTGCAAATCAAACATTCTTAATTCTTTCAGACCATAATAGATCATCTATTGATGTTTCAACAGATAGAATTCAAAATAGAGAAAGAATGATTAATGGTCGTATGCGTTCATTCCACGTTGCCGATAAAATTAAAATATCTACCTCCTGGGAAATGCTACCTTCAAGAAGATCTGCTACTTATTCAAACTTTAGAGCAACAATCTCTGCACCAATTACTTCCGCTGTAGGGGATGGGCAGACAATTACTTATATTGCAACTGGAACAGCAATTAAATTAACTGTTGGTGAATATGTTTCTATATCTGGTATGAGTATTGATGGGTATAATAAAACTAATGCAGAAATATTATCAGTAACAGAGGGTGCAAATACAACATTTACTGTTAGTGGAACTACAACAGGAACCCCAACATATACTGATGCAAAAATTACTACTACAGAATCCAGGACAAATTACTATGCACCAGATGAATATACTGTAGATGGTGGTGCTGGAGGTGCAGACGTTCTTGACTGGTATGAAAATCACACAGGACCGTTCTATGTCTATCTTTCTTATGATAAACCAAAAAACTTTAAGTCTGACTCAAACCTTAATAATGGTTCGTATGCCAGACTAAGTGAATATAGCGAAGTTGTAGAAATGTATATCTCAGATTTTTCATATACAATTGTTCGTCGTGGAGGAACCAATTATGACTTCTGGGATATTTCTGTAACTTTAGAAGAGGTTTAAATGTACGAGAATACTTCACTAACCACTCACCTAAATACCTCAAATTCTATCGAGGTAGAGGCAGCTATCTATTCTGAAATAAATATGAACTATGCAGAGAATATTAGCATAATTGGAAACTATAGAAACCGACCAGAAACAGAAACTACATATACCACGTTTAGTACAGGGCAGAATGATAAAGCATATTATGAAGGATACACAGATTCTGATGTTGTAGTTGATGGTGGATATGATGTTTCTGAAAATGTTCCTGCAGTATTTAGTTCAATAGATACAAAGAAAAAACTTTTGTTTTCCTTAGAAGATTGTTTTCAAAGATTTAGACCTCGCTCTGGCATTAATAAAGCGGTATCTTATGGAAATGCTTTAGGACACTTTGCACACAATACATCTAGCACAATGATGCAACGTCCAAGATATTATATATCAGATAAAGATGATGCCTTTAAGTATTGGACATCATTCAGAAAAGAGCAATTAGGATCATCTACCATTTCAGTTGAACGAGGTATTTCAAATAAATCTGTAACTTTAAATAGTCGTCTTCAGTATTACATTGATGATGCTGCACCATTTATTGTTTATAAAAATCAAATTCCAATAAATAGAATTATTATAAAGATGCAGACTCACGTTGGAACTTCAACAATTGGTAATATTTATGATGGAAATACTTTAATCCCAGACCCATTTTATGATGCTGAGAATGCAATTATTAATAGAACAGTACCAATTAAATGGAAGATTCAATATTTAAATAATTCAAATACTTGGATAGATTTAAAAACATTTACAAACGCCGATAACTCAGTAGCACCACTTATTAATAGAGATGGATACCTTGAGCTTCAATATGGAGCTGGTAACTGGACTGTAGGCTCAGAAACATTGAGTGGAAATACACCATTTTTTACAGACTTTAATAATCAATCATCAACACAGTTTATGTACATCAAAGGTTTAAGAGTTGTAGTAGACACAATGAGTAAACGTGACGTTCCGTTTGAGTTGATTGAGCTATCTCCACGACTTGCTATTAATATGACAGATATCACTAAAGACTATACAATTAATAAGATCGCTTCTGATCTTGGAGTAAGCGGTCTTCCAGTTGGTCAGTTACTAGCATCAACTGGCTCAATTACAATTGCAGACTTTGACCAGGTATTAAATACTAACAATGCTAACAGCGTTATTGCACCATACGTTAAACGTAATATGCAAGTAAAGTTTTATGAAATTATCAAAAATGTTCCAGTAACGGTAGGTGGAACAACAACCCCAACATCTTTTTATGTTCCAATTAAAACAATGTATGCAGAATCATTTCCAGAAATTAAGAATGACTCTCGCACAGCAACAATCAGACTGAGAGACCTATACTTTCACTTTGAGTCACTTACAGCTCCCGAAGCATTGTTTGCAGATGTTTCATTTAGTTATGCCATAGCAATGTTGCTTGACTCTATTGGTTTTTCAAATTATATATATAAAAAATCTGCTAGTGATAAAGATTTGATTATTCCATATTTTTACATTGGACCAAATACAACGGTGGCAGAGGTGCTACAACAACTAGCTATATCTTCACAAACAGCTATGTTTTTTGATGAACAAAATAACTTTGTTCTTATGAGCAAAAGCTATATGCTTGCAGAGCTTGGAGATAGGCTTGGGCTTCAAAATTCTGGCAATGAGGTTAGTCTACAACTTTTTGGAAGTAAGGATAGCACTCGTATTGGTCGTGCTAAAAATCAAACAACAGTTAATGCAAACCTAGCAAACATTATTGAAGTAAGCAGCAAAAACAATGATGTATTTAATGATGGCAAGATTATTTATACATCACGATATATTCAAAAAACTTATAAAGAAATTCGTCAGGCAAACCTTTTAGATGAAGATAAAGTTTGGGTATATAAACCAGCCTTGCTCTGGGAGATCGCTCCTTCTGAAAATACAAAATCTATCAATGAGGAAAAGTCTTCACAAGCAGCATACACTTTATCAGCTATTCCATTAAATTCAAACTTAACTGCTAGTGTTCCAGAAGTAAGTGCATCTCGTGAAATTATTAATAATGTCATTGATATGGGGGAAGCAATTTTTTGGATGCCTCGTTATAATGGATACTTTTACTCTAATGGAGAAATTATTAGGTTTGATGCTGTTGAGTATAGCGTGTCACAGCCATCAACTACCGCAGAATTTACCATTAGCCTTGCAAACACTTCAACAAATATTGTTACAGTAACTGCTGGTTCAACGGCTGGGCTAAAAGTTGGAGATAAAATTATTAGAACTGGTGGCGGTACTGGAAGGCTAGGAGCAAATACAACTGTTACTACAATTATAGATTCAACATCTTTTAGAGTAGTTAGTAATCATATAACAGCAGCACCAAGCACCGTAGATGTATTAGCAAAATCATCATTAACTAATTACTGGATTAGTAGTGTTGATGAATATCAAGATTATTTTTCTAAGGTTCCCTTTAATGGAAAAATTTATCCAACAGGAAAAGTAAGAATTTTTGCAGAACCAAATTATGAAACTGTGTCTGGAATTACAAGATTTAAAATAGGTGCTGTAGCAAAACACGGACGTGGACAGTTTAATACACGAGTAGTAGAGCACGTAGTTGGTCTTCCAAATTGGGTCAACTCAAATATTATGGGTTGTGAAATGAACTCAAGTATAATGTTTAATTTACCATTTAAAGAAACATTTGATGTTAGAGTATTAAAAAATGCACAAAACAATAATACTGGTGCTAAAAATAAACAAATATTTTTACAAGCAGAAGATATAAAGTATGTACGAGAAGGTCAAAATGTATCTGGAACAGGTATCCCAAATGGATCTAAAGTAAAAAAAGTAACATCATATGGATTTGAGATTAATATAAGTGTAAATGGTGCAACTTTAGGTAGCGGTATAAAACTAAGTGGTGTAAAAATTTATAACTACGAGTTGCTAGGAGGATTAGAGTTAGCATCTGGATTAGGAGCTGTTGGAAATTCATCTAGACTTTTAGCAAGTCAATCTATCAGGACATCATTAATTAGAAACTTTATGAGCAGTTCATACCCCTCAGAAAATCAAACAACAGGAATTAATTCTACACAAACAGGAAAGGTTCAGTCCTCTGCTTTAGTTATGTCTGGACCAACATTTGATAATACTAGAAACCCAAAAGATTTTATCTCTTATGTCTACAATCCATTAGGTGGAAGATATACACACTTTGGAACAAGAATGAGAGTTGTTGGAACACTAGAAAATAACAAAGATGTTTATCAAAACCCTGCAGGGGCTATGCCGTATTATTCACTTAGTACAACAAACTCAACAATTCCAACTATTATTAATGGTGGAGGCGGTGGGATTGGTATTTTTGTAAATCCAGCATTAAATACAGGGTACTTCTTTGAGCTATCTGCATTAACCATAAACTCAATTGATAAATATATTGAAGAAGATGATGTAAGCAATTTACATTTTTATAAAGTACACGCAAATGTGTCAACTTCTGATGGCTCTGGAATACTAAAATCTGAGCCTAAAACACTATGGAAAGGACGATCTAGTATTGTTGTAGATGATGGTAGATTTACTGGACAGTATAGAGATATTGCAGAAGAAAATCCAAGTGTCTACGACCTATCGGTAGAGTATGAAGAAGTAAAAGATACTACTACATCAACTATAAAGTTTTATCTTTATGTTAATGGAAAGCTTGTTGGATCAGTTACAGATGAAGTACCGCTTGAAAATAGAACTCAGAACGTTGCATTATTTGTTCGTGGAACATCTAAGTGTATGTTTGAGCACGTCTATGCCCTAAAATCTAATGAGGCATCTAATTACTCCAGTGTTTCAAATGCTCCATTTAAAGAATCATTTTCTTTCAACAGAGAGTATGAAACCAGCGAAGCATTTTCTAAATATTCTTTGCCACCAGCAATTCAAGACTCTTATCTATCAGGCATTAGTCCAATTTCAACTAGGTCATCTGATATTTACTATGAAGAGTTTGGGACAATTATGCGTGAGGCTGCGTACTTTAATGTTAAATACGATAAAGCATACCCTGCACTACTTGCTAAAATTGCTCCAACATTTAACAAACTTAAAGGATATGCAATATCTGGGTTTGTTGCAAATGCCTACGGAGCTGAGTTCTTAATTTTTAATACAACAGATAAAATTATAAACTTGGATAATACTAGTGGAAACTATCTTAGAATTCTTGGGGTAACGTTTACGCAAGAGGCAAAACATAATTTTAGTGTTGATGAATATTTTCAAGAGAAGAGCAATCTTTCAGATCCTGAAATGTTTAACAATACACTTGCCAGTGATCCATTAAATAATAAACGAAATTATCAAGCAGTAAAAAATAGTAGAATGACATATGGTAAAAAAGATTTTAACATAGACTCAGACTATATTCAAAGCCAAGATGCAGCAGACAGTCTTATGGATTGGCTTGCAAATAAAATTATTGTGCCAAGGCTATCGTTGGGAATAAAAATGTTTGCAAATCCAACTCTACAGCTTGGAGACATAGTTACTATTAATTACAAGTCAATGGATTCAAATATAAATGAAATAATTAATGAAAATACCAGATTTGTTGTGTATAATATTGAGTATTCAAGAAGTGTAAATGGTCCAGAAATGACGGTATATGTTAGTCAAATTCCAACTAAGGAGGTTGTAGCCTAATGGTAGATTCCACTAACTCTTTTCTTCCAGAGCCAATATATAAGTCAGAAGACAAAAATATAAAAATTGCAACTCCAGACATTCTTTTGGATAATGAACTATTATCTTTAGAGACAATGGGAGATTATGTATTTGCTGAAATTGGCGGAATAGAACTATTGTCTGCATCAAGACACGATTTAATCAATAGTCCATACAACAATGGATATACACCATTAGGTGATGCTGGTACAGTGTTTACAAATCAAAATGCAATTGTGTTTAAAGATGGAAGCAAAAATGTTTTTAATACATTTACTATTGATTTAAATTATCACATTCCACAATTATCTGGAAACAAACTAATAGAAAATGATACAGTCAGTGGAACTGTCACCATTAATCTTAAAAATTTACAGATAGACTACATTGTTGAAACAGAAATTATTTCTTCTGGAACTGTGTTTAGTGGTACAATTTAGTTAGGAGATTTATGATTACAACAACTGGAAAATCAATTATTGCTAAGTATTTAATTGATCAAGCACCGTCTTATGCAGCATATATTGCTGTTGGCTGTGGGCATAACCCAAGAGCCGCTGCAAGCTATGCTCCATACGCAATAACTGCAGCTAATATTGCAACTAATGTTGTAAACGTTACTGCTACAGGACATACATTTAAAATTGGAGATTATGTTAATATCTCAAATGTAAATGCAATAATAAATGGAACATATCCAATTGCTAGTGTGACAGGAAATTATTTTACCTGCAATCTTACAGCAACAAATGCAACCAATACAGGTCTTACTGGTTTTGCTACATTAAATTTTCAAAATAAAGAAAAGCTTGATTTTGAAATGTTCAGAGTTCCAATCATTTCTAGAAGCTACGCTATAGATGAAAACGGATTGTCACAAATTGTTTTTAGTGCTGAGCTTCCAACTCAAGAATTATACTATATGTCAGAAGCTGGTATTTTTTCAGCTGGTAGCAATCCAGTTGCAACAACTTCTGATAGTAGACTTCTATACTCATTTTCATCTATTGAAAACTGGGAGTACCACGCAACAAAAGATAATCCACCAACAGCTAGTACTATATCTTCTCCAACAGAGATTGCGTCAATTTCAACTGGTATTATGAGCTCAACTCTTCCTATAACATTCTTTATTGATAACACTCAAGATATGTTTTCTAGTACCATTAGAGGAAAAAAGCATTTGGAGCAACCAAGAATGCTTAAAAACTCAATTGCTGTTTCTGGAAATATGTCAAATATTAATACATCTACAACAACCTGGACAACAGTTGTTAGTTCAATAGATGAACAGCATATTCACCTAACAAGTCAGTCATATCCATTAGACGTAAACTCATCTTCTGATGAAATTGCCTTAGCATTTTCTCTATTAAAAAGACATCAAGATGATGATAACCCAACATCAGTTTTTATCTTGGTAGAATTTTCTTCTGAAGAATCTGAAGCAACTCAGCAATATGCAAAAATGCAAATAGAACTATCTTCAGCAGACTTCACAGCTAATGGAGACTATCTTTATTTTGTTAAAAAGAAAACACTTTCAGAGCTTGTTAAAAGTTCAAGATTTTCTTGGGTAAATGCAAAGGTTGTTAAGGTTTATTGCAAGGTAGTTCCAACAACAAGAACCATTAGTAACAAAGTTCTTACTAATAATATTGCAACAGTTACAACTAGTACAGCACACTATGTTGCAGTTGGAGATTCTATTACTGTTGCCCTTACTACCCCAGATGCAGTTTTTGATGGAACATACACCGTTACAGCGGTAACGTCTGGAGGAACAAATACAATATCTTATGCAAAAACAAATGCCAACGTTGGAACTACAGCAACGTCAGGTACACTTACTCGTGACGGACAAAGTATGTTTGTTGCCCTTGATGGATTAAGATTTGAAAATAATTTTGATATGACTGCAAACCCACTTTATGGTATGACTGCATATTCTCCAATTAGCACCTCTACAAACACAACAGTATTTAAAGATGCAAACTCAAAAAATCTTTTAGATATGAAACTAAATCTAGATCTTAACGTGGGGTCATAATGACTGAAGATATTAAAAAAACTTTTATTTTTAGTGATCAGTTAAAAAAGGTTAATGCAAATAATAAGCATCATTTAAGGTTTAGAATTGCTACAGATGATCTATCAAGAACTTCTGCCTGGTCACCATTTTATGAACTAGATGGTAGAACAATTGAGGCTGTTACTGGAACAGCTATAGATGCTGGAAACGTCATAAACTTTACTTGGGGTGATGCAAACGGAAGACCAGAGTATGATATATTTATTTCGACATCAACAAATGGTGGATCAACATATACTGCATACGAATATCACGGAACATCTCCAATTCATACATACTCAATTATTCAACCAGCAGGTATCAATAGAATAAAATTTATTGTTCAGGTTGCAAGTTACGAAAATAAACTTAGCTATCCAATTGAAATTTATCCAAGAGATGGGGGATTATACACTGCCGCATTTGTGGTTAGTTAGTGTATAATAGAAACTATGAAGCTACCAATTCCACAACGAGGTCAGCCATTTGACGTATCTCTTGTATATAAAATTATTGAATCAATTAATTCACTTTGGGATCGCATTGCAATTAATGTTTCTGCATATGCTATTCTTTGGACATCTCAGGGTAAAAAAAATATTCGTAATTCTGAAGTAAAAATTGTTACTGGACAATACAAGTTAACTAATGCAACAGTTGCAGCTAATGATTATCAGAGTTTTTCATACAGCTTTGACATTCCTTTTAAATTACCACCAGTGGTAACCGTTAGTCCAATTGCAACAGATTCTAGCGACGCAAGCAAAAATACCTATGCAGTAATTACTGCTGTAGATACGGCAAGAGTAGAAGGCTTTGTCAAGTTTGAACTTGCTGGTACATCTAATATGTCTGTAAATATTATTGCTATTGGCGTTCCTGTATAATGGACAGAGAGGTGTATAACTCCTCGCCAGTCATTCCAGGAAGCAAGAAGGTATGGTTTATCAATGGCGACCTTGTTCGAATTCATCACTTCAATCGCTCTAATGGGATTATGTCTGTATACAACATAACAAAAGATCAGATTGAAAGTTGTCTAGTTACAGATTTTAAACGGAATCGTGAAAGAGCCTACACAGTAGGAGAAGCAGCAATCCTGGTAAACAGGCACAAAAAGTATATGCCAAGCCTAATGAAGCGTGGAGTAATACCTGAGCCAATGGGTGCTCAGAAGGGCGGAGAGCGTGGCTGGCAGGTTCGATGCTATTACTCAGAATCACAAGTGCGTGACATTCGTGATATACTTGCTACCTACCATATTGGTAGACCAAGAAAAGACAAGTTGGTTACTAACGACATTACGCCTTCGCCACAAGAGTTGACAAGACGTATGGGAGATGGTATACTGACATATACGAGAACTGAAGACGGCAGGTTTGTACCTGTTTGGTCCGAAAGTATTTAACTGAAGGGTATGAGATGGAAAACGAGAACACAAAGATTAACGTTGCATTGGGCTATACGCTCAACCTTGGCAACTTTCAATCTCTCCGTATCGATCTAGGCGTTGAGGACTCACGCCGAGAGGGAGAGACAGTACAGCAAGCATTTGATCGTGTCTACGAATTTGTAGAGACACGCCTTGTTGAAAAAGTTAACGAATCTAAAGACGAGATCGAAAGCAAGTAATGGCTGAACGCAAAGACCGAATGGCTTTGCTCAGCAGGTACTCTAAGTTTTATCTTATAAAGTACGAGGAAAAGCCATTACTAAATTTAAACGTAGAGCAGTGGGCTGCAGATGCACTTATTGAGTCCTATGGAATATCTATGTGCTATGACCTACTAGAGTATTACTTTGATGTAGCAGAGAAACCAACGTGGAAGTATTTTGCACACTATACAGATAATTTAATCTCTGCAAGACAACAACAAAAAAATGATCTATCAGAACGTGCAATCCGCCGTGAACAAGCAAGGAAGTGGTTAAGTGAATGATTCAGAAGCAAAACTCATCTCAGCAGTACTTGAAGATAAGCAGGTACACGTACTGCTACAAGCCAATGTCGAAAACATTCTTCGTACTCACAATGACATATGGCAGTTTATTAGGAACTACTCTGAGCATAACGGCACTGTCCCACCTGTTAGCTTAGTAGTTGACAAGTTTCGTGACTTTCACCCTGTAGATGGGATTGGTGCAACCAAGCACCACCTAGAAGAGCTACAAGCAGAGTATCTTAACGATAGTCTCAAAGATATCCTACGCAACACAGCCGCAGATGTGCAGGGTGGCAAGGGTACAGAAGCACTAGAGTCACTTATTCAAATGACTTCAGAGCTTAAGAAGAATACCGCCTCGATCCGTGACATTGATGTTACAGACATTGATGATGCACTTGCATACTATGAGAACGTCCAGAAGCAAAATGAGCTAGGGCAGATTGGTATTAAGACTGGTCTTCCTGGATTTGATAACTATCTTCCTGCTGGCATTATGCCAGGACAACTTGGAGTATTCCTTGCCTATCCAGGTATTGGTAAGTCGTGGCTGTCACTGTATTTTGCTGTACAGGCTTGGAAACAGGGTAAGTCACCTATGGTTGTAAGCCTCGAAATGAGCGAGACAGAGGTTCGTAACCGTGTCTATACAATTATGGGTAACGGTCTTTGGTCTCACCGCAAACTATCTTCTGGCGAGGTAGAGCTGGATATGCTCAAGTCTTGGCATCAAAAGAATCTTCAGGGTAAGCCTGAGTTTCATATCATCTCTAATGATTCTGGTGGAGAGGTCACGCCATCAGTTATGCGAGGGAAGATCGATCAGTACAAGCCAGACTTTGTAATTGTAGACTATCTACAGCTAATGTCACCAAACCAGAAGTCAGACAATGAGACTGTTCGTATGAAGAACCTTTCTCGTGAGCTAAAACTTATGGCTATCTCTGAAGAAGTGCCAATCATTGCTATCTCGTCTGCTACACCTGATGATGTTAATAAACTAGATACTGTTCCTACACTGGGTCAAACCGCTTGGTCACGTCAGATTGCTTACGATGCTGACTGGGTAATGGCTCTTGGGCGTGGTGCAAACTCAGATGTTATTGAGTGTGTGTTCCGCAAGAACCGTAACGGCTTTATGGGTGAGTTTATGGTGAAGGTGGATTTTGACAAGGGACTCTATAAGTACAAAGACTTTGAAGATAACTAGTTATAATGGAGTATGCAAAATCAACATCACAAACCAATCAAGAGATTTGGTCTAGATGGCATTATTCACGACGAGGCAGCAATGCCAAGACTAAAGCAAGAATATATTAGATTATTAAAAACTGAAATGATTCTAACTGGGTATGCACCTAGACTAGACATCGACCCAGACTTTACAATCTTTTACAACCACGAGAAAGAAATCTTTGAATTTCAACTATCACTATATGGAACATACCTAGGAAAAAACAAAACACAATGGATAACAGGAATAGACGGAACACAGGTGGTTCCTACACACAAGAGCAAATCAAAAGAGTCCTTGCAGGATCAGGCATAGATATTGAATCAGAAGTAGATTCAGATTACATTATCTTTTGCCCATTCCACAATAACTCACGTTCACCTGCTGGTGAAGTTGATAAACAGAATGGAACATTCTTTTGCTTTTCCTGCCATCACGTTTCTAACCTAGTAGACCTAGTGATTAAAACATCTGGTAGAACATACTTTGAGTCAGTACGTTTTATTAAGTCTAAGGGTACAGAGTCAGATCTTACCGCAGACATAAATCGCAAGCTTTATACAAAGCCAGACTATGTACAGTTTGACGACGTGCTAGTTAAAAGATTAAATCAACAAGCATTAGAATCACCTCGTGCAATGCGATACTTCTCAGGACGACTAGTCACAGAACAATCAGTAAAAAAGTTTGCTCTTGGGTTCTCTGAGAAACAGGATATGGTAACTATTCCTGTACAAGCCCCAGATGGTATGTCCATTGGGTTTGTGGGTCGTTCCATTGAGGGCAAGGAGTTTAAGAACACTCCAGGAATGCCCAAGTCAAAACTTCTGTTTAACCTGCATAGGGTAAAAACAGCAGACAAGGTATATGTAGTCGAATCATCTTTTGATGCCATACGCCTTGATCAAGTTGGATTTCCAGCGGTAGCAACCCTAGGTTCTAACGTATCCAACATACAGATTGAATTGCTTAAGAAGTATTTCAATAACATAATTGTTATTGCAGATAATGACGAAGCAGGAGGAAATATGAAGTCCAAGATCATTGAAAAGCTTGGCTCTCGTGTATCCGTAATCACACTAGAAAAACAATACAAGGATATCGGAGATATGACGGATGAAGATATTGCCAAACTTGATGTGGCATTTGACAAAACCATCATATCTATGCTAAACTGATAACCTCAACAACACAAGGAGAAAACTATGAGTGCAATTAAGGGACTTAAAAATCTAAATGCCCTACTCGAAAAACCAAAGTTCGAAGGAACAAAAGTTCGTTGGC
>Ga0114976_10000688_pt1 | contig 21149 bp, 12 predicted proteins | sample S_130805_EF_Meta_FD_87319 | JGI IMG/M metagenome (GOLD analysis project Ga0114976, IMG submission 87319) | Freshwater microbial communities from Lake Simoncouche, Canada to study carbon cycling - S_130805_EF_MetaG | ecosystem: Environmental > Aquatic > Freshwater > Lake | place: Lake...
CAATTTCTACTGCAATGATACAAAAAAAAGAGCCTATGTATTGATAAAACTAGTTGTAGATTTGTAAATATATGAGTCAACCAGCAGCGACACCATCCTTACAGGTCAATATTAGTAGCAAACAAATACTGACCATCTCTATCCCTATCGCGTTGGCTATTTTGGTGCCTCAGTTTAACTTTATCATCAACAATATCTTTCTGGGTGCCTTAAGCAAGCAAGCACTCGCCATTGGAGGGATTACAGGGGTCTATTATTTGATATTTGGTGTCATGGGTCAAGGACTCAATAATGGATTACAAGCCCTTATTTCTAGACGCGCAGGCGAAAACAGGGTGGATGAAATTGGTATCTTGTTTTCACAGGGCGTCATCATTTCGATTTTCTTATCCATCATTGGTATTGGTTTTACCTATTTTATTGCTCCTACTATATTTCATGCTTTATTAATTGATTCATCAAGAGCTGATACGGTGATTGAATTTCTAAAAATTCGTATTTGGGGGATTCCATTCTTATTTATTTATCAAATGCGCAATGCCTTATTAGTGGGCACCAATCAAACCAAGTTCTTGATCATTGGTACCGCTACCGAAGCATTGTTCAATATCTTTTTTGATTACAGTTTAATTTTTGGGCATTTTGGTTTTACTGCCATGGGTTTAAATGGTGCAGCTTATGCTTCTATCATTGCTGAGATCATGGGTTTATTGGTGATCTATCTTGTCATACACTATCAAAAGATTGGTGCAAGATTTGATTTATTTAAAAAGTTTGAACTCAAATTGGATTATGTAAAACTGATTTTGGTGCAGTCTTCTCCTTTAATCATGCAATACATGATTAGTATTATTAGCTGGGAATTTTTTTATATCCTAATAGAACATAGAGGAGAACAATCCCTTGCAGTATCCAATGCCATGCGTAATATTTTTGGCTTTTTTGGTTGTTTTACCTGGGCATTTGCAGCAACTACCACCACTATGGTGAGTAATATCATTGGGCAAAATATGCAAGATAAAGTCATTGAACTAATTCATAAAATCATGAGATGGAGTTTTGGATTTGCCTTCATTGTAGCCATTATGATCAATGTATTTGCAGCACAATTTCTTTCCATCTATGGACAAGGTGAAGGGTTTTTAACAGAAGGAATTCCTGTCTTAAGAATCGTTTCTATTGCGCTTCTCTTTATGTCTGTATCAACTATATGGTTAAGTGCAGTAACAGGTACAGGTCAATCCAAAGTGACCTTGCTTATTGAATTTGCTGCCATCATCATTTATATTATCTATAACTATCTAGTGCTTGAATATTATCAATTACCTATTACTTATGGATGGCTTAGTGAGATCATTTATTGGCTAAGCTTATTATTACCTTCTTTCTTCTACATTAGAACAATGCGATGGAAGGATAAGAAAATCTAGTAAAAAGCGATCTAATTAATTTCTAATTCTTTCAATATCAACTGCAATCGTCCCTTCAAAATAAGGCACGGATAATTGTTGTTTTGTGATTTTCACATAAACCAACTCAGCCAAAGGATTTGCTGCTAAAATTTGATCTGCAATATTGGCTACAATGGTTTCAAGTAAGGGTGTAGGCACTGCCATAATTTTTTGAATCAATGCATACACTTGTACATAGTCAATGGTATCTTCTAATTTATGGATGGTTTTTGTAGGAGGCGTCATTTGAATACGGACATCTACCTTAAATGTATTTCCAATTTTTTTTTCTGCAGGATAAACTCCGTGAAAACCATTGAACAATAAATCATTTAAATAGATGTGCATAGAATAGGTTTAACTAATTAATGTCCCTTAGCTGTTAAAAAACGTTCCGCATCTAATGCTGCCATACAACCACTACCTGCAGCTGTTACCGCTTGACGATAATTTTTATCTTGAACGTCACCTGATGCAAACACCCCTTCAATATTTGTTTTAGTGGTACCAGGCTCGGTTAAGATATAACCTGTTTCATCCATCTTTAAATAGTCTTTAAAAATACCGCTGTTTGGATTGTGTCCAATCGCAACAAAAAACGCACTTACTGGAATCTCTTCCATGGTATTGGTTTTATTGTTTTTAATACGCACCCCTTCTACTTTCTTATCGCCCAAAATTTCGTCTGTTTCTGAATTAAAATGTATAATAATATTCGGGGTATTCATTACTCTATCCTGCATCACTTTACTCGCACGCATTTGTTCCTTTCTTACAATCATATGCACCGTCGTACACATTTTTGATAAGTAATGTGCTTCTTCTGCCGCCGTATCACCCGCACCCACAATGGCCACATCTTTTCCTTTAAAGAAAAATCCATCACATACTGCACAAGCACTCACACCAAAACCATTTAATCTTTCTTCACTAGGAATGCCTAGCCATTTTGCACTAGCACCAGTAGAAATAATCACCGCACCCGCTTCAATAATTTTTTCATCATCAATCCAAACCTTATGCGGATAACTGCTAAAATCTACTTTAGTCGCTAATCCATAACGGATATCGGTACCCATTCTTGCAGCTTGTTTTTCAAAATTCACCATCATTTCTGGTCCTTGTATTCCATCTGGAAAACCTGGATAGTTTTCTACATCTGTCGTAATCGTTAATTGTCCACCTGGTTGAATACCTTGGTATAATAAAGGTTTCATGTTTGCTCTAGCTGCATAGATTGCTGCTGTATACCCTGCTGGTCCTGATCCAATAATTAAGATGTCTACTTTTTCTGTTTCCATAATCCTTTTTTTGTTGCTACAATGTAGTTATAACTAAATAAATTTTTATTGTTTTTTTCAAGCCTTTAAGTTTTACAAAAGGCGTAGAAAAAAATAGCCCCGACAAATCTGTAAGATCGTTGGGGCTTTTATGATATTGTTAATTTTTTAATTAGCCCAAGTAAGCTTTCAATGCATTACTATATCGAGCTTTTTGTAAACGTTTAATGGCACGTTCTTTAATTTGTCTAATACGTTCTTTTGTTAAATCGTATTTGATACCAATTTGTTCGATCGTGACGCCATTTTCGCCATCTAAACCAAAATAGGCATTTACAATCTCCGCTTCTCTTGGACTTAAAGATTTTAAAACTCTTTTGATTTCTTCTCTTAAAGAATCCTTCATCACATCTTCATCCGTATGAGATCCGCCTTCTAATAAATCACCCATGGCCACATCTTCTGCTTCATGCACTGGAGCATCTAATGAGGTATGACGTGTATTCGATTGGAAAATATTATTGATTTCTGTTTCTGACATCTCCAAGATACCTGCTAGTTCCTCTGTTGAAGGCTCACGCTCATGCTCTTGTTCGAATGCCATATAAGCTTTGTTCGCTTTATTATAAGTACCAATTTTGTTCTGTGGTAAACGAACCAAACGGCCTTGTTCTGCTAAAGCTTGTAAAATTGATTGACGAATCCACCATACTGCATAAGAAATGAATTTGAAACCTTTCGTCTCATCAAAACGCTGTGCGGCTTTGATCAAACCTAGATTTCCCTCGTTAATTAAATCACTCAAGGAAAGACCTTGGTGTTGGTATTGTTTTGCCACAGATACAACGAAACGTAAATTGGCTTGAACCAGCTTGTCTAAAGCACGTTGGTCACCCATTTTAATACGTTGCGCTAGGGTTGTCTCTTCCTCGGGATTAATCATAGAGATTTTAGAAATCTCTTGTAAATATTTTTCAACCGCTTGAGAATCTCTGTTGGTAATCTGTGTAGCAATTTTAAGCTGCCTCATGCAAAGGATTTATTTATAGGTATAACGATGGAAAGTCCAAAATAGTATATCCCCTTCGGGAGTCTGCAAAGTTAAGTTTTTGGAGGCAATAATACAAATAAAGCCTAGAATACCCTTCAAAATCACATTTTAGAAATATTTATACCCAAAATGGTGATTTTCATCGTTTATCAACCGCCTGGATTTATCTTCGTTGCATGATAGATTTTAGATCAGATACCGTTACCAAACCTACCCCAGGGATGTTAGCCTATATGCAAGCTGCGCCTATTGGAGATGATGTGTTTGGAGAAGACCCAAGTATTAACAGTTTGGAGGAAAAAACGGCTAAGATGTTTGGGTTTGAAGCTGGATTGTTCTGCCCTAGTGGCACTATGACCAATCAATTGGCGATCAAAACCCATACACAGGCAGGAGATGAAGTGATTTGTGACGAAATTGCACATATTTATCAATACGAAGGAGGAGGCATCGCCTTTAATTCTGGCTGTTCAGTACGCCTTTTACATGGAGATCGAGGTCTTTTGAATGCAGCACAAATTCAAGCAGCCATCAACCCAATAGATGTGCATAAGTCCATTACTAGTTTGGTGAGCTTAGAAAATACTAGTAACAGAGGCGGAGGCGCTTGTTATGATTTTAATACTTTTTACGAAATTCAAAAAGTTACTAAGGCCAATCAGTTGGCACTCCATTTAGACGGCGCCCGTATTTTTAATGCCATTGTCCACAAAAAGGAAAATGCGGCAGATTATGGTAAAGTCTTTGATTCTGTGTCTATCTGTTTGAGTAAAGGTTTAGGTGCACCAGTGGGAAGTGTTTTAGTGGGATCCATTCCTTTTATTAAAAAAGCAAGACGTTGGAGAAAAGTGTTTGGAGGCGGGATGCGTCAAGCGGGCTATTTAGCTGCTGCTGGGATCTACGCCATTGAAAATCATGTGGAGCGTTTGGCAGAAGATCATGTACATGCCATTGCTTTAAAAGACGCATTAGAAGCAACCTCATTTGTAGATCATGTATTACCAGTTGAAACCAATATTGTCATAGCAGTCATGACCGGCGCATACACCCCTGCCGCATTTGTTCAAGCACTTAAGGAACAAAATATATTGGCCTATGTCATGACCACTATCCAAGTTAGATTTGTATTACACCTTGACATTTCCGCAGATGCTTTAGCTAAAACAATCGAAGTCATTCAAAAAATTAAGTAGATAAGAACAGATATATTATGTTAGAAAGAATTAATCCAACCACAACGCAAGCTTGGTGTGTGTTGAAAAAGCATTTTGAAGAAGAAATGAGCCGTAGACAAATGAAAGATTTGTTTGCAGCCGATCCTAATAGATTTGAATCTTATTCAATCAAAGAAGCGAATGTATTATTTGATTATTCAAAGAATATTATTTCAGATAAAACCATTCAATTATTATTTCAATTAGCTAAAGAATGTGGATTAGATAAAGCGATTGAATCACAGTTTGCAGGACAGCCAATCAATGAAACCGAAGGCAGGGCTGTATTGCATACTGCATTAAGAAATTTTAGCGGAGATCCTGTTGTATTAGATGGTCAAGATGTGATGCCTGCAATAAAAGCAGTGTTGCAACAAATGAAAACTTTTTGTAACAAGATTCATCAAGGAGAGCACAGAGGTTTTACTGGAAAGAAAATTACAACGATTGTCAATATCGGAATTGGTGGAAGCGATTTGGGTCCAGTGATGGTGACCGAAGCTTTGAAGCCCTATTGGATAGATGGGATACAAACTTATTTTGTAAGTAATGTAGATGGAACACATATTGCTGAAACTTTGAAAAAAGTAAACGCAGAAGAAACTTTGTTTTTAATTGCGTCTAAAACATTCACCACACAAGAAACCATGACCAATGCCCATACAGCTAGAAATTGGTTTTTGGAACATGCAAAAGAGGAAGCACATATCGCTAAGCATTTTGTTGCATTAAGTACGAACAAAAAATTAGTGACCGCATTTGGTATTGATAGTCAAAATATGTTTGAATTCTGGGACTGGGTGGGCGGACGATATTCTTTATGGAGTGCAATTGGATTGTCTATTGCTTTAACGATTGGATTCGACAATTTTGAGGATCTATTAAAAGGGGCGCATGAAGCAGATGTGCATTTTAAAACAACTCCATTCGAAAAAAATATACCAGTGATTATGGCCTTGTTGGGTATTTGGTATACCAACTTTTTTGGCGCTCAGAGCGAAGCCATCCTACCCTACGACCAATACTTGCACCGATTTGCAGCTTATTTCCAACAAGGCAATATGGAGAGCAATGGTAAACTTGTAGACCGCAATGGGACGACTGTAAATTATGCTACTGGTCCAGTCATTTGGGGCGAACCAGGCACCAATGGACAACATGCTTTTTATCAATTGATCCATCAAGGTACTTTAGTGATTCCTTGTGATTTTATTGCAGCTGCAAAAAGTCACAATCCAATTGGTGACCATCATGATAAATTATTAAGTAATTATTTTGCGCAAACAGAAGCGCTATTGAATGGCAAGAACGAAAAAATTGTGGTGGAAGAATTAAAAGCAGCTGGTAAATCAGAAGCTGAAATTCAAAGCTTATCACCCTTCAAAGTTTTTGCAGGTAACAAACCAACTAACTCATTCTTGGTAGAGCAAATCACACCACATACATTAGGTTTCTTGATTGCACTATACGAGCAAAAGATTTTTACACAAGGTATCATTTGGAATATCTACAGTTTTGATCAATGGGGTGTAGAATTAGGAAAACAATTGGCCAATCAAATTTTACCTGAACTAAGCAATAATGAACCTGTGACGGAACACGATAGTTCAACAAATGGATTAATGAATCAATACAAGCAATGGAAAGCATAAGATGGATTGAACCAAAAGACAATGTGGCTTTGGCAGCGGTGATTCGTGCTGCATTGACTGAATTTGGCGCCAATAAACCCGGTACTGTTTATTACGATCCAACCACAGATCATTTATTTGAATTGTTTCAAACTGCAGGATCCATTTATTATATAGCGGAAATTGAAGGAACCCTGGTTGGCGGATGTGGTATTTTCCCTACCGAAGGATTACCAGATGGCACTTGTGAATTGGTGAAATTATATTTAGCACCCACTGCAAGAGGCACAGGATTGGGAAAAGCATTGATGCTTAAAGCAATGGCTTGGGCAAAAGAAAATGGGTATATGCAAGTGTATCTTGAAACAATGCCTGAACTATCTAATGCAGTTACGATGTATGAAAAATTGGGTTACAACAGATTGACAAAATCATTGGGCAATTCTGGTCATGATGGATGTAGTATCTGGATGCTAAAAAACTTATAGTTTTTAGCACTTTCCATATTGATCTTACCATTTATCTACTTCCTCTCCACTTAAATTATCTCCACTTGTTTGTGGAGTAATGGTTGGTTCGATTACTTCTGGTATTGATACAGGCGTTTCTGTTTTTGATACAGGCGTTTCAGGTAAAACTGAATGATGCATTGCTTCTACTATTGGTTCTGAAGCTGCGGGATAAGTATTAGGATATTGTGGTGGATTTTCTGGATCAAACTCATGATTGAATGCATCAAAATCAAAATCAGGCATCAATTCTGTTTTCACATAATCCAAAGATTCTGTCATCGCTTTTAAAAATTTATTGAAATCCTCTTTGTACAAGAAAATTTTAGAACGATCATACCCATTGTCGTCAAAACGTTTTCTGCTCTCTGTAATAGTTAAGAAATAATCATTGCCCTTAGTAGCTCTTACATCAAAGAAATAAGTTCTTCTTTTTCCAGCACGAATTTTTGAACTAAATACACTCTCAATTTTTTTGTCGTTGTTTTCGTATTCCACAATATCAATTTTAGTTAATTATAATCTTTAGCTAAAATATAAAATGTTTATGAAAAATTGAAATTTTAACTAAAATTCGTAAAATCAAGGAAAATCTAACTTATTCTTGATTTTGGCTTAATTGGGTATAATATAATTCGGCATATAAGCCCTGTTTTACTAACAAACTTTCGTGTGTACCTGATTCAGCTATATGGCCATCTTTGATATAGATAATTAGATCAAAATGGAAATTGAAAAAGATGCGATGGGTGATAAATAAGGCCGTTTTATCTTGCATCAGATGACTAAGATTAGCCAGAATTGTCTTTTCGGTATTGGCATCCACCGCACTCAAGCAGTCGTCAAAAATAAATAAGTCTGGTTTCTTTATTAAAGCTCTAGCGATAGAAATTCTTTGTTTTTGTCCCCCACTTAATGTCGTCCCACGTTCCCCTACCATCGTCTTAAATCCTGCTGGCAATTGTTCAATTTCATTTAAAATATGTGCCGATTTTGCAGCAGCTTGAATGGTTTCATCAGAGGATGCCACTCCAAACTGAATATTATTTTGAATGGTATCACTAAATAAAAACACATCCTGTTGGACATACCCAATTTTTTTTCTCAAAGCTAAAAAATCGATTGATTCAATTGGCTTTTCATCTATCAATACTTGACCTGCATTGACATGGTACATTCTATTTAAAACTTGGGCGATAGAAGATTTTCCTGAACCTGTTTTTCCCAGTATCAATACTTTTTGTCCAGCTTGAATATTTAAATTAAAATTATTCAAAGCCTTAATGCCAGAATGAGGATAGACGAAATCAACATTTTTAAATTGAATATCCCCTTTTATCTTGTCTATTTTTTGGGTACCCTTGTTTTGGATGGTGGGTTCAATAGATAAAAATTCATTCAATCTTTTTTGGGAAGCTGCAGCCCTTTGAATCATACTCGCAGTCCATCCAATCGCACTCACCGGGAAAGTCAACATATTAATATAGATGACAAACTCTATGATTGTTCCAATCTGACTTGGATCTTTAATGGCTTGTAATCCACCTAAATAAATGGTTAATAAAGTACTCAATCCAATCATCAAAGCCATGGTAGGCGTGTAAAAAGCTTCTACTTTAGCCAAGCTAACTGCATTCTTACGATACAATTCACTATTGGTTTTAAAGAAGCCCAACATCGCTTTTTCTTGTACAAAAGATTTAATGACCCTTATGCCAGAATAAGATTCTTGTGCATTAGTGGTTAAATCTGATAATTGACCCTGAATCTCCTCACTCTTTTTATTGATAATGCTATTCACTAAATAAATGGTGATTGCTAAAATAGGTAAGGGAGAAAGTACATATAAACTCAGTTGAATATCTTTTGAGAACATATTGTACAAACAAAAACCAATCAAAGAAATTAAGTTGATTAAATACATTAAGGAAGGGCCGGTATACATTCTCACGCGGCTCACATCTTCTGTAATACGACTCATTAAATCCCCTGTACTATGTGTTTTATAAAATTCGGTATCCAATGCTTGGTAATGTTCATACACTTGGTTTTTTTGGTCATATTCTATATGTCGACTCATGACAATAATTGTCTGACGCATAAAAAACATGAACACACCTCTTAAAATAGCCAAGACCAAAATGGTGATACTGCAAAAAGTGATTAACCAGCCAAAGCTCAATTGATTGGCTTCACTGATACCGGCAATAGCTCTGATAATTAAGTCATTTGATGCGCCAGCAACAGGCTTTCCTCCAGGTAATTTTGCTTGAACCAAACCTACTACATAACCGGTAATCTGAGGGGCTAAAACAGCCAAATAATTGGTCGAAATCACCAATAGCATTCCTGCAAAAAAACGAAATCTATACTTCCAGAAAAATTGATTTAAAGCAGCTAATTCTCTCACTTGGTCCTTTTTTGTAAAGATACATGGTAGTCAAGTAATTAGAACCATCGAATTCATGAATAAATTGGGCAATTTTTTGCAAAATTGCTTTTCCCTTCCTACATTTGCCGCGGAGAGATGGCAGAGTGGTCGATTGCGATAGTCTTGAAAACTATTGACTGTTACAGGTCCGGGGGTTCGAATCCCTCTCTCTCCGCCAAACGAATTCAAAACCACGTCATTACGTGGTTTTTTTGTGCCAATTATCTAGCCAAGCTTGCTTGAGCGAAGATGATGGTCACAAAAAACAGCGGCGAAGCCGCAGGTTTTGAATTCGTTTGGGCACCCCAAAAGGATGCCGGAGTGTAACGACGGCAATCAAAAAAGGCCACCATTTAGGCAGCCTTTAGAATATCTATAAGATTTAAGAAAAATTACTGTACTCCTACTCCAGAGAAACTCACTGTCTTAATTAAATTATCGCTTAAAAAGATAGTCGCTGTTTTTGAGAAATTACCCATCGAAGCTCCATTAAAACCTAAAGTAACAGTTGTTTTTTGACCAGGGGCAATTACAGCATTTGCTTGAAATTTTGGTGTAGTACAACCACAACTCACTTGTACATTATTTAAAGTTACCGGAGCCGCACTGATGTTCTCTATGGTAACAACAAATTCAGTAGGCTTGCCATAAGGGATATTACCCATGTTATAATTATCATTTGTGAACTTTAATACTTTATTGATGTCCTTTTGAACTTGTGTTGTGGAACTAGCTGATTTTGTTTGTGCACTTAGCTGAACAAAACTCAAACATACAATTGCAAATAAAATGAACTTTTTCATACTTTTTAATTTAAAATCTTAAATAATTGGTTATCAAATTTAACTACTTTTTGTCAATTATGAATATATAGCTGTATCGATTGACAACCTGAGCAGCAATATCTTTCTTAGCATCAGAGCAATCCTTTAACAATTCACGCTCTCCGACGTTCTGAATCACCACATCGTTATTAGATAATTTAGATAAAGTACGATAAATACGATTGGCTCTGCGAGTAGATAAATCTTCATTGTATTCTAAACTTCCATTACAATCCGCAGCAGAGACAATCACAATTTTCTTATTTTTAAGACGTTTAACTAATTCTATCACTTTATAATATTCAGGGAGATCTTTCTCAATTATATATACTTGATCAAATGGATGGTGTAATTCAACATAAAATTTAGTTAAGGATTTTAATGAATCAACTGCCCTAACAAATTTTGTAGTCTGAACTGCTAATTCAGCTTTTCTTAATGCTTCAGCAGCAGCAAATTTAGCTTGCTTCACATTTTCACTCAATGGAATATTAATTACGGCCATGTTTTTAACATAGTCATTATTTTGTTTTTGATACTCATCTGAAGTAATGGTTTGTTGAAAACGATTGCCTTCATCATCTAATGTCACTAAATCATATGCTTGATTAGGTCTTATTTTAAATTCATAATTACCATTCGCATCAGCTATAGTGCTATCTTTTAATATAGACCTGCCTTGTTCATTTTTTTGGTAGAGATAAACTTTTTTATCAACCTCTATATTATTCTCTATTAGTATTTTTCCAACAAGTTTTACAAAACTTTGTTTAAAATCAAATGATAATATATCATCAGATCCACTTCTGTTGGTACTAAAAAATCCTTTAGTACCTTGAATACTAAATGTAAAATCGTCTTTTGAACTATTAATCGGATAACCCATATTCTTTAATACTGGTTCCCCATTGATACCCTTAATTAAACGGTAAATATCTAATCCACCTAACCCTGGATGTCCATTGGAACTAAGGAATAAATTTCCTTCATAAAATGTAGGAAATAATTCGTTTCCAGCAGTATTGATATCTTGCCCTAAATTGATTGTATTTTTCCATGATCCGTCCTCATTGCGTTCTACATAATATATATCTGTTCCTCCTTCGCCCGAATTGTCATCAGTAACATAGTATAAACGTTTACCGTCTGGTGTAATAGCAGGATGGAAATAACTAAATTTAGGATTGTTGAAGAACATTTTATGAGCATTCATCCACTTACCATCTTTTTGTATCGCTTCCCAAACTTCTAATTGATACGTATTAAATGATTTTTTTTGATTCCTGGTATAATAGGCTCTTTTACCATCCGCTGTAAAACTAACCGCACCTAGATTCATCTTATCGCTTTTAAAGCCATTGAATACTTGACCAATGATATCTTTTGCCCCATATGACTTTACATCATAAGTTTTAATCACTTTTTTTGTATCATTAGGACTACTGGTAGAATAATCGGTGTAATTATACAATGGTTTCTTTTCGACCCATTGTCCACTAATCAAGGTATCCGCTCTTAAACTATCCGTATTAGGATAAAAATATAATTTTGTAAAACCAGCACCATCCCATGCAAATTCTGGAGGATAGTTGGATTTTCTTAGATTTAACCAATTCCATAAAAAGAATTTCTTTTTATTGACTGTAGATTCAAATTGATTTGATTCATACATTAAACCATTTTGGTATAATACACCGTTGAATTCATTAAATGATGTATTGATTTTTGTATTATAAATATTAAAATCTAAAGAATCTCCAACTAGTTTTTTACGATTATTAAAACCAAAAAAGCGCGCATCTGCTAATTTTGTTTTATTACTATCAATAAGTGATTTGTATATTTTCAATGCCCCTTCATAATTACCCAACATTGCATACATTTCGGCCATATCTGAATTGTATTTTACTCCAAATAAATTAGCTAAATCATAATATTTTACAGCACTATCAATTTGATTTACATTTTGATAACTTTTAGCAAGTAGAACTAATGCACTGGTATCTTTAGGTTCGGTCAATAAATATTTTTTAATGACTGGGATAGCATAAGCAAATCTTAATTGGCTAAATTCTTGTTTAGCCAATTTAAATAAACCTTTTTGCTTTCGAGATTGCGCATCTAAAGAATTAAAGGAAATCGCTAACAATAAAAATAGAAGTATGTATTTTATATTTTTCATTTATTTAAAAATATCTAGTAGATTTTATTTTAGTCTTATTATTGCCAAATTCATATCTCAACATCAATTCATTTGATCCTCTTGTAAAGTATTTTAATGGATTAAATGGCACATCATAAGCATAGCCAATTCTTAGATTTGGAGTTGCTTGTAATTCTAACATACCCACAAATGCATCACCAGTTCTATAGCTACCTCCAATTCCCAAGATGTCTTTTAACCAAACATTCAAATTCAAATCTGCTTCTATTGGTGCCCCACTTACCATTTTTATCATTGTAGATGGTTTTAACTTAAGATCTTCATTGACATCAAACACATATCCTGTATTGGCGAATAAATGAAAGGCATTCGACTTGTCTATACTTGATATAAAATCTTCATAACTTGCTAGTCTAGACCTTAAAATACTTGGTGTAGAAACACCTGCATAAAAACGATCTGTATTATAATAGACCCCCATTCCAAGAGATGGTTTCCAAGTTGAGGGCTTGTTGGTACTAATAAAGCTAGGATCATTTGGGTTATTACGATTCTGTACATCATTCAAATTGATTCTATAATTCATCAAACCAAAACTCAATCCACCAGATAATATACCTTTTTCTGATACTTGTATTCTGGTAGAAAGCATTCCATTAAATCCTGTAGCCGCTTCTACACCAAGACGATCGTCATATACTTGCAAACCCCATCCAATTCTTCCATCTTTAATAGATTGATCCATACTTACAGAAGTTGTTTTAGGAGCTCCTTTTATACCATTCCATTGATTTCTTTGAAAAAAGTTCAAACTCAAGGCTTCCCTATTACCAGCATAAGCGGGATTTACACCCAACATATTGTACATATATTGAGAATACATAGGCTCCGTTTGTGCAAATAATTTTGAATTGTTCAATAAAATAACAATGCATGCAATCATATAGCATATCCTTAGGCAAAAGCTACTGGATTTTATTTTCATTATATATTCACCTTTATGCATCATTATCTAATAATTGTTAATGGTCCTGCAAATTTGTTACTAACTCCATTTCTGTCGATTGTACGAACAATATAGTAGTAAGTTCCTTCTGGCAAATCCTCGCCAAGGAAGTTTTTAACACCTTTTCCTCTCCAATCGTTTTTATAATCTGGATTTGCATATACTTCATTACCCCATCGATTTACTACTTTAACATCTAATTTCATTCCAAATGGATGCTTGATGAACCAAGTATCATCAATTCCGTCATTATTTGGCGAGAATCCTTCTGGAATATTCAATACAATTTTTGGCACCATAAATTGAGTTGCCACTCGATTAATTAAACCATTTTTATTTGCGACCGTGTCATTACTTAATAAGTCAAGCTTGCCATAATCAGACCATATTTTCATATTGGCAGCATTATTATAGTCCCCTTCGATAGCCGTCGTTTCAATCAAAATTTTTAAGACAATTGAATCTGTGCTATAGGCAGCTAAATAAGAAGAAGGTTTAAGCATTTCGATATTACTAATTCCATCAAAAGCATTATTTGCGACTAAGTTTCCTGAGCTACTAATACTAAGTAATTTGAATCCATCCGCCCTTTTAAATGTTTTTGTCAAATCATCCTGAACAAGAATAGAATCAATTTGACGATCTGTTCTATTAACCACTTTAATATTAAATCCTACAATGAACTTGCCACTTAAATCATATTCTATCGTTTTTGCAGACTTAATTAAATCATATTTACTATACTTATTAATTGGTATAATTTGAACTGTGTCATACACACAAGGTGTACTTATTAAACCAGTTAGAGTGTCTAATGCTTTCACACACCAGATATAAGTACCCACAATATTTGGTAAAATAGGTGGGTTAATAGTACAAGAAGTGCCATCCACATTACACCAAGTAGGGATGGTACCAATAGCTATCTTTTTAATTAATTGACTAATGTTTTTAGGATTGCGTTTATCATCCACTTCATACACTGCAGCAATGACTTCAGGGGCTGGTGGTGGAGCAATTCCTATACCAATAATGGTTCTTACACTTTCATTAGGAATTTTATTTCCATTAGGATCTGGATTAGATCCATTAGTGGATGTATCTGTCACTTTAAGATCTCCTGTTGTAGTAATACCTTTTGCAATTAAATAAGTTGGCCATACTATTTTTGTCTTATCTGTTTTAACAAATAAATCAAAGGCAATCTTAATTGAATCCCCTACTTTTAATTGACTCACCCCTTTAAAAAACTGAATATCATTTTTCCCATCAAACTTAGTATTGAATGAAGTTGTACCAATTACAGTAGGCGTTCCATAAATGCTTGCAGAGTCTGGAACCTTTATAAATTGATTGATATCAAATGATGCAGCCACTGAATCTAAGTTTGAATTACTGTAGTTCTTTATAGTTGATTTAAAACGGAATACATATCCACCATTCACTGTATCTGGTTGAGATGCTTCTAAAGAAGCCCCTATTTCATTTATTAAGAAGAAAGGTATATAGGTTGGTAAAGGTTGACCAATAGTTGTTACCGATGGATGTGCATTTACATTTGAATTATCATGAGAAATTGAGGTGGTTGGTTGCATACTTTTGTTACCATCTTTTTGAATCAATACACCATCCCCTGCAGTTGTGAACTGAAGCACCAATGGCTCAATATTTACCCCTGGCTTTAAAGTCAGGTAGAAAACAACTGAACCTTCCTCATTGATATCAAGATTTACACCATCATTGAATAAATCAGAACCAGATAAGGTAGCAAGTGTTCTGTATTTAATAGAAAAACCATTCACTGATTTGGCTACATAACTAGGTGCTTTAGGAATACCAAACCCTGTATAGGTTGGATTCAACGCTAAATTACCAGAAGCCACTTTTATACTATCTAAAATAAATTGCATGTCAGCTGGAAAAACCTTAGATAAATCTGCATTTACTTGTACATTTTGTAAATACAATGCTCCATTGTTTTTAATCTTCATTACCATCTTGGTCTTAAAACTATTGTCTGGTAATTTTAATGGTAAATCTGCTTTTAAGGTCAATAAAATTTTTGGCCTTAAAATGGTTAATCTAGCAGTATCCTTATCAAAATTATTTAATCTAGTATTGTTTCCATTATCAATAATTTTTATCAATGTAAATATTGCATCATTAATAGATGGTGGCAACATCACTATTGCACTATCAATAATATTCTTAACTGTATCAATTCTATTATTGATTGAGTTTTTAAAGATCATTGTATATGGTCCTATTCCATCATATACTTTCAATTTTACATGAACAGAATCTGATGCTAATAAAGTATTATATTTTAGATTAATTACACCTTGTGGTTGACTACCAATTACAGTAAACACAATTGTTGTTGTTGGACAATTTGTTGTTTGACCCGGTGCACATACTGGAACGGTATAAGTATAAGTGCCAGCAGTTGTTGCTGTGAAACTATAAGTACCATTTGCATTTACTGTAATGGTTGCACCTGTGATTTGTGCAGGTTGTCCATAGGTAGTTCCTGCAGGCACTGTATCATTAGTGGATATATTTCCACTTGTTGGAATATTTACATATGCAGTTTGCGCATCGTTCACTAATGTTGGAGCTGCGTTTACTGCAGGACAACCATTATTAGAAGCAACCCCTTGTTCAATTCTACAATTATCTACAGCATCTAGTATGCCATCATTATCACTATCCGTATCTCTATAATCTGGACTGCCGTCTAAATCAGTATCAACAGGACTTGCACCATCTGTTCCTTTCTCAACGCTATCAGGAATGCCATCATTATCACTATCGGTGTCTAAATAATCTGGAGTGCCGTCTAAATCAGTGTCTACTGGTGTTGCACCATTTGCTCCTTTCTCAACTGAGTCAGGAATACCATCATTATCACTATCCGTATCTCTGTAATCTGGAGTGCCATCACCATCAGTGTCTATTGGACTTGCACCATTTGTTCCTTTCTCAACTGTATCAGGAATACCATCATTATCACTATCGGTGTCTAAATAATCTGGAACTCCATCACCATCGGTGTCAACAGGTGCTGCACCATTTGCTCCTTTCTCAACACTATCAGGAATACCATCATTATCACTATCGGTATCTAAATAATCTGGAGTGCCATCACCATCGGTGTCAACAGGTGTTGCACCATTTGTTCCTTTTTCAACACTATCAGGTATACCATCATTATCACTATCGGTGTCTCTGTAATCTGGAGTGCCGTCACCATCGGTATCTACTGGAGCTAAACCATCTAATCCTTTCTCAACAGTATCAGGAATGCCATCGTTATCACTATCGGTATCTCTGTAATCTGGAATTCCATCACCATCAGTATCAACAGGAGTTGCACCATTAGTTCCTTTTTCAACAGTATCAGGAATGCCATCATTATCACTATCGGTGTCTAAATAATCTGGAGTGCCATCATCATCGGTGTCAACAGGAGTTGCACCATCTGTTCCTTTCTCAACACTATCAGGAATACCATCTCCATCACTATCTGTATCTAAATAATCTGGACTGCCGTCACCATCGGTGTCAACAGGATTATTAGGATTTAATCCTTTTTCAACACTATCAGGAATACCATCAGCATCACTATCTGTATCGTATGGATTTTTTTTGCCATCCCCATCTGTGTCAGGAGGTGTAACACCACCATTAGAAGACGTTGGTACTCCATTCGCATCTACAGCTCCGTCAATTCTTCCATTTCCATCTACATCAATACCATTAGATTCTCTTGCATCTGTTATACCATCCCCATCACTATCTAAATCTAAATTATTAGGTAAACCATCCCCATCCGTATCGCAACTCGCAGATGGTGTTGAACAAGCTGCATTTTCAATAGTATCTAAAATACCATCATTGTCATCATCTAAGTCTGCGCTATCAAAAATTCCATCCCCATCACTATCCAATTCTACAGTAAGAGAGGTGATTGGAGATACGCAACCATTCGCATCAGTGTATTTGACAGTTATATTACCAGCACTTGATCCAATAATTACATCATTCACATTTAAATTTGGGCTACCTACCCAACCAGCAGGCAAAGTCCATGTATAAGAAACAGCGTCATCAATGGATATAACAGAATAGGTTCCTCTCATCCCAGACACCACCGTATTTGAACCAGTAATTGAACTTGTACCAGCTAATGCTGCATTCACAATCGTAATAATTTCTGAACGATCCGATTCAACACTATTAACAGTTTGCGATACAAAATAACTAGTAGTCGTTGCTGTTCCTGTTAATACAATAGGTGCCGTTGTGGAAGCCGTTCCTCCTACTGAACTTGTATACCATTTTAAATTGGTACCAGTTGCAGTTAATGTTACAGGACTGGCTCCATTACAATAAGTGATTGTTTGTCCAATAATTCTAGCGTTGGGTGTAATACCAGGCGCTAAAGGTTTTACAGTTACTGTTACTAATTGACGAGGACTACTTAAACATCCAGTTCCAAGAGGATCATATTGTTCTACATAATAATTAGTTACACCAACTGTTGTTGTTAAAGGAGTTACTGGAGCAGATAATAAACTACCTGAATTCAATGCATCATACCATCTTAACTCATAGGAAGCATTTGTTAATCCAGCAGTTAATTCAATGGCAGTTGCATTTAAATTATAAATTTGATTACTAGCAGTTGTTATGGCTTGTACTAAAGTGGTATTCGTTACCACTAAACCTGAAGAAGCTAAAGAATAACAACCATTACTACTTTTTGCATATAAGTAATAAGTGCCCTCTGTAGTAACTTGCGTGTAGGTACCAACCAATGTGGAAATAGTTGGGTTAGATGATACAGTATGCCACTCATATGTTATACCAGTAGTAACAGAAGGTTGATAAGAAGTTAAATTAACCGATCCAGGATAACAGAAATTTGCAGTCGTTGCTGAAATATTTGGAGTAGTTGGTAATGGATTAATTACAATGGAAGTTGAACTAGAAGTTCCTTGACAAGTATTTGCATCAATCACTTTTAAAGCATAAGCTCCAGATAATGTAGGTGTGTAGGTAGCGGAAGTAGCACCCAAAATTGCAGCACCATCCAATAACCATTGATAAGATGGGCCACCTGAACCCGTTAATCTAATTGACTCTCCTGCGCATATCGAAGTTGCAGAAGCAGTAATTAAAGGTGTAGGCAAAGGATTAACTGTGACATTTATTTCTTCACTGGCGCCATTTGCATTTACTCCAGAACTTCCAGACAATACAACTCTATAAGAACCAGTTGTAGTGGCAGTATAAGTAGAACTTGTTGTTAATGAAACATCAGAAATTATAGTTGTCCATGTAGATGTACCAGATGCAATTTGCTGCCAAGTAGCTGTTTGTCCAGTTTCTTTATTTATTGAAATTATAACAGAGCCAGGTGCACAAAATGTAGTGGAACCAGTAATTGATGGAGCAGGTAAAACAGATACTGTTGTAATATCGGATAAAACAGAACAACCTGTTGATGATACTACACTTGCTTTATATTGCCCAGCGGCTGTAACTGTTAAATTATTAGTCGTTTGACCCGCTACAACTGACCAAGTAGTTGAACCAATTGCTGCAGTATACCAAATATAAGTAGGTGTAATTGCATTTGTACTTACAGTTAATACTATACTTGCACCAGAAGTTAAAGTTAATACTGCACCCTGTGTAATACTAGCTGTTGGTATTGGATTTACAACTACAGTTGTGGCAGCAGCCGAATTACTATTTTCAATTGTACATCCACCTGCTAATTTTGCAGTTAAAGAATAAACACCAGATTGTGCAACAACTAAACTTGAAGTGGTGGCACCACCAATTAAAACCGAATTTTTATACCATTGATAACTGACATTCGCAACTGGGGTTGTACTTAAAGTAACTGTACTTCCTTCACAAATAGCTAAAGCACCTCCTGCAGTAATACTTGGCGCAACAGGTGTTGGATTTAAGGTGGTAGATGAAGAGGTAGCACTACCACATGAATTAGTTACAATAACTCTAAATTGATAATTATTAGCAGTAGCAGGTGCAGCAGATAAATTTAAAGTAGCACTTGTAAAACCACTATAGGTAATGTCAGTATGACTAGGTACATTTCCTGCTGTAATATTTGTCCAAGTGGGTGAACTAGTATTCGTATTAACCTGCCATTGATAGGTTAAACTTGTAGTACCCCCATTAGCAACTGTTGAAAAAGAAGTAGTAGCAGTGGTACATTTAACACTATTAGCAGGTTGTGTTGTAATAGTTGGAATGGTATTTACCGTTATTGCAACAGCATTAGAATAAGCGGAATAACCAATTGCATTCGTACTAGCTATTCTATATCTATATGCATTAATTGCTAAAGGTGCAGCAGAAAATGTTAAGTAAGGAACCGTGCTTGTACTAGAACTAAAGTTGGTATAGGTAACTCCTGCATCTGTTGCGCCGGCACCACTAAGAATGTCAGACCAATTAGCACCACCATCTGTACTTCTTTGCCATTTAATAGAAGTGGATCCAGATGTGCCAGACTGTAATACTACATTTGAACTTGAAAATAAAACACCAGGTGAACTACTAGTAGCACAAAGTGCTGCAGGCGTTGTAATGGTATAATTATTATTAAGCGTACATCTGTTTTTAGTATTATCTAATGCATTTGTTGCGTATGTGGAAGTATAACTTACCACACCAGCGGATGCAGATTCATAAACATTTAGTAACCCATTCCCATTGGTATCGGTGCCTGTTGGAAATACAGAAATACTAGTTGCAGTGTTGGAACTACTTGCTTCAACTGCATCCGAACAACCGTCACCGTCGGAGTCTAAATCCAATTGGTTAGGAATTCCGTCGCCGTCAGAATCGCAAATTAATCTTGAATCATCTAATGAATTACCGAATTCAGTTGCGGCAAATTGGAATCCATTATCTACATCTACCGGCAACCATGTCGTTGATCCATTAAGACTATATTGCACACTTGCTTGTTCAAAACTTCCATCATCTTGAATAGATAATGCCATTCTAACCCATTTCCCAGCATTGGCTGGACTTGTTATAAAAGCATTTCCTTGATAATAAGGCCCACCGGTTCCGTTATATTTACCTTGAGAAACCAGTTTTAAGTCTGTACTATTTGTAGATACTAAAACACTTGTACTTCCTCCTCCGCCAGCTGCAGGTGTAGTTGTAGTAATTCTAGCTCCGTTATGTGCAATATATAATACAGCAGCATTCCAAGTCAAATTATTCTTCCCAATTCTAAATGAAATTTGAGTTGCATTTCTAAACGTTGTAGTTGAAGGTATTTTTACAAAAAATTCTCTATAAACTACTGTTCCTAAATCCAAGGTAGGAATATCAAGAGAAGTAATTGCTTCTTTAATAACAGGAGTTGTTGCAGGCGGCAACTTAACTTCACCATACACATTTTGTGTTGCCTCTGCTCTTAATGCACCAAAAGTAGCACCTGCAAAGCTGTTCACATCTTGTCCATTAATAAAAGTCAATGTCCAACTTTTCCTAGAAACCTGACCAAGATTTGCAGCATTATTTTCAATCATCA
>Ga0114976_10000690_pt1 | contig 21133 bp, 17 predicted proteins | sample S_130805_EF_Meta_FD_87319 | JGI IMG/M metagenome (GOLD analysis project Ga0114976, IMG submission 87319) | Freshwater microbial communities from Lake Simoncouche, Canada to study carbon cycling - S_130805_EF_MetaG | ecosystem: Environmental > Aquatic > Freshwater > Lake | place: Lake...
AGCAATGATGGCAATGTATAAACAAGAAAAAATTAACCCATTAGGTGGATGTTTACCAGTATTAATTCAAATACCGGTCTTTATCTCTCTTTATTGGGTTTTACTATTAAGTGTTGAAATGCGTGGTGCGCCATGGTTGGGTTGGATACATGACTTATCAAAACCTGATACCCTACTTAGTGACTTAGTTGGATTAAGTATTCCAATCGGAGTATTGCCTATTATTATGGCAATATCCATGTTTATTCAAACCAAACTCAACCCGACACCGCCTGATCCAATACAAGCTAAAGTCATGTTGTACATGCCACTAGCATTTTCATTGATGTTTTTCTTTTTCCCATCCGGACTTGTTTTGTATTACATCGTCAATAACGTTTTATCTATTGGACAACAATGGCAAATTAATAAAATGTTTGGTGAAAAAAATAGTTAAAAAGGATGCAGCTTAAACGTGACCCCATCATTGCTCAAGCAACAGCAATAGGTAAAGCTGGAATTGGGGTCATACGAATCTCAGGAGAGGGATTAACCCCTTTAATGAGTATGTTGTCTGATAAGCCAATAATACCCAGGTTAGCAAATCTTGTTCATTTAAAAGATGAAAACCATCAGTCCATTGATCAGGGCTTATTGACTTATTTTCCCGCACCTCATTCGTTCACGGGAGAAGATGTTATAGAGTTTCATGGGCACGGCGGAGTGTTAGTCATGAATCTGGTTATTCAACGATTAATCGAACTTGGAAAAAGCCTACGATTACGTCAGGCTAAACCAGGAGAGTTTAGTGAACGAGCGTTTTTAAATAATAAAATTGATTTAGCTCAGGCAGAGGCAATCGCTGATTTGATTGATGCAAACTCCATTGCCGCGATTAAAAGTGCTAATCGATCATTGAGTGGCGAGTTTTCTAAAAAAATAGATCTTCTCGTAGAAAAACTGACTCATCTAAGAATGTTGGTAGAGGCAACTTTAGATTTTCCTGAAGAGGAAATTGAATTTTTAGAAAATGCTAATGCTGCGCAGCAGTGGCAGGATATTTATGACGCACTACAAACCGTTTTACATGCCTCAAAACAAGGAGCGCTCTTAAAAAACGGAGCGCTTGTTGTGTTGGCAGGGGCGCCCAATGTAGGTAAAAGCTCATTGTTAAATCAATTAGCTCAACAAGATATTGCAATTGTCACACCAATTGCTGGGACTACGCGTGATCGTATTCGAGAGGAAATTTACCTAGATGGCATACCTCTTCATATTATCGATACGGCAGGCCTTAGAGAAAGTCACGATGAGGTTGAAAAATTGGGTATCGAGCGTTCTTGGTCTGCAATCGGAGATGCCGACATAATTTTATTTTTAAGAGATGCTGCGAATACCAATCAAACAGAGAGTGATTTACTTCTTCATGAAATAAAAAACTCCTTAGACCTAGAACATCATCAATCTACACATTTGATTGAAGTGTGGAATAAGAAAGATCAGGTCGACTTTAAGGATAAGCATGGGCTATTCATATCTGCAAAGACTGGCGAAGGTGTTGAAATCTTAAAAGAAAAACTGTTGCAGATGTTAGGTTGGGAAAAACACTCGGATAACATTATTTTAGCCAGACAAAGGCATTTAGACGCTCTAAATATTGCTCTTGAACATCTTGAACTTGCAAAAAAATACTTGTCTCTTGGAAATGCCAGTTTAGAGTTATTTGCTGAAGAGTTACGTTTGGCGCAAGACGAGTTAGGTGAAATTACAGGCAAATTACTCCCAGATGACTTATTGGGAAAAATCTTTAGTTCCTTTTGTATAGGTAAGTAAACCTAGTTTTTAACCTTCTTAAATTAGTTACGTTGCAGTGCAACAAGAAAAATATGAAAAAAATGCGAAAATGATAGTCATTTTAAATAAACCTGCCTAACAACTATATGACAACCAATATAAATTCAGCTGAAATTAACTTAAACACACCTTCATACATTCAACATCAAAAATTAATTGCTTGGGTTCAAGAAGTAGCCCAATTAACGCAACCAGATCAGATTTACTGGTGCGATGGTTCAACTGAAGAATATGATCGGTTTTGCCAGCAGATGGTGGATGCAGGAACTATGAAAAAGTTAAATCCTGCTAAAAGAAAAAACTCATACTGGGCGTGTTCAGATCCAACAGACGTTGCTCGAGTAGAGGACAGAACATTTATTTGTTGGCCAAAAAAAGAACAAGCTGGCCCAACTAATAATTGGATTGACCCCATTGAGATGCGTCAAACGATGAATGGTTTGATGGCTGGAAGTATGCGTGGCAGAACCATGTACGTTGTACCATTTTCAATGGGGCCATTAGGTTCTCCCATTGCTCATATTGGAGTAGAGTTAACAGATAGCCCATTCGTAGTTGTGAACATGAAAATCATGACTCATATGGGTAAAGCGGTATTTGACCTATTGGGCAATGAAGGTGAATTCGTACCATGTGTTCACTCAGTCGGTAAACCTTTAACCAATGGCGAAAAAGACGTTATTTGGCCATGTAACCCTACGAAATATATTGTGCACTATCCTGAAACTAGAGAAATTTGGTCTTTTGGATCTGGATATGGTGGTAATGCTCTATTAGGAAAAAAATGTTTTGCATTACGTATTGCATCAGTCATGGGGCGTGATGAGGGTTGGAATGCGGAACACATGTTAATTTTGGGCGTTACCTCTCCCGAAGGAAAAAAATATCATGTAGCAGCAGCTTTCCCATCGGCTTGTGGCAAAACCAACTTTGCAATGTTAATTCCTCCTACAGGATTTGAGGGGTGGAAAGTTACTACTATTGGTGATGATATTGCGTGGATTAAACCTCGTGTAGATCCCACAACAGGTAAGATCCGTTTGTTTGCGATTAATCCTGAGGCAGGATTATTTGGTGTTGCACCAGGAACAAATACACTTACTAACCCGAACTGTATGTCATCATTAAATGAAGATGTGATTTTTACAAACGTTGCATTAACTGATGACGGTGATGTCTGGTGGGAGGGAATGACAAAAGAAGCTCCTGCTCATTTGATAGACTGGCAGGGCAAAGATTGGACACCAGCTGACGGTGCTGCAGGAAGAAAAGCCGCTCATCCAAATGCACGTTTCACGGTTGCAGCAATCAATAATCCTGCATGCGATCCACAATGGAATGACCCCGCAGGCGTTCCTATTGATGCCTTTATTTTTGGTGGAAGAAGGTCAACTACAGTCCCGCTTGTAACTGAATCGAGAGATTGGATCGAGGGTGTCTACATGGCAGCTACAATGGGATCGGAAACAACAGCTGCTGCCACAGGAAAAACAGGTGTTGTGCGCCGTGACCCGTTTGCAATGTTGCCATTTGCAGGCTATAACATGAGTGAATACTTCCAACACTGGTTAAATCTTGGTGAAAAGTTAACGAAAGCCGATGCGGTTTTACCAAAAATATTTTGTGTCAACTGGTTTAGAAAAAATGATGACGGTAAATTTGTTTGGCCTGGATATGGGGAAAACATGCGTGTTCTCGCTTGGATGTTAGGTCGCGTAAGTGAGACGGCTCAAGCACAAGAAAATATTTTTGGTTACTCACCGAACTATCAAGATATCAACTGGCAGGGCATAGAATTTTCTGAAAAGCAATTTAATCAAGTCATTTCTGTTGACAAAGAATCTTGGCGTGAAGAGCTCAAATTACACGATGAATTATTCGATCAACTTGCCTATGGTCTACCACCAATATTGAGAGATACCAAAGCCAAATTAGAAAACTTATTGGCTTGATTCTGAAGTGAGGTTATTTTGACAATTGGCAGATTGAATAGTCTGTAACTTCATTTCTTTATCAACGTAAGTACAGTCATCTTGGAGCTTAATTCGGCCTTGTTTACTCGCTACTGGGGTGTCCTTTTGTGAGGCCAGTAAGGATTCTTTAATATTTTTTCCCTTATTGGCTAAGCAATCCTTGTATATGCTACTAGACTCATCTTTGACAATGGCTAATAGCGGCGCACACTTTGATTTCATCTCAGTATTAATCGAGCTAAGTGAAAGAGGATTCGGTTTCATTGCTATCGGTGAAATGATTGCCATAGGATCTACAGCTTTTCCGTCAACCTGAACTTCAAAGTGAAGATGAGGGCCTGTCGAGCGTCCAGTATCGCCAACAAGACCTATAATTTCGCCTTTTTGAAGAACTTGGTTTTCCTTAACTAAAATTTCTGAAAGGTGACCATATAGGGTGGAAACCTTATTTTGGTGTGAAATTTCAATATAATTTCCATAACCAGTATTGTCGTTTTTTTGATTAATCTTTGTAACTTTACCTTTTGCCGCTGCCACTACTGGTGTACCTATTTCGCTAGAAATATCAACTCCAGGGTGAAACGCCGGTTTTAATGTAAAAGGATCGATTCTTTCGCCAAATCCACTACTAAACATATATTTGCCAATAACAGGAACGCCTTCAGGTAAATTGCTTTGGAAAAAAAGAGATGAAGCCATCTGTTGTTTTAAAAAAGGTATTTCTTCGTTAATCTTATCTATAGCATCATCAATTTTTTTAAAGGAGTTGATGGGCTCATAATCTTCACTAGCCAAATTAAACTTATATAAAGGTAAGTACTTACCACCTTTATTATCTTTATTTCTATTAGGTATTTGTTTTTCTAACTTTTCTTTGAAGTGATACACATCATTCACATCGTTAATGGTTTTATTTAATTTATCTTCTAATTGATTAAATCGAGAGATTAATTCCTGGCTTAAAGGTGGTGCAGGTTCTGGGGGCGGAACAAAGCCCATGTAAAAACCATGCAAAAATAGGTATCTTAAACCAACACAAATACAGACAACCAGTATGAAAAACCAGACGAAAAAGTGTTTTTTTCTAATAGAAAAATATTGGTTAGCATCATCAGGAATAACGTTGTCTTGCATTGCACCCTATCTTTGTAAACCACTGATGAATTATATCTTTAAGAGATGAAAAATAAGAATACTTTAAACAGGCATCATCAAGTCATTGTTATTGGAGCAGGTATCGCTGGTTGCTCGATTGCTGGTGAGCTTAAGAGAGCCGGCTTATCGGTTGGAGTTGTAGATCAACAGATTGGCATAGCAAGAGAAACCTCTGCTCATGAAACAGCATTGGCGCATCCACAAGTTGGAAAAAAGATATCGAAGTTGCAACGGTTTACCCAATTAGCTAATCAAATTGCAAATGAAAAATGGCAATCTGCACAGTTATTTAGAAATGCTTATGAGCCAATTTATGATTTAGATACAAGTAACTCATCACAACTCAAAGAGATGATTGAAGAGATGAAGTATGACCAACAAACAATAAAAGTACTTACTAAAAATGAAGCAAAAGAAAAAGCGAATATTGACCACGCGGGGATATGGTACGAAACAGCAGCTATTTATAGCCTTCCTCAAATTTGCCAGCTAGAAATTGCTGAAATAAATAGAGACGCTCAATGCTGGGGTTATAAGATTGCCAAAATTAGATATTTTGAAAATGTATGGTGGGCATATTCTGAAGATGACACTTTGATTTGTACAGCGCCAGTATTCGTTTTAGCAAATGGGTTAGGTGTTGAAAAATTATTAAAAAGCGTACAGATAGATTTACCTCTTAGACCTGTTAGAGGTCAATTGAGCAAATTTCACATAAATGGAGATAGCGGATTAGTACCTTATTTGCCAAAAACAGTTCTTCGCGGAGACGGTTATTGCTTACCAGCCCAACGAACTAATAACCATGACTGGACTTGGGAAATCGGCTCAAGTTATGATGAGGATAGCGCAGATAAAACTCACTGGGGTCAAAGTGATATTGAAAATGCAAAAAAAGGATTAAATCTTATTGGGTGTGACCACTCACATATAAAGGAAATGTTTCCAATCTCCTCCTTTGTCGGCATAAGAAGTGCTTCAAAAGATCGACTCCCATTGATCGGTCTTGTCCCGAATCAGACAGGACTGTTTGTAGCATGCTGCTACGGCTCACGAGGGGTTTTGTGGTCTGCCTTAGCTGCCCCACTGATTCGAGCTTATGTTGAAGCTTTTTTTGCTGGGGCTGAGCGTTTACGGGCTGGTTTCTTAACAGGAGCCTCTACCTTGCTCTCGGCAGAAGTTGCCTCCTCAGTTAATCCAGCGCGTTTCTTAGCTGGAGCTTTAGGTGTTCGCGCTTCAAACTCAAAACCAATTTTGCCAGATTCTTGACGAACTAAATAAGCTTTAAAAACACGTCCAGTTCTTTGCGATTTAAAGTTCGTTAATAAATCGGTTTTTCCAGTAGCCAACAGTTTTTTTACTTGTTCTCCACTAATTTCTTGCTGAAGAATGACTTTACCAGTATTGAAATCACAATGTTTATTGGGGCCGACCGTATGTTCACAGATATATTTCATGCCGTGTTCATAAACAGCGCCAGAACATTTTGGACAAACGCCGAGTGCTGTTTGAGATGAAAAGTCAACAGGCTCCAAATTATCCTCATCACTGTTACCAAAATCAAATTCAAGTTTGTAACCCGCGTTTGGATAATCCTTATCATCTAATGGAATTGGCTTTAATATGATGATTGCAGCAAATGGGCGCCCCATTTTGCTTCTAAAACCCTGTAGGGGACCAACACTTTTATTACGAAGTAATTCCTCTGCCTCTTCATATTCAAGAGCCTTACCACCAGGAATTTTACTCATAGAAAAACCACACTTTTCACAGGCAAAACGTCTATAGTTTTCTTTTACAGGACCACTACAATGGGGACAAGGGGTAGAAAGTGTAATGTAATCACCTGGAATCGTATCACTATCAAACTCCTTTGCGCGCTTCACAATACGTTGCGTCATTTGAGCAATTTCTTGCATAAACGATTCGCGCTTAATGAGTCCTTTTTCCATTTGCGATAGCTGAAACTCCCAGCCGCCAGTTAATGCTGGTTGAGTTAATTCTTCAATACCGAGACCGCGTAATAAAGTCATTAATTGAAAGGCTTTGGCCGTAGGAATTAATTCTCGACCCTCACGAACCATGTACTTTTCAAATAAAAGACCTTCAATAATAGATGCACGGGTAGCTGGTGTGCCAAGACCCTTTTCAGCCATAGCTTCGCGAAACTCATCTTCTTCAACAAGCTTACCAGCACCCTCCATCGCAGACAAAAGAGTTGCTTCAGAGTATCTTGCTGGAGGTTTAGTTTTTAAAGAATGGACATTGACAGAGTCGACTTTAACTTTTTCATCTTTGGAAACAGCGATTAACTCTTTATCATCTTGATTGGATTTGCCATATACAGCAAGCCAGCCTGGTTCAACCAACACTTTACCTTCAGTTTTGAAATTCATGCCACTTACCGTTGTAATACGAGTGGTTAACATAAACTCAGCTGGAGGATAAAAGATTGCTAAAAATCTTCTGACAACTAAATCGTAGAGCTTTTGTTCAGGCTCGGAAAGCGTTTTGGGTGGTGCCTGTAGAGTTGGAATAATTGCAAAGTGATCAGAAATTTTTGAGTTATCAAATATTTTTTTATTAGGTTTTACCCATTGATTACTTTTAATTTGTTGAGCAAAAACTGTATAGTTCGGAACTGATTCCCCAAGCTGTTCAATCGTTTCTTTAACAGTACTAATGTAGTCCTCAGGTAAAGCACGCGAGTCAGTTCTTGGATATGTAAGAATCTTATGACGCTCATATAGCGCTTGCGCTAAACCGAGAGTATTTTTAGCAGAAAAACCAAAGCGAGCGTTAGCCTCTCTTTGTAAACTAGTTAAATCAAATAGTTGAGGAGCTTGTTGACTAGAAGGTTTAGATTCCTCTTGCACTGAACCTGATTTATTTTGACAAGCTACGACAATACTTTGTGCCTGAGCCTCACTCCAAACTCGGCTTTCACGAAGTTCTGGATCGTTAGATTCTTTAGTCGATGATTTTTTAAACTCAGGATCGAACCATCGACCCTCATAAACCCCTTTGGCAGAAATAAATTCAGCTTTTACTTCCCAATAATCACGTGAAATGAAGCGTCGAATTAGTTCTTCGCGTTCGACAACAATCGATAACGTTGGCGTTTGGACTCGACCAACTGTTGTTAAGAAAAACCCACCACTTTTACTGTTAAAAGCGGTCATAGCGCGGGTGCCATTAATCCCAACTAGCCAATCTGCTTCAGAGCGGCATCTTGCGGCATCAGACAAAGGCATCATATCTTGATCAGAGCGAAGTTTTGCAAAGCCATCTCTAATTGAGTTTGGAGTCATTGACTGCAACCATAAGCGCTCAATAGGTTGAGTTGCTTTAGCTTGTTGAGCGATTAAGCGAAAAATAAGTTCACCTTCCCGACCAGCATCACAGGCATTAATTAATTTGGAGACATCTTTTCGCTTAATTAATTTTTGTAAAACCTTTAACCGACTCTCGGTTTTAACAATAGGCCTTAGCTCAAAACGAGGTGGAATCACAGGTAAATTATTAAAAGACCATTTTCCACGTTTTACTTCAAACTCTTCAGGTGCAGCAATTTCTAATAAGTGACCAACAGCCGAGGAAATAATAAAATCATCCCTTTCAAAAAAGTCATCATGTTTGGTGAAACCACCCAATGCTTTAGCAATATCGGAAGCCACAGAAGGCTTTTCTGCAATAACAAGTGTTTTATGAGCACTTGAATCCTGATTCAATGAGGCTGGTTTTTTTGCCACTATTTTTTACCTTATTTATGATTTTCTTTTTTTATTATTACCCGAAGAAAAAGATTTCGTGTTGAATTTTAAACACAAGAACCTAATAAATGCACGTATAATTATATAAGTTGCTGTTTTATAATGACTTTATTTATATAAAAAAGTATAATAAAGCATTAAAAGTCCTTTACATATTCAAATACACATCCATTAGAATATTTATAGAACGTAAAAATTAGAATAATTACCTACATGGCTCAATTAGAAATCCTCTGTTATCCTGACCCGCGATTACATAAAATCGCCAAAAAAGTTATTCAATTTGACACACAACTAGAGTCAAAAGTTGCTGATATGGCCGAAACGATGTACGAGGCTCCCGGAATTGGTTTAGCAGCAACACAAGTGAATATTCTAGAAAATATTATTGTGATCGATATCTCAGATAGTCGAGACGAACTTCAGGTTTTTATTAATCCTGAAGTCATTTGGGCTAGTGAAGAGAAAAAAAGTTGGCGTGAGGGATGTTTATCTGTGCCGGAGTATTTTGACGAAGTAACTCGACCTGATCGAGTAAAGGTAAGAGCGCAAAATATAAAAGGTGAGTTCTTTGAGGTCGATGCTGAAGGTATATTATCCGTTTGCATTCAACATGAAATGGATCATTTAGTAGGCAAGGTTTTTGTAGAATACTTATCACCTTTAAAGCGAGCAAGAATTAAAGGAAAAATGAAAAAGCGTTTTCATTCTTAAATCAAGTTGTGCGGCTTTAAAAAATCCTGCAGTCATTTCGATTTAAGTCATCTAAAAACTGATTAGATGCTAAATATTTAAATTCAATTGGGCGTTGTTTACCAATCCCATCATCCTCAACCTGCTGATTCGCTGGATGGCACATTAAGAGAGAGCCCTCTTGCGCTAAAGATAACCATTGCAGCATAAGGGCTCGATACGAGTTAATATCCGGTGCGTTAAAGCCATAGACACCTAAAAATCCCTTGTTATAAGAAAGATGATTTTGCTTTAAAAGATCTAAGAAAGTAGACCCACCCAAAAAATTAAGTAGATGACATTTAAAAGCATGCGGTAATTGATTTGTATTACTGGGTAATACGGTCGATCTAATCCATGGCAACTCATCCGCGTAATGATGGAGTACTTGAGTAATTAATACCTCTCTGATTTGTGGAAATTGATGAACATGTTGGTGACCATCGATAAAGTCAGGTTTAAATTGAAAAATATCCTCAAACGTTTTTAACTGTGATTCGAAAGATTGAAGAATTTTTTCAAGGGGTAATAATCGAAGATGGCTCATCAAAATCAATTGACTTAACGGCAAATTGAAGGATGGGTGACCAAACGGCAGAGTGAGATTAAAGTGCAAGCCTACTTGGAGCCCTTGACTTCTTGCTAAGGTAATGGACTGAGCATCCTGTGCAACGTAGGGGCTTTCAGATAAAACACTGATTTGGCTTATTCGCTTTAATTCAAATAAAAGCAAACACCCCTGAGTAATAGCAGGATCTTGACCAATATCATCTGCACAGATTGAGATTTTCATTTTAAGTTTTGGCAAATGCCCAACGTTTACTACTGAAAAAAGTACCAACGGCAACGATGATTAAAACACTAAACAGTGCAATTTGATAGGGTAAGTTCAATACATAAATGGCAAAGCTTAGTAACATCTCATTGCAAACAAAGCTAGTCAGAGAAATTAAAAAATAAGGTAACAAAGATTCTTTGATTGATTTATTACTGCTTGAGAAAGTAAATAATCTTTGTCCACTAAAGCTAACGCAAAAGGCAACTAGAAATGCAATAATATTGGCAACTAATGGATTGAGATTGAACAACTCAACTAAAAGAATAACAACCAAAAAATGAACGCTGGCCGCAATCCCACCCACGATTACAAATTTGAAACTTTGAGGTAATTTATCGATCAAGCTGACTATTGTCATGGTCTTTAGAAATGAGGTACAAAGGCCTTTGTTTGACCTCTGTAAAGATACGTCCAATGTATTCACCTAAAATACCGATGGAAAGTAGTTGTACCCCAGAAAATAACATCAGAGCAACTGTAATGGTTGGCCATCCACTAGTTGGATTACCATTGATTAATGTATCGAAGACCACGTAAATACCATAAGTAATCGCTGCAATAGATATCAATACACCCACAATAGTCCAAACGCGAAGTGGCAGAGTGCTAAAAGAAGTCAGGCCAGATAAAGCCAGTTTAATTAAATTTCGTAAGCGAAAGCTAGATGTACCACTTAGGCGATCTGCGGGTACAAATGGTATAGCAATCGATTTAAATCCCACCCAGGCATAAAGCCCCTTCATAAAGCGATTGCGCTCTGGCAATGCTCTTATAGCTTCAACGACCTTTTTGTCCAACCATCGAAAGTCACCTGCATTTTCAGGAATGGGAACATCTGCTCCAGCGCTCATGAGTGAGTAAAAGAAGCGCGTGCCCATACGTTTTAAAAAAGCCTCGTTGTGGCGATCAACAATGACACCGTAAACCATGTCATAGCCAGCAAGCCATAATTGAGACATTTCTTCCAGCTTGGAAAGAGGGTGCTGAAAATCCGCATCGATGAGCAACACAGCATCACCCCTTGCGTAATCAATTCCACAGGAAAGAGCGGCCTCTTTACCAAAGTTTCTAGAAAACTCAAGATATCGAACACCTGGATGATTTGCTAATTCATCAGCAATTTCATGGGTATTGTCTTTACTTCCATCATTGATGATTAATATTTCATATCGTGGTGTAATAGCGACTAGTGCCAGTTTTAAAGCCTCAACAAACTGAGTCAAATTCGAGGATTCGTTGTAAGCGGGGACAACAATAGATAAACTGAAATTGTTAGGTCGATTTACAAGAGTGGACATACCTAAAGTTTAACTGTAATTTTATAATCAGAGAACAAAACATACTTAATTAAAGAACAAACTTTTTGACCTCACATCTTATTAGTCGTTCGTATCATAAGCAAATACCCATCGTTCCAATTTGTTTAGTGATTGGCATTATTTGGTTTAGTACTTTTATGATTTTCCGCCAGGCTCCTGAATGGGACAATATGGAGGAGTTAGTCTGGGCGAATAGTTTCGAAATGGGCTACCAAAAACACCCACCACTACCGACCTGGGTGCTGTATCCACTAACAATGATTTTTGGTAAAGTTGCCTGGCTTCCCTATGCGCTGGGTTTGATTTGCGTTGCATCAGCACAGTGGATTTCTTATCAGTTATATGTGCGCATAGCCATGCAAGCCCGGGTTGCAAGACCCCAAGACTTTGGAGTTTTGGCTGTTTTGGTTACATCGCCACTCATTTATTACACCATTCGCGGTGGAGACTATAACCACAATTCAATGCAATTATGGTCAATTGCCGCCATGTATTATTTTTATTACAGAGCCTGGGAACAAGAACGAAATAATAGTTTTCAAAATACATACTATGTATGGTGGATTTTTTTTGGATTGATGATGGGACTTGCACTGATTTCTAAATATAGTGTTGTCATCCAAATTACTGTTTTACTGAGTCATTTTTTTATAGCAGCTCGGTGGCGATGCTCAAAATCTTGGATTGGGGTATTAATTGCTTTCGGCGGTTTTGTTTTTATTGCAGCCCCACATTTAAATTGGTTATATCAACAAAGCTTGTTGGGACAAGGGCCCATTTTTTACGCATCGCAATTGATGAGCGTATCAGCCTCATTTTGGGATAGAGTCATTGACCTTTTTAGGAACTTTTTACTCACTCAGGTTTATCGAATTCTACCCTGTGGCATCGCGCTGGGTTACGTCTATTACCTTTGCAGACAACCCAAGATTCAACCAAATACCCTCCCTTCTAACTCATCTTGGTGGTCACAAATTCCACGTGTAGATCAGTTGTTTTTAATTTTTTTAGGGATTGGGCCCTGCTTAACAGCGATCAGTATTGGCTTGCTGTTTAATCAAAATATTGAAGCAAAGTGGGCAGTTACTTTCTTTATTATAATAGGATTTATTGCATGGATATATGCAAATGATGCCTTAAATGTTCAATGTTTGACTCGAATCGTTATCGTAGGCCATATCATTTGCGCATTCATTTTTGGAGTTTTGACTGGTCCAGGCGCAAGCTATATTGGTAAGCAAGGAAGAGCTACTTTTCCAAGTCAAGAAATGGCAAATGTGATTCAACAGCGCTGGGTAGAGCATCCTGAACTAACAAATGGCAAACCGATTGGTTTAGTCGTTGGAGACACGTGGATTATTGGGCACATAATCATTCATGATCCAATTCATCAAGGAAAAGAAATAAAGCCTTGGATTAATGCCAATGATTCAATGTCACCTTGGATGACTGAAAAAGATAAGCAACAAGTCGCATTAATCTTAATTGATCAAGGACCAAAATTGGATGATAACAAAAAACGCCTAGGTCACCCGCCAAGTAAAGAAGTGCAAGATATGTTTAATCGGGCGCCAGTTAAAGGTACCGAGTCTATTCCATGGACGAAGAAAGAAAGCGCCCCGACCTTACAAATACAATGGGCAATCTTGCCATATAAACCATCATGAAACAACTAAAGATCATTTTTGCTGGAACGCCAGAGTTTGCAGCCATTATTCTAGATGCATTAGAAAAATCAAACCATCAAGTGATTGCCGTGATGACACAACCTGACAGGGCGTCGGGACGTGGATTAAAGGTTTTACCAAGCTTAGTCAAGCAAAAAGCGTTACAAATGGAAATACCAATCCTACAACCAACCTCCCTTAAGCTAGACGGAGCATATGCAACTGAAGCGATGAATGCCAAAAAGCAAATCGAAAGTTTAGATTTTGATGTCATGATTGTTGCTGCCTATGGACTCATATTGCCACAGTGGTTGTTAAGTCTCGTAGAGTCAAAAAATGAGTTGGGTTGTATCAATGTACATGCCTCTTTATTGCCACGTTGGCGTGGCGCTGCGCCAATACACCGTGCAATTTGGGCGGGGGATGAACAAACAGGTACCTGTATTATGAAAATGGCGCTGGGGCTAGATACGGGACCAATCATTGCAAAAGAGACAATGCAGATTCAAAGTCTTGACACTACAGGCACATTACATGATCGCTTAGCGTCTCAAGGAGCTCGAGTTTTGATTGAGGTATTAGATAGTCTGGCTAAACAAGAAAAGTTTGTCTTAATAGAGCAAGGCCAAGCAGGAATTACCTATGCTGAAAAAATCAAGAAAGAAGAAGCAAAGATTGAATGGGGTCAAGAGGCTAATCAAATTGATCGTCAAATAAGAGCCTTGAACCCTTCACCAGGCGCATTTACTACCCTGAACCAAGAGATCATCAAAATTTGGCTATCTGAAAATATCTCACACCGATGGAAAAACCATCAAACATTCCAGCCTGGAGAAATCTTAGAAGTTGATGAATTTGGTATTAGCGTTGCCGGAAATAATGGCGTGGTTAGATTATTGGAGGTTCAAAGGGCAGGATCGAAAAGAGTGAGTGCTAGTCAATTTGTAAAAAATATGCAATTAAAGCCTGGTCAAATTTTTCAATGAAGCAAACTTTTATATTATTTCTATATGATAAAAACATCATTATTTATAGGGAGAGTGTTTATGTTTAATTTAACCAAAACAGCAATTCTAATGGCGGCGATCACCGCTTTATTTGTCTATGTTGGGGGGGCGCTGGGTGGACCGCAGGGTATGCTTTTAGCATTGATTGTGGCAGTTGGTATGAATTTCTTTAGTTATTGGAATTCAGACAAAATGGTTTTAAAAATGTTTGGCGCTAGACAAGTTGATGAACACAGTTTTCCAGCGTATTACAACCTAATTAAAGAATTATCACAAAAGGCGGGTTTACCAATGCCAAAAGTATATTTAATTGATGAAAATGCGCCAAATGCTTTTGCTACAGGAAGGAACCCCGAAAATGCAGCGGTTGCTGCGACCTCAGGCATTATGAATATTTTGAATGAAAGAGAATTACGTGGTGTCATGGCACATGAGCTCGCACATATTAAAAATAGAGACATTTTGTTATCAACAATCGCTGCAACGATGGCAGGTGCAATTTCCAGTTTAGCCAATTTTGCGATGTTCTCAGGAAATAGAAATAGAGAAGGTGGTAGTCACCCACTGAGTTTTTTACTCGTTTTTTTAGCACCACTTGCAGCCAGTTTGATACAAATGACTATTTCAAGAGCAAGAGAATATGAGGCAGACCGAGTAGGATCACAAATTTCAGAGGACCCATTAGCACTCGCATCTGCCCTTAAGAAAATTGAAAGCACTGTACAGGGAGTGCCATTTGATCGTGTAGAAACACACCCAGCTGTGGCACAGATGATGATTATGAATCCATTGTCTGGTGGTGGCTTGCGTGGCTTGTTTTCCACACATCCTGCAACAGAGGTAAGAGTCAATAATCTAGTAGAAATGTCGAAGACAGGAACATACCCAACATAGTGCAAAGCAAACCAAAAGATTCTAATATCAGCTTAACCAAAAAGCCTGCAGGAAGTAACCTTTGTGAAACCATACTTCTTGCGGCTCATTTATTAGATCAAGTTCGACAAGGAACCTCTTTAACTCAAGCATTAGCATCAGCCCCGAGTGAAAATAGATCAGCGGCTCAAAGCTTAACTTTTGAAGCGCTTCGTAATAAACCAAAAATATTGCAGGCATTAAAACAGTTCCTTCACAAAGAGATAGACCCTGAAGTAGAAGATCTTTTTTTAATTGCTATAAGTACCTTATTAAAAGAAACACAAAATCAATATACCGCTTACACACTGGTCAATGAAACAGTCAATGCGGCACAAAAATCGTTAAAAACCAGACATGCAAAAGGGTTAATTAACGCTGTATTAAGGCGAGTGATTGAAAATCCTCAATCATTAGAAATTGATGTATTAAATGCGCAATATCCCTCTTGGTGGGTAAAGCATCTAAAACGAGCATACCCATCAAATTTAGGACCGATCTTGGAGGCAAATTTAAAACCCTCAAAAATGTTCTTAAGGGTAAACTCAAAAAAAATATCTAAAGATGGATATCTATCCTTGTTAAAGGATGCAGATATTGCCACATTAGAAATTCCGCAAGAGTGGCAAAAAGTTGCACCCAACGCAATTGCTTTACAAAACTCAATGCCAGTGCAATTGCTACCGGGATTTAAAGAAGGTTTATTGAGTGTGCAAGATTTAGGAGCTCAGATCGCAGGTTATTTGATATCTCCAGTAAAAGATGAATATATTTTAGATGCATGTAGCGCACCCGGTGGAAAAGCATCGCAAATTTTAGAGCTTGCAAACGTTAATCTAGATGTTCTTGACATCGATGAAGAAAGAATGCAAAGAGTTCAAGAAAACCTGTCACGACTTGATTTGCAAGCAAACTTGCATATCGGAGATGCTGCAAAAGCCTCTTCTTGGTGGGGCGGAAAATATTATGACGCCATATTAGCTGATGTACCTTGTTCAGCAACGGGTATTATTCGACGTCATCCAGATATTTTGTATTTGCGGCGCAGCGCAGATATTTCGCAACTTCAAGACTTACAACGTAAAATTATTATCGAATTATGGGAATTGTTAAAGCCCGGCGGAAGATTATTATTTGTGACTTGCTCCATATTTCCGCAAGAGGGTGAATTACAGTTGGAGTGGTTTACTGAAAATCTCAAAGATGCGTTACGATTGGAATGTCTTGGACAAATCTTGCCGGACGAGTGGCATGATGGTTTTTATTATGGAATGTTACAAAAGAAAAGATGAAGCATTGTAGAAAACTCTTCGTCATTTGCCTACTAATACTGGGTACAATTTGCTCAGGCTTGGCTTTTGCTGAGGGCATTAAACTCAGGCAACTTCAAGTTGAGCCCGTTGAACAAGCTTGGGTGATTAACGCTTCTTATCAAATTGAACTACCATCAGACTTAAGTGATGCCGTTAAAAAAGGGATTACTTTCCACTTTCTTACTGAATTTAATGTGACTAGAGGACGGTGGTATTGGTTTGAAGAAAAGCCGATTACTGCCATAAAAAAAATTAAGCTGTCATATCAACCATTAACACAACAATATCGCGTTAATGTCGGCGCATTAACTCTTTCAGCCAACACTTTAGAAGAGGCATTGATACAAGTTGGGGCAATTGCTGGTTGGCAGGTTGCGGAACTATCCGCATTAGATAATGGTCGTCAATATGATGCGGCGATTCGTATGCGATTAGATTTGAGCCAGTTGCCTAAGCCGTTTCAAATTAATGCTTTAAATGCTCGTGAATGGAATTTGGCGAGTGATTGGCACCAGTTTTCATTTATTCCTAAATACAAACCATCGGGTAAATAATGAATGAGCCATTGATTACCTACTCAGATAGTATGATTTCTGGAGAGTATGGAATAAAAAAAGAGCTCACGGCCTTTTTGATTTTGGTATTTATATTGGCAATCTTATTATTGGGATTGCTTACCGGAATTAGTGCGGATGCAAAGTTCTTAAGCCAATACTTTGTTTGGCTATATTCAATCAATATTATTGTAGGCATTGGCCTTTTACTTGTAATTATTGGACTGATTGTTACCTTAACTATTCGTTGGCGCCAAAACTTTTTTGGGACTAAATTAATTGCTAAGTTGGCCATGATTTTTGGCTTAGTTGGAGTTTTACCTGGCGCAATTTTATATTCAGTTTCGTTACAGTTTGTTGGTCGAAGCATTGAAAGTTGGTTTGATGTGAATGTTGAGTCTGCATTAGAGTCTGGCCTGCAACTGGGTCGAAATTCTTTTGAAATAGCTCAACATGAGTTTTTGATTGTTGGAAATCAACTTGCAACCAATCAACAATTGACAAAGATAAAATCGAATCAAGAGTTAAAAGATTTATGCGTGTTGATTCCAACAGATCAAATTTCAATTATTGATGCATCGAGTAGAGAGTTTTTTAGTGTGAGTTGTGGACTTCAAGAGATACAAGAAACTGTTTTGTCTCAAGAGCAATTATTCGAACTGAAAAAAAATAATCAAGTCTCGTCTATAGAGGAAGTGGGAACTACACTAGAAGCAGAAGCATACCAGCTAAATGCGTTTTATCTTTTAGCTAATCAACGTATTTTAAAAATTACCAAAAAATTAGATCCTAGACTTGTTGAGAGTGCGAAAGTAGTTCAAAAAGCATATCGTGATTATCAGGAAAAATCGTTAAGCAGATTGGGCTTAAAGAAAATGTATATAGGTTCTTTAACTTTAACTATGTTCTTGGCTCTTTTTATTGCGATTCTGTTAGCGTTGATTCTAGGCCGACAATTAGCACGACCCTTGTTGATGTTACTTAGAGGAACTCAAGCCGTTGCTCAGGGAGATTTATCTCCCAAGCCTCAAATGAACACTCCAGATGAGTTAGGTTTGTTAACTCGACAATTTAGCAATATGACGAAACAGTTATCTGATGCGAGAATGTCGTTACAACAATCTAAAGATTTTTCAGAATCTGTTTTAGCTAATTTAACTGCAGGGGTTTGTGTTTTAGATGCCAGTTTTCGACTGTTGGTTTCAAATGAAGGCGCTAAAAGAATTTTAGAAAAAGATTTAAACCAATTGATTGGAAAACCTTTAAGTTATTACCCACAACTTCTTCATTTTGAGACCACCATTAAGGATTCTTTTAAAACAAATCAAGTTTCCGTAGGCTCTGATGAGCAAGTGCCTTTAGAGCCAAATAAAATAACTACAAGTGAAAAATCATGGCAACGACAGATTTATTTATATGACAATGCAAAAGATCAAGACAATGTTTCTCCTATTTTATTAGCTAGAGGAACAGAGTTAACTGATAAACAATACATTATTGTTTTTGACGACATCACAGAAGTTATTGCTGCACAACGATCAATTGCTTGGGGAGAAGTTGCCCAACGTTTAGCGCATGAAATTAAAAATCCATTAACGCCAATTCAACTATCGGCAGAGCGGATTTATCAAAAACTGACTGGAAAAATGACAGAGGAACAAGAAGACATTGTTGCAAAGGGAACTACAACAATCATTGCTCAAGTTCAAGCCATGAAAACTATGGTCAATAATTTTAGAGATTTTGGTAAAAAACCCTCCCCTAATATGGTACCCGTTAATTTAAATATCTTGATTCAAGATATCTTGGGTTTATACGAAGGTACTCATATCGAGCTCAAACTTGACCCTGAGGCACCAGATATTTTAGGAGATCCAACGCAGCTTCGACAGGTGATTCATAATATTTTGCAAAATTCTATAGACGCTGCAACAGAAATTCATTCAGAGCCTGAGATTCAAATTCGCACTGAAACGGTGAACTATGTTGGCCTAGTTAATCAAACTGAAAAATTAGTTCGACTTTCTGTTGCGGATAATGGTCCAGGTTTTTCTCCACGAATTTTGTCTAGAGCATTTGAACCATATGTCACATCAAAAGCTAAGGGAACAGGTCTTGGATTAGCGGTTGTTAAAAAAATCATAGATGAACATGGTGCAAGAATTGAACTTAAAAATCGTATGAGGGAAACCGTTATTCGAGGGGCAAGGATTTCGATACTGTTTGAACGTTTGGCATAAAAATCAAGTAATAGATATTAAAATTAGTTTATAGGACAATTAAGCATGGCAAATATATTAGTAGTAGATGACGAAATGGGAATTAGAGAGTTGCTCAATGAAATATTGAGTGACGAAGGTCACGTTGTTTATTCAGCAGAGAATGCCCAACAAGCTCGCACAGTGCGTGATCAATTATTGCCTGATTTAGTCCTTCTCGATATTTGGATGCCAGATACGGATGGAGTCACTCTATTAAAAGAGTGGGCAAAAGATGATAAGTTAACTATGCCTGTCATTATGATGTCTGGACATGCAACGATTGATACGGCTGTAGAGGCTACACGCATTGGTGCATGCAATTTCTTAGAAAAGCCTATTGCCTTACAAAAATTATTAAAAACAGTTAGTCAAGCTTTAGAGAGAGTTTCTCCAAAAGAATCACTTGATAACTTTGGTCAAGGAATGAAAGACTATGGCTCATCCTCAAGCTCTATTTCCCAAGGATTAGGTAAGCCGTTTGATAGCCAAAGTAATATAACTATGGATCATAGTCGCCAATCGAGCTTAGTTGCTTCATCCGATGTTAAAGAGTTAGTTCAAGGCCATTTTGACTTGCCTTTAAGAGAGGCGAGAGATATTTTTGAAAAAGCATATTTTGAATACCACTTGAAGTTAACGGGTGGAAGTATGACTCGGGTTTCTGAGCAGACGGGCCTGGAGAGAACACACTTGTATAGAAAATTAAAAGCCTTGGGAATTGATGTTCGTAAAATAGGCAGTAGCAGTACTTAAATAATCAAAACGTTAATTATGGCATCTTCAATTATCACTATTGAATCATCAAATTGGGTTATTGATGAGCCTAGGCCTGAATGGATTCAGGCATTGGAGAGTGGAAAGGTTTTGTATTTTTCAAATTTAGAATTTGCTGTGTCTGATGAAGAAAAGTCTTTATTTACTCCTGAAGTACAAAATCCTAAAGCTAGAAATATAAGTGTTGGCGCTGATAATGTATTGAAGGGTGCTCAGGGTAATGAACACTCCCTCAAACTGTTAAGAGAACTTATCCTACGATACAGAAATTCTGCGAATAACTTAATCAACTCTTTAGCTCCTAAATATTCACCTTATTTAAAAGTTTCGCCAACTAGTTTTAGACCCTTTAATATCGAAGATCGTAAACAGTCCTGGCGTGCAGATGATCGACGCTTACATGTCGATGCTTTTGCCACAAGACCTAATTATGGTGAACGAATCTTAAGGGTGTTTATGAACATCAATCCAAATGGCGTTCCAAGAGTTTGGCGAGTTGGCGATAGTTTTGAAAATATTGCCCAACAATTTATACCTTTGATCAAGCCCTACTCACCACTTCAAGCAAAGATCTTAAAAAGTATCGGATTGACTAAAGCACTTCGAAGTGAATATGACCATATGATGTTGCAAATCCATGATGCGATGAAGTCCGATTTGAGTTATCAACAGAATTCCCATCAAACTGAGTTTGAATTTTTACCAGGGGATGTATGGGTATGTTTTTCAGATCAAACATCACATGCTGCAATGAGTGGGCAATTTATGATGGAGCAAACATATAATCTACCAATCGATGCTCTATATGAACCAATGAGAAGTCCATTGGCTATTTTAAGTCGCATAACTAAGCGAAAACTGGTTTAAATAAGCCAATTGGAGTATAATTACTGTCTTTGGCCTGGTAGCTCAGTCGGTAGAGCAGAGGATTGAAAATCCTTGTGTCGGTGGTTCGATTCCGCCCCGGGCCACCAAAATTAAATGCCCTGCTTAGTGTGGGGTATTTTCTTTTCGGCTGGCAG
>Ga0114976_10000692_pt1 | contig 21107 bp, 15 predicted proteins | sample S_130805_EF_Meta_FD_87319 | JGI IMG/M metagenome (GOLD analysis project Ga0114976, IMG submission 87319) | Freshwater microbial communities from Lake Simoncouche, Canada to study carbon cycling - S_130805_EF_MetaG | ecosystem: Environmental > Aquatic > Freshwater > Lake | place: Lake...
ACATTTGCCGGCTGGAACACAGCCGCAAACGGCACAGGCACAGCAATCGCGAGTAATGGCCTTGTTACGACAACCGCAAACTTAACTCTTTATGCACAGTGGACAATTATTTCTCCACTAATTACTTTCGATAAAGGAATTGCCACTACAGCGAACCTACCTTCTAACACATCTGCACAATACGGATCTTTATTTACTCTGCCTGCAACAGATACGGCGACGGTAATTAGCTCGGTAAATTACATTTTCACCGGTTGGAAATCAGGCAATGCAACATATGCCGCTGGTGATAAGTACCGAATGAGTGAAAGTAATGTGACCTTCACCGCTCAATGGGTAGCTTTATACGATGTCACTTATGTTTATGGTGATGGACTTACAGTGGATGCCAAAGACGAAGAGTGTGTAACTACCTCTTTATGCATCAACAACCAATCAATCACTACTAGATCCGCACCAAGTCGTACCGGGTATAACTTCACTCATTGGCGGGATCAAAGCGGTACAACGGTTTCAGGAAATGCCTCCTACACCGTGACCGATGGTCATTATGTGCTTTATGCGATTTGGGCACCAATTGAACGCACTCTGTCATTCGGGTTGGATTCTGGTAGTGGAACAGCACCAACAGACATAACTGGAAAAATTATTGGAGAAATTGTTACCCTGCCAACCACCAGCAGTACCAAAGCGGGTTATACCTTTGGAGGTTGGAGCACAGGCGGAGTTACCTATCCTGCTGGCGGAACGATCACTATCGGAACAGCCAACATTCCATTCACCGCTGTTTGGGTTGGGAATACAAACACTATTACCTATAACGCAAATGGTGCGACGAGTGGAACGGCTCCTTCCAACGGAACTCATGTAACAGGTGGATCTACTCACACAATTGCAAGTAATTCTGGAACTCTCGCCAAAACAGGTTTCTCTTTTGTGGGATGGAATACAGCTGCAAATGGTTCTGGTGAAGACAAAGCTGAAAATGCAACAGGCTTCACAACAACATCTGATATCACTTTGTATGCAAAATGGAGCGCTGCAAGCTACACAGTCACTTATGTAACAGGGGTTGGTGCAAGTGCCGCACCAACGCCGTCAAACACCATGTATGGGGCGTCATTCAATTTACCTGCAGCACCCACACGAACAGGATATAACTTCATAGGTTGGGAAGTTGGCAGCGCTGGAAATGCAACATTGATTGCACCGGGTGCAAGCTACACAATGGGATCGTCAGCGGTGACTTTCACCGCCAAATGGAGCGGATTGAGTTATGTTGTTGTTTATCAATTAAATGGTGGAGCAGGGTCGGCTCCAACACAGGCAGATGTTTCTCACGGTGAAAGTTTCACAACAGCTGCTGCAGCAACAAGAAATGGATTCACCTTTAGTGGCTGGAGTGATGGAGCAACGTTAATTAATCCATCTACTTCAGTTACAAATGTGACAGCAAATAAGACTTTGACAGCACAATGGACTGTCGCACTTCCTGGAGTTCCAGGTGCACCAACTGCAGTTCCTGGTGATGGAAGTGCAACAGTTACCGTTACACCACCAACTTCAGGCGGAACGCCAGCTTCTTACACGATAATCGCATCGCCAGGAGGCGCCACTTGTCAGGTGATTTCTCCTGCAACAAGTTGCACGATCTCATCTTTGACAAATGGAACCTCCTACACATTTACCGCGTCAGCTTCAAACACAACCGGTAATTCTGCATCCAACTCCAGTGCATCAGCGGGGGTAATTCCAGCAGGAATTCCTTCAGCACCAACGGGAGTAACAGCCTCTGGAACAGGTGGGTCCGCAACAATCACTTGGAGCACCCCTGATAGCAATGGTGGCTCAGCCATCACAGATTATGTTGTTCAGTACAGCGTCGCTGGATCCGGATCCTGGACAACTTTGGCAGATGGAGTTTCAACATCAACCTCAGCAAACGTTACGGGACTGACAGCTGGAAATAGTTATGAATTCCGCATCTCTGCCAAGAATGTTATTGGAACTTCAATCCCTTCATTCACCTCACCAGTCGCTTCAACTTTTCCAACTGTTCCAACAATTTCCGGTGTCACGTCTGCAAGCGAACAAGTAACTGTCACATGGAATGCTCCATCACACCTGGGTTCAGGGACTATCACTGGTGATCAATATGTTGTAACCGCTTATGATGCTTCAGGGAACGAAGCGGGTTCATGTAAACCAATATCAGGACAAACAACATGTGTTGTTACCGGACTAGATAATGGATCTTCATACACATTTAAAGTTGCGGTGATTACAACAGTTGGAACATCTGAACAATCTGTAGCAAGCGCCACCGCCATTCCTGCAGGCGTTCCATCAGCTCCAGCAAATGTTGCCGCAGTAACAAGCGGAAGCAATATGACAATTACCTTCAACGCCCCGGCTGATAATGGAGGATCAGCAATTACCTCTTACCTGATTACCTCCTCTCCAGCAGGCGCAACCTGTACGGTCGGTGCAAATGCAACTACTTACACATGTACAGGTTTAACAGCGGGAACTAACTACACATATTCGGTGAAAGCAGTGAATTCAAAGGGTCAATCCAGCGCATCTTTGGATTCAACAGCGGTCATGGCTGTCGCGGCACCTTCTGCACCACAGAATGTTTCTGCGGTAATCACAGCTGGAACCACAACGCTTTCGGCAACGGTTTCCTTTAATGCACCAACCACAGACAACGGCTCTGCAGTTATCTCATATCGGGTGACCGCATCACCAGGCGGAGCAACATGTACGGTAAATGCACCAACTACATATTGTGAAATTCCTGTCCTCCCGGATCGCGTCTATACCTTCACAGTCACAGCAACCAATGCAGTTGGAACTTCAGTTTCATCTTCTGCATCTCTTGAAACAAAAGCAGCAAATGGAATCGCGCCGACACTTGTAGTTGATCCAATTCCTGCGCCAACAGGTGACCTTGTCGAAAACAAAGTCCTCAGTTCAAATATAACTTTTGCAGATTTCAACTCGACACCTAATTCGATTGTTACTTATCAGTGGAAGCGTTGCATTGATCCACTAGATGACACAACGTGCACAAGTATTTCTGGTGCGATAAATGCCACCTATACTTTGACCAACGGAGATGTTGATAAATACATTCGGGTTGCAATCACAGCAACTAATTCAATTGATACGATTACGAAACTTTCTGACGCAACGGAGAAAATAATCGCTGCGCCAACAAATCAAAGTACAACTACAAATCCACCCACACCTACATGTGATGCTGCTTGCCAAGCGGTTCGAGATGCCGCTGCAGCCAAAGCTTTGGCAGATGCAGCCGCGAAGATTGCAGCAGATAAATTAGCTGCAGATGCAGCTGCAAAGTTGAAGGCGGATGCAGCGGCAATTGCGGCAAGTAACAAAGCAGCAGCAGATGCAGCAGCAGCAGCAGCGGCGGCCAAGGCTGCAGTTGAAAAGGCAGGGGCCGCAGCCGCCGCAAAAGCAGCAGCAGATGCGGCAGCTTTAACCGCGGCGGCTCAGGCAAAAGCGGCATCAGATGCACAAGCAGCGGCAAACAAAGCAGCCGCTGCAGCAGCTGCTGCACTAAAGAATTCCACAACAACTGCAGCAGCCAAGGCGGCAGCTACAGCATCTGCACAGAAAGCCGCAGATGCTGCTGCGGCTGCTGTTAAAGCAGCAGCAACTGCTGCAACAAATGCAGCCAAAGCAGAATCAACCGCTGCAAATGCAAGCAAACAAGTGGATATTGCAATTAACTCATTGAACTCAAAGACAGCAGCTTCCCAGTCTTCTGCGCAAGCAAATGCAATTGCAGCCGCCGCAAAAGCAGCAGCGAATGAAGCCGCTGCCGCTGCTGCACAAAAAGCTTCAGAAGCAAAAGCCGCTGCCGCTGCTGCACAAAAAGTTGCTGCAGATACCGCGGCCCGGATTGCAACTGAACAGAGGGAGGCCGCTTTAGCAGCAGTTGCCGCCAAGGCCGCCGCTGATGCAGCTGCAAAAGCTACCGCAGAAAAAATTGCAGCAACAAATGCCGCCAAGGTTGCAATTGAGAATCTCGTAAAAGTCTTGGATGAAAAAGCAGCCCTGGCGAATCAAGCCGCCAAAGCAACCACTGAAGAAGCTCGGGCTGAAATAAATAAGAAGATCGAAGAAATCGCAAATAAGGTGAACGATGCTCAGAAGATTACTGAAGAGGCAACTAACAAAGCTGACGATGCAATAGAAGCACAAGAAGAGGCTACTGATGCTGCCGAAGAGGCATTCGAGGTTGCAGAAACACAAGCAGCTGAAGCTGTTGCAGTTAAAACAGAATCTTCGGTCAAGAATGCAGCCGCAACTAGAGCTGTGACAGCAGCAACTGTTGCAGAAAAAGTGGCGACCGCAGCAAAGGCAGCAGCAGCAAAGGTTCCATCAAAGGCTGTCATTGCAACAAAACCAAGCACATCAACAAATAAGAATAGTGCGACTGCAACAGTTACAGGATTAAAGCCTGGCCAAAAGGTCAAGGTAACCGTGAATGTGAAACCAAGGTAACAATGAAAAAACTCCTCTTACTTGTGATTATCTTGTTAAATCTTTCAGTTCTACCTGGCTCTGCAGTGGAGCAAAAAGTGGTGATTGATCGGCTAACACAATCCGAGGCCGAAGATTTAGATATTGAGATTCCAGATGATGTTCCACCTGGTTTCCACTCAATTACGATCGAGGTTTACGACGATCGCGGAACGGTTAGTCAAAAAGAAGTTGAGTTTTGTAAAGATGAAAAAGGTGTTGTCCAGTGGGATAACAAATGCCCTAATCTGAAGATAGATGAAGAGCCTGCTCCGGTGGAGCCAGAACCTGTTAAGGAAGTGACAACAGGGTTGCAATCATATGATCCATTAAGTGATCCCGAGACCACAAAAGGCCTGCATTTGGCTGGTTTTGCAGCACTTGCTGCGCTGACTTCCATTAAGCGTAATGAGAAGCAAAGCGATGAAGAGCAGGATCAAGAATCATTGCAATCGGTTTCATCTGGTGCTTTGAAGTTGCTGAAAAATGAACCAGGCAAGGGAGACCTTTCAAAGACTTGGGACAACAGATTTACAGATCAAACAGATTTTGCTTTTGTTTGGCTAGCGCATCGATTTAATCGATTCTCACCATTGTTAACCCGTACGGTCCAGGATGGAAATACAATCCGAGCAATTATCGGATCATGGGCCGGCTTGTTGATGCCAATCGGTTTTATTTTGGGAATAGCAGCTGTTGTAAATACAGGTGGTCAGGCGCTTCCTCCAGCGTGGGGGCTAGTTGCACTGATCATGGCTGTTGCAATTTACGATGCGTTTGCCGGATTTATCGCAGGAACCATTTTCTTCTTGGCAGCGTTGTTGACAGGAAACATCACTAACCGACCAGAGTTTTTAACTGCAATTGGTGTGATGGTTCTGTTTTTTGCACCAGCTCTGCTTGCAAGTGCTTTCCGACCATTCCGTCGCTTAGTACGCAACCAAGATGATATATGGGAGCGCATTACAGATTATGCGCTTGGCACATTGCTTACATTCTGGGTGATTACAAAGATGGTTGCTGCAATGAATGGTTTAGCTCGTCTTGAGTTGCCAATCACTGATTATGGAACCGAACTGGCGTTGATCGCTGCTGTACTTCTTGTAGTGCGAGTTGGTCTAGAAGATCTCGCTGTCGAACAGTATCCAATGCGTCTTCGAGCCTTGCATGTAGAAATCAAGAAGCCTTCTCAGAATCAAAAGATTCGTTCATTAGCCTTCAAGATCTTTGTCTTCTTTATTATGGCTGCGCCATTTGTTGGATCATTTCTCAATCTTGTTTTGGGAACAATCTTGTTTGCGATTCCGCAGATAACATCTTTGAGCCTTGAAGATAACTTGCCAAAGAAGAAGCTCTACCTTCCAAAGGGTGTATTCAAGACCGTTGTCATGATCTTTGTGATGGCACTTGCCTCTAACCTGATTGAAGGGGCTTTTAGTACTCCAGAGGCCTTTTTGAAGTGGAGTTTTGTGGTTATGGCGCTGCCAGGCTTCATTCTTCATTATTTAGATGCAATTACTGATGCACCAGTGACAGATTGGAAGACCACAGACAATGGTCGAAAGATCTATCGCATTGGTGGAGTCGTCATCTTTGTCTTGATGGTCTTAGTTGTGAAGGGCGTAGATATCGCATCGTGGCTTGTTGGGTAATACTTAAGGCATGACCAAGGTATTACTAACTGGCTTTGAGCCTTTTGGGTCAGCAACTACGAACCCATCAGGTGAAATTGTTAAGCAGATTAGCGGTAACAATATTGTCACCGCTATTTTGCCTGTTGCATATGCCGGATCTGCAGAGCGACTATTGGCATTAATCGAGCAACACAATCCAGATGTTGTTATTTGTTTGGGTCAAGCAGAAGGTCGCATCCACATCACTCCGGAAAAAGTTGCAATCAACTTAGATGATGCCCGCCTTGCAGATAATGAAGGTGTAATGCGAAATGATGTAAAGATTTTGGTTGATGGCCCTGATGCATATTTCACAACTCTGCCTATCAACAAGATGGTTGAAGCAATCAAAGCAAAAGGAGTCGCCTCAACTATTTCATTAAGTGCTGGTGCATTCTTATGCAACCATGTTTTTTATGTTGCACAGAACAAGTTTGCGGGTAGCAATGTTCGAAGTGGATTTGTACATGTGCCATTGATGGATTCGCAGGCTCCCGAGTTTCCGGGGATGCCTACGATGCCGTTAGATCAGATGGTTACAGCAGTGCGAGCTATGCTCGAAGTGCTTTAGCGAACTCACGGAAATCTTCAACAAGTAGATCAATCTCTTTTTGGCCGTGTGCCAAGGAAATCAACCATTGCTCATCCAATCCCGGAGGAGTAATGATTCCGCGGTTAAGTGCAAACAACCAGTGCGCTTCTGCAATACTAAAATCAGTTGCTTTGTAATCGCGGTAGTTGCGAACCGGAGTTGTTGACCAAGTAACACAGCCCTTTACGCCAAATCCAACTGTGTGGGCAGGCAATTGGTACTCCTCGATAATTGCACTGATGCGATCTAGCGCTTGTTGATTAAGTGCTTCAGCAGCAACCAATGCTTCATCTGTGCAAATACGATCGACGGCGCGAACACCAGCCATTGCTAGGGGATTGCCGTTGAATGTTCCGAAGTGGGCCATTTTTCCGTTTGTTACAAAGTCCATGTACTTCTTTTTTCCACCAAATGCAGCCAGTGGAACTCCGCCACCGATTGATTTAGCAAGGGTGATCAGATCTGGCTTAACTCCCAGGCGAACAGAGGCACCATGGGCACCAGCTGTTAGGCCTGTTTTGACCTCATCAAAGATCAGAACGACGTTGTACTCATCGCACAGTTCGCGGACCTGCTCTAGGTAGCCATCATCTGGCAGGACTATTGCAAGGTTTTCTAGAACTGGCTCAACAATGAAGCAAGCAATCTTTGTAGCGTTCTTTTCAAACATTCTTTTCAGTGCAGGAATATTGTTGAATGGAACAACATAGATGTCTCCCGGAACAAGATTGTTATCAATTGCAGGAGTTGGATCCTCAGGATCACCAATGACATCTAATCCGGGCTTGCTTGAAACCACAAATGGGTCATAGCTACCGTGGTAACCGCCTTCGACCTTAAGAATTCCCATTTTGTCGGTGGCTGTTCGAGCAACGCGCACGGCGTACATTGTTGATTCGGTACCGCTATTTGTAAATCGAACTTGATCAATTTCAAATCGCTTACAGATTCGTTCTGCTGCATCGGTTGATATTGGTGAAGGTGTCACAAATAGCATTCCTGTAGTCAATGAATTTTCAATTTCTTCAATTACAACTGGGTTTAAATGTCCAGCAAACATCGCGCCAAAGCCCATCGATAGATCTAAAAGCTGACGACCATCGACATCGGTCATATATGCGCCCTTGGCAGAGACAATTGAAATTGGGTATGGATCCCAGTGTTGGAAACTTGAGGTAACGCCTAAAGGCAAGGACTTGAATGAACGGCGGCTCTCTTCTGCGCTCTTGTCCGTTCCTTTAGTAAATAGTTCCCACTCTTGCTTGAGAATAGCTTCGACCCTTTTCGGATCTACTGGAACTGAAGTGGACGGTACGAATCTAAATGTCTGCTTGTGGTTCGTCTGTGTCAGCATTTGTAAAACTTGTACGGCAAAGGTTTCAGCTTTTGAAACTCGTTTGAGAAGTACTCTCCCGGTTCGTTTTTAGTTATTTCTAACTAAATCCAATCTTCCCACTCTTTAATTAAAAAGCAACCCCGCCCCGCATTAACGCAAGAAAAGTGCACGTAACCTGCGTGAGGTTACGAATAACCCTGCGGCGATCATCACCACAAAATAGGCAATGTGAACCAAAACACCCGAATTTATGGTCCCAAACCAGAAAGCCCGCACCAGTTCAATTCCATGCCACAAAGGCATTGCCATAATGACTTTTTCTAGCCAATCTGGGTAGACCGAAATTGGGTAGAGCGAACCTGAAAATAAAGTCATAGGTAACAAAATTATGTTGATAAAACCCATTTGCTGGTAGGTCTTAAAGTAAGAGGTAAGTGCCATTCCAAAGGATGCGAAACCAAATGCGACAAGTGAAGCTGCAGGAATGGCCAACAGCGCCCACACACTTGGAGTTAATCCAAGGATTGTCACAATTGTTAAAAACCCTAGGGAATAAACCAGGCCGCGTATTAGCGCCCAACTTATTTCACCCAGCGCAATATCTAATGGACCCAAAGGCGTTGAGAGCATTGTTTTGTACAGCTTTGATTCATTGAGTTTCCAGAATACGTTCCAGGTTGAATCATAGATCGCGCCATTCATTGCACTGTTTGCCAGCAAACCTGGTGCAATAAATAATGTGTAATCAATAGTTGTACTGCCGGTTGTTACATCCCCGACCAGATTTCCCATTCCGTAGCCAAAGGCCAATAGGAAAAGAACTGGCTCAACAAACCCGGTGACAACTGGAATCCAAGTAGAGGACTTAAATGCTATCCAGCCTCTTTCTAATAGAACATGTGGTCGACCTGCATACATCGCGCTGGAATTACCATTTTCAGCGATTTCAACAGCGGTGCTCACTTGGCCAACCTCCGCTCAAATTGGCGCATCGAAAGAAAAATCCCAACCACCACTAGCGTTACCAAAAATACAAAGTGGATTGAAACCATCAGATTGCTAATACCGTAATTAAATGCAGCCTCACGGCCAAGTTCGGTTGCGTGCCACAGCGGTGAGACCCAACCAATTGGTTGTAAATAAATTGGCATCGATGAAAGCGGAAAGAAGGTACCTGAAAACAAAAACATCGGCATGATGATTAGCCGACCAAGAATGTTAAAGAACTGATCATCCTTTTCAATTTTTGCTGCAAAGTACAAAATAATTGCGCCAAATGCTCCGCCGCCCAAAACAGCAACTGGCATCAGCAAGGCACTTTCACCCAAATCCACCACATTGAATGCAAGCAGCAGGATGTAATAAACGGTAACGCCAAAAATTGCTCGGCACAGGGCAGAGAGATAAACCCCCAGTGCGATCTGGCGGCCTGTAATAGGTGTTGAATTCTGGGCAAAGAAAAGTTTGCGCCACTTAAAACCTTCGATGGTTGGGAATACAGTTTCGTCCATAACAGCTGTGATTGCTGTGTTTGCAAGCAGGGCAGGAGCGATAAAAGCGATGTATTTAATGCCATTTGTACCGCTGGTGCCTGATCCTTTTTCGACCAAAACACCAATACCAACACCGACTGCGATCAAGTAAAAAAGAGGGTTACCGATATCGACGGCGGCGATGATTGCTTTCCATTTAGACATAACTCGCAGTCGCGCCGAAGCAATATACAAAGCTCCAAAACGCTGAATCTGTGGAACATCAATACCCGCGTTCATTCAATCAAAGTTCTTCCAGTCAAACGTAAGAAAACATCTTCTAATGAAGATCGGCGAACTAATGAAGTAGTCGGATGCAACTTCGCTGCAGCAATTTCCTCTAAAACCTTTTCGCCATCGTCGGCATACATCAAAATGCGATCAGGCAATGTTTCCATTCGCTCGCACATTTGTGCCAATTGCGGCGCAACCTCTTTATTGCGGTCGCTACCAAAGCGCACTTCGAGAACTTCTTTGCTGGAATACTCTTTGATCAAACCTTGTGGTGATCCTTCAGCCATAATTGAGCCTTTGTCCATGACGACAAGACGATCACATAATTGTTCGGCCTCATCCATAAAGTGTGTTGTTAAAACAAGGGTTACACCTTGTTCCTTTAAACGGAACAAGCGATCCCATAAAATATGACGAGCCTGGGGATCAAGTCCTGTCGTTGGTTCATCTAATAACAAGATATCGGGCTCGCTAACAAGGCCACGTGCAATTGTTAACCGTCGCTTCATTCCACCACTGAGCGCTTCAACCTTTACATCACGCTTTTCTTCAAGCTGAGCGAACTCAAGTAGCTCTTCAATTTTGTTTTTGATGAATTTTTTAGATAATCCAAAGTAGCGACCATAGATATACAAGTTTTCGCTAACCGTTAATTCGCCATCTAAGTTATCTTGCTGAGGAACTACACCTAAATGCGCGCGAACAAGAGGACCGAACTTTTCAGGGTCCTTATCTAGGATTTCAACTGTGCCCGATGTTCGGGTCGATGTTGCGGCCAGGATGCGCATGGTGGTGGATTTACCAGCGCCGTTGGGGCCCAATAACCCGAAGGATTCACCCTTGGCAACATCGAAATTAATGCCGTCTACAGCGGTGAATTCATCGAATTTCTTGGTCAACCCACGCACAGAAATCAGTGGTTTGGACATTACCCCATTGTACCTGAGTATTGTTTGCCTACGTGCGATTCATAAATGAACCTACCCACGACCTCACCTATGACGATGTTTTCATGGTGCCAAGCCGATCTGATCTTTCATCCAGAATGGATGTTGATCTTTCGGCAATAGATGGAACTGGAACGACAATTCCTTTAGTTGTTGCAAACATGACAGCAATCGCCGGGCGCCGTATGGCAGAAACAATAGCCCGTCGAGGTGGGCTAACAGTTATTCCGCAAGATATTCCGCACGCAGTCGTTGATTCAGTGATCACATGGGTGAAAGAACGTCACCCCTTCTTTGATACCCCAATTACTTTGTCACCGCAATCAACTGTTGCAGATGCCGTCAGTTTGTTGAACAAGCGCGCACATGGCGCAGTTGTAGTTGTAGAGGGCGGAAAACCTGTCGGAATAATCACCGAAGAGGATTGCAAGAGCGTAGATCGCTTTACACAGTTGCATCAAGTCATGAGTAAAGATTTAACAACAATGCCAGACAGGCTAGATGCTCGCGCTGCATTTGATTTCTTAAATCAGCATCGCCACAAATTAGCTCCAGTTGTTGCATCAAATGGCGACCTAGTTGGAATCATGACAAGACTTGGCGCGCTTCGTGGAACTTTGTACACACCAGCGTTAGATGCACGCGGTAAGTTGCGAATTGCTGCAGCCATTGGCATTAACGGTGATGTTGCAGCAAAAGCTGCAGCACTGATCGAATCTGGCGCAGATGTTTTAGTTGTAGATACCGCTCATGGTCATCAAAAGAAGATGTTAGAAGCCTTGGCTGCCATTCGTTCTATAAATCCCAACGTGCCAATCGTTGCTGGCAATGTCGTGACCGCACAAGGTGCCCATGATTTAGTTCAAGCAGGTGCCGACATAATTAAAGTTGGCGTTGGGCCAGGCGCGATGTGTACAACTCGCATGCAAACAGGTGTTGGACGCCCACAATTTTCAGCTGTTCTTGAATGCGCGGCAGAGACTAAAAAGCTCGGCGCACATGTCTGGGCCGATGGCGGAGTTCGACATCCGCGCGATGTTGCGCTGGCACTTGCAGCTGGCGCTTCTCAAGTAATGATCGGATCCTGGTTTGCTGGAACATACGAATCTCCTGGGGATCTACAAAGTGATGCCAATGGGCGCTTGTATAAAGAATCCTTTGGAATGGCATCTGCTCGCGCAGTTGCTGCACGAACTTCGCAGGAAGATGCCTTTGATCGCGCTCGCAAGGCGTTATTTGAAGAAGGAATTTCAACATCACGCATGTATTTAAATCCAGCGCGTCCTGGAGTTGAAGACCTACTCGATGAAATCATCGCAGGTGTTCGTTCTTCATTTACATATGCAGGAGCAAAGAACATAGAAGAGTTCGCAGAGCGGGCAACTGTTGGCGTTCAATCATCGGCAGGTTACGCTGAGGGACGACCACTACATTCTTCTTGGAGCACATAATTTAAATGGAAAAACCAACAATCATCCTTGCAACTAGCAACGGAGTTGGAATGGGTCACCTTGCCCGTGCAAGTGCGGTTGCACTTGCATTAAAAGAGACAGCAAATCCAATCATTGTTTCAATGGCCGGTGGCATCGCTGAAGTTCCATCATTCATGGGAGTGCGTTGTGAATACATTCCGGGTAAAGATCGTATGTGGATGACCCGCGAAAAGTGGGACATTTATCTTCGTGATCGCTTACTGGCATTGGTAGAAGAGACCAACGCAAAGGTTTTGTCATTTGATGGTGTTGTTCCATATCCAGGTGTGATTGCTGCAAAGAATGCAAACCCTCACCTTAAATTAGTATGGGTACGTCGCGGGTTGTGGCAGAAGAAACCACAAAGATTTATTTTAGGTTTGCAATCAAAGATGATGGACCTAATTGTTGAACCGGGCGACATTGCTCGGGCTTATGATTTTGGGCCAACTGCAAATCGTAAAGACTCAGTTTTAACTGCCCCTGTTTCACTCTTCCGCAAAGAAGATGCACTGTCTCGTGATGATGCCCGCCGGGCACTGGGTTTAGATTTGAATCGTCCAACAGCCCTTGTTCAATTGGGAACGGGTGATAGCGATGTGAATGAGAAAATGACAGCAGCATTATCTGGCTTATTGGGTTGGAAAGATCTACAAGTCATCTTGACTAAAGCTCCGGTTGATAAAGCTGGAAATTCACTGGCACCAGAAGGCTTAGATCTCAAGGTGGTTCGCTATTTCCCACTAGCTAAGGTTTTACATGCCTTTGATGCCGGAATTTGTGCAACGGGCTATAACGGAGTCCACGAACTCTTGCCAGCACAGGTTCCGACAGTTTTTGTATCAAATATCCGTGGAACAGATGACCAAGAAGCTCGCGCACAGTGGTGTAACGACTTTGGTTTTGCTTTGCGCGCAGACCAAGCAGATTTAAATGACATCACTGAAAAGGTAAAGATGTTGCAGGATCCTGCTGTGCGAAAGCGACTCTCAGACAAGTGCGCAGAGCTGCCTAACACAACTGGCGGAGAAGAGATTGCTGCAATGTTGGTTCAGTTAGCAATTACAGGTAAACAAGTTGATGCAAAACCATTTACTTTTGCCCGCTTAATGGCTCAAGATCACATCAATCGTGGCTTGCGACATGTGGCGAACCTTGGATTGCGTCGGCTAGCTTTGGTGTATCGCTACTTTGTGCCCCACAAAAAAGGTCAGCAGATAGATCAAGCGGCACCGATGTTCGGCGATCAAACAACGGCAGCAGAGTTACACCCTCTAATAAAATCTGCGATTAGATTTGAACACATGATTACTAGTGCATCACCCCAGTATCGAAAGCGTCGTGAGGATATAGCTATGGCTGCTTACGGAGTAGAAAGGACTGGAAGAAAAAGAAAATGAATTTTCGCGCATGGATTAAGAAAACCGCCGCTGGCCGCATCGTCTGGCGAGGAATAATTGGCGTTATCGGCGGTGGAATAACTGTTGCCGGCGGTATTGCTTTAATCGGTCCAGGCCCAGGAATTCTTATTGTGCTGGCAGGCTTAGGTATTTTGGCTACTGAGTTTGCCTGGGCTGCTCGAGTCATGATGCGAACCAAAGAAATTGCAGCTAAAACGGCTGAGCGCACCGGCATGAAACCGTGGGTTAAGTACTTTTTAATTTCTGGCGGGGCGGTATTTTCAATAATTGCGATTTTTATTTATCACAGCCGTTAATTAAAAACTAGAGCGGATCTCCCATAGATCTGGAAATGTTGGATTAAACAAGGTGCTACTTAAGTAGGCAACACCGCTGGACCCGCCGGTTCCCATTTTGTGCCCAAGGGTTCGTTCAACCATCTTCACATGACGGTAGCGCCATTCCTGTAAACCTTCATCAATATCTACTAGGCGCTCGCACACCATGGCAGCCTCTGGATCATTGCGATGCAGAGCGAGTAGAACATCTTGTACATCAGTATTTGCAATATAGGCTATTGATTTATCTCGATTTAAAACTTCTATCGGAACTTTATGTCGACGCTTTGAAATATACACAAGTGTTGAATCCCAAATGCTATTGCTAGAAGTAATCACTTTAATTTCTTCTTGAATTTCTAAGGGTAAGTGCCCAGCCATTTTGCTATCTCGACGACCTAACAAAGCTTCAACCATTCTGAATTGGGCAGATTGAAAACCACTTGAAGATGAAAGATAGGAACGAAATGCATTGAACTGCAGCGGTGTCATAGTTTCCAAAATATCAATTTGCGTGACACAGACTTTAAGAATTGTGCGAATACGCCCCAAGATTGCTAGCGAGTAATGTGAATCACCCGACTCCAAAGCAACTTGAGCTTGTTTAAATTCATGAATTAATTGCTTAAACCATAGTTCGTAGGTTTGATGAATAATAATAAAAAGCATTTCATCATGTTCGGGCCCAGCAGATAATGGGCGCTGTAATTTAAGTAGTTCATCAACTGCTAAATACGATGTATATGTCAGGGCAGAATCAAAGTTTTTACTCATGTAACGCGAGACCCACCCTCTTGAACCTCTTTGTAACGGCCTGAAGCCACCAAATCACGCATGCGATCAAACCCATCCCAGATTTCAACGTATGAAGTTGGCAGAGGCGAAATGGCTAGGCGAATTGAATTTGGTGTTCTGTAATCAGGAATTACATTTGAAATCGTGCGCATCGCAACGCAAATTTGAGCTGCATCTGGATGCACCAGTGAAATATGACCACCGCGCTCTTTCGCATCTCGGGAAGTATTTAATTCGAAACCAAGTGGTGCTAACCAAGCGTCATAAAGCTCGATCATCATTTGGGTTCCAACAGCTGCCTTGAGTGCAATGGCATCAATACCAGCTTCTTTGATCATGGAAAAAGCTACTTGAACACACCGAATTCCCATCAAAGATGGACTCGCGATTTGGAAACCACGAATAGTTTGTGATCTTTCAAAAACTGGACCCATTTCAAATTGTGCGTCTTGGGCAAACCAACCTTGGATTGGAACCTGCAGTTCGCTTTGAATGCGTTTTGAAACATATAACCAGGCAGGTGAACCAGGTCCAGAGTTGCCGTACTTATATGTACACCCAACACAAAGGTCGACACCGTTTGCATCCAAATTCAATTCGATTGCACCAACAGCATGACTTGCATCCCAAACAACAAGTGCGCCAAAGCCGCGGACTTGATCTGTAATTGATTTGATATCCGTGCGCGCACCTGAGCGATATTGAATTACTTCCAGGGTTACGAGTGCGACATCTTCATTGAGGTACGGCGCTAATACTTCGGCCGTGATTCGCTCATGTTTGGCAATTGCAGGGTCTTCGTTATTGATAAGGACAAGATTTAAACCAAATTGTTGTGCAATTCCATCAAGGATGTAACGATCTGTTGGAAAGTTTGCGGCATCTGTAATTATTGTTTTACGCCCAGGCCGAGCATGAATTGCGGCAAGACAAAGTTGATAGAAGTTAACCGATGTCGTATCACAGACTAAAACTTGTCCAGCAGCTGCACCTAAGGCCGCCTCACCTAATAAGTCACCAGTTGGCTGTGCTTCATCGACCCAATGGCTCCAGCCCGTAACAACTTCAGGGCCCCATTCCTTCGTCATAAAATCATTGATTGCGGTAACTGTTGCTTTTGGTAATCGCCCCAAGGAATTACCGTCCAGGTAACACAGCTGCGGGTCTCCAACGATAAATTGTGATTTGAAATGTGCCAATGGATCGTTTTTATCTAGCTCTAGCGCGTATTCCCGGTCAGTTACCTTCATGAGGGAAAGGTACGCTCTCCTACCGTGGCGCGCAATATCGTAAACATCGAAGATGTCTCCAAAGCCTTTGATATCAAAGAGCTCTTAGTACTCGTTTCACTTGGCGTCTCCGAAGGTGATCGAATTGGAATTGTTGGAAGAAATGGTTCTGGCAAAAGTACTTTGATGAAGGTAATGGCTGGAATCGAGCCACCAGATTCTGGAAGAGTGACAAAATCAAATAATGCAAAAATTGGTTTGTTATCACAAGTTGATTTAGCTAATCCCGAAAGTACTGTTGGCGAAGTTGTACTAGGTGATACTGAAAAACATGAATGGGCTAGTGACCCAAACATTCGTGAAGTTTTTACCGGCTTGTTTGGAAGTTTTGATGATCACATCTTTGATCGCAAATTTGGTCAACTATCGGGTGGTGAACGCCGACGGGTTGGATTAGCAAAACTACTGATCAATGAACTTGATTTGATTTTGTTAGATGAACCTACAAACCACCTAGATGTTGAAGGTGTTGCTTGGCTAGCAAGTTATATCAACAATCGCAAAGGCTTAGCCGTTGTTGTGGTGACTCACGACCGTTGGTTTTTGGACGCGGTAACAGATCGCACCTGGGAAGTCGTTGAAGGCAAAGTTGAAGAGTATGACGGTGGGTATAGTGCATTTGTTTTATCTAAAGCAGAACGTTCTCGTCAAGCATCTGTAATGGACCAACGTCGCAATATGTTAATCAAAAAAGAGCTTGCTTGGCTTCGTCGTGGAGCCCCCGCAAGAACCTCTAAGCCAAAGTTTCGTATCGATGCGGCAAATGTTCTGATCGCAGATGAACCGGCACCACGTGACCCAGGTGAGTTACTTAAGTTTGCGCTCAATCGTTTGGGAAAAACAGTTTATGAAGCACATCATGTGCAGGTAAAGCTCGGCGACAATGAATTAATTGATGATCTGTATTGGAACATTGGTCCCGGAGATCGCATTGGAATCGTTGGCGTTAATGGTGCTGGCAAAACAACTTTGATGCGCACACTAACCGGTGAGATTCAACCAACGGCTGGCAAGTTAGTTACTGGTGTAACTGTTAAGGCCGCTTTCTTAACTCAGCACTTAGATGAGTTAGACCCAACCTGGCGGGTATTGGAGGCGGTCGAAAAAGTTGCAAACCGTGTTGAAATCGGTGGTGGCCGCGAACTTTCTGCCTCGCAATTGTGCGAGAGATTAGGTTTTGACCGCGAATCTCAATGGACCCCGGTTGGTGCATTATCAGGGGGAGAAAAGCGACGCTTACAGTTAACGCGATTGTTGATGGATAGTCCAAATGTCTTACTTTTGGATGAACCAACAAATGACTTTGATATCGAAACCCTAACCGAACTGGAAGATTTATTAGATAGTTATGGTGGGACGCTGATAGTAATTTCCCACGATAGGTATTTCTTAGAGCGAGTCTGCGATCGCTTCGTAGGATTACTGGGTGACAAAAAAGTCCGCGATCTACCTCGCGGAGTCGATGAATATTTAGAACAACGTGCAGAAGCAATAAACGCAGTTGCCACAGTAATTAAGGAAAAGAAAACTTCAAACGCGGCCGAAGAGCGTCAGCTGAAAAAGGATTTAACCCGGCTAGATCGACAAATTGAAAAGTGTAATCAAGCTATTTCTGCCTTGATCACCGAACAGGAAACCGCCGCTTTTGATGCAGACAGGTTGGTCGCGATCGCATCTGAAGTTGAGAATTTGAGGGCTGAAGCGGCAAAACTTGAGGAAGATTGGCTGCGGGTGACCCTTTTATTAGAGGGTTGAGATAACATTTTTACATGAGCCAAATTTCAGAGGTAATTGAATCTATACTTTTTCGTGCGCGTTTTCTGCTCGCACCACTTTATCTAGGTCTGGTCGGAGCGCTAATTCTTCTCGCCTACCGTTTCTCAATTGAGTTCTATCACATTGCAATTCACATCGGAGATGCGACCCCTCAAAGTTTCACCCTCGAACTCTTGGCATTATTAGATTTAACTCTTCTGGCTAACCTGATTCTGATGGTGATCTTTGCCGGATACGAAAACTTTGTCTCCCGAATCGATGTTGCTACCGAATCAAAGGATCGACCACACTGGATGGGAACAATTGACTTTAGTGGTCTTAAAATTAAGTTGATCGGCTCTTTAGTGGCGATTTCGGTAATCGAGCTATTGAAGGACTTTATTGAGCTTTCAGGCGAAGCTGAAGTTGGAGAAGGCACAGTGTGGCGAGTAATCATTCACCTTACCTTCGTGCTTTCCGGTGTCCTGTTCGCTCTGATGGATTGGATCGCAGACAAGCGCGAGTTCCACGGCACCCACAAATAAGAGAGTTCACCCTAGGTTTACCCAAGGTTTTCTCAGGGTCTGCCTTCCGTTTTAGCACGGTAAACAACAATTCTCCCAAACCTCCACTCAGGAAATGGGAAAAATGAAACTAACTAAGCCAATTTTGGCTGGCACAGCGGTTGTAACAGCAGTTGCCTTTGCGGCTTCTGCTTTTGCTCTCGGCTCAAAGCCAGTTTATGTTCAATCAAAGAACGCAGCAGTTGATATCAAGGCAATCGCAACTGTAGGCGATTCAGTCACAGGCACGATGGTCCGCGGTATTCCAGATGGAATGGGCGCATACGACAATGGTCGTGGCGGAATTTCACTTCTATCAGTTCACGAAGTTTCAACCACAAATGCTTTTGCTTTAAAGGGTAAGTCAGCGACTGCTCCATGGGGAACTTCAATCACAAAGTTCACAGTAAGCAAGTCAACAAAGGCTGTAACTAAAGTTGAAAACTTTATGCAGAAGATCAACTTTTACAACTACACAACTGGCAAGTACCAGGAAACTCCAGTTGGCGGCGCTCCAGCCGGAGCAACAGCAGGTTTCTTCGATTGGGGCATTAGCCGTTTCTGTTCAGCAACTTGGGCAGCTGCAGGAACCTTCATCCACAATGGCGTTGGATACGCAGGCGGATTGTTCTTGTCTGGAGAAGAAACAGGCGATGAGTCTCGAGGATTTGCATTCGAAGAAGATGGAACTGGCTATCAGCTGCCACGTATGGGAATGCTTTCATTTGAAAACTTAATGCCTTCACATAAGCCAGGTGCTAACACAGTTGTGATGGCATCAGAAGATGGCCTAGCAACAGATAGCCAGCTATATGTTTATGTCGGAAAGAAGCAGTCAACAGGTACAGCAATCGACAAGGCAGGCCTCACAAATGGTGATCTTCATGTAATGAATATCCCATCAGCAAAGAGCGATAACTTGTTCCGCACAACTGTTGGCCTCAACAAGAAAGCTCCTGCCGAGTTCGCAAAGGTTGACTGGAATACAACAACTTCAGCATTTGCAAAAGAATCCCGTGAAAAGGGAACAAAGATGTCTCGTGTTGAAGATGGTCACTGGGACCCAAGTAATCCAAATGTTTTCTACTTTGTAACAACAGAGTCAGACAAGGATCCAATTGCGACCGCTCCAAATCCAGCATTGCCAACTACTTCTCGTGACGGTGGCGCGCTATGGCGCTTAACTTTCAAGGATTCACAAAATCCTGCACTTGGAGCAGATCTTGAAATGTTGCTAAATGGTGGAGAGTCTGTCTACATGTCAAAGCCAGACAACATCACAATTACAGCAGATGGTAAGTACATCTTGATTCAAGAGGATCCAGGCAACAACGCAGCGCTAGCCCGCATCGTTGCTTACCGTGTTTCTGATTCAAAGCTTGCAGTTATTGCACAGTTTGATGCAAACAAGTTCAAGCTAGGTGGATCTGAATTCATGACAGAAGATGAAGAGTCATCTGGAATCATCGATGCAACTGAGTTCTTCGCTAAGCCGGGCGATTCAAACTCTTACTTCTTCTTCAATGCACAGATTCACACACCAACAGGTGCGATTACTGCACGTCCAGATCTAGCAAATCGCAGCGCTGCTAAGAAGGCAGAGATCAATACTGCAACAGTTGAAGGTGGTCAGTTCTATGTAATGACAATCTCAAACTGGGACACAGTGTTTAACGGATAAATACAAATAAGTTAAAGCCGGGCGGGCTACGAGGGTCCCGCCCGGCTTTTGCTTTTCTTGATAACCTCGCACAATGCGCTTAGATCTATTAGCCGCCCTCTCTGGGGCGATGATTGCTCTGCAGGCGCGTGCCAACGGAGAGCTCTCAGATCGCTTAGATAACGGATTACAAGCAGCATTAGTCTCATTTAGTTCAGGTTTACTGATAATTCTGATCATTACACCCTTTAGCCCACAGATCAAAGAGGGAATTAGAAACCTAAAGGCGGCAATTGCTCATAAAGAGATAGCTCGGTGGAAGTTATTTGCTGGCGCTCTCGGTGGAAGCTTTGTTGCTATCCAGACCCAGATTGTTCCACTCATCGGTGTTGCAATCTAGTCAGTGGCATCAATTGCCGGACAAACAGCAATGTCACTTATCGTTGATCGGATTGGGCTAACCGGCGGTGGAAAGAAATTGATTTCGCCACGTCGCGTATTGGCTGCGGTAATAACTGTTATTGCCGTGCTTGTGTCGGTATGGGATCGAATTGATGCAGACAATCTTTCTATGATTGCAGTTACGGCCGGGTGTATTGCAGGTGCTGTCGTGGGCGTCCAACGTGCATTAAACGGCCAAATTAATGAACACTCTCACCAAAGTTTTACAACGTCTCTACTCAACTTTATTACCGGAACTACATTCTTAGTAATCCTGATTCTTGCAGGTATTGTTCTTGGTAAGAATGATTTGTCACCACTACCTGCAGGCCCATGGTGGATTTATACCGGTGGGGTAATTGGAGTTATCTACATCGCATTTACTTCAACAATTGTTCAGCACCTAGGAGTTTTAACCTTCACATTATTTAGTGTTGGCGGGCAATTAGCAGGATCTTTGATTATTGATTTAGTCTCACCTACTGATGGAGTAAGCGTTAGCGCATATTTAGTTACAGGACTTGCT
>Ga0114976_10000694_pt1 | contig 21093 bp, 15 predicted proteins | sample S_130805_EF_Meta_FD_87319 | JGI IMG/M metagenome (GOLD analysis project Ga0114976, IMG submission 87319) | Freshwater microbial communities from Lake Simoncouche, Canada to study carbon cycling - S_130805_EF_MetaG | ecosystem: Environmental > Aquatic > Freshwater > Lake | place: Lake...
CAGAATCTGGTGGCCGTGTTCCGAGGCAATGCTTTCGGGGTGGAACTGCACACCTTCGATGGGCAGCTCGCGGTGGCGCAGGCCCATGATCGTGCCATCCTCCAGCCAGGCCGTCACCTCAAGACAATCGGGCAGGGTCTGCCGTTCCACCACCAGCGAATGATAGCGCGTGGCCCTGAACGGCGAGGGCAGACCGGCAAACACGCCCTGACCGGCATGGTGCATGACGCCCATCTTGCCATGGACGATTTCATGGCAGCGCACCACCTTGCCGCCAAAGGCCTGACCGATGGTCTGGTGCCCCAGACAGACCCCCAGAAGCGGTGTCCGCGTTTCGGCTGCCGCCGCCGTCAGGGCCAGGCAGATGCCGGCCTGCGCCGGATCGCAGGGGCCGGGGGACAGCACGATTGCTTCGGGCTGCAGCGCCATCGCCGCCTGCACGTCCAAAGCGTCATTGCGGCGCACGACAACATCTGCCCCCAATTCGCCCAGATAATGCACGAGGTTGTAGGTAAAGCTGTCGTAGTTATCGATGAGAAGCAGCATACTTTACCGCGCGATGATTGTTTTGGGGTGATCCGCGGACGGGGCCGCACTATACATGGGACCAGGCATGTCGGGGCGTCAAGGCAAAGATGCCAGCCCCGTGTGTGGCGGGGCCGGGGCAGCGACAGGGGGCAGTGTTGAAGGGGTTCTTTTCCGGTTTGCTTTGGGGCGGCGTTCTGAGCGCCATCGGTCTTGTCATCTTGTCCGAGATCACGCTGATGCCCGCCACTGCCACCGGGGACCCAGTCCAGGCGCCGCAAGCAGACCTGGCCCAACCTTACGGGACGGCGGCGGCACCCGTTTTGCCGGCACCGCAACCGGAGGTGCAGGCGGGGACCGGGGAAAAGCAGGCGACGCCGTCCGCCGATCCTTCGGTCCTGTCCCAGCCGGGCCAGACTCCGGCAGCGGTGGCAGAAGCCGGTCAGGTGTCGCCGGGATCAGAGGTCAACCGCGTCTTGCAGGATGAAGCCCCGACGCTGCCGGGTGTTGAGCCTGCACCTGCGCCCGGGTTGACCCCGAAGGTTGACGCGCCCGGCCAGGGCGGAGCATTGCCCGACACAAACACCGAACCGGGCAGCGCGCCCGCGCCCCCCTTGATTTCGCCCGAAGCCGGTGCGGCACCGGATACCGCCGATGCAGGTGTTGCGGTTCCGGAACCGCAGCCGGGCATTGCCCCGCAGGCGGCAGCGCCGGCACCCGATGCGCCCGCTGTCGAAGCCGTGCCGGATATGGCCGATCTTCCGCCGCCGCCGCCGCTGACGCAAGAAGAACAGGCGCTGGTCAATAAGGCTTTGGAAACTCTGCCCAAGAAACCGTAAGAACCGCAGACGGCGACACTGCCGCGTGAGCCGGTGCTGAAGCCGGTTGATCCGCTGTCCGATGCCGAAGGAAACGCGGTATCCGGGCAAGCAGCCAGCCCTGCAGGCCGTCCCGTCACAGGCTTTTCCGGCGCGGTGGGCGGTGTGGTAACCGGGCGTCTGCCCCGGATCGGCGATGCCCCCGAAACCGATCCGGCCGCAGTAGCCGATCCGGCCCTGCTGGACCCGATCGACCGTTATGCGCGCGCCTTCAACAACCCGCAGGGCAAGCCGGTCTTTGCCATCGTGCTGATCGACCGGGGGGACCCCGGCCTTGACCGCGCTGCGCTGGCAGCCCTTCCCCTTCCCGTCACCTTCGTTCTTGACCCGACCCTGCCCGATGTCGCGGGTCTTGCGAATTGCTGTATCGCCGCCGGACAAGAGGTGGCGATGCTGGCCACGGCCATTCCGTCGGGGGCAACGGCGGCAAATCCGGAAGTCACCTTCGGGGCCCATGCGGCCGCGCTGCCGCAGGCTGCCGCCATGGTGCTGGCCCCGGCGACGGCGGTGCTGATCGCGCGCTGACCGCGCGCGCCGGTCAGTTCCCCAAGATGCCCGGCAGGCGCAGGCCCTGGTCGCGGGCGCAGTCCAGCGCGATGTCATAGCCGGCATCGGCATGGCGCATGACGCCGGTCGCGGGATCGTTCCACAGCACATTCGACAGCCGCCGCGCGGCGTCCGGCGTGCCATCGGCCACCACGACCATGCCCGAATGCTGGCTGAAGCCCATACCAACCCCGCCGCCGTGGTGCAGGCTGACCCAGGTCGCCCCGCTGGCCGTGTTCAGCAGCGCGTTGAGCAGGGGCCAGTCCGACACGGCATCGGACCCATCCTTCATGCTTTCGGTTTCGCGGTTGGGCGAGGCGACGGAGCCCGAATCCAGATGGTCGCGGCCAATGACGATCGGTGCCTTCAGCGCGCCCGAGGCGACCATTTCGTTGAACATCAGCCCGGCGCGGTGCCGGTCGCCCAGGCCGATCCAGCAGATGCGCGCGGGCAGCCCCTGAAAGGCAATGCGTTCCTGCGCCATGTCCAGCCAGCGGTGCAGGTGGGGGTTGTCGGGAAACAGCCGCTTCATCGCGGCGTCGGTGGCGTGTATGTCGGCCGGGTCGCCTGACAGCGCACACCAGCGGAACGGGCCAATGCCCCGGCAGAACAGCGGGCGGATATAGGCCGGAACAAAGCCCGGAAAGGCGAAGGCATTCTCCAGCCCCTCATCCTGCGCGACCTGGCGGATGTTGTTGCCGTAATCCAGCGTCGGCACGCCAGCGTTCCAGAAACCGACCATCGCGGCGACGTGGGTCCGCATGCTGGCGCGGGCGGCTTTCTCCACTGCCTTGGGGTCGGTTTCCTGCTTCGCGCGCCAGTCGGCAACGGTCCAGCCCTGCGGCAGATAGCCGTGGAGCGGATCATGGGCGCTGGTCTGGTCGGTCACGATATCGGGGCGGGGGCCACCCTGTTTCATGCGGGCGACCAGTTCGGGGAAGATATCGGCAGCATTGCCGAGCAGGCCCACCGATTTTGCTTCACCTTTCGCTGTCCAGTCCGTAATCAGCGCCAGTGCTTCATCCAGGGTGTGCGCCTTGGCATCCAGATAGCGGGTGCGGATGCGGAAATCGATCCGCGTCTCGTCGCATTCCACCGCCAGACAGCAGGCCCCGGCCATCACGGCGGCCAGCGGCTGCGCCCCGCCCATGCCGCCCAGGCCCCCCGTCAGAATCCAGCGCCCGGTCAGGCTGCCGCCATAATGCTGGCGGCCAGCTTCGGCGAAGGTCTCATAAGTGCCCTGCACGATGCCTTGGGTGCCGATGTAGATCCAGGACCCGGCGGTCATCTGGCCGTACATCGCCAGACCCTTCTTGTCGAGTTCGTTGAAATGGTCCCAGGTCGCCCAATGCGGAACCAGGTTGGAATTGGCGATCAGCACGCGCGGTGCGTCCTTATGCGTGCGGAACACGCCCACCGGCTTGCCCGACTGCACCAGCAGGGTTTCATCGTCGTTCAGCGTCTTCAGCGTGGCGACGATGCGGTCGAAATCTTCCCACGTCCGGGCGGCGCGGCCGATGCCGCCGTAGACCACCAGCTCATGCGGGTTTTCGGCGACATCGGGATGCAGGTTGTTCATCAGCATCCGCATGGGCGCTTCGGTCAGCCAGCTTTTCGCAGAGATTTCGGGGCCGGTAGCGGGGAAGACATCGCGCAGGTTGTGGCGGGGATTCGTCATCAGGATACTCCGGGTTGGGCGGACAGCGCCGGGGGTTTGCACCCCGCAGCCATCGGGTCTTGAACCGGTGGCGACCCGATAGCCGCCCCCGCAGGATATTTCAGAGCAGAAGAAAGGGCAGGTCGGTGCCTGCGGCTTCTGCCAATGCGCCGCTGGCCGCCAGGGCTGCGGCGCTGGCGATATCGGGGGCCAGATAGCGGTCTTCGCCCAGCCTCGCCACATCCTGACGCAGCCGGGCGACAACGCGGGCCAAGGGGGCGGATGTGGCCAGGGGCGCGCGGAATTCGATGCCTTGCACGGCGCACATCGCCTCGACCCCCAGAATGACATTCAGGTTGGCGATCATGGGTATAAGCCGGCGCGCGCCATGGGCGGCCATGCTGACATGGTCTTCCTGATTGGCACTGGTGGGGGTGCTGTCGGTCACGGTCGGATGGGCCAGATGCTTGTTCTCGCTCATCAGGGCCGCCGACGTGACCTCGGCAATCATCAGACCGGAGTTGAGGCCGGGATCGGGCGTCAGGAAGGGCGGCAGATCGAAGCTGAGTGTGGGGTCCACCATCAAGGCGACGCGCCGCTGCGCAATGGCCCCGATTTCCGACAGCGCCAGTGCGATCATATCGGCGGCAAAACCAACGGGTTCGGCATGGAAATTCCCGCCCGACACGATCTGGCCGTCCGACAGGACCAGAGGGTTGTCGGTTGCCGCGTTCGCCTCTGTCTCCAGCGTCGCGGCGGCCATGCGCAGCACATTCATCGCGGCCCCTGTCACCTGCGGCTGGCAGCGGATGCAATAGGGGTCCTGCACGCGGCTGTCGCCGGTGACATGGCTTTCGCGGATTTCTGACCCGTCCAGCAGGGCGCGCATTGCCGCTGCCGCCTCGATCTGCCCGGAATGGCCGCGCAGCGCGTGGATTTCGGGATGCAGCGGGGCGGTGGACCCCATGATGGCATCGGTCGACAGGGCCGAGGTGACAAGCGCCGTTTGCGCCGCCCGCCAGCCGTCGAACAGCCCGGCCAGCGCATAGGCCGTGGAAAACTGCGTGCCATTGATCAGCGCCAGCCCTTCCTTTGGCCCAAGGACCACCGGGGAAAGCCCGGCGGCATGCAGCGCCGCACCGCCGGGCAGAGAGGCACCGGCAAACTCTGCCATGCCTTCACCGATCATCACGGCTGCCATATGCGCCAGCGGGGCCAGATCGCCCGAGGCCCCGACTGAGCCCTGCGCCGGGATAACGGGTGTGACGCCCCGGTCAAGCATCGCTTCCAGCAGCGCAATCACCTCCCACCGCACGCCGGACGCGCCGCGCCCCAGCGAGAGAAGCTTCAGCACCATCATCAGCCGCGCCACATCGCGGGGCATCGCCTCCCCCACGCCGCAGCAATGCGACAGGATCAGGTTGCGCTGCAGCGTGGCGGTATCGGCAGCGGCGATCTTGAGCGAGGCAAGCTTGCCGAAGCCGGTGTTCACCCCGTACACCGCCTCACCGCCTGCGGCGGCGGCGGCGATGCGGGCGGCGGCGGCCTCGATGGCAGGGCGTGCCTGCGGGGCTAGGCAAGCACTGGCACCGCTGCGGTAAATCCGCTCCAGCTGCGCCAGCGGCGTGTGGCCGGGGGTCAGGATTTCAGGCGTCAAGGTGGCCTCCGATGATCCGGGAATGAAGCCGGGTGGCCCCGATGCGATAGCTGAGTTCCGCAGGATGGGTGGCGTCCCAGATCGCCAGATCGGCCCGCTGCCCGGCGGCAATGCGGCCCCTGTCGGTCAGGCCAAGGGCGCGGGCGGCATGGGCCGTGGTGCCCAGCAGCGCCTCCTGCGGCGTCATGCGGAACAGGGTGCAGGCCATGTTCATCGCCAGCGTCAGCGAGGTCATGGGAGAGGAGCCGGGGTTGCAATCGGTCGCCACCGCCATCGGCACGCCATGCCGGCGCAGCAGCGCGATGGGCGGGCTTTGCGTTTCGCGCAAGGTATAGAAGGCCCCGGGCAGGATCACCGCCACGGTTCCCGCCGCTGCCAGGGCGCGCACGCCGTCTTGATCCAGATATTCCAGATGATCCGCCGACAGCGCGCCATGCCGGGCCGCCAGCGCCGCCCCGCCCAGGTTGGACAGCTGTTCGGCATGCAGCTTGACGGGCAGGCCCAGCGCATGGGCCTGATCAAAGACCCGGGCAACCTGTGCCGGGGAAAAGGCGATGCCTTCGCAAAAAGCGTCCACCGCATCGACCAGCCCTTCGGCATGGGCGGCGCGCAGGGCGGGCAGGGCGGCGTCGGTCAGATAATCGTCGGCACGGCCTGCGAATTCGGGTGGCACGGCATGGGCACCCAGAAAGGTGGTCCTGACCGCGACCTTCCGCGTCCTTCCCAGGCGGCGGGCCACGCGCAGCAGGCGCAGTTCGGTTGCCAGGTCAAGCCCATAGCCCGACTTGATTTCAACCGTGCCGATCCCTTCGGCAATCATGGCATCCAGCCGGGGCAGGGCCTGGGTGAACAGGTCATCCTCGCTGGCGACGCGCGTTGCCCGGACGGTGGAAACAATGCCGCCACCCGCCCGCGCGACATCTTCATAGCTTGCGCCATTCAGCCGCATCTCGAATTCCTGTGCCCGGTTTCCGGCAAAAACCAGATGGGTGTGACAATCGATCAGGGCGGGCGTCACCAGCCGCCCACCCAGATCATGAACAGGCAGATCCCCTGGGGGAAGCCCGGCCATTGGGCCAAGCCAGACGATCCTACCCTCTTCGACAACCAGCGCTGCATCTTCGATCAGGCCATAGCCGCCCGACATCGTGGCGAGGGTCACATTGGTCAGAATCATCGCCATGACGCTTGCCTTATGTCTGCGCTTGACCGTAATATGTCTGCACATAATATCGCCTGTCAAGCGAGGTTGCCATGACCGTCCTGAATGCCAAAACCGCCCTGCTGGCTGATGGCTGGGCGCAGGATGTTGAAGTGACGATTGATGGCGGGCGGATCACCGGCATCGCAACCGGGCGGCCGGCCCCCGGATCGCTGGGGTGCCTGCTTCCCGCCCCGGTCAATCTGCATTCCCACGCCTTCCAGCGCGCAATGGCCGGAATGACGGAACGGCGCAGCGCGGGGCAGGACAGCTTCTGGACCTGGCGGCAGCTGATGTACCGCTTTCTGGACCGACTGATGCCGGATGACGTGCAGGCCATTGCCGCCTTCGTGCAGATGGAAATGGCCGAGGCAGGGTATGCCGCCGTGGCCGAGTTCCAATATCTGCACCATGCGCAGGGTGGGGCGCCCTATGCCGACCGGGCCGAAATGTCGGCGCGGATCGCCGCAGCGGCGGCGGAAACCGGGCTGGGGCTGACCCTGCTGCCGGTGCTCTATCAGCAGGGCGGTTGCGACGGGCGGGCACTTGCGGCGGGGCAGCTGCGCTTTGGCAATGATACCGACGGGTTCGGAGCGCTGTGGCAGGCGGCAGGCCGCGCGCTGGCCAGCCTGCCAGAGGATACCCGCCTTGGCGTGGCCCCGCATTCGCTGCGCGCTGTCAGCCGCGGCGGCCTGGACTTTGCCCGTGATCTTGCCCTGGACGCCCCGCTGCATCTGCATATTGCCGAACAGGTGGCTGAGGTGACCGAGGTGCAGGCGGCCTATGGCGCGCGGCCCGTGGCGTGGCTGCTGGCGAACCAGCCGGTTGATGCGCGCTGGTGCCTGATCCATGCAACCCAGATGGAGCCGCAGGAAACCGCCGCACTGGCGGCAACAGGGGGCGTGGCAGGGCTGTGCCCGATTACCGAGGCCAATCTGGGCGACGGCATTTTTGACGGGCTGCGCTTTGTCGCGGCAGGCGGGCGCTGGGGTGTGGGATCAGACAGCAACCTGCGCATTTCGCTGAGCGAAGAGCTGCGTCTGCTGGAGTATTCCCAGCGGCTGCAGCACCGGAGCCGCGCGCTGCTGGCTGCGGCAGAGCGGTCAACGGGCCGTGTGCTGCTGGAAAGTGCCGCGCAGGGCGGGGCGCAGGCGGCGGGGCGCGGGGCGGGGATGATCCGGGAAGGGGAATGGGCCGATCTGCTGGCGCTGGACATGAGCTCTGCCGATCTGGACGGGCGTCAGAGTGATGCCATTCTGGATGCCTGGATTTTCGCGGGCGATGACCGGATGGTCACAGAGGTCTGGTCAGCCGGGCGGCACATTGTGACGGGCGGCAGGCATAAGGCGCGCGAGGTCATCACCTCGCGCTATCGCCGCACCATGGCGCGGCTGAGGGATACGCTGTGATTCAGGGGTGGGAGGCGATCCAGGCCGATGTCCTGCGGCGCATCCGGACGCGGGAATGGGGGCCGGGGGCGCTGATCCCCACAGAAGAAGCGCTGGCGCGGGAATTTGGCTGCGCCCGCGCCACGGTCAGCCGCGCCTTGCGGGAACTGGCGGCGACCGGGGTCCTGGAACGACGCCGCAAGGCGGGCACGCGGGTGGCAATGCGCCCCGTGCGCCGGGCAACGCTGGAAATTCCGGTGATCCGGCAAGAGGTGGAGCGGCGCGGACAGACTTATGCCTATCGTCTGCTGGCCGATGCGCCTGAACCGCCGCCGCTGCCCGTTGCCTTGCGCCTGCGCCTGCCGGCCGGAGCGGTGCTGCGGCACCTGACCTGTCTGCATTCCGCCGATGGCCTGCCCTTTATCTGCGAGGACCGCTGGCTGAACCCGGCAGCCCTGGGCGGGCAACAGCCCGATTTCGCGGCACAGAGCGCCAATGAATGGCTGGTGGCCAATATGCCCTATAACGCTGGCGACATTGCCTTTTCTGCCGCCGGTGCCGGGGGGGATGATGCGGCTGCCTTTGGTATTGACCCCGGCACGCCGCTGTTCATGGTGGAACGGGCGACCTGGACGGCGGATACCGCGATCACCTTTGTGCGGCTGGCCTATGCGCCGGGATACCGGCTGCACATGACCCTGTAGGGCGGGGCGAAGGCAGGGGGCTGTCCGCCCCCTCTTGGCCTGCGGCCAATTCACCCCGGAGGATACTTGCGCGAATGAGACGGGGCAAAGGCGGTCAGCGCCGGTTCAGCTGCCGCTCCACGATCTTCAGCAGGCGGCGGTGCAGCGCCGAGGTGCGGTGCCGCAGATGCGTGGCGGCAAAGACCGGCTGCGCGATGGGTGGCACATCGGTCACCCGGCGAAACCCCGACCCCGCAAGGGCTGTTGCCGTATCCTCCAGCACGAAGGCGGCACCGCCCAGGGCGGTCAGCATGCCGGCCACGGTCGCATTCTGCCCCGAGGCAAGCGGGGCGGCTGCTGTGAGATCGGGCAGAAGCTGGCGGTGGGTGGCATCAAAGGCGGGGGCATAATTGGCGCGGATGAAGCGGTCTGGCACCAGGTCAGCACGCCGGTCGGTGTCAGAAGAGACCAGCCGGTAGGTGACGCTGCCGATCGAGGTGAAATGCAGATCAGGCAGGGCGCGCGGGCTGTAGAGCACCGCGGAATCCAGTGCCCCCGTTGCAAGGTCGGCGCACATCTGGGCCGAGTAGTCGGGTTCGATGTAAAAGGCCGTCTCCGGCAGCGTGCGGCGGAATTCGGAAATCCAGTCGCCAATGCGCCCTGCTGCCAGATCATGCTGGATGCCGACCCGCAGGGTGAAGGCAGCGGTTCCCGACACACCGACGCTGCGCTGCGCTTCGCCCCAGGCATGGCGCAGGCCGCGGGCGTGCGGCTCGAACTTCAGCCCTTCGGTGGTCAGGTCAGTGCCGGCACGCGACCGGGTGAACAGCCGCGCGCCCAGCGCCGCCTCCAGCGCCTGGACACGGGCAGAGACTGTGGACTGCGTCAGCCCCAGCCGGTCGGCGGTACGGTTGAAGCTGCGCGTGTCGACCAGATCGAGGAAGGTTTCAATGAGTTCGGGCTGCATGGGGTTTCCTGATCGGATTATCCGATCAATAAGACCGAAAATGGCGAATTGAAAGCCCCCCGCGCCCGGCCGATACTGCGGCGTCGAAACAGGGGGGACGGGGCGTGGCGGAATTTCCGACAAGCGCGCGGGTTGTGATCATCGGCGGCGGGGCGGTGGGGGCATCTGCGCTTTATCATCTGGCGAAGGCCGGATGGACCGATGCCGTCCTGCTGGAGAAGAACGAGCTGACCGCAGGGTCCACCTGGCATGCCGCCGGAAACGTGCCGACCTTTTCCTCCAGCTGGTCGATCATGAACATGCAGCGCTATTCGGCGCAGCTGTACCGTGGCCTGGGTGAGGTCGTTGATTACCCGATGAACTACCACGTGACCGGCTCTGTCCGGCTGGGCCACAGCGCCGAGCGGCTGCGCGAGTTTCAGCGCGTGGTGGGCATGGGGCGCTATCAGGGAATGGACCTGGACATCCTGGGGCCGGACGACGTGCGCTCGCGCTACCCCTTCCTGGAAACCCATGATCTGGCCGGGGCGCTCTACGACCCCTATGACGGGGATATAGATCCGGCGCAGCTGACCCAGGCTCTGGCCAAGGGCGCGCGGGCGCTGGGTGCGCGGATCGAGCGCTTCTGCCCGGCAACCGGCGTGCGGCGCGAGGGGGACGAGTGGGTCGTCCAGACGCCAAAGGGCGACATCCGCTGCGAGATCGTGGTCAACGCCGCCGGCTATTATGCGCGCGAAGTCGGCAAATGGTTCGGTCGCGATGTGCCGATGATGGTGATGAGCCACCAGTACATGCTGTTCGACTCCATACCAGAACTGGCGCAATGGACCGACGAGGTGGGCCACAAGCTGCCGCTGCTGCGCGATGTCGACAGCAGCTACTATCTGCGGCAGGAAAAGATGGGCTTCAACCTGGGGCCCTATGAGCGGAACTGCCGCGCCCATTGGGTGACCAAGGACGATCCCTTTCCGCAGGATTTCAGCTTCCAGCTGTTCCCCGATGATCTGGAGCGTCTGGAATGGTACATTGCCGATGCGATGGCCCGCGTGCCGCTGCTGGAAAAGGCAGCGCTGACCAAAGTGATCAACGGTCCGATCCCCTATACCCCGGACGGCAACCCCCTGATCGGGCCGATGCCGGGTGTGCCGAATGCGTTTGAGGCCTGCGTCTTTACCTTTGGGATCTGTCAGGCCGGCGGCGCGGGCAAGGTGCTGGCGGAATGGGTGACGGAAGGGGCGACGGAATGGGACATGTGGTCCTGTGACCCGCGCCGCTTCACCGGCTTCGAGGATCAGGACTACTGCGTGAAAAAGGGGATGGAGGTCTATGGCCACGAATATGCCATTGGATTTCCGCACCACGCCTGGCCGGAAGGGCGCGACAAGAAGCTTTCGGTCGTCCATGAGCGCACCAGGGCGCTGGGTGCGGTTTATGGGGCCTACAACGGCTGGGAGCGCGCCCTTTGGTACGCGCGGCCGGGCGACGATACATCGGAAGAGGGAACCCAGACCTGGCGGCGCGAGGGACCTTGGTTCAGTGCTGTGCGCGAGGAATGCCTTGCCGTGCGCGATGCCGCCGGCATCCTAGACCTGCCGGGCTTCTCGCGCTTCCGGATTTCAGGCGCGGGAACCGTCGCATGGCTGACCCGCCAGATCACCGGCAAGGTGCCGGCCATCGGGCGGCTCGGCCTGGGCTATTTCGCCGATGACAAGGGGCGCATCGTCACCGAGATGTCGATCTCGCGGATCGCCGAAGACGAGGTGCTGCTGATCACCGCCGCCACCGCCCAGTCCCATGACCGCGACTGGCTGCAAAGACACCTGGACCCGGGCCTGACGTTCCGCGAGGAAACGGACCTGTGGTCGTGCCAGATCCTGACAGGGCCGAAAAGCCGCGCCATTCTGGCAGAGGTGACCATGGCCGACCTGACGAAGCCCTGGCTCACCTGGCAGGAGGCAGAGATCGGCGGCGCGCGGGTGCTGCTGATGCGCGTGTCCTTTGCCGGCGAACTGGGCTGGGAAATCCACTCCCGCACCGAAGACACCGCTTCTGTGTGGGAGATTGTGATGCGGGCGGGCACGGGCCACGGCCTGCGCCCCTTCGGCATGTTCGCGCTGAATTCGCTGCGCATCGAAAAGGGCTACCGCGCCTGGAAGGGCGATCTTTCGACTGATTACACGGTGCTGCAGGGCGGTCTGGACCGGTTCGTCGACTGGACGAAACCCGAATTCCGCGGCAAGGCGGCCCTTGCGGCGGAACAGCAGCGCGGGGTCACAAAGCGCTTTGTTTCCCTGACAGCCGAGGTCGGCGACTGTGACCCGCCCTACATGTCGACCCTTTGGCACAACGGCGACGTCGTGGGCGAGACCACAAGCGCCTATTGGGGCCACCGCACCGGTGCTTGCGTGGCACTGGGCATGCTGCGCGCCGATCTTGCCGAACCGGGCAAGGCGCTGGAGATCGAAGTCTTCGGCACGCGCTATCCTGCGGTTGTGCAGGGGGATGGTCCGATCTGGGATCCGAAGAACGAACGGATCCGCGCGTGACCCTGCCTGCCTCTCATTCGCGGAAATATCCCACGGGGGTGCGGGGGTGTGAAACCCCCGCCGCGCCGCCGGTGCGGAGCGCTGCCTTCGCAAGGACGTGCTGATGACGCGTCCCGCCGCCATGTCCGGCGTGCAGCTGGTCCGCCATGGCGGACCGGAGGCGCTGGTCTGGCGCGATGATCTGCCGGTGCCGCAGCCGGGACCGGGCGAGGTGCTGGTCCGGGTGCTGGCGGCGGGCGTGAATGCCACCGACATCAACACCCGCATCGGATGGTATGGCGCGGAGGAGGCCGCAGGCTGGGCGGGGGCGCTGGCGTTTCCCCGCATTCAGGGGTCCGACCTGTGCGGACGGGTCGTGGCCCTTGGGACCGGGGTGAATGACTTTCCCATCGGCGCGCGGGTGATCTGCCCTACCAACCAGTCCGAGCCGACGGCGCAGAACCCGCTGCATTTTGTGTCAATCGGGTCGGAATTTGACGGGGCCTTTGCCCAGTATTGCGTGGTGCCGGCCCGGCATCTGCACGATGTCACCGCATCAGCCCTGTCCGATGTGGAAATCGGGGCGATGCCCTGCGCCTATGGGACGGCGGCCAATCTTTTGGCGCGGGCCGGGGTTGTGGCGGGAGAACGCGTTCTGGTGACCGGCGCGTCGGGTGGCGTCGGGCTGGCGGCAGTCCAGCTGGCCGTCCTGCGGGACGCCCGGGTGACGGGCCAGGTCCGGCCGGAAAAGGCCGGGGTTCTGCGCGCCGCAGGTGCTGCCCTTCTTGACCGGGATGCCACGCCAGAGCCGCGCGGTTTTGACGTGGTGATCGATGTCGTCGGCGGGGCCGGCTGGCAGCACCGGCTGGAGGCGCTGCGGCCCGGCGGGCGCTATGCCACATCGGGGGCGGTCGCAGGGCCGATCGTGCAGGGCGATTTGCGGACGATCTACCTGAACGATCTGACGGTTTTCGGGGCCACCCATCAGCCGCGTGAGGTTTTCGCCGGGCTTGTCACCCTGATCAACACCGCACGGATCCGCCCGATTGTGTCGCAGACCTATGGGCTGCGCGACATCGGACAGGCGCAGGCGGACCTTGCCGCCGGACGTTATGCAGGGAAACTTGTTCTGCTGCCACAGGGGGAAGACAGATGATCACGCTGCTGGACGGGGGCATGGGACAAGAGCTTCTCGCGCGCTCGGGCGATGCCCCGACGCCGCTCTGGGCGACGCAGGTGATGATCGACCATCCGGGGCTGGTGCAGGCGGTCCATGCCGATTACTTCGCCGCCGGGGCCACGATGGCTACGACCAATACCTATGCGCTACACCATGACCGTCTGGCTGGTACCGCCGCCGAAACGCGCTTTGCCGCCCTGCATGCCCAGGCGCTGGCTGAGGCGCGGGCGGCGCGCGATGCGGCCGGGCGGGGCCGTCTGGCCGGATCAATCGGGCCGCTGGGCGCGTCCTACCGCGCGGACGTTGGGCCAGAACATGACAGGGCCACCCGGCTTTATGCCGAGGTTGCCGCGATCATCGCCCCGCAGGTCGATGTGATCCTGGGGGAAACCATTGCCACGCTGGCACAGGCGCGCGCGCTGCTGGAGGCCGCCCTGCCCACGGGCCGACCCGTCTGGCTGTCCGTCACCGTCGATGACCGAGACGGCACGCGCCTGCGCTCGGGCGAGCCGGTGGCCGGGTTTGCCGCCATTGCGCGCGACGGGGCCTCGGCGGTGTTGGCCAATTGCTCTGCCCCCGAAGCGATGGCGGCGGCGCTGGAGGCGCTTTCGGCGGCAGATCTGCCCTTTGGCTGTTATGCCAATGGCTTTCAGGAGATCACCGACGATTTCCTGAAGGACAAGCCCACGGTCGACGCACTGCAGGCCCGGCCCGAGATGGTGCCCGGGCTTTACGCCGATTTTGCCGAACACTGGGTGCGCCAGGGGGCCACGATCATCGGCGGCTGTTGCGAAACGACACCCGCCCATATCGCCGCAATCGCACGGCGGCTGACAGACAAGGGATACAGGCTGACATGAATATTCCGGCACAGGCACGGGCCGTCATCATCGGGGGCGGCATTTCCGGCTGTTCGGTGGCCTATCATCTGGCAAAGGCAGGCTGGACCGACGTTGTTCTGCTGGAACGCAGGCAACTGACCTGCGGCACCACCTGGCATGCGGCGGGGCTGATCGGCCAACTGCGCGGATCGGCCAACATGACCCGCCTGGCCAAGTATTCCGCCGATCTTTACGTGAAGCTGGAGGCCGAGACGGGCGTTGCCACGGGCATGCGGCAGGTCGGGTCGATTTCGGTCGCGCTGACGCAGGCGCGGCACGAAGAATTGCTGCGCCAGGCGACCGTTGCGCGGATTTTTGATGTCGATGTGCATGAGATTTCGCCGGCCGAGGTCAAGGCGAAGTATCCCCATCTGAACGTGTCCGATGTGGTGGGGGCCGTAGCACTGCCGCTGGACGGGCAGTGCGATCCGGCCAATATTGCCATGGCGCTGGCCAAGGGCGCCCGGATGCGTGGCGCGCAGGTTCTTGAAGGCGTCAGGGTTACCGGCGTGACCGAAGCGGGTCGGCGGGTGACGGGCGTCGATTACGTGGTTGACGGCCAGCCCGGCCACATAACCGCTGATGTCGTGATCAACTGTGGCGGCATGTGGGGCCGTGATCTGGCCAATCAGAACGGCGTCACCCTGCCGCTGCATGCCTGCGAGCATTTCTACCTGGTGACCGAACCGATCGAGGGGCTGGGCCATCTGCCGGTGCTGCGCGTGCCCGATGAATGCGCCTATTACAAACAGGATGCCGGCAAGATGATGCTGGGCGCGTTTGAGCCGAAGGCAAAGCCCTGGGGCATGGGTGGCATCCGCGAGGATTTCTGCTTTGATACCCTGCCCGAGGATTTCGACCATTTCCAGCCGATCCTGGAAGCCGCGATGAACCGCATGCCGCTGTTCCAGACGGCGGGGATCCACACTTTCTTTAACGGGCCGGAAAGCTTTACCCCCGATGACCGCTATTATCTGGGCGAGGCACCGGAACTGGGCGGCTATTGGATTGCCGCCGGGTACAATTCCATCGGCATCGTCTCGTCCGGCGGGGCGGGGATGGCGCTGGCGCATTGGATCACCGAAGGCGAAGCGCCGTTCGACCTGTGGGAAGTGGACATCCGCCGCGCCCAGCCGTTCCAGAAGAACCGCAAATATCTGAAAGAACGGGTAACCGAAACGCTGGGCCTGCTCTACGCCGACCATTTCCCTTACCGCCAGGTGGAAACCGCGCGCGGCGTGCGGCGCACGCCGCTGCATGAACATCTGAAGGCGCGCGGCGCGGTGTTTGGCGAGGTGGCGGGCTGGGAACGGGCCAACTGGTTCGCGAAGCCGGGGCAGGAACGCGAATACCGCTATTCCTGGGGCCGGCAGAACTGGTTCGACAACCAGAAGGCCGAACATATGGCGGTGCGCACCGGGGTGGGTCTGTTCGACATGACCTCGTTTGGCAAGATCCGGGTCGAAGGGCGCGATGCCTGCGCCTTCCTGCAGAAGATGTGCGCCAATACCGTCGACGTGGCCGCAGGGCGGATCGTCTATACGCAGATGCTGAACAAGAAGGGCGGGATCGAAAGCGACCTGACGGTTACGCGCCTGTCGGAAACCGCTTACCTGCTGGTGGTGCCGGGGGCCACGCTGCAACGCGATCTGGCCTGGCTGCGCCGCCATCTGGACGGGGCCTTTGCCGTGATCACCGATGTCACCGCCGCCGAAGCGGTGCTCTGTGTCATGGGACCCAAAAGCCGCGATCTTCTGCAGGCGGTCAGCCCGAATGACTTCAGCAATGCCGCCCACCCCTTTGGCACCGCACGCGAGATCGAGATTGGCATGGGCCTGGCCCGCGCGCACCGGGTCACCTATGTGGGCGAGCTGGGATGGGAGCTGTACGTCAGCACCGATCAGGCTGCGCATGTGTTCGAGGCGCTGGAAGCGGCGGACAAGGGGATGGTGCTGTGCGGGCTGCACACGCTGGATTCCTGCCGGATCGAAAAGGCCTACCGCCACTTCGGCCATGACATCACCGACGAGGATCATGTGCTGGAAGCGGGCCTTGGCTTTGCGGTGAAGACGGCCAAGGGCGATTTCATCGGGCGAGAGGCGGTTCTGGCCAGGGAACAGGCCGGGCTGGACCGGCGGATGATGCAGTTCCGCCTGAAAGACTCCGGCCCGCTGATGTTCCATAACGAGGCGATCGTGCGCGATGGCCACATCGTGGGGCCAGTGACGAGCGGCAACTACGGGCATTTCCTGGGGGCGGCAATCGGGTTGGGCTATGTGCCCTGCAAAGGGCAAAGCGATGCCGACTTGCTGGGGTCACGGTACGAGATCGAAATTGCGGGGGCGCGGCACGAGGCGGTGGCCTCGCTTGCGGCGATGTATGATCCCAAATCGGAACGGGTGCGCGGGTGACAAACGCCGGGAGGGCTGCCTGCCCTCCCGGACCCACCCGGGGATATTTGTGAACAGAAAATGGAATGGGCGATGGGAAACTGGGGGCTGGCATGACACTTTCAAGGCGGCATGACGTTTTCGCCGGACTGCATGCTGCGGGCTGCTTCGTGCTGCCCAATCCCTGGGATGCAGGATCGGCCCGGATGATGGCGGCGTTGGGGGCAAAGGCACTGGCCACAAGCTCTGCCGCCCATGCCTTTACCCTGGGCCGGCCTGACATGGGCGGGGTCAGCCGGGATGAGGCGCTAGCCCATGCGGAAATGATCGTGGCGGCCACGCCGCTGCCGGTCTCGGGCGATTTCGAGAATGGCTTTGCCGATGATCCGGACGGGGTGGCAGAGACAGTCCGCCTGGCAGGTGAGGCGGGTCTTTCAGGCTGTTCCATCGAGGATACGCAGATGGTGGCGGATACACCTGCCTATGCAGAGGACCTGGCTGTGGAACGCATCCGCGCCGCCATTGGTGCCGCGCGGGCGCTGGGCCGGCCCTTCATGCTCTGCGCGCGGGCGGATGGTGTGATGAATGGCAGCTATGACCTTGCCGAAGGCATCCGCCGCCTGCAGGCCTTCGAGGCGGCGGGCGCGGATGTGCTGTACCTGCCGGTGCCGCCGGGGCGGGCCGAACTGCAGACGGTGCTGGCGGCGGTGTCCAAACCGGTCAACGCGCTGGCGGCGGGGCCGCTGCGGGATCTGACGGTGGCAGAACTGGCAGCGATGGGGGTGCGGCGCATTTCCACGGGGTCGCAGATCGCACGGCTGACCCATGCGGCGATCCGCGAGGCGGTGACAGCGATGCTGGGGGACGGGTCCTTTGTGCCGCTGCGGCAGGCGGCAAGCGGGGACGGGATTGACGCGCTGCTTACGCGGGGCGCGGGCCCCGGGGGACGGGCCGGGGGCCAGCCCCCGGACCCCCAGGGTATTTGAGCCGAAAAGAAACATGAATGATGCGGGAGATGAGAGATGAGCGATATCGGTGAAGTCTGCGAGCCGGCACGGGCAAGACGGTCGGGCGGGCGGGCAACGCGGGTGGCGGAACGGTCAGCCCCGCTGGCGGAAAATCTGCGGCCCGTGCGGCCCGGACTGCCGGGCGGGCAGTATCGCCCGCTGACCGAGGCGGGCATGGCCAAGATCCATGCCTCGGCGCTGGAGGCGCTGGAGGTGATCGGCCTGTCGCAGGCCCCGCCTTCGGGGGTGGACCTGCTGACCGGGGCGGGCGCGATCCAGGGCGATGACGGGCGCATCCGCTTTCCGCGCGCCCTGGTCGAGGACATGCTGGCCGTGGCGGCGCGCGACATCACGCTGCATGCCCGCGACCCCAAGCAGGACCTGCACCTGACCGGCTCCAACGTGCATTTCGGCACGGCGGGCGCGGCAGTACATATCGTTGATCTGGAACGCAACGAATACCGCGATTCCACCGCGCAGGATCTGTATGACGCAGCCCGGCTGACCCAGAATCTGGACAACGTGCACTTCTTCCAGCGCGCGATGGTCTGCCGCGATGTCACCGACAATTACGACATGGACATCAACACGCTCTATGCCTGCCTGTCGGGCACGACCAAGCATGTCGGCACCTCGTTCAGCGATCCGTCCCATGTCGAGGGCTGCTTTGATCTGCTGCACACGGTGGCGGGCGGGGAACAGGCCTGGCGCGCGCGCCCCTTTGTCAGCAATTCCAACTGCTTTGTGGTTCCGCCGATGAAATTCGCGGAAGAAAGCTGCATCACAATGGAAAAGTGCATCCGCGCCGGGATGCCGATGCTTCTGCTGAGTGCGGGACAGGCCGGGGCCACGGCCCCGGCACCCATCGCACTGGCGATCGTGCAGGCCATGGCGGAATGCCTGGCGGGCGTGGTCTATGTCAACGCCATCCGTCCCGGCGCGCCGGCGATCTTCGGGACCTGGCCCTTCGTGTCCGACCTGCGGACCGGGGCCATGTCGGGCGGATCGGCGGAACAGGCGCTTCTGACCGCAGGCTGTTCGCAGATGCACCGCTTCTACAACCTGCCGGGCGGGGCGGCCTCGGGCATATCCGACAGCAAGCTGCCGGATATGCAGGCAGGCTGGGAACAGGGCATCACCAATGTGCTGGCCGGCCTGTCGGGGCTGAACATGTGCTACGAGGCGGTGGGGATGCATGCGTCGCTGCTGGGGTTCTGTCTGGAAAGTCTGGTGCTGGGCGATGACATTCTGGGCCAGGTGATGCGCTGCGTGCGCGGTATTGATGTGACGGAGGATTCCACCAGCATCGAGGCGATGAAGCAGGTCTGCCTTGGTGGGCCGGGGCATTACCTGGGCAGCGACCAGACGCTGGCGCTGATGCAGACGGAATACATCTATCCGGCGGTCGGCAACCGCATGAGCCCGAAGGAATGGGTCGAAGCGGGCAAGCCGCTGCTGCTTGACAGAGCCATCGCGCGCAAGAACAGTATCCTGGCCAAGGCAGGCAGCCAGATCGATCCGCAGATCGACGCGGCGATCCGGGCCGCCTACAACATCCACTTCAAGTGAGAACACCATGATATCGAAAAACCTTTCGAAATTCTACATCAACGGTGCCTGGGTGGCACCCCTGGGCGGCACGATGATGGGTGTCGAGAATCCCGCCAATGAAGAGATTGTGGCCGAGGTCGCGCTTGGGTCGGCCGCCGATGCCGACCGTGCGATTGGCGCTGCGCGGGATGCCTTCCTGTCCTATACCACAACGCCCGTGGCCGACCGGATCGCGCTGCTCAAGCGCATTCTGGAGGTCTACAACAGCCGCGAAGACGATTTCGTCGAAGCGATGAGCGTCGAGATGGGCGCGCCGCTGTCCTGGGCGCGCGGGGCGCAGTTCTGGGCGGGGCAGGTGCATATCGAAAGCACCATCGCTGCGGCGGAAACATTCCACTGGGAAGAGATGCGCGGCAGCACCCGGATCGTGCGCGAAGGCATCGGGGTCTGTGCGCTGATCACGCCCTGGAACTGGCCGATGAACCAGATCGCCTGCAAGGTGGCCCCGGCAATCGTGGCAGGCTGCACCATGGTGCTGAAGCCATCGGAAATTGCACCGTTGTCGGGCGCCCTGTTCGCCGAAGTGATGCATGAGGCGGGCGTCCCTGCGGGCGTGTTCAACCTGGTGAACGGAACCGGGGCGGATGTGGGCGCGCGTATGTCTTCGCACCCCGAGGTGGATATGGTGTCCTTCACCGGGTCCACCCGCGCGGGTATTCTGGTGGCGCAGGCGGCGGCACCGACGGTGAAGCGTGTGGCGCAGGAACTGGGCGGCAAATCCCCGAACATCATCCTGCCCACCGCCGATCTGGCGGCGGCTGTGGCGGGCGGGGTCGAAGGCTGCTTTGGCAATTCCGGGCAAAGTTGCGACGCGCCGACGCGGATGTTCGTGCCCCGCGCGCGCCATGACGAGGCGCTGGCGATTGCCAAGGCCAAGGCCGAGGAGTGCGTGACAGGTGATCCGCGCGACGGGGCGACGACGCTGGGGCCGGTGGTCAGCCGCGTGCATTTCGACAAGATTCAGGGGCTGATCCAGAAGGGTATCGACGAAGGGGCGACCCTTGTCACCGGCGGTGTCGGACGGCCCGCAGGCCTGAATCGGGGCCATTTCGTGAAGCCGACGATTTTTGGACATGTCACCAATGAGATGACGATCTCGCGCGAGGAAATCTTTGGCCCCGTCCTGGCGATCCTGTCCTATGACAGCCTGGACGAGGCGGTAGAGATGGCCAATGACACGCCTTACGGCCTTGCCGCCTATATCGCGGGGCCGGTGGAAGATGCCAAGCCCATCGCGCGCCGCCTGCGCGCGGGCACGGTCAACCTCAACTACCCGGCCTGGGATACCTTCGCCCCGTTCGGCGGCTATAAGCAGTCCGGCAACGGTCGCGAATATGCCGATTGGGGCATCCACGACTTCTGCGAGGTCAAGGGCATCGTAGGCTGGGACGCATGATCCGCTACGGCTATGTGGGCCTGGGCAATCTGGGCGGGCATCTGGCGGCAAGTCTGCTGAAGGCGGGATTCCCGGTGACGGTCCATGACCGGGACCGGGCGCTGGCCGACCGGCACCTGGCGATGGGGGCCACCTGGGCTGCGAGTGCCGGGCATCTGGCGGCAGGGGTGGATCATGTCATCACCTGCCTGCCCTCGCCCGCCGTCTCCGAGGCGGTGCTCCGCGAGATGCTGCCGCGCATGAAACCCGGCGCAAGCTGGGTGGAAAACTCCACGCTTGGCCGGGACGACATTCTTCGCCTGGGTGCTCTTGCGGCAGAGCATGGCGTGCAACTGATGGAGGCCCCTGTGACCGGGGGCGTCCACCTGGCGGCACGCGGCGAGATCACCGTTCTCGCCGGGGGCGACCGGGCGCTGTATGACCTGCACCTGCCGGCGCTGCAGGCCATCGGCAACCGGATTTTCCACATGGGGCCCCTGGGGTCGGCAGCGGTGATCAAGGTGATCACCAACATGCTGGCCTTCATCCACCTTGTCGCCGATGGCGAGGCGCTGATGCTGGCCAAGCGCGGCGGGCTGGACCTGAAAACGGCGTGGGAGGC
>Ga0114976_10000696_pt1 | contig 21041 bp, 16 predicted proteins | sample S_130805_EF_Meta_FD_87319 | JGI IMG/M metagenome (GOLD analysis project Ga0114976, IMG submission 87319) | Freshwater microbial communities from Lake Simoncouche, Canada to study carbon cycling - S_130805_EF_MetaG | ecosystem: Environmental > Aquatic > Freshwater > Lake | place: Lake...
GGATGGCGGCATGTCCCTCTCCTCCCCTCGCCCCTGGACCGAGGCTGAGTTCTTCACCTGGCTCGACCGCCAGGAGCGGCGACATGAACTGGTGGATGGAGCGCCACGGGCGATGGTCGGCGCGACGCAGCGGCACGACCGGATCGTGACCAACGTGATCGTGGCGCTGGCGACGCGGCTGCGCGGCGGGGCGTGCCGGACCGGCACGGGGGATACCGCCATCCGCATCCCCGGCGGCAATATCCGCTACCCCGATGCGGCGGTGGATTGCGGGCGGTTCGACGAGACGGCGCGGGCGGCGAGCGAGCCGGTGCTGGTGGCGGAGGTGCTCAGCCCCTCGACCGCCGAGTTCGACCAGACCGAGAAGCTCGAGGAATACCGGAGCGTGCCGAGCCTGCGGCATATCCTGGTGGTCGACCCGGACCGGCCGCGGGTGCGGGTGCATAGCCGGGAGGCGGATGGGCGCTGGGGGTCGGTGCTGGTGGCGGGGCTCGAGGGGGAGGTCGTGGCGGGGGCGCTGGGGGTGCGGGTGCCGCTGGGCGAGGTGTATGAGGGGGTGGAGTTTCGGGAGGGGCCGCGTTTGGTGGGAGGATAGCCGTCCCCCGATCATCGAACGAGGCGATCCCGACCAGGTCATGGATGGCATAGCAGGCGCCGCGTGAAGCCGGAGCGGCCGATGCGCCGGTGCGGTGATTCCGCCGCGTCGGATCAGGCGCTAAGGTGCGGCGCTTAGATTCGCGAGCCTGCCATGCCCCTGCCCCGCCGCACCCTCCTCCTCGCCCTCCCTGCCCTCCTCGCCCCGGCCGCCGCGCGCGCCTGCTCGCGTGCCACCTGGCTCGGCCCGGAGGGCGCCGTCATCACCGGCCGCTCGATGGACTGGCCCTATGCCTTCAACACCCATCTCTTCGCCCTCCCCGCCGGCACGGCGAACGAGGGCATCAAGGGCGGCCTTACCTGGCGCAGCCGCTACGGCACGCTGGTGGCCGCCGGCACCACCACGCCGGGCGGGCCGATCGACGGCGTCTTCGACGGGCTGAACGAGCGCGGCCTCGGCGCCAACCTGCTCTACCTCGCCGAGGCCAGCTTCGAGGGCGGCGCGACCGCCGGCCTGCCGCGCATCTCCTGGACCGCCTGGGTGCAATACGTACTGTCGAGCTACGGCTCGGTCGCCGAGGCGGTGGCCGCCTTCCGCAACCCGCCGGTGCACCTCGTGCCGTCGAATTTCGGCCCGGGCGGCGCCGGCCACCCGACGGTGCATCTCTCGCTGTCGGACCCCGGCGGCGACAGCGCCGTCATCGAGTATCTTGGCGGCAAGCCGGTCATCCACCATGGCCGGCAGCATCAGGTGATGACCAACAGCCCGACCTATGCCGAGCAGTTGACGCTGAACAACTACTGGGGCCGGCTGGACGGCACCACGGTGCTGCCGGGCTCGCACCAGTCGCAGGACCGCTTCGTGCGCGCCAGCTACTACCTCTCGAAGCTGCCGCCGGCGCAGGAGATGCGCGCCCAGGTCGCGGGCGTGCTGAGCGTGCTGCGCAACGTCTCGGTGCCCTGGGGCCAGCCCGACCCGCAGCACCCGAACATCGCGCCGACCTATTGGCGCACCGTCATCGATCATGGCCGGCGGGCCTATTTCTTCGAATCCACCCTCAGCCCAAGCCTGGTCTGGGTGGAGCTGGCCAGGCTCGATCTCTCGGCCGGGTCGGGGATCCGTAGCGTCGCGGTCGAGGGCGAGGCGGGCTACCGGCTGATCGGCGCCATCGAGGGCGAGTTCCGCCCGGCGGCGCCGATCGCCTACCTGACGCCCTGAGGGCCGGCGGCCGCCGCGCCTCCGACATGGCGGGCCCGCCACGGCCGCCTCGACATCCTCGTCAACACTGCCGCGTGATCGCGCCGACCCCGCCCGAGGCGATGACCGAGGCGGGGTTCGGCCGCCCCGTCACGGTCAACCTGAAGGCGCCGTGCTTTCTCTGCCAGGCCGCGGCGCGGGCCACGGGCGACACGGGCGGTGCCATCATCAGCATCGGGTCGCTGAACAGCCGCTCGCCCGGCGCGCTGGTGCCGGTCACCAGCGCCACCAGGGGCGCGCTCGATGCCCTGACGGCCGCGCTTGCCCGCGCGCGGGGGCCGCGCGGCATCCGGGTGAACGCCGTCGCCCCGGCCAGACCGAGACCGACATGCTCGGCGGCGACGACCTGCTGCTGGGTGGGTCCGGCAATGACTGGCTGTTCGGCGACGCCGGCAACGACACGCTCAATGGCGGCGACGACAACGATTTCCTGTCGGGCAGCCTCGGCGATGACAGCCTGATCGGCGGCGCCGGGCGGGACTCGCTCTATGGCGAGGATGGCAACGACACGCTCGATGCGGGGGCCGACAACGACTTCCTCGCCGGCGGCGCAGGGAACGACCTGGTCGGCGGCGGCGACGGCAACGACACGCTGTACGGCGAGGCCGGCGACGACACGCTGCAAGGCGGGGCCGGCGACGACGTCCTCGTCGGCGGCGCGGGGAACGACCTGATCAACGGCGACGACGGCAACGACACGCTGTTCGGCGAGGCCGACAACGACACGCTCTACGGCAATGCCGGCAACGACTACCTGGCTGGTGGCCTGGCGAACGACTGGCTCAACGGCGGCGACGGCAGCGACATCCTGTTCGGCGAGGCTGGCGCGGACAATCTCTTTGGCGGCGACGGCAACGACTACCTCGATGGCGGTGAGGGCGGCGACTACATCGAAGGCGGCGCCGGCAGCGACACGCTGCTCGGCAGCCTCGGTGCCGACGCGCTCATGGGCGGCGCCGGCGCGGATTATTTCACCTTCGGCAGCCCGAACGAGGGCAACGACCTGGTGCTCGATTTCGCGAGCGTCCAGGGCGACAAGCTCTACCTCTTCGCGGCCGGCTTCGGCGGCGGGCTGACGGCCGGTGCGCTGGCGGCCGATCGCTTCGTCAGCGGCTCGAGCCCGACGGCCAACCAGGCCTTCGGTCAGTTCCTCTTCAATACCGCGTCCGGCCAGCTGTCCTGGGATGCCGACGGGACCGGCGCCGGCGCGGCGGTGCAGTTCGCGACAGTGTTCAGCAGCCCGGCCGGCTTCGTTGCCAGCGTTGCCGCCAGCGACCTGCTGCTGTTCTGAGCGGCGGGCGGCGGGGTTGCGCCCCGCCGCCGGCCCCCGGCTTGCCAGGGCGTCCGCGACATGGCATCTGATATATCAGAATTGAGCCAAGGACTCCCCATGCCTGACGACCTCCGGCGCCCGAACCGCGAATCCCTCTACCAGCCGGAGCAGGCGGGCCTGATTTTCCCCGAGCGGCCGGTCTTCGCGACCCATGCCGAGGAGCGGGACTACCGCCGCCGCCACCTCGTCGCCGCCGTCCGCGCCTTCGCGCTGCAGGGCTTCGACTACGGCTTCGCCGGGCATCTCACCGTGCGCGACCCGGAGCATCCGGAACTCTACTGGACCAACCCGATGTGCGTGCATTTCAGCCAGGTGAAGCTGTCGAACCTGGTGCTCGCCGACCATGAGGGCCGGGTGGTCGAGGGCAGGTACGCCATCAACCGTGCCGGCTACGTGTTGCACGCCGCGGTGCACGAGGCGCACCCGGAGGTCGTGGCGATGTGCCATGCGCACACGACCCATGGCACCGCCTGGTGTGCGACGGGCAAGCCGCTCGAGATGATCAGCCAGGACGCCGCGGCCTTCTTCGAGAACCATGCGGTGATCGGCGCCTCGGCGGGTGCGGTCGCGGTCGAGAAGCAGGCCGGCTGGTCGGTCGCGCAGGAGATGGGCCGCCACCGCGGCGTGCTGCACCAGAACCACGGCCTGCTCACCTGCAGCCGGCACAGCATCGACGATGCGGCGTTCTGGTTCATCGCGCTCGAGCGCTGCTGCCAGCAGCAGCTGATGGTCGCCGCCAGCGGCGTCGCGCCGCAGATCCTGTCGGATGCGACCGCGCGCTACAGCCGCGAGAATGTCGGCAGCGACTTCATCGGCTGGCTGCACTTCCAGACGATCTACCAGCAGCTGGAGGCGACGCAGCCGGACATGTTCGACTAACGCGTCGCCATCCGTTCGAGGTCGTAGCCCGCGACCTTCTTGTAGCCGCCGGTGATGGCGAGCATTTCCTCCCGGCTCATCACGTCCTCGATGCGGGCGAAGGGCTTGTCGCCGGTGCGGAGGAAGACCTCGCGCAGGATCGCATCCGGCGGGTTCTTCCTGTTGGTCAGCACGACGTTGGTCGTCGCCGGCAGCCGCTCGGCCTCGTAGGCCCGCAGCGCGGCGGCGGGGTCGTCCTGGTGACGCGCCAGCAGGTCGCCGAGGCAGCGCGCGTCGAGGATCGACTGCCCCGCCCCGTTCGACCCGCGCGGCACCATCGGATGCGCGGCATCGCCCAGCAGCGTCACCGCGCCATGCGTCCAGCGCGGCAGCGGGTCCTGGTCGACCATCGGGAATTCGAGCACCACGTCCGAGGCGCGGACCATGGCGGGGATGTCCAGCCAGTCGAAGGACCAGTCGCGGATCCAGGGCATGAAATCCGCGACCTCGCCGGGGCGGTTCCAGTCGCGGCGCGATCGGTACTGGTCGGTCTCGACCTCGAAAACCCAGTTGATCAGCTGGGTGCCGTCGTCGAATCGGCGGATCGGGTAGATCACCATCTTGCCGTTGGCGAGCCACCCGACGCGGGTCTGGCTGGCGCCGGTCAGGTAGGGCTGCCAGCGCGTCACGCCGCGCCACATGTTGTAGCCGGTGTATTTCGGGTCGCCCTCGGCCGGAAACAGCTGCTTGCGGATCGCCGAGTGGATGCCGTCCGAGCCGATCGCCACGTCGGCACGGATCGCGGGCGGCACCGCGCCCGTCGCATCCGGCGCGAAATGCACGGTGACGCCGTCATCGGTCTGCTCGAAGCGCGCGACGCGGCGGTCGAGCGTGACGGCGTCAGGGCCGAGGCGCTCGCGCACCGCTTCCAGCAGCGTCAGGTGCAGGTCGGCGCGGTGGATCGAGAGCTGCGGCTGGGCATAGCCCGCCGCGCGGCCGAGCGGCTCGCGGTGCACCAGCTGGCCGAAGCGGTTGAAGAAATTCGCCTCGTCGGTCGCGATGCACTGCGCCTCGAGCCGATCGACCAGGCCCAGCCGCGCGAGCTCGGCGCTGCCATGCGGCAGTACGTTCACCCCGACGCCGAGTGGGCGGATCTCGGGCGCCGCCTCGACGATGCGGCAGGCAAGGCCGTTCTGGTGCAGCACCAGGGCGAGCGTCAGCCCGCCTACCCCGCCGCCGACGATCAGGATCTCCGCCATCACTGCCTCCCGCGCACGCCTGCATAGTGGCCGCGGAAGGCCGATCGTCAATCGGCACGCGAGGTCGCATCGGAGCCGTCCGACGTGCCTGCCCGATCGCGGCCGCGGGTTTCCGGTCGCGCGATCGGGCGAGCGGCGCCGGCCAGGGGCGTCAGGATCGAGGGATGGTGCTCGGCGTCGGGCCTTCGGTGCGCCCGACCTCCCGTGCAGCGTTGCACCGAGCCCAGCTCTGTGGTGCGTTGCAAGGCCGGGCAGGCAGGCCAGGCCGGGAGGAGGTTCGCTTGACTGTCTACACTGTCGCCGCACCGCTCCCGCTCTTGCCGGATCCGGACGAGAGTTCCTCGCCCGTGCTGACGCTCGAGCCACGGGATGTCATCACGATCGAGAAGACCCTGAAGCCATGGTGCAAGGTTTCCTTGACCCGCGCGGGTGCCGCGGCCGCCGGCTGGGTCATTTCCGATATGCTGATTCCCATCGTGGAGACGACGGTCCGGCTGTTCGACGAACCCTTGGGGTCGCTGGTGAAGTCGGTGACCGGCCATGTCGAGGTCATCGCGCAGGTGGCGAGCTGGGCCAAGGTGCGGGTGACGCAGCGCGATGGCTCACCGCCCTCGGTCGGCTGGACCGAGGATGCGACATCGGCTCCCGTGCCGGCGAAGCCCGACGCCCCGCCCGCCTCGCCTGGCAAACCCGCCGAGCCGCCCGCGGGTGAAGCCTCCGACGGCGGCGTCGACCTCGTGCTCGGGCCGAATGAACGCTACCGCGCGGCCCTCCTCATGGCCGAGGCCCGGACGAAGATCGACGCCGCGGCACTCGCCGCCTTGATCGACGCCGAGGCCGCCCGCATCCGCAACGGACCGGAGGCGGGCACCTGGGACCCGCAATCGAGCGCGGAGGGTTCGAGCGCCAAGGGCCTGACCCAGTTCCTGGACGACACCTGGCGGACGATGGCCTGCACGCCGGGGACGCTGCTCAACGACGTCGCAACGCAGAAGAAATGCCTCACCGCCGACAACACGGTTGCTGCGGGGATGGACGACACGCTGCTCGACCTGCGCTTCGATCCGACCATTTCGATCGTCACGGCGGCCGAGTACGGGCTTGCCAACCTGCGGGCGCTGCAGGCTGCCAGGCTGATCGAGCCCGATCTCGGCGATGACGAGCGTGCGCGCTTCATCTACCTGGCGCATCACGAGGGCCCGAGCGGTGCCAAGAGTTTCCTGCGCGGGGACGCGAATGTGCCGCTCAGCAAGCTGGCGGCGCAGGTCGGCGACGAACGGGCCAGGCAACTCACGGCCGCCGCCGGCGGCGATGTCGCGCTGGCCTATCGGACCTGGCTGACCGCGTTCATGGACCAGAAGATCCAACCGTCACGCTTTCGGCTGCAGAAGCCGCCGGCAGGTCTGGACGAGCCGCGCAAGCGGAGCGCCCTGACGAATTTCAGCGGCCAGCCGATTCCGGTCGCGGACCTGCAGGCGCGAACGGATCTGGTTATCGAACTGCAACAGGCGCTCAGCGACCTGGGCTACCTGGATCCGCCGCCGGACGGGTTCATGGGGCCGACGACCCGCTGGGCGCTCGCCGAGTTCTGCAGCTTGAACGAGCTTTCGCTGGACCGGGGATTCACGAAGGCGATCGCCACCGCGCTAGTGAAACCGAAGCGGGTCCTGCCGGCAATCCACCCGGGTCAGGGCTGGATCGACCGGGTTCTCGCGTTCATGGTGAAGCAGAATCACTTCATCTGCCGGCACCCCGACTGCAAGAACATCATTTACGTGGAAGGCCTCGATCCGAACGGCAAGCTGAACCCGCAAACGCCGAACGCCTTCCATGATTTGCGAATCGTGGTGTCCATCGGCGCGGACGGCAAGCCTGTTGTGCAGTCCTGGGTCGCGACCACCAGGCCAGGCCGCTTCTATACGATGAACCCGAAAAATCCGAAGGGCGCCGCGCAAATCGCACTCGGCCAATACAAGGCCTGGCACGTCGGCATTCACGCCGGCGCCACGGGCGCCGATGCGCACGAGGCGCTCATCCAGGCAGCGCCGATCACGATCTACCGCGACACGAACAAGGACTTCAAACGCGACGGCCCGACCTCCACGGGCCTGTTCGGAATCAATCAGCATTGGGGCTTCGACCTCCCCAGGAACGACGCCGGCAAGGCAAGTGCCGGCTGCCTGGTCGGCGAGATGCGCGACGAACACCGCGCGTTCATGGCACTCGTGAAATCCGATCCGCGCTACGTCGCCAATAATGGCTACAAATTCGTCACAGCCATTCTGTCCGGGCCAGAGGTCTTCGGCACGGATCCCCCCTGATCGCCGGCCGCGGTCCACACGAGGGTGCGGGGCGCCGTCCAGCATGCCTCGGCGTCTCGCAGGTCACGCCAAGGGTGGTGCATGGAGCCCGCGTTGCGCAGTGGGCGGGCCTAATCCGCCCGGATCTTCGCCGCCGCGATCACCTCGCGGATCTCCGTGGCCTCGCGCTTCAGGTAGGCCGCGAAATCCGCCTGCGTCATCGCCTGCGGGATCGTCCCCTCGCGCGCCAGCGCCGCGGCATAGGCGGGCTCGGCCAGCACCGCGTTGATCGCCTGGTTGAGCGACGAAACCACGCCCGGCGGCAGCCCGCGCGGGCCATAGACCCCCCACCAGATCCCGCTTTCATAGGGGATGCCGGCGTCACGCACCGTCGGCGCCGGCGGCGTGCCCTCCGGCCGCTCGTCGCCGGTATAGGCGATGATCCGCAGCAGGTTGCCCTTGAGTTGCCCCTGCGCGCTGATGATGGTGGTGAACATCACGTCGACCCGCCCGGCGATCAGGTCGGCCAGCGCCGGCGCGGTGCCGCGATAGGGCACGTGCACCAGGCTCGTCCCGGCGCGGAGGTTGAACAGTTCGGTGATGATATGCACCGTGCTGCCCGGGCCGGAGCTGGCATAGGTGATCGTCCCCGGCTTCGCCCGGTCGGCCGCGACAAGGGCGGCGATGCTGTCGATCCGCGAGTTCGGCGGCGTCAGCACCGACATCGGCGAGCGGGCGAGGAAGGCGATCGCATCGAGTTCGACCGTCGGATCGAACCCCGTCCCCTGCACCGGCCCGATCGCGGCGACCGAGGAGGTCGTCAGCAGCAGCGTGTGCCCGTCCGGCGCCGCCTGCGCCACCGCCTGGACGCCGACCGCGCTGCCTGCGCCAGGCCGGTTCTCGACCAGGAAGGACTGGCCGAAGCGCGCGCTCAGGCGTTCCGCCAGCGGCCGGGCCAGCGCGTCGTTGCTGCCGCCCGGGGTGAAGGGCACGACGATGCGCACCGGCCGGGCAGGCCAGCCTGACGACTGGGCATTTCCCTGGGCAAGCGCCGGGGTCGCGAGCGGCAGGGCGAGCAGGCTGCGGCGGCCATGATCCATGGCGGTTCCTCCGCCCGCGACCCTGCCCCAGCACTGGCCTGGCGTCCATCGGCGGCGCGGCACGATCCGTGCGTAGCCCGGGGCGGTAGACCCAGGGGATCCGACGCTGCGCGTCCTGCTCGTCGACAGTGACCGTGACCGCGCGACGGCGGTGGAGGCAGGCCTCGCCGCCGCCGGCTGCACCGTGGTCGCGATCGAGACCGGCACCGCCGACCTCGTGCGCCGCGTCCGCGACAGCGGGGCGGAGGTGATCGTCTGCGGCCTCGACGACCCCTCGCGCGACGAGATCGAGGGCATGCGCGCGCTGCACCGCGACGAGCCCCGCCCGGTCGTGCTGTTTGCCGAGCGCGCCGAGCCGACCCAGATCGAGGCCGCCATCGCCGCCGGCGTCGCGGCCTATGTCGTCGAGGGCCTCGCCCCGGCGCGGGTGCGGCCGGTGATGGACGTGGCGATCGCCAATTTCCGCGCCCACCAGGCACTGCGGGCGGAGGCCGCCGCCGCCCGCCAGGGGCTCGAGGAGCGCAAGCTGGTCGACCGCGCCAAGGCGGTGCTGATGCAGCGGCACCGGCTCACCGAGCCCGAGGCCTATCGCCGGCTGCGGCGGATGGCGATGGATCGCGGGCAGCGTTTGGCGGCGGTCGCTGCGGGTATTTTGGCCAAAAAATAGGCTGATAACTTACGATACATGCATTGATCAGCGGCTTGAAGATTTTTGCCTAACTCTTGCACATTGCCTCTTGCGTAGGCTCCGGCACCTGACGTATCCCATCGTCGCGGCGGTGCACAACGGCGTGCACCCTCGGGGCCTGAGCGGCCCGCCCACCCTCCCCTCGCGGTCCAATGGCGGCCCGCATCGCGTCCCTCTTGGGGCTCGAGGACCGCCCGATTGCCGTCCGAGACCGCAACCCCCGCAGCCCCCGCGCTGTTCCGCCGGACCGCCCTGCGGACGCTCCGAATCGGCTTCGTGCCGCTGACCGATTGCGCGCCGCTGCTGGTCGCCGAGGAGCTAGGCCTGTTCGACGGCGTCGGGCTGCGCGTCGCCCTCTCGGCCGAGACCGCCTGGGCGGCGCTGCGCGACAAGCTGGCCTTCGGCGCGCTCGATGCCGCGCACATGCTGGGGCCGATGCCGATCGCGCTCGCCGCCGGGCTCGACGGCGTCCGCGCCCCGGTCACCGTCGCCGCCGGGCTCGGCGCCAATGGCAATACCATCACCCTCTCGCGGGCCCTGCTCGGCCGCGCCACCCCGCCGCTCTCGCCCGCCGGCTTCGCCGAGGCCCTGCGGCGCCGGCGCGGCGGCGCTGGCCGGCCGCTGACGCTGGCCGTCGTCTTCCCCTATTCCTCGCACAACTACCTGCTGCGGCACTGGCTGGCCGCCGGCGGGCTCGACCCCGACCGCGACCTGCGCCTCGTCGTCGTGCCGCCGCCGCTGATGCCCGAGCGGCTGCGCGAGGGCGCGATCGACGGCTTCTGCGCCGGCGAGCCCTGGGGCAGCGCGGCGGTCGCCGAGGGTGCCGGCGGCATCGCGCTCTCCTCCGGCGACATCTGGCCGAACCATCCGGAGAAGGTGCTGGCCTTCGCGGCCGCGGCCGCCGAGGCCGATCCCGAGAGCGCCATCGCCTGCACCGCCGCCGTCATCGCCGCCGCGCGCTGGCTGGACGACCCGGCGAACCACGCCGAGGCGGTCGAGATCCTGCGCCGCCGCGCCTTCCCCGCGCTCGGCGCCGAGGTGATCCGCGCCGCCTTCGACGGCACTGCCGATGGCGAGCCGCAGGCCGCCCCGCTGCGCTTCCAGCCCGCGACCTTCCCGCGCCGGGCGGAGGCCGCCTGGTGGCTGCGCCAGATGCAGCGCTGGGGCCACATCCCCGCCGCGGTCAGCGATGCCGCGGCGCTGGCGCCCTGGCGCACCGAGCTCTGGCGCGCGGCTGCCGCGCGCCTGCGCGAGGCCGAGCCGCCCGCGCCCCCTGCCCCACCTCTCGACACCCTGACGGAGAGCCACGCATGACCACGACGACCCGCCGCCAGGCGATTGCCGCGACCGCGGCGCTGCTCGCGGCCGCCCGCGCCGCCACCCCGCGCGGCGCCTTCGCGCAATCCTCGACCGCACCCGAGGTCAGGAAGGCGACGCTCGGCTTCATCGCGCTGACCGACAGCGCGCCGGTGATCATCGCCAAGGAGCGCGGCCTGTTTGCCAAGTACGGCATGCCCGATGTCGAGGTCGCCAAGCAGGCGAGCTGGGGTGCGACGCGCGACAACCTGGTCCTCGGCGGCGAGCGCGGCGGCATCGACGGCGCGCATATCCTGACGCCGATGCCCTACCTGATGACCGCCGGGCGCATCACCCAGAACAACCAGCCGGTGCCGATGGTGATCACCGCGCGGCTCAACACCAATGGCCAGGCGATCTCGGTCGCCGAGAAGCACAAGCCGCTCGGCGCCCGGCTGGATGCGAGCCCGCTGAAGCGGACCTTCACCTCGGACAGCAAGATCGCGATGACCTTCCGCGGCGGCACCCACGACATGTGGGTGCGCTACTGGCTGGCCGCCGGCGGGATCGACCCGGACCGCGACGTGCAGACCATCGTCGTGCCGCCGCCGCAGATGGTCGCCAATATGCGCGTCGGCACCATGGACGCCTTCTGCGTCGGCGAGCCCTGGAACGCCCAGCTGGTCAGCCAGAACCTCGGCTACACCGCGCTGGTCACCGGCGAGTTCTGGAAGGACCACCCGGAGAAATCCTTCACCCTGCGCGCCGACTTCGTCGAGAAGAACCCGCGCGCGGCCGAGGCGCTGACGGCGGCGGTGATCGAGGCGGCACGCTGGTGCGACGTGCCGGCGAACAAGGAGGAGATGTGCAACATCATCGGCCGCCGCGCCTGGCTGGGCGTCGCGACCGCCGACATCCTCGGCCGCATGCGGGGCGAGGTGAATTACGGCGATGGCCGCACCACCACCAACTACGACATCACCATGAAGTTCTGGCGCGACCACGCCAGCTATCCCTTCGCCTCGCATGACCTCTGGTTCCTGACCGAGAACATCCGCTGGGGCATCATCCCGGCCGACACCGACACCCGCGGGCTGATCGCGCAGGTCAACCGCGAGGGGATCTGGCGGGCGGCGGCCGAGCGCGCCGGCGTGCCGAAGGCCGAGACGCCGACCGGCACCAGCCGCGGCACCGAGCGGTTCTTCGACGGCAAGGTCTTCGACCCGGCCAACCCGGCCGCCTACCTCGCCTCCCTCGCCATCAAGCGCAGCCCGGCGACCTGACCATGACCATGATCTCGACGAAACCGGTAGCGGCGACCGCCCCGGCCTCCACCCCGCTCCCGAGCGTGCTGCCGCGGACCTCGCGGCTGACGCCGATCCTGGCGCAGGTGATCCCGCCGCTGCTGGTGACCCTGGTGCTGGTCGGGCTCTGGGAATACTTCTCGAGCGGGCCTGGTGCGACGCTGCCGCCGCCCTCCGTCGTCTGGACCGAGGCGAACGAGCTCATCATGAGCCCGTTCTACGATCGCGGCGGGCTCGACAAGGGGCTCGGCTGGCACCTGCTGGCGAGCCTGCAGCGCGTCGCGCTCGGCTTCGCGCTGGCGGCCATCGTCGGCATCGGGCTCGGCCTGCTGGTCGGCACCTCGACCTTCGCGATGCGCGGGCTCGATCCGATCTTCCAGGTGCTGCGCACCGTGCCGCCGCTGGCCTGGCTGCCGCTGTCGCTGGCGGCCTTCCGCGAGGCGCAGCCCTCGGCGATCTTCGTGATCTTCATCACGGCGATCTGGCCGATCATCATCAATACCGCGGTCGGTGTGAGGAACGTCCCGCAGGACTACCGCAACGTCGCGGCCGTGCTGCGGCTGCGCGGCCCGGCCTATTTCTGGAAGATCGTGCTGCCGGCGGCGGCGCCCTACATCTTCACCGGGCTGCGCATCGGCATCGGCCTGTCGTGGCTGGCGATCGTCGCGGCCGAGATGCTGATCGGCGGCGTCGGCATCGGCTTCTTCGTCTGGGATGCGTGGAACAGCTCGCGCCTGCCGGACATCATCGTCGCACTCATCTATGTCGGGCTGGTCGGCTTCGCGCTCGACCGGGTCGTCGCCTTCGCCGGACGCGTCGCCACCCGCGGCACGCAGGAGAGCTGAGCCATGCATCCGAATGATCGCACCCTCGAGATCTCCCGGCTCTCGATCGCCTTCCCGAAGAGCCCCGTGCCGGTGCTGCACGATGTCGACCTGCAGATCGCGCGCGGCGAATACGTCGCCGTCATCGGGCATAGCGGCTGCGGGAAATCCACGCTGCTGAACGTGATAGCCGGGCTGCTGCCGGCGACCGCGGGCGGCGTGCTGCTGGAGGGCCGCGAGATCGACGGGCCCGGCCCCGATCGCGCCGTGGTCTTCCAGAACCACAGCCTGCTGCCCTGGCTGAGCTGCTACGAGAACGTCAAGCTGGCGGTCGACCAGACCCTGTCGAAGACCATGTCGCGGGCCGAGCGGCACGACTGGGTGATGGAGAACCTGGCGCTGGTCCGGATGACGGCCGCCAAGGACAAGAAGCCCGCGGAAATCTCGGGCGGCATGAAGCAGCGCATCGGCATCGCCCGCGCGCTGGCGATGAAGCCCAAGGTGCTGCTGATGGACGAGCCCTTCGGCGCGCTGGATGCGCTGACGCGCGCGCATCTGCAGGACCAGGTGATGGAGATCCATGCCCAGCGCGGCACGACGGTGGTGATGATCACCCATGATGTCGACGAGGCGGTGCTGCTGTCGGACCGGATCGTCATGCTGACCAACGGGCCGAATGCGACGGTGGGCGAGGTGCTGGACGTGACGCTGCCGCGGCCGCGCAACCGGCTGGCGCTGGCTGCCGACCCGGTCTTCATCGCGGCGCGCACGGCGGTGCTGGAATTCCTGCATGCGCGGCACGCCAACCCCGCGCTGGCCGCTGCCTGAGAGGGTCCCATGCGCATCCTGGTGATCGGGGCGGGACCGGCGGGCACGCGATGCGCCGCCCGGGTAGCCCAGGCCATGCCCGAGGCGGAGGTCACGCTGGCCGGCGCCGAGGCCGCGCTGCCCTATGACCGGGTGGCGCTGTCGAAGCTGCTGGCGGGCGAGGCCGATGTCGCGGCGCTGATCACCCATCCGCTCGCGGCGCTGCGGGCCCTGGGCATCCGCTACCGGCCGGCGACGATGGTCGCGGCGATCGAGCGCGCTGCGCGGGTGGTGGTGACGGCGCGCGGCGAGCGGCTGGGCTATGACCGGCTGGTGCTGGCGCTCGGCTCCTCGGCGATCCGGCTGCCGGTGCCGGGCGCCGACCTGCCGGGCGTGGTTGCGTATCGCGACCTGGATGATGTGCGCGGGATGCTGCGAGCCGCAACGTCCGGTTCGCGCGCGGTGGTGATCGGCGGCGGGCTGCTGGGGCTGGAGGCGGCGACCGGGCTCGCGGCGCGCGGCATGCGCGTGACGGTGGTGCACGCCGTCGACTGGCCGATGGAGCGGCAGCTGGACGAGACCGCGGGCGCGCTGCTGACGCGGCGGCTTGGCGGGCGCGGCATCGCCTTCGCCATGCCGGCGAAGACCGAGGCGATCATCGGCATGGACCGCGTGACGGGCGTGCGGCTTTCGGACGGGCGCGTGCTGCCGGCCGAGCTGGTGGTGATGGCTGTCGGCGTGCGGCCGAATGTCGCACTGGCGAAGGCCGCCGGGCTGGAGGTGGCGCGCGGCATCGTCGTGGATGCGGCGATGCGGAGCAGCGACCCGACGGTGCTCGCAATCGGCGAATGCGCCGAGCATGCGGGGCGCACCATCGGCCTGGTGGCTCCCGCGCTCGAGCAGGCCGAGGTCGCGGCGCAGACGCTGGCGGGCGACACGGTCGCCTGGGCGCCGCGCGCGGATGCGACGGCGCTGAAGGTCTCCGGCACCGCGGTCTGGTCGGCGGGCGAGATCGCCGAGGCGGATGCGATCGTGCTGCGCGACGAGGCGGCGGACGAGTATCGCCGGCTGTTCCTGCGCGACGGCAGGCTGGTCGGCGCCGTGCTCTATGGCGACACGGCGGATGCCGGCTTCTACCTCGACCTGATCACCTCGCGTCGGTCGGTCGCACCCATCCGCGCGCAGCTGGCCTTCGGGCCGGCGCTTGTGGAGGAGGCGGCGTGATGTCGGCGGACGGCTTCTCGCCCGAGCAGCAGGAATACCTGAAGGGCTTCATGGCCGGCGTCGAGGCGCGCCGCGGGGCGATCGCGCCGAGCGGCGGCGGTGCGCCGGCCGATGCGCTACGGGCGGCGCAGGACCGGGTGATCGCCGCCGGCGGCAAGCTGGTGCCGCAGGAGCAGGCCAAGCGCGAGAAGCATCCGCTCGACCGCTGGCCCGAGCTGGTGGCGCGGGCGGCGGAGGGGAAATTCCCGAAGCCGATCGACGACTTCATCGGCCGCTTCCATGGGCTGTTCTTCGTCGGGCCAGCGCAGAACGCCTTCATGTGCCGGCTGCGGATTCCCGGCGGCATCCTGCAGGCCTGGCAGTTGCGCGGCATCGCCGACATCGCCGAGGACTGCGCCGGCGGCTATGCCGACATCACCACGCGCGCCAACCTGCAGCTGCGCGAGATCCCGGCCGAGAAGGGGCCGGAGGTGGTGATGCGGCTCGGCGAGCTTGGACTGCTGCCGCGCGGCACCGGCGCGGACAATATCCGCAACATCACCGCGAGCCCGACTGCCGGCATCGACCCGGCGGAGCTGGTGGATACCCGGCCGCTGGTGCGCGCGCTGCACCACCACATCCTGAACAGCCGCGACCTGTTCGGCCTGCCGCGCAAGTTCAACATCAGCGTGAGTGGTGGCGGCGCGGTCGAGGTGCTGCAGGAGACCAACGACATCGCGCTGACGGCGGTTGCGACGCCGTGCGGCGTGCGGTTCCGGCTGACGCTCGGCGGCATCACCGGGCATCGCGATTTCGCGCGGCCGACCGGCGTGCTGGTCGAGGAGTGCGAGGCGGTGGAGGTCTGCGACGCCATCCTCCGCGTCTTCATCGCCGAGGGCGACCGCACGGATCGCACCAAGGCGCGGCTGAAATACGTGCTGGACCGGCTGGGGATCGAGCGGTTCCTGGGCCTGGTCGAGGAACGGCTCGGCCGCAGCCTGGTGCGTGCCGACGCCACCGACGAGCCGGTGCCGCTGAAGCATGGCCATGTCGGCGTCTTCGCGCAGAAGCAGGCGGGGCGGAACTGGATCGGCGTGACCATGCCGGTCGGGCGGCTGACGGTGGCGCAACTGCGGGGCCTGGCTGACATCGCGCAGCGGCATGGCAGCGGCACGATCAGGCTGACGGTCTGGCAGAACCTGCTGGTCTCCGACGTGCCGGATGCGGCGGTGGATGCGGCGCTGGCGGAGATTGCCGCGCTCGGCCTCGGCCATACCGCGAGTGCGGTGCGCGGCGGGCTGGTCGCCTGCACCGGCAATGCCGGGTGCAAGTTCGCGGCTTCCGACACCAAGCGGCATGGCGCCGATCTGGCGGATTGGCTCGAGCCCCGCATCACGCTGAGCGCGCCGATCAACATCCACCTGACCGGCTGCCACCATTCCTGCGCGCAGCACTACGTCGCCGATATCGGGCTGCTCGCCGCCAAGGTCGAGCGCGGCGAGGAGATGGTCGAGGGGTTCGATCTGCATGTCGGCGGCGGCGCGGGGCCGGAGCAGAAGATCGGCCGGCTGATCCGCAAGGGCATCGCGGCCGATGAACTGCCGGCGATGGTGCTCGTGCTGCTCGAGGCCTGGCAGCGCGACGGCGCGCCGAGCTTCCAGGCCTTCACCGAGGCGCTGTCCGACGATGCGCTGCGCGCGCTGACTGAAGCCCGCGTGCTGGAGGACGCATGAACGCGATCAGCCCGATCGGCGCCTGCCCGACGGCGACGCCGCTGATCCCCGAAAGCGCGCCCTTCACCCCGGCGCAGCGCGCCTGGCTGAACGGCTTCCTCGCCGGGCTCTATGGCGGTGCGGAGGCGCCCGCGAATGCGACGCCGGTCGCGCCCGTGGAGGAGGATTTCCCCTGGCACGATCCGGCGCTCGAGCTTGCGGAACGCCTGGCGCTGGCCGAGGGCAAGCCGCAGCCGCGCCGGCTGATGGCGGCGATGGCGCAGCTCGACTGCGGGCAATGCGGCTTTGTCTGCAAGACCTACGCGGAGGCGCTGGCGAGCGGTGCGGAGACCTCCGCCTCGCTCTGCGTGCCGGGCGGCAAGGAGACCTCGAAGGCGCTGAAGACACTGTTGGCGGAGGCACCGGTTGCGGCACAAGCGGCCGCCCCGAAGCCGACGGGTCCCGCGGGCGAGCCGGTCGGCTTCGTCGCGGCGACGCGGCTCACCGGCGCCGCCTCGGCCAAGGACATCCGGCATGTGGTGATCGACCTCGCGGGCAGCGGGTTGGCGTACCAGCCCGGCGATTCCATCGGTGTCGTCGTGGAGAACGACCCGGCGCTGGTCGATGCGGTGATCGCAGCCCTCGGCGCCGATGACGCACTGCGACCGGTGCTGCTGGCCGAGCGCGACATCGCCCGGCCGCTCGACCGCACGCTGGATCTGCTTTCGGCCGCAGCGCGCGACCCGCGCGAGGCGGCGATGCTGCGCAAGCTCGCAGATGGCGACGACGATGCCGAGCCGAAATCGGCCGACCTGCTCGACCTGCTGCAGGCCTTCCCCTCGGCGCGGCCGCCGCTCGCGGACCTCATCGCCTCGCTGCCCACCCTGAAGCCACGGCTCTATTCCATCGCGTCGTCGCCGCTGGCGGCACCCGGGCGGGTCGAGCTCTGCGTCGGCGTGGTGCAGGCCGAGCATCGCGGCCGGGTGCGCGACGGCGTCGCCTCCTGCCATCTCGGCTTCCGCGCCGCCCCGGACAGGCCGTTGCACGCCTATGTGCAGACCAGCCATTTCCGCCTGCCGGCCGAGCCCGATCGCCCGGTGATCATGATCGGCCCCGGCACCGGCATCGCGCCCTTCCGCGCCTTCCTGCAGCATCGGGCGGCGACGGGTGCTGCGGGGCGCAACTGGCTGTTCTTCGGCGACCAGCGCAGCGCGACGGATTTCCTCTTCGCGCCCGAGATCACCGCCTGGCAGCAGCGGGGCCTGCTGACGCGGCTCTCGCTCGCCTGGTCGCGCGACGGCGCGAAGAAGGTCTATGTGCAGGACCGCATGCGCGAGGCCGCTGGCGATCTCTGGCGCTGGCTGCAGGATGGCGCCCACCTGTACGTCTGCGGCGATGCCAGCCGGATGGCCAAGGATGTCGATGCCGCGCTGCGCGAGATCGCGCAGAAGGAAGGTGGGATGAGTGCCGACCAGGCGCGCGACTGGATCGTCGCGCTGGCGCGGCAGCATCGCTACCAGCGGGACGTCTACTGAGGTGTCCGAGATCCGAACCACCTGCCCCTATTGCGGTGTCGGGTGCGGCGTGCTCGCCGCCGCCGACGGCTCGGTGCGCGGCGACCCCGAGCATCCCGCGAACCTGGGGCGGCTCTGCAGCAAGGGCACGGCGCTCGGCGAGACGCTGGAGCAGCCCGGGCGGCTGCTGCACCCCGAGGTGGATGGCAAGCGCGCGAGCTGGGATGCCGCGCTGGACGAAGTGGCCGAGGGCTTCCGGCGCGCGCGGGCCGAGCACGGGCCGGAGGGCGTCGCGCTCTATGTCTCGGGCCAGCTGCTGACCGAGGACTACTACGCGGCCAATAAATTCGCGAAGGGCTTCCTCGGCACGGGCAACATCGACAGCAACTCGCGGCTCTGCATGGCGAGCGCGGTCGCCGGTCACCGCCGTGCCTTCGGCGAGGACCTGGTGCCGGGGATCTACGAGGATCTCGAGCTCGCTGACCTGCTGGTGCTGGTCGGCAGCAACCTCGCCTGGTGCCACCCGGTGCTGTTCCAGCGCGTGATGGCGGCGAAGGCGGCGCGGCCGGAAATGCGGATCGTCGTCGTCGATCCGCGGCGGACCGCGACCTGCGAGGGTGCCGATCTGCATCTGCCGGTCGCGCCGGGCGGCGATGTCGCGCTGTTCAATGCGCTGCTGCGGGACCTGCATGCGCGGGGCTTCCGCAGCGATGCGCCGGGGCTGGCGGAGGCACTGGCGGCGACGCAAGGCGAGCACGGCATCGCGCCCGATCTCTATGCGCGCTTCCGCGATTGGTTCGCGCAAACACCCCGCACGGTGACGCTGTTCAGCCAGGGCGCCAACCAGTCGAGCGCGGGCACCGACAAGGCCAACGCCATCATCAACTGCCACCTGCTGACCGGCCGCATCGGCCTGCCCGGCGCGGGACCCTTCAGCGTCACCGGCCAGCCCAATGCCATGGGCGGGCGAGAGGTCGGCGCGCTGGCGAATACGCTCGCCGGCCACCTCGACTGGTCGCGGCCGGAGGAGGTCGCGGCGCTGCAGGAATTCTGGCGCGCGCCGGCGATCGCACCGGGACCGGGGCTGAAGGCGGTCGACCTGTTTCGCGCCGCCGGCGAGGGCCGCATCGGCGCGCTCTGGGTGATGGCGACCAACCCCGCGGTCTCGCTGCCCGAGGCGGAGCGGGTGCGCGAAGCACTGCGCCGCGTGCCCTGCCTGGTCGCGTCGGACTGCACGAGCGACAGCGACACGGTGCAGATGGCGCGCATCCGCCTGCCTGCGCTCGGCTGGGGCGAGAAGGACGGCACGGTGACGAACAGCGAGCGCGTCATCAGCCGCCAGCGCCGCTTCCGGCGCGCGCCTGGCGAGGCGCGGGCGGATTGGTGGATCGTGTCGCAGGTGGCCCGGCGCCTTGGCTGGGGCGAGGCCTTCGGCTGGGACCGGCCAGCGGCGATCTTCCGCGAGCATGCGGCGGTGACGGCGCTGGCGCGGCCGGCGCCGCGGCTCTTCGACCTGAGCGGCCTCGCTGACATCAGCGATGCCGAGTACGAGGCGATGGCACCCGTGCGCTGGCCGGTAGCGACACGCGGCGCGCAGGGGGGCCGGCTGACGTCCGAGGCGCGCTTCGTCGCGACCGCCTATCGCGCGCCGGCGAATGCACCCGATGCGACGTACCCGCTGCGCCTGCTGACCGGCCGGCTGCGCGACCAGTGGCACACCATGACGCGCACCGGGCTGGTGCCGCGGCTGATGGCGCATGCGCCGGAGCCGGAGTTGCGCGTCCACCCGGACGACACCGCGCTGGCGGATGGCGCGCTCGCCGCGGTCGAGAGCGGCTTCGGCCGGGCCGTGCTGCGGCTGCGCCATGATGCCGGCCTCGCGCGCGGCAGCGTCTTCGCGCCGATGCATTGGACCGATCGCTTCGCCCCGGCGGCGCGGATCAATGTCGCGGTGAACCCGGCGGTCGACCCGGTCTCCGGCCAGCCCGAGCTCAAGCACACGCCGGTGCGCGTCGTGCCCGTCGGGATGCGCTGGCACGGCTTCGTGCTGGCGCGCGAGCCGCTCGGGGCCGCGCTCGCGGATTGGTGCGCGGTGATCCCGGCCAGCGATTGCTGGCGACATGAGCTGGCCGGCGCCGAAGCCCCCACCGAGGCCTTCGCCCGGCTGCGCGACCTGGTCGAACTGCCGGGCGCCGCCTGGGTCACGCTGGAGGATGCCGCTGGCGGCCTGCACCGTGCCGCGCTGCTGCGCGACGGCCGGCTGCTCTCCGTGGTCATGCTGGGGCCGGATCCGGCCCTGCCGCCGCGCGACTGGCTCGTCTCGCTCTTCTCCCGCGAGGCCATCGGCAGCGCCGCGCGGCGGTCGCTGCTGGCCGGCGTCGCCTTCGACGGCCCGCCGCCGTCGCCGACCATCTGCGTCTGCCACGGCGTCACCGAAGCCGCGATTTGCAAGAGCATCGCCGCCGGTGCCAGAACCCCGGGTGAGATCGGCGAGGCGACGCGCGCCGGCACCGGCTGCGGCTCCTGCCGCCCGGAGCTGTCGGCGCTGATCGCGCGCTCGCCGGAGCCCGTACCGGAACCCGTGTGATGCAGCATTTTCCCGTGTTTCTCGACCTGCGCGGCCGCGTGGCGCTGGTGCTCGGCGCCGGCGAGGCGGCTGAGCGGAAGGCGGCGCTGCTGCGCGAGGCCGGCGCCGAGATCCGGCACGCGACGGCCTTCGCGCCGGCGCTGCTGGATGGCATCGCGATCGCTATCGGCGCCGAGGCCTCGGATGCCGATCTGCAGGCCCTGTCGGAGTCCTGCCGTGCGCGCGGCATTCCGGTGAACGTCGTCGATCGCCCCGCGCTCTGCACCGCGCTGATGCCGGCGATCATCGACCGCGCGCCGGTGACGGTGGCGGTCTCGTCCGGCGGCGCGGCGCCGGTGCTGGCGCGGCTGGTGCGGCAGAAGATCGAGGCGGCGCTGCCGCCGGGCCTGGGCCGCATCGCCGCC
>Ga0114976_10000698_pt1 | contig 21014 bp, 16 predicted proteins | sample S_130805_EF_Meta_FD_87319 | JGI IMG/M metagenome (GOLD analysis project Ga0114976, IMG submission 87319) | Freshwater microbial communities from Lake Simoncouche, Canada to study carbon cycling - S_130805_EF_MetaG | ecosystem: Environmental > Aquatic > Freshwater > Lake | place: Lake...
CTAGCTCAATTAATGTGAGTGGCCATAGATCGCGAATATCCCACACTAATTTAGAATTAAGTTTTTTTGATAAAATATATGCCCCTAAAAAAGGCACGAGAGATGGTGAACTGTATAAGATTGTATGAGCTTTATCAGGAATTATTTTTGATAAGTTTAATATTTTCCATGCAAATATAAACCAATTCAATACTCTTATTTTACTTTGGTTGTGCCCATATCTGGGCATTTTTATCCATACAAACTTAAAACCAGAAATATTATCAATTCTATAATCATCTTTTAAATAAGGTGGGATCCGTAATAAATGATTATAACTTGCTCCGATAAGATAAATTTTATGTCCCCGTTTAGCTAACTCTTTAGCTAAATAATAATATCTTCCGCCCATGCCAGTTTCTGGTGTAGAGGCATACTGATTAATCAGATAAAAAGTTTTACGTCTAATCATTAAATAACAATAAACACGTAACAAGTATTTTTAAACTTTTGGAATAAAATCATTTTCTTAACTTTATTTTTATTGTGTAAAGTTTAACAAACTTATATTTCTGATATATCTTATTAATTTTTTTATTTTAGCAATAAACATTAAACTATCTTATATTAATTTAGAATTATATAAATGTTGTAATTCATCTTATTATTTTTTTTTAAAATATCAAAGTAAATGAGAGCTAATTTTTTTATAATGTTTAAGTTTCAAAATAGAAATTTTTTCTATTAGTTTTAATCTTTTTATATCTGTATAAATTAAATTCTAAGTATGATTTTTATAAAGATTTATATAACTTAAGTAATTCTGATATTTTAAAAAATTCTATAAATAAATTAAAAATAATTTATTTTTTTGCTATCAAAAAAACCCAACGAAAATAGTTTATCCAACGCCACACACGCCCATCTAGAACTTTTTTTTCTTGAAGAACTTCCGCAAACTCTTTTAATAATTTTTCTTTATTTATAAAATTAATTTCTTTCACTTCATTGATATATTTAATGATAGTTTGGCTTTTGTCGACTAACCAAGTATCTTCTGGAGTTGTAAATCCAATTTTGTCTTTTCGATCTAAAATTTCATCTGGAACAATCCCGCGCATTGCTTGGCGAAATATGTGCTTTGTTATACCCTCATCAGAAATGAGGTATTGCTCGGGAAGAGACAATAAAAAATCTACCAAGGGAATGGTGAGAAAAGGAACTCGACTTTCAATTGAAAAAGCCATTGAATTACGATCTGCATGTCTTAACAAAGATGATAGGCCTTGATTTGTCAATGCATTGGCTAAGGCTTCTTTAACTCTTTGACCTTTATTTTCTTTTTTCAAAGGTATTCTTATTTCTTTGTATTGAATGTTGTAACTACTTAAATAATTATAATTTAACCATGAAGGGAAAAAATTTTTTCCTATTTTTTTTTTAAGCACTTTATGAAGAAAATTATGAAATAATTGATAAAAAAAATCAGGAAGTTTTAATCTTGCAAAATACATCCATGCTAATAAATAACTTTTTCTAGTTACACTTGACCAGTTTTTAGCAAACCTGTGTGCGGTTAACCACCCCTTTGTTTCAATTAGACTTAATAAACGTTGGCCAGGATATCCAAAATACCCAGCTAAAATCTCATCCGCACCCTGTCCATCTAAAATAACTTTAATGCCGGTTTTTTTTATTGATTTAAATAATCGATATTGCGCGTATATACTTGTGCCGCCAAATGGTTCGCCCTGTTTTAAAATTAAGTTATCTAAATCATTTTCTATTTCTTTGCTTTCTATAATTATTTTGTGAGGCTTGGCATTAAGTTTTACATTTATCAAATCAATCCATTTTTCTTCAGAAATACTATTATCACTCGCAATATAACTAAAGGTATTTAAAGGGATATTTGGTTCTAAGTAACGAACGACTGAAGCTACGGCTGAAGAGTCTATTCCTCCTGATAAAGCCACTCCTAAAGGCACATCGCTTCTAAGATGAAGTTTTACACTATCTAAAAATAAAGTTCTAAGTTTTTGTGCAGCTTCTTCAAAACTTAAATTTGGATTCGTAGTAATATTTGGTTTCCACCAACAAACAGGTTTTGATTTAGAAAGATTTTTAAGATCGAAAGTGATTAAATGCGCGGGTAATAAATGGTTTATTTCTTGAAAAAAAGTATCGCTATTGCTGTCGTAATTATTATGAACAAGATAGTCGTATGAACGCTGAAGATTAATATTTAATTTTTCTGGAATTAACTTAATTAAAGCTGGTAATTCTGAGGCAAAATATATGCTGTCTGTATTATTTCGATAAAAAAGAGGTTTAATTCCAAATGCATCACGAGCTAGTGTTAATGTTTGATCAATCTGATCATAAATAGCAAAAGCAAACATTCCAATAAATTTTTTTAAACTTTCAGGACCCCATTGTGACCATGCAGTTATCAAAACTTCTGTATCAGATTGATTCTTGAAGGCATGACCCAAATCTTGAAGCTCATTTCGGAGTTCTTTATAATTATAAATCTCCCCATTATAGACAATAACATAACGACCATCGCCTGAAGACATTGGCTGGTGTCCTCCTTTAGAAAGGTCGATGATAGATAATCTTTTATGACCCAGAGATAAAGAGCCTGATGATAAATTACTAGATTTAGAAATATTAAAACGCTCCAGACCAAAATCATCTGGACCTCTATGACTAAGTGAAAATTGAGCGGCTTCTAGTCTGACTTCAAGATCGCTTTGATTATAGGCATGATCTAAGCAAAATAACCCAAAAATTCCACACATTAGTTTTTACTTTTTATCTTTAATTTTTACCTTTTAAAGCTAATTCTATATCGGTTTTAATACGCTACTTAACTACAAGAGACTTATAAAGTTTAATAAGCATTAATTTATTTATTTAGAAATTTTTTTTTATTCTTTAAATAATACAATCTAAATTGATCAACCTGCAAATTTACTGTTTGTGCTTTTCCATGATATTTTTTTATCCATTTTTCAGATTTAGACCCTAAATCTTTTAATAAGGATTCATTTTTAAAAATTTTTTTTATTTCATGCTCAATTTCTTTTTCACTTTTACAATTTATTACTGGAGGTATGATTTTAAATTGTTTGTATATTTGTTTTTTTTCTAAATAAGTTAAAACAGGGGCGCCGGTTGCAAGAGCTTTAAATACAACGCCACCAAATGAACCTAGTTTAAACTGATCGACTACCACATCGGACATATTGCACATTAATTTAAATTTTAAAATATTAAAAGGTTTTTCCCAGTAAACATTTTTGTTAAAATTGCTTAGAATTTTTTTAGATTCCATTACGTTTTCTCCCCAATCACAAGTTATTAATCCAATACGTAAACCTTGCTTTCTTAATTTAACAAATACTTTTAAAAATTTATCATTTGCTTTATCTGCATATCCTTTTCCATTTTTTTTTAACCAATCATGACGAGTTGGATGAAAAAATAAAAAATCACTATCTAACAAAGTTAATAAACTTTTTCTCATTTTATCTACATGAAAGTGAGGAATTTTTTTATTATCTTCATCGAATGGGTGATTAATAATAGTAAATCGTCCCTTTGTGAGATAATTTGCACTTTCTTTGCAATCAAAATTTGTAACAAAGGTATGAATACTTTTTCTGTACGCTAAAGATATTAACTTTGCTCTATCATTTTTTTCATAGGGAATGTCTCTTAAAGTTCCATGCTCAAATGAAAAATAAGGTTTTTTACAAATAAGAGGAATAATTGGATCTGTTGAGTATGCAATAATAAAATCATAATGACTAAATAACTGAGTAAATTTATTTATTAATAAAAAATTAAAGTAATAATATTTTTTTATTATAGAAAAATTTTCTTTTTTAAATTCAATTGATAATTCACGATTAAGATCTTCAATAACATCATCATGATGTAAATTTATAGAATTTTTTTTTAACAAATTTAAAAACTTTATATTAAATATTAAGTTAATAAATTTTGTTATAATAGGCGGTAATAAATTAGATTTGATGACGTTGATTATCCATAGTAAAAATTTTATTACATTCTTGATTATCCATTTTAAAAATTTTATTACATCATTAAGTTTATAAAGAAAATAACCAACTGGTAATAGTAAAAATAGAGGAGTTCTAGTTTGATTTAGAAATGAAATAACTAACTCCAGTAACTTTTTGTTTATTCCATTTCTTTTTTCTAGCAGATATTTTAGGCATAATTGAAGGGGTCCTTGCACAAACCAGGCTGGCCGTTTAAAATCTTTTATACCAGCAGAAAACCATTTAGGATGAAAATGACTTCCATAATCTCTTTCAATAATAGCATCTTCCCATTCAGGACAAGCCATTATATGGTAATAATCATAACACAAAACATAACAGTCAAATCCGGCTTGATTTAATATTTTTGCGTTATTGTAAGCATTGTTTGCGATATTGCCAATATGAAGTACGCGAGGTTTGCGTTTATATTTTGCTACAAAATTATTAAGCCAGTTTTTATTTTTAATTGATAACATTTTATTCAAGATAAATTTTTAACACCTTGGCTTATCTATTTGACATACGAAGTATTCAGGGTGAAGTAAAATAATTAATTTTTTTGCTTTTTTAGGTAGTTGTAAATAATCTTTAACATGTCTTATTTCACATCCATGTTTATAAAAATTAATGTCTCTATCACTTATTACCCATTTATTTTTGCCTATAATCCAAATGTCAGCTCCATAGTTTCTTTCTATACTAGGATGGTGATTAAGGTAAATATCCATCCATTGTTTATCTTGATTGTCAGGATAAGATAAAAAAAAATCGATATCATTTTTTGACCTATGTTTTAGAGATATTGGAAAATTAGCTTCGTATTTTAAGCCTAAGTCGTGCATACTAACTGTGGAGATTTGATATTTGGATCTAAGAGCTGTTATTTTTCTTAATTGCTCTTTAGTACAAAAATCAGCAACAAAAGTTTGGAGCTCTTTAAATACCTCAAAATTTTCAGCTCCATGTAATGGAAAACTATTATGCGCTGCGGTGCCATCGATAGTAAGACCCATCCCTCTTAAATATCTAAGTTCCTCAAAAAGAATATCAAAAGCAGAAACCTTTAGCTTGTTGGCTAAAGAGAGGCTATCATTATGAAGACCTACTTCACAGCCATAAAGGGCTATTTTTGTAAGCCAGTTTTCTAACTCTGGATTTCTGTAAATCATATTATCTTTAATTTGCATATAATACGACGCTGAATGTAAAAAATAAAATGAAGCTGGTATGCTATATGACGCATAAATTTTAGCCATAGAAAGTGCTGTGGGTGGATGTGCATCCACATCGTGTCGTAGAGAAACGGTCAATTGATTACTGGGTTGTTCTTGCAAATATCTTAATGATGAGAATTTATAATTATTTTCAAACAACAAATCACATAAAATTGAAACATGACTTAATGGGTTCGACAACGGTAAATAATTTTTGAGTACCTGCTCATATCTATTATCAAAACGTATTGGGTAGATTGGTTGATAAACATTTCTTCTTCTAATTAATAGTTCTAATTTTTTATTTACTCTATTGAACAAATGCTTAAAAACTATAGCTAATGTTTGAACTTTGATACAAAATGTTTTAAGTTTATTTTTTATTTGCATGGCACTTTTGCAAAAATTTCAGTTTCAAAAGGAATTTCTCTATAATCAGTCCAAAGTGGTTTTACACTAATATCTGCGCATCCTAGTTCTTTAAGCTGCTGAAAAATTGCAGACGGAGAAATAATATTATTAAAATATCCATCCTTTTTAACGTAATTGTAAACATGCTCGTTTGCTTCTGGAAACCACCCTCTGTAGCAAGTAATATAAATGTATTTATTTGCAAGCGATACCATGCGTTTTAGATATAGAGAAACATCATATGTATTATCAATTGTCCCAGAGCTCATAACAATGTCCGCTTTTTTTGGTATTTCGTCCTTAAGAAAATCACAATTAATAAATTGATGTTGACTGTTATTTTCATTGAGCTTCTTTGCTAAATTTATGGCGTTAGCACTTAAATCAATACCAATATATTCTATGGTTTTATAGCGTTCAGTGTAACCATACCCTATTCCACAACCTATATCCATAATACTGCAGATCTTCTCATCTCTGAATATAAGTTTGTCAAAAAATTTAAAAAATTCTTCATGTATTAAAATTCTATGGTTAAACATCCACTCATACCAATTTTCAAGTTGTGTTTTTTTTTTCCAAAAACTTCCGTAAGACACAGGCTTCCATCTCTCTGAGTTTTTATCCCAATATCCAAGTATTTTCATTGTGGGTAGAGCAGTTTTTTCAAAAATTGTTCTTTGTTTTTGGGACCAGTTAGTCCACTCTGTATTCTGCTCTTCACTAAAATTAGATCCCCTATCTTGAATACTATTGATCTTGGATTCAATAATGTTATTAATTTCAGCAATAGTCGGGCAAGGTTGCTCTAAAAATAAGAATAATTCTTTTGCTAATTTAATATCTAGAGTATTGATATTAAGAAAAAATACATTTTTAGTTGGTAGTTTATTTAACGAAAAAAAATGTTCCTTATTAACTTCTGACCACATATGACAGATCATTTCAAAACGAGATAGTTTTAACCAATTATTTAGGTCTGAAACCTTATTTAAAGAGCGTGGGCGAGAACGATCATTATGATCATGATCCATAGTTAATGACATAGCCGCCTTGGTTGCGGTAACAGTTAATTCTTTTGTTTCTAAAGATTCTCGATAAACAGATCCAAATAAAACCTCATCCCAATTTATAAATGACTGAACGCTTTCTCGTCCATCTCTATAAACATAGATAAACTTTGCTCCAGATTGATGGTAAATTTCTTCTATAAAAGGACCCAAGGTAACATGTTTCTCTCCATAACGAGGATCTTTTATTCTATTTTTTCTAGGACTATTTCCTTTAAAAAAATTTTCGACTGCAATTTTTTTATTAAATAAAATTCCTTTTGACAAAAAACTATTTTCTTCAGCCAAATAGGGGGAAGGTTCAATTGCAATATCTAAATTTTTATTAAGTTGCAATAATTTAGATATCGCTGTTGTTCCTGAGCGACCACAACCTACAATAAAAAACATTTTTTAATATTAAAAATTATTGTTTGCATAAAATTATTTCTTATTATTAATTAATATTCTTTATGATCCCATTCAACCTTTGGGTAAAAAACTGCACCACTTGGATAACCTGTACGTAAAATTGAAATTCTGAATCGTTTATAATGTAATTCATAAAATTCGGTACTACCTGGTATCCCGGGCAACAATCCTATAGAGAAAATATAATCTGCTGCTAACAATTGATTAAGTAAAAATTTTACACTAACTAATCCTTTTTTCATGGCAGGTTTAATAGTTAAATGATTATTGTCTCGCAAATCATCGTCTCTTTTTGGATTAGAACTTGAAAATTGTGCCACCATAATTCCATCGGCCTCTCTAAAAATTCCCACGGCTAAACCTAGGGATATATCTGAAATTAAATCTGGATTATCACAGTGATAAGCAAGGTCTATACGAAATGGTTCAAAAGTTCTAATACCAGATATAGGCTTTCCGTCTTGAGAGACAAAAGAAATTCCATCAATATATACTGGCCCTTTAGAATAATATTCATTATGCAAAATATCGCATCCTTCAATTAATATCTCTTGTTTATTTTTTTTTTCTAAGTTTTTTTCTGGTAAATCTATTTTTTGTTCATTTTGTATTTGTTTTGCTTCTTTTATAGAACCCTGTTGTCTAGAACTTTTTACGTGACATTCATAATCATATTTTCTGCATACATCTTTTGATTCTCCGATGTCTTTAATCATTCCATTTTCAATCCATATGGCTCTTTTACAAAGGGAAACAACTTGATAACTAGAATGGCTCACAAACAAAACTGTTGCACCACTATCGCAAATATCTTTTATTTTTCTCGTACACTTTTGAACAAAATACGCATCACCAGCAGCAAGCGCCTCATCTACGATAAATAATTCTGGCTGAATACTAATAGCTGTTGCAAAAGTTAACCGTGCTTGCATTCCACTTGAATAGGTATAAAATTTATTATCAATTACATCCTCTAGTTCGCTAAATTCAATAATTTCATTCAATTTACCTAATACTTGTTTTTTTGACATTCCCAAACAAATTCCGCCCATTATTATATTTTCTCTGCCCGTATAATCAGGATGAAATCCAGTTCCTAATTCTAAAATAGATGAAATTTTACCATGAACATTTAACGTGCCTCCTGATTTGTCCAAAACTCCTGTTAAAATTCTTAATAAAGTACTTTTGCCTGCACCATTTGACCCTATAATACCCACCACCTCCCCTTTTTTGATTTCAAAATTAATATTTTTTAATGCGTGAACTTCTGCATGTTTATTTTTTCCAGTTAAAAATTCGAATAATAAATCTGATGGCTGTTTATATAATTTATAAATTTTACTTAAATTTTTAACTTCTATTGCTATATCTGACAAATTTTTCTCCTTATCTTAATTTATAGTACATTTCCTAACACAGGCTTAGTCATGCGAAATGCTTTATATCCTAATATGAATGTGCCTAAAGTTAAAAAAATCATCACAATCCATGCGATGGGATGTTCGAATCGTCCAAAGTATAAAAGATCTTGATAGCACCAGATAAAATAACTAAATGGATTTAAATAAAGTATGGGCTTAAATAAACTGGGAACCCACTCTGGTAAATAGAAGACAGGAATTATATAAACACCCATAGTACAAAATAATTGAACAATGTCCTTAATATCTTTGAAGTAAGCACCGATGGGAGATAGCAGAAAAGCAAGTCCTATCATCATCACAACTTGCATTAGAACTAAAAAAGGAAGTAACAAATAAGTAAGATGTAAGGAGCCGTGAGAAAATAAAACGTAAAAAACTAAGATAAGAAAAGCAGCTAGCAAAGTAAATAGAGACGCTAAAACTGTTTTTACTGGCAAGATTTCTATTGGAAATACAACTTGCTTAACTAGCGATTTATTTGACGTTATCGTTACACAACTTTTTAATAATGATTCTTGAAAACACATCCATGGAACGAGGCCAGATAATAAATAAGCTGTATAATCTAATGGTAAGTCAAGTGTGCCTCCTATTTTTTGCTTAAAAACGACACCAAAAATAAAAATAAAAAGACCCATTAAGAATATCGGGTGAATTACTGCCCAGAATAAACCAAATATTTGACCAGCATAACGATCAGTCAATTCTCTTTTTGTCATTTCTAACAATAGATTTTTATTTCGAATAATAATTTGAAATACTTCTAGAAAAATTTCAAAATTTTTTTTAATCATTTTTTATACTTTTTCGATTTAATGCATTTAGCATATCTTTTTTAATACGTTTAGCGATATATTCTGGATTGTGCCATTTTAAAACATACGAACGAGATTTTTTACCCAAAAGAAAAATATCTTTTCTTGAACTATTTAAAATTTTTTCTAAAACGGAGTATATAGTTCTTGGATTAGCATTTAATATTGGTAAATCATTCTTCATTTTTTTTGGTATATAAATTAAATCACTTTTTCTAATATATGATATTACTGGCTTTCCTAAGGCCATTGCCTCAACTGCAACACCTCCATACCATCCTGCAAAAAGTTGGTCGATAAAAATATCTATTTTTTTATATTCATGTTTTGCTTTAATATTTTTTAAACCTTCAATTAAAATAAACTCAAAGTCATATTTTCTTTTTAATAATTTAATTGCATTTACAATTAGATCAGTTCCCTTGACTAACCTGTTTGTAGGAGCATGACCTATTCTCAGGGGTCTTTTTTCCTGTTGACTATATACTGGTTTCCAATTCATGAGATCTACATTGCTATAAGGAAGAAATTCAGCTGATTTAGGTAAAACATGAAGTAAATCAGGATTTAAAGCATATATTTTTGTAGCAAAATTTGAATAAAATTTTATGCTTTTTCTTTTAAGGTGATCTGAAAAATTGCAGTAATAATCTTTGGGTACCCTAGTTGCAAAATGTGTCGAGAAATTCTTGGCGCAATAATCTCCTTGTCTTGCATCATCTCCTTGATATTGAATAAAAATTGGTTTTTTTAAAAATTTTAACATACCAACTTCAATTCTGGCCAGAAAATTTGAATATACACTATAAAATAAAAAAAATATTCTTTTGATAATTTTTTTCTTTTTAATATAAATAAATGGATAAGGCCTATAAAGCCCTGAGCCCCAGTTAAAAAAAATTATATCAAATTTAAATATATATCTAAGTGCAAACAATTTAAAAAACTCAATAATAAATTTATTACTAGATTTTGATAAAATTTTATCTGCAGGATAATTAAGATAGTTTTGATTGTATATCCAAGTTTCACTCTTTAAACCTAATTTATTCAAGTATTTACTTATTCCTTGGGGGTTACTGCCTACAGAGGTTGGTAAATGAATAACTTTGATCATCAATCATTTTGATAAATTTCGGGAAAAGAATCTAATAAATTTGCTTTGGGTAAAATAAGCTTTTGTTTCATATTTGAAATATCTCCGATGAGGTCTTTTTGGTATCCCGGCAAAACTTTAAAATTAGGTTTTTTCTTTAAATATTTTCCCATACTTTCGCATATGGTACGAATTGATAAAATATCCGGACCAGCTAAATTAAAAATTCCACTTTTTTCAAGTGTTAAGCTGGCAACAACTGCGGCAGCAGCGTCTTCAACATGAATTGGATTTATATGAATTCCGTTTTCTCCTTGCAAAGTAATTAATTTACAAGATGAAATTGAATCCATTAATCTTGGAATTAGCATATTTCTATCTTGTTCTGGACCGTAAATAAAAAAAGGCCTTAAAACTACAACCTGAAATAAAGAAGAGTAACTTTGCACGAGTATTTCACTACAAGCTTTACTGCCTAAATAATAACCCAATTCTCCAGCAGGAACTATTTGATCACTTTCTTTGAGTGGCTTCACCCCAGCACCATAAACTCCTCCTGAAGATGTATAAATAAATTTTTTAACTCCTGCTCGCTTTGCATAATCAAGAAGTCGAGCCGTAGACTCAATATTTACTTTAAATATCTCTATTGCATTATTTGGAAAGTTGCGAAAATTTCTTGTTTGTGCCAAGTGAATAATAACGTCAATTTTTTTAGGCAAAATCTCCTCTGACCAATTTGAAGCAAAATCTACGCAATGTACCTTCATTTTTTCTGTAGACTTAAGTAATGGATTACTAGTTATTCCATGTACGTAAAAATTCTTACTTAGCAAACGTTTTGAAACATTGCGCCCTAGCAGACCTAGTGAGCCTGTTAATAGTATATTTTTCATTTTGCTCGATTTTGCATAACACCACGGACGGTGATGCCATAAAAGTCCACATACTTATGTATTATTTTCAATCCATTAGAAGCAAACCACTGCTCAACTTCATTTATTGTGTGCCTTGTAGAAATTTGCGGGTGATACCAGTCATAATTAATAAGCGCATTATCATTTAATGAAAGTTTGGGGTTCCAAAAACATTTTGCAAAAAAATGGTACAAAAGTCTATGAACATCATATTCCCCCTCTTCAATTTCAAAGAGCTTTACTTCTGGAACTTTGATTTTAATATTTAATTCGGTTAATAATTTGCCCAGCTTAGCAATTTGAGAACAATAAAGCATTGCATCATCATATGAAAGATTTTTTATTTTTTCTCTAATATAATCGTCTGTAAATTCTCTTACTGCAGCTTTTTTTTTGTAAACATAAATTGCAATTTCTCCTTTTGGCTCAAGCAACATACACAAATTCTTAAATGCAAGAGATGGGTTGATAGTGTGATGGAGCACTTCTTGGCAATAAATAAAATCAAATTTTCCTAAATCATTCAAATTATCTGTGAGATCCCTGCTTTTAAAAAAAACTCTTTTTTTATATTTAAAATTTTTTTTAGCAATATCGGCAGCTGCCAAATCAACTCCGACAATTTTGCAATCTAGAGGCGCAAGTTCATATAATAAAGCGGTCACTCGACCATTACCGCATCCAGCATCAAGTATATTTCTTTTATTTTTTAAATGGGCGGAAAATTTGGCAAAGGTCTTAAATCCATTTCTATTAAGTATCCATTGTTGCATACTGTGATTTTTATCCAAAGTTTCTTTAAAAAATGAATTTGAATTTTTTTTCCATTTATCACGAAAACTCTTTTTAGTATTAGTGCTCATTTGATTTTAATAAGTTTCATAGTTTAAAGCTCATAAACTTTAATTTTTTTTTTAATTTTAAATTTAAAATCTTTATTTTTTTATTATATTTTTTCAAAAATCTTATTGGTAATATCATCCAACCTATAATTATATAAAAAAAAACAAAAAAAATTTTAAAATAAATTATATAAAAGTTTAAACTTATGTTAATATAAATAATAGAAATTATTGCCATCAAAGTACCTAAGAGCATAATGCTAATAAGGCTTCTCCAGTTTACAACTAATGGATGATGTTTTTGAGTGTAATAAAAATAACTTCCCGTGAGCACAATGTATGAAATTAAAGTTCCCCAAGCAGCGCCAGCTGCACCGAAACTTGGAATCAAAAGCCAATTGGCTACAAAATTGACAGCTGCGGTCAGCCATGCAAGACGAGCGAAGAGATAAGTTTTTTTCTCAAGAGAAATCCCTACAGCCGTTATTTGCTGCATCGATTGAATAATAACACCAAAACAAAGTATTGATAATGGAATTGCGCTTGCATGATATTCTGAAGGCATAATTAAGCTGATCATCTCGCCTGAAAATAAAGCCAATCCACCACCAACCGTCAACATAAAAAATAAGAAAAAAAGCAACACCTCTCCGTAAATTGCCCTATATTGCTTTGGATAATCTTTTTGTAATTTAAATACTACTGGAGCCCAAGCCTTACCAAATGCAGCAGAAACAAAAACCACCGCAGATACAAATCGAAATGCCACAGAATAGACACCGACCTCTTCAATGGTTGTCATTGATGCAAGCATCCAACGATCCATTGCACCAAATAACCAGTACGCTAGGCTTACAAAAATGAAGGGGGAACCAAATTCTAGTAATTTTTTCATCCACAGGATCGTTACCTTACCGGCCTGGAGATCCTGGCGAATAAACAGCAGCGCTAATGGACTTACGAGAAGAAGTACTAACATCTGAGCCACAAGCAAACCATCAATGCCAAAATTTAACACAAGAATAGCTAGAAGACCAAAACCTATAGTGACTACTTTCGTAATAAGTGTAAGTGTAAAAAATTTCCAAGGCGCAAATTTAAGTCGAAGCACATCGAGTATATACTGGTGCCACAGCGTCAAAGCCATAACCAACACGGCGGCAACAAGCGCTAACCAAGTCACAGGCCAGTTGTTTGCTTGTATTAGGGGCAAAACAAACAGTGTAGCCGCTAGACCAAGAAAAATTCCCACAAAGCCAAATCCCAACTGAGCACAAAACCCTGACATTATTATTGTGGACTGTGTAGATGAATTTGTATCTTTATCCCAATAAAAACGCTGAACGGCATGGTTTAAACCAAAGTTCATTACTAAACCAAATAACCCAGTAAACGTAAGAATCAATTCTAAAGCACCAAAAGCTTTCGGTGAAAGCGCTGCCGCAATAATAGGAAACGAGAAAAAATACAAAAAACTAGTAATTAAATCTGCGCCACCATAAATAGTACTATCTTTTGCAAATTGTTTTAATTTCACTCTAAGCTTTCACAAAAAATAATATTAAGTCAATAAACTTAGTTTCAGCAATTTTCATTTCAAAAATTAAATTTCAATACTTTTATTAACACCAAGCTTTTTATTTATAATGTCAAACATGCCTCCAATTGAATGAAGGGAATGATGTTTCTCAACAAATTTCCTTCCACGCAAACCATATTCAAATAGTTTTTCCTTAGGTAAGGATAACAAGTTTCTTATTGTGTCGGTTACTGTTTGAGGATTGCAATTAATAATGGGGATTTCAAGAGATTCTAAAATTCCCGCTTGATAATAAAAATTTTTTAAATCATCACGCAAAAAGCACAAGACTGGCTTAGCAGCCGCCATACCTTCAATAGCAAACATCGCATACCAGCCTATAACTAGTTGGTCTGCAATAATATCACAGTCTTGTATGAGCTCCTGAATTTTTTCGTTTGGCAGCCCTTGAGCCATAATCAGTTCAATATTAAATCCTTCTTTCTGTAAATTACGAACCGCGTTTTCAAAAAATAAAGTTCCTTTAATTTCTTTATGATTTGGCGCATGAAGGATCTTAAGGCTATCGCTTTCTTTTTTTTTATTTTTACCATAATTGATTTTTTCCAAATCAAAACAAAAGTGAGCAAGACACAAAGTATCCCAATGCTCCATATAATCAACCCAATCACAACCAGAGATTACATGATCGGCATAACGTGACCATAACCAGACCTTGTGTCTAATAACATTCTGACGACGAAAATGCTGTGGATAGTCTTTATCAACGGCATGCTTAAATGGGAGATTTTGACACTTTTGCATATCTTGTACATCACCTCCGTAGGGCATAACAACGACTTTAACTCCGGCCAGATGGTAGAGAAACGGTTCTAAAAGCCAAAGTAATTGAGAACGAAAAAGACCACCCCCATTAAAATAAATATAGATTATCTTGTACCTAAAAATACTAAATATAAAATTAATATAAAGTATACTAGTTAAATAAAAAATAATCTTGCTCTTATAAATAAATTTAATGTCAAACTCTGACGTAATAAAGTAAACATGATCGACAAATGTCTCTGCCTTCCAACCATAACTGCGTAATGCCTTTGCAATATAAATATTATTAATTAATGGTTCAGGTCCTAAACCAATTTCAATTTTTTTTGGACATAAGCGTGCAAATAGTGAGAGAATCAAGAGCAACGGAAGATATAAAAATTCCAATAAAACAAGAAATAAACGTACTAAGAAAAATTTTTGCAAATTTTTTTGCATTATGAAAGTTTTTTTTTAAAACTCAAAAATACTTCATTTTTAGAGTATCTTTTGTCAATTAAAAGAGACATTCCCTCTTTGCAAAACATTTTTATTATTTTTTTTGGGCTCTCATAATCGCAATGAAATGGATCAACAGCTCCTGGTGGTGTACCCAATACTGTCCAATTATCGTAAAGATAATATTTGTCTAATGGATACCCAGCCTTCAATGATCTAAATTTTTCACTTATCCAATATTTTATCCTGCTTAGAGGGGATAAAGTTCTATCACTCATCCAAACTAAAATTTTACCACTTTCAGTTAATAATCGTAAACTTTCTGATATCGTTTTTTTTAAATTACAAACATGATCCAAGCTGGTTGCAAAAATAATAGTGTCTACAGAACGTTTCGGTAACGGAATAAATTCACTGCAGCCTACTATCCGAAGCCCATTAAAATTATTGCTATCTATAGGATCTAGACCGATTATATCTAAGTCATTTATATTATCGAGCATCAAATAACCTGGAATATCCATCGGCCCGCAACCGATGTCCAAAATAACACTACCATAATGATTTTTTTGAACAAAGCTGCGGAATCTTTTTACATCTTCTCTATCTGGAAGAGAAATCGAGCTCTCTTTTAAAAACTGATAACTAATATAGCCGTTATTATTTAGCACTTTGTTTAGTAAATAATCTTTACAATAAATATTGAATAATTTTTTATCAAAAAATGTTTTTAAGTAGTTTTTGCCAATTTCATATTCTTCGCCACATTCTACGCAAAAGTATTTTTTCTTATGACCGTCTACAAAAACTGATTCACATGTAATGCATTGATAATTTCTACTCATAGTTTTTAATTAAAATTTTATACTTCACAACTAAAGATGGCAAATTTTTTTTACTAAATATCAGAAAATAAGTTTTTAAAGACTAAATTTATATTAAATCAATTCAAAATTAATATTATTATTTTTACAATATCTCAAAGCTATATTAATAATCTTTTACTCATTTTGATGTCAAAGCATTTTTAGAATATATAAGTTTGATTTATCAACTGTAAGCTTAGATCTTAAAGTAAGGTAATTACAATCAGTTATCCTAAATTTTGTTTCATCCATGAATCAACATTCAACAACGACCAGATCAACAAGCGATGATTTTTTTCTCCGTGCATGTGTTGATTAAGGAGCCGCTTAATGGTCTGTTTGTCCATAAACTCATATAAGCAAGAATTGCTAGTAAATAAAGACTGTTCCACGAAATTACTACTTTCTCCTTTAAACCAACTTGCATCGGGCGAAGAAAAACCTCGCTTCTCTGCTTCGACGATTTGAACTGGAATATATAATTTCATCACATCCCGCAAAATCTGTTTTCCATCATTGGTTTTCTTAAAATACTTAATTTTTTTATTACCAACTTCGTTTTCATTTAAGCTGATTAGTTCAGTCAGGTTATTCAGCTTCATGCTCACAGGGCACTGCATCGCAAAATCGACCAAGTCGTTATCCATGAAGGGTACCCGGCTCTCTAGGCTATGCGCCATGGACAGCTTATCTTCGACCATAAAGAGCCCATGCAAAAAAGTTTTGGCCTCCAGATATAATGAGTGGTTAATATAATCTTCATAGTTTTCAAGCTTATTTTTATGACTGACAAACACATCCTTGAAGATATCCAGGGTACTCAAGTGACTGACATCGTTCCATATTGGCGCAAATATCTTTTTAATTTCCTTGTCACTTAGAAGCCTTTGCCAATACTGATAATAATTTTCGATGTATCCCTCGAAGTTTTGTGCGTTTGCGACTCGGTAATAGCGCCAAGGATAACCGCCAAAAAGCTCATCACCGCCGCTGCCCGACAACACGACTTTTACAAATTTGCTTGCCAGTTTAGCGGCGTAAAAGTTGGGGTAAGATTGACCTACACGGGGCTCCTCTAAATGCCAAGCGAGCTTGGACAAACAACGTTCCATATCACCAGACTTGAGCACTATCTCATAATGCTCGGTCTTGAAAGCAGCCGACATGGCCTCAGCTTTGATGCGTTCGTCAAACCCAAGTTCAATTCCTGAAGCCGAACTGAGGTCAAATCCACAAGTAAAGGTTTTTAGTTGAGGAAATTGTTGTGTTGCAATGGCTGTGATGGAGCCAGAGTCCATACCGCCACTAAGATAAGAGCCAATCTCCACATCGCTCACCATCTGGCGGTTGACCGCCTGCTTAAATAAACGGTCGAGTTCTTCTATATATTCTTGTCTATCGGCTTTATGATCTGAATTACGGAAATGATAATCCCAGTACTTATGCTTTGTAAACTTTCCTGTTGGAGCATGAAGCACTGCATAATTTCCGGCTGGTAACAAATGAATGTTTTTTAGCAGCGTTTGGTCAGTAAATATATTTTGAAAAGTGAAATATTCGAACAAGGCTGCTTTATTAAGCTCGCGCTCAAATGCTGGCTGAGCAGTAATAGCTTTTTGCTCAGACCCAAAAGAAAATGACTGACCTTGTCGCGCATAGTAAAGAGGCTTAATACCATAGCGGTCACGAGCCAACAGTAGCGTTTGCTCTTTGCGATCCCAAAAAGCTAGGCCAAACATTCCGTTGAATTTAATCAGCGCATCTTTGCCCCAATAGGATAATGCATTTAGAACTACTTCACTATCAGTCTGAGTACGAAAAGAACAACCTAATGCTTCAAGTTCGTTACGAATTTTGAGATAATTATAAATTTCACCGTTGTAACTTAGCACATAACGCTTATCAGCTGTAATCATGGGTTGTTGACCAGCTGGGCTAAGATCTATAATGGCAAGGCGCCTATGTCCAATCCCCACATTTCCTTCAATCCAATGTCCTTCACCATCTGGTCCTCGGTGAGCAATAGCGTCTGTCATTTTTTTAATTACCACAGGTGATATAGTGTCGTTATTAAGGTAGATCAGACCCGCAATACCACACATAAAATTTTTCCCTTCAAAACTTAATTAATTACACAACCCTGTTCTTCATGTGTCATGCCGTAAAATAATGTTAACAAAATACTAAAGTCATATAAATTTTTAATTTTTTATATTAAATCCCTTTATTTTCTCTCCATTTAATTAATGCTTTTAAACCATCTTCTAAAGAGTAATGATATTTAAAACCAAGTTCTTGTTCAGCTTTTTGTCTGGAACCAATTCTATTTTGAACTAATTGTCTGGCATCATCACCGCTGTAAGGAATAAAATTTATTTTTAGGTCTGAATTTTTAAGTTTTAACATTGTATTGCAAAGTTCTTTAATGGTTGTTTGCACTTCAGTGCCAACATTATAAAAACCTAATTTAATATTTGATTTTACTGCATCTATGTTAGATCTTGCAACGTCCTCTACATAAATAAAATCATAAGCTTGAGACCCGTCACCATTGACTGTGGGCGCTTCATTTTTATCTATTTTATTTAAAACAACCGGCACAACACCGCTATAAGCTGCATGCTGGTCTTGGCCTGGTCCATAAACATTCATATATCTTAATCCTATGATTTCTAATCCATATCGATCATTGTAAGCTGTGCACATTGCTTCACCTGCTATTTTGGTTGCTCCATAAAAATTTTTATTATTAAATGGATGATCCTCTGTCATCGGCACCTGTACTGCATCTCCATAAACCGATGCAGATGAACTATAGATTAATTTTTTTACTTTATGTTTAACGCAAGCTTCTAAAACATTAAAAGTTCCAGCAATATTTACCTCAAAGGCAGTTCTTGGAAAATCTTTACAATGTAAAAGCCACATAGCAGCAAGATGAAATACATAATCAACTCCCTCCATGGCTTTATCTAAAACATCAACTTCTCTTACGTCTCCACCATAGGGAAAAATATGACATCTTGGATCTTTTAAACTTTCTTTGATGTTGTCAATTTTGCCTCGAACAAAATTATCATATAAGATTATTTCTTTTACTGGTTCTTTTAAAAGTTCTTTAACTAAAAAACCCCCAATAAAACCTGCGGCACCTATTACTAAAACTTTTGCATTATCTAATTTTTTTTTCATTTTATTTCTTAATAATAATTAACTGTTTTCTCTTAATTTATTTATAACATAATCAATTTGATCATTAGTTAAAAATGGATTCATAGGTATACTCATAACTTCATTGGATGCTTTTTCTGATATTGGAAAATCACCTTGCTTATGATGCAAGTATTGAAAACATTCTTGAAGATGAAGTGGGATGGGATAAAAAACTGATGTAGGAATACCATTTTCTTTTAATTTTATTTGTAAAGCATCTCTGTTTTTCACTCTTAATGTATATTGTGCCCAGGCACTTGATCTATTTGGTTTTATGACTGGAGTTTGTAAAATTTTAGATAAACCACTCGTATAATAGTCTGCAACTTTTTGACGATCTTTTAACTCTTTTTTAAAATATGGCAACTTTGCTAATAATATTGCAGCTTGCATAGTATCTAAACGTCCTCCGATACCAATATACCTATGATGATATCTTTTGTTTTGACCGTGTATTCTAAGGAGTTTAATTTTATTTGCATATTCTTCATTGTTGGTGAACACTGCGCCGCCATCGCCATAACAACCTAGAGGCTTTGAGGGGAAAAAACTTGTAGTTGAAATATCACCTAAATTACTGTCCATTTTATTATTATAAGTAGAGCTAAAACTTTGTGCACCATCGATAATCACTTTTAGATTATATTTATCCGCAATAGTTTGAATCGTATCCATATCTGCAGGTTGACCGTAAAGACTTACGGGCATGATAGCTTTTGTTTTTTTGGTGATTGCCGCCTCAATTAAATTAGCATCCATATTATAAGTATCAGGCTCAATATCTACAAATACAGGTTTTGCTTTTATCAGAGCCATCATTTCTGCTGTGGAAATCCAAGTAAAGGGGGTAGTAATAATTTCATCATCGGGCTGGATATCAAGTGCCATTAAAGCAAGCAACAGAGCATCTGTTCCAGAGGAACAAGATATGGCATATTTTGCCTCTGTAAAATTTTGTAATTCTTTCTCTAAAATATCAACCTCTTCTCCTAAAATATAATTAGATTTATTTAAAATTGCTTGAATATTACTATCAATTTTATCTTTATACGTTTGATACTGTAATTGTAAATTCGCAAAATCAATTTTCATATTTAAACTATTTTGGTAACTTCATTTCCTTTTAATTGATATTGTTGCTTAGTGTGCTTGCATATAGTTTTAGTACTTCCAGTAAGCGGTAAATCTAATTTTTCACCATACTCGCTCATCCAGCCAATTTGTTTAGCCGGTACCCCTACCATCAAAGCGTAAGATGGAACATCTTTACTAATCACTGCGCCAGCTCCAATAAAAGCAAATGCTCCAATAGTAACGCCGCAAATAATTGTGCAATTTGCACCAAGTGTTACGCCTCGTTTTATTAATGTTTTTTTATATTCATTTTTACGAACAATTTCTGCTCTTGGGTTATGAACGTTAGTAAACACACAAGAAGGACCACAAAAAACACCGTCTTCTAAAGTCACTCCTTCATAGACACTTACATTATTTTGAATTTTTACTTTATTACCTATTGTAACTTTTGGACCCACAACAACATTTTGTCCCAAAGAGCAATCTTTACCGATATTACAATCTTGTAAAATATGACTGAAATGCCAAATCTTAGTGCCTTGTCCAATTGTTACATTGTCATCTAGAAATGAAGTATCGTGAATAAATACATCCTTGTAATCTTTTTTTTTACTCATAATATTTATAATTTTACTCTTTCATTTTTAACTTGCGAGCGTGAAGCAGCAGATAATACTTTAAGAACTCTCAAACCCTCAGCTCCATCTGTTAGTGGTTGTATATCTTTTTCTACTACATCTATAAAATGTTGGCACTCATTTTTTAAAGGTTCTTCTTCCGTAATCTTTACATATTGA
>Ga0114976_10000699_pt1 | contig 21011 bp, 19 predicted proteins | sample S_130805_EF_Meta_FD_87319 | JGI IMG/M metagenome (GOLD analysis project Ga0114976, IMG submission 87319) | Freshwater microbial communities from Lake Simoncouche, Canada to study carbon cycling - S_130805_EF_MetaG | ecosystem: Environmental > Aquatic > Freshwater > Lake | place: Lake...
AAATTTTCTTGAGTTACTTGTAGTTTCATACACAGCTCCTTGCCTTTGTCTTATTATTAAATGAATTCTTATTTAGAAATATAGTACTTATAGTAGGGCCTGTGGGTAATGAGTATAAGTCGCTATTAACAGGGAAGTAACTAGCAGAAAGGGGGGTAAAAGATAGAGGCATAAGTCGTGTAAAAGCACCACTATTTACACACAGGCTGCGCACAAAATGTGTGCAAAAAGCAGGGGAGGGGACAAAACTCGTAGTTATGCTACAAACTGTCCATATGCGCTGCACAGCTTGTCCACAATACGAGACTACATTTTTACTACGCATACAAGCGATCCTTTATTTCAGAAATTGCAGTTCTTAGATCGGCATCAAGTGTACTTTCCTTGGCTATTTTTTCAACTGAGTGAATTGCAGTAGTGTGATCTTTGCGTCCAAGCTCCCTTGCGATTTTTGGAAAACTTAAATGAAGTTCACTACGTAATATGTACATTGCTATTTGTCTTGGTACTACAATATCTTTATCTCGTTTAGGACCCATTATGTCTTCCATACTGACATGGTAGTGTTTCGCAGTCTTTTCGATAATTTGCTTAGCATTAATGTGTTTTGGGCGCGATTTACTTGAGCCGAGTAAACTAGTAGCAATTTGAAGCTCGGGCTGTAAACCTCTCATCTCACAAAAAGCTAATAATTGATTTAAAGCCCCTTCTAATTCTCTAATGTTTGTTTGGACGTGAGTCGCTAGATATTCAACAACGCTCGGTTCTAATGTTATTCCATGAGTCGTGGACTTTGTTTGGACAATAGCACAGCGAGTTTCGAAATCTGGTATTTGCATATCAATACTCATACCCCAGTTAAATCGTGATCTGAGACGCTCTTCCAGTGTAGGAATATCTTTAGGGGGCTTATCACTACTAATAATAATCTGCTTATTTGCTTGATGTAGTGCATTAAAGGTATGGAAGAATTCTTCCTGAGTCTTCTCTTTGCCTGCTATGAATTGCATATCGTCCACTATAAGAACATCTGCACTTCTATAGAATCCTGCAAAGTCGGTATTTTTCTTGTAGCGAATAGCATCTAAGAATTCCTGGACAAATTGCTCGGATGAAATATATACAACATGTGCTTTAGGATCATTAGACAGGATCGCATTACCAACAGCCTGAATAAGGTGTGTCTTACCGATACCAACTCCACCGTAAAGAAAGAGTGGGTTATATCGTGTTCCTGGTGCGCTAGCAATAGCTTGGCATGCTGCATAAGCTAATTCATTTCCAGAACCAACTATAAAGTTTTCAAAAGTATATTTCTCATTCAAACCCTGTCTATATGAATGACGAACACTAGAGCTCGATTTTGGTTTTGTGTCAGCTTGCTGAGGAGCTACTACCATGACAGTTTCCTCACGGCTACGCTTGTGGAGTGAGCTCTTTCCTTTTGTATGGATCTTGTAATCGACCTTAGTCGGTTCAACGCCATTCTTTTTCAGGGTATCTATAATAAGGTCATTAAATTTTCGCTCTAATTGATTCTTAACAAAAACAGTAGGGACACCTACAACAAGTAAGCCGTCTTTATTCGTGAGCAGCTCAGTATTTTTAAACCAGGTAATAAAGCTGGCACGAGAAACAGTAAGTTCAATCTCACCGAGTACTGACTTCCATAAACTGTCTTTCATAACCCCTACTACCGCCCTATCTAATTGATATAAATGTATTCTATACAAAAAAGACAGAGTTTTCCACAAGCCATATTTTCTTTTAGGGGTAGCGTATGAAAAGTCTTGCAAACAGTAGTAAACTTGTGCACAGAGGAGGGCCCTCTCTTGTAATCTGTGGAAAAGACTTGGAGTATGGTGGAAAACTTGATAGAATTAGTGGGTTAAATATTGTCAATTTGACTCAACTACGTAGTAATATTTGTTACAGAACCAAGTACTTCGTACAACAGAGTCAAACTTTCGACAGTAAACTTGGATAAGTAAGCAAATAAGGATACAGTAACACTATGCCAAAAAGAACATACCAACCGAAGAAACGACATCGCTCACGCGAACACGGATTCTTAAAACGAATGGCGACCAAAGCTGGCCGTAACATTCTACGTGCACGCCGCAACAAAGGTCGAGCACGACTCACACATTAAAGATATTATTCTTTAGAAAACTGCATATACTAGTAATATGATTTCCTATAAACACCGCTTTCACGGACGTAATAGTCTGCGATTCGTGTATACCAACGGAAAAACATACCGTTCTACGGCTTTAGCACTTCGTATTGTTGATAACGCACGAACGGTAAATTATCGCTGCGCAGTTGTTGTTAGTAAGAAAATTAGTAAATCTGCAGTAAAGCGCAACAGAATGCGCCGCCGGCTATATGAGATTATTCGAAAGAATGAAAAGCTTATAGCTGCGCATACCGACATCATCGTGACCGTCTATACCGATCAGGTTGCGACAATGTCAGCCTCTGAACTTGAAGAAACAGTTTTAAAGTTACTTCAGCAATATCATGAATAACCCTGCTTAACAGTGATAATCATGGTATTATAACTATAGCTTTCGACGTGAGTTTACATAGCTTTACCGAAGAGTCCAATATACTAACCTACACATAGAGGAGCTCGCATGTTTAATGCACTTATCGTTAATCCTATCTTTAACCTTCTGGTTTTTATTTACGCAATTATCCCAGGACATAACTTTGGCCTGGCAATCATCATATTCACAGTCCTAGTCCGTCTTCTAATGTGGCCACTTATTAAGAAGCAGCTTCACCAAGCTAAGGCTATGCGTGAACTACAGCCTGAACTTAAGCGCATAAAGCTGGCCGCAAAGGGTGATAAGCAAAAAGAATCAACTATGATGATGGAGCTCTATAAAGAACGAGAGATTAATCCATTCTCAAGTATCGGACTATTAATAGTACAGATTCCTATTTTCCTCGGGTTATATAGTGGACTACGTAGAATAGTTACTAACCCTCAGGCAATAGTCGATTTTTCATATCCATTTATTGCTAAACTACCATGGATTAAAACGCTTGCAGCTGATCCGTCCAGGTTCGATAGTACTCTTTTAGGGGTAGTCGACCTTACTAAATCTGCACTAGACAAAGCAGGCGTTATTTATTGGCCAGCAATGATTATTGTGGCTGCCAGCGCCATAATGCAATACTTCCAAGCGAAACAACTTATGCCAGATACCAAAGACAAGAAATCACTCCGTCAGATTCTTGGGCAAGCCGGTGAGGGCAAGCAAGCAGATCAAGCTGAAGTTAGCGCAGCAGTCGGAAGAAGTACTAAGTTTATCCTACCAATATTTATATTCATCGTAACTGTTAACATAGCCTCTGCCCTATCCTTGTACTGGCTTACTAGCGGTATCGTAGCCTTTATCCAGCAATCTAGAGTACTAGGAAAAGATAAGACAGAAATGACTACCGCTACTACGGCCAACAAGAAAGTTATTGAAGCTGAGATAATTCCTCCTAAAAACAAAAAACCAAAAAAGAAGACTCCAAAAAAAGGAACTAAAAAAACAAGGAGTTAGAATATGGACGAATCAATCATATATGCTAAGAAGTATCTTGAGGATCTTCTATCTTTCTTTGGACTAAATACTGTAGTGGCGGCTCATAATAGTGACGATGAAGTTATTGAACTAAACATCCCATCTACACACCTCAATGGCTTTCTAATAGGACAACACGGCGATACTGTAAGAGCGCTACAATTCATCGTAAGTAATGCGCTCAAGAATAACGACTATCCAATTGCACGAGTCAATGTAGATGTTGCAGACTATAAGAAATCTCACTCTGAAAGACTAACTGAGGTAGCAATGGAATGGATTACAAAAGTAAAAGACACTAAAGAAGACATGTCCTTAAAACCAATGAATGCAGCGGATCGTAGAACGATACATAAAGTTGCGGGCGACAACGGACTAAAAACTGAATCTGTCGGCGAAGGCCGAGATCGCCATATCGTATTAAAAGCCCAAGAAAATTAAGATAAACTCTTTATTTATCTAACACCTTTGTATATATACCAAGTGTTTCTTCCGCCATTTTTTTCCAAGAGTACTTTTTGACCTGAGAATATCCCTTTTTAATCAAATCTTTACGAAGCTCAGTGTCACTAAGGATCCGCTCTATCTTTAGTGATATGTCTTCTGTATTTTCTGGATTAAAGAATAGGGCAGCATTACCATATACTTCTGGTAGGCACGTCGCGTTACTACTAACCACTGGCGCACCATGCACCATAGCTTCAAGACCCGGCAAGCCAAAACCCTCTGAAAGAGAAGGAAGGATATACGCCTCACAATTTTTATATAGCCAACTTAACTCATTGTCGTTAACGAGACCCGGTGCGACTATCGATTCTTTAAAGGGGTGTTTGTCTATTACTTTTTGAAGTTTATTAAAATAAAATTCTTTTTTTCCTGCGAGAACTAATTGTACATCAGGATTACTATTTTTTATTTCCGTGTAGGCCACTAGTAGATTTTCAATATTTTTATGAGGTAAGGGGCTACCCACATGAAATATGAAAGGTTTTCGGACATCTTTTAATGGCTGAGCTTTAGTAATATGTTTAGTTTCTGCAGCCTCGTATATAACAGAAACTTTTTTACCTAGTGACGGAATAAAAGAAATTAGAGCATCTTTTACAAAAATACTTGGTACAATTATTTTCGCAGAAGAACGAGTCGAAGCTTTTAACAGAAAAATATAAAGTATTTTTTTAATAATAAATATAAAATAATTTGAGCTTTTATTACGAGGATATTTCAAAAAAGTTAAATCATGAAGTGTGGTAACTTTATTTCCAAAAAATAAAAGGGGCTGCTGAGGCATCGTAAAATGTACAAGATCAGGCTTTAATTTATACAGTTGAACCGCAAAACGTATTTGCTCGATGGGGCTTAAAGAGAACTGTTTAAAAGAGCAAGCAACCCTTTTAAAATTTTTATCTTTAGGATCCCATGGATCCTCTTCAAGGACGAGAACAGTATACTGAAAGTTACTAGGCTTTTTCTGAAGGTACTCCAATAGCATATCAGTATAACGTCCTGTACTGGACCGCCTATTTCGAGCATCTATGACTATGTGTTTCATAGTTTCAGTCTAGCATATATCGAGTGACTGTTTTACAGTGCTATAATAGTATAAATTATATATGCTTACAGGACAGTAAGCACGAAAGGGTTATATGTCAAAAACAGCACTTATTACAGGCATTGCAGGTCAAGATGGCGGACACCTTGCAGAGCTACTAAATAAAAAAAACTATAAGGTCTATGGTACTGTTCGCGGCCAAATGGAAATGAGTCATCCTAGATATCAAAGCATAATGAAAGAAATGCCTTACGTGACATTAGTCATGGCAGACCTATTAGATTTATCGGCATTGACTCGTGCTATTCAAGAGATTAAGCCAGACGAAGTGTATAACCTGGCTGCAATAAGCCATGTTGGCTATTCTTTTAGGGACCCAATTATGACTGCTGACGTAACTGGAAAAGGCGTTCTAAATGTACTAGAGGCTATTCGCCTTGCTGGTTTAGAGAAAAAAACTAAATTTTATCAAGCCTCAACATCAGAAATGTTTGGGGGTCTTGACTATAACCGACCAGATAAAGGGTATGACGAAAATGCACAATTCCACCCGCGAAGTCCTTATGGAGTGGCTAAGTTATACGGACATTGGATTACAAAGAACTATCGCGAGAGTTATGGAATGCACGCAAGCTGTGGGATCTTGTTTAATCATGAAGGCGAAAGACGGGGGCCTGAATTTGTAACACGGAAAATATCTAAAGCTGTCGCAAACATAAGCTCAGGAAAACAAGAGTATATTGAACTAGGAAACCTAGACGCTAAAAGGGACTGGGGATACGCGGGGGATTACGTTGAGGGTATGTGGCGTATGTTACAGCAAGAAAAACCTGATGACTATGTTCTTGCAACTGGAGAAGCTCATACTATTCGTGAATTCTGTGAACTTGCGTTTATGGAAATAGGCATTAATATCGATTGGCTAGGAAAAGAAATTAATGAAACAGGCGTCAATAGTAAAACAGGCAAAACGGTTATTAAAATTAATCCAGAATTCTTTAGGCCATCCGAAGTTGATATTTTACTTGGAGACCCGACCAAAGCTGAAAGTATATTAGGATGGAAGCGCGAAGTAAATTTCCCTGAACTAGTTTCACTTATGGTTAAACATGATTTGAAAATCAATCAATCTTGAAAATTATTGTGAACTTATAAAGTCCGCTATAGTTTTTTCAATTTCAATAGTCGGCTTCCAATTTATCTCAGAGCGTATTCGTTCATTACTTCCTGTGATGTCAAGGGGATCATTAGGACGCAATTTACTTGGATCTATCTCAGTTCTTATGTTTTTAATATTACAATACTTCAATATAAGCGCTAATATTTTTGTACCAGATACACTTTTTTCTGAACATACGTTATATATGCTGTGTTTAAGATGATTGCGCTTAGCTGTTGCGAGCATTGCATATGCACGTACAACATCTCTAACGTCCGTATAATCCCTTTTTGTACCAAGGTTGCCAATGCTTAATGGCTCGTTGGCTTTTATTGAATTTTGAATCTGAAAGTACAGGTCGGGAACTAAGAACCCCGGTAGTTGTCCAGGCCCAATGTGATTGAAGGGACGGACTATAATAATATCAAGGCCCTTTTTTTGGTAAGCATAAAGTGATTTCTCCATTTCGATCTTACTAATTGAATAAGGAGAGCCATCTTTTGCTAAGGCACTTTTCTCAGTAATAGGCATATCAGCATCGGTATCATATACCGCGCCACTACTTACTGAAATCATTCGCAGTTTAAGCTTTTCGTTAAGTATCCTTTTTGCAATAGTCTCATGGACAGCGACATTAATACGGATATATTCACTACTTTTAGCAAAAGAAGCTCCGACACTTGCTAGGCCAGCTAAATTAATAATACACATAGCTTCATGTAAAGGTAGCCTGCTAATGTCTTTATCTTGGGTTAAGTCACATTCTTCCACGTAGTCTTCAACGTATGGGCTGAGAGCAGGATCAAGTAACCTATCCATCCCCGTGCCAATGACAGTAATATTATTCTTACTTAATTCTTTTGCAAGATGATGACCCACAAAACCATTAATGCCTGTAACAATTACTTTTTTCATGACATAACTTTATAGGAATAGTCTGTATAATACTAGTTAATGCAGAAGAAAAAAATTATTCAATTGTCGTCTCATGCTGCTGCATTAGTTTTTCTTGCATTGATCGCCTATTTACCATTTCATATATTCTTGTCTACCGTAATCGGTGTTAATGTTGGAGGCTTAGAATTTTTAAAGGCATCTAAAGACATAGCAGTCTTTTTGATTGTTTTACTCACTTTGCCATATGTAATTTACAACTGGGCTGAGATTAAAAAAAATGTATTAAAAGATAAAATAACTATTCTTATTATTATTTATATAACAATGAGTTTTGTCTATTTTATAGTGAACCACAATGACTTTGATTCATCTATTTTAGGGCTTATATACAACACAAGATTCCTTATTATCTTTGTTTTTGCAGGCATATTAACTCGATCCGACCCAGGTACTGTAAATAGTAAAATTATTACCAGAATTATTATTGTAAGCAGTCTTATCGTTGCGATACTTGGCATGCTGCAGTATTTCATCTTGCCGAAGGATATTTTAGCTCAGTTAGGATATAGCATGAAGAACGGTGCGCTACCATCGTTTTATATTGACGATAAGCCTGATTTTTTCAGAATCATGTCGACTATGAGGGACCCAAATACACTGGGCTCATACTTATTGATTCCAATAAGTCTTATGGCGGCAAAACTACTTTTAGAATATAGAAAAAAATCCCATAAAAAATTAGGACTACTTGCAGGCATGCTCATTATTGAAATTTTTGCACTCGCACTAGCTTTTTCAAGAAGTGCAGTAGTAGGGCTTATTGTCTCTGTATTTGTGCTCACTACCATTGTATTCGAGAAAGCAATTAGAACAAACGCAAAGAAGATTACTATTTTAGGTATCTCGTTTATGGCTATTTTTATTATCGCCGGTAGTTTCGTAGCGCAATCTAATTCTCGCCAAATTCAAAATATTATATTTCACGCAGATGAACAGACAGTTCTTCGCGACCCTAATGAACTAAGAATTGATTTCCTTAAACGATCTGTAGTAAAAATTTATCAAAAGCCTTTAGGAAGCGGACTAGGCACTGCGGGATTAGCTTCAATGAAAAATCAAACAACCGGTGTTTATTTGACCGAGAATTATTATTTGCAAATTGGCCTTGAGGTAGGGATCCTCGGGCTACTAATTTTTATTGGAATATGTTTTATGGTTCTAAAAAGGTTGTTAAGTGCATGGCACTTACAAAGAAACTACATAATTGTAGGGGTAATCGCCTCTTTTGCGGGACTAGCAGTAACTAATGCATTGGCACATATATGGACAAATGAGACAATTGCAATTATTTGGTGGGGCCTTGCTGCGGTGTGTATTGCGCAGTATGGACAACCTGATTCATTAAAAAAATAACACATCAATATGTGAGCCTTGAAACTGTTATAATATTACTATAGTGTTACTAAGAAGCAACATATTTATATATAATTAACTATAGAATGCAAAAGAAAGAATAATGATAACACCCAATAAAATACTTAAACATTCCAAAAGAGTAGCGCGTAAGTTTAAAAACCGAACATACAATGATTTTTATAGAGGCCACTCGCTACCAGTTGTAATACTAAAGGGTGGTCGTTTTATAATTAAACGTGGACCCACAACATCTTATAGGGTACTTAAGTCTAAGTTATTGTCTAGCAGCAACTTACAATTTCCAAATGGTCTAGTTAGTGACGTTGATATTGATAAAATTCAATCATGGTTTAATCAACATGGCAAAAAGGTAGTTATCGTAATACCAAGTTACAACGATATTGATCTGCTCAAGGATTGCATTAAAAGTATAGACAATACTGTTTTAAAAAAATATTACAATATAATAATTATTGATGATTACTGCCAGCCGAATAATAGGATTGAGCTTAAAAAACTAGAGTCCGATAAGGTTGAAGTGCTTTACAGGGAAGAAAATGGCGGTTTTGCCAAGGCTGTCAACGATGGCTTTAAGTATGCAATGAAGAAATACCCCAACAAGGATATCGTATTGTTAAATAGCGACACTGTAGCTCATATGCACTGGCTGGCAGCTCTGCAACACGGTGCTTATGAATTTGATAAAAAAGTCGGCATTGTTGGTCCAAAGCTTCTTTATCCTGACGGAAGGATACAAAGCGGGGGTTCTCATAGAAACACCGAACAACCTGAATGGTTCGATCACTACTATCGTCTAAAGCCTTCTGACTATGGTCCAGCAAACGTACCCCAATATTGCATAGGAGTAACTGGGGCTTGTATGTACATAAAAGCGTCTACCGCTAAAAAGATTGGAGTACTAGATGAAAAATTTCAGTTTGCCTTCGAAGACATGGACTACTGTATTCGGGCATGGAATGAAGATATAAGAACCTTATACTATCCCGCAGCAACTTTAACACACATTGAATCAGCATCTCGACCCAAAAATAAGGACTTAAAGCCTAAAGAAAAAGCTTCAGTAAAATATTTCTGGGAAAAATGGGGCGACTGGTTTGACAATAGAAATGTAAGAGATAAAGATGGTAGAATACGCATAATATACGTCCTTCAGACAACGGGCATTAGCGGCGGCATACGAGTTGTTTTTGAACATCTAAATCGTTTACAAAAAAAAGGTTTTGCAGTAGAGCTTTGGGCGCTTGATAAGCATCCCATATGGACAAAGCTTGATACTCCATCTCGGCGCTTTAAAAACTATCAACAAATGATTGCGGCGCTTGAAAAAGAAGAAGCAATAAAAGTTGCAACGTGGTGGGAAACCGCCCTGCCAGTATGGCTTTCATCCGTTAAGAATGGAATACCAGCATTTATTGTTCAGGAGATTGAATCTTCATTCTATCCCGGTCAACCCGAAATTCAGAAAACTGTTGTTTCATGTTATCGTAAAGAATTCAACAACATTACATCGGCTGAATACACTTTAGGTGAGATTCGTTCTTTAGGATTAGACGCACAGCTTATACCTTGCGGATACGACGATACTGTTTACCGGCCGCTAAAGGACTCAATAAGAAGCGACGATACATTGCTAGCAGTTGGTAGGACATTTTTCCAGAAAAACTTTAAGCAGACATTTGAAGCATGGAAATCATTAGGAAATAATAAGCCCAAGCTTTTACTTTTCGGTTCAGAGCCTCAAATGGAAAAATGGTCTGAAGGAATAGAGTACATTACTAAACCTAGCGACCAAGAAGTTAATGAGCTATACAACAAAGGGACAATCTTTATTCAAACTTCTTACCATGAAGGTTTTTGCTTGCCAATTATTGAAGCTATGGCCGCTGGTTGTCCGGTCATCTGCACCGACTCTCACGGTAATCGCGGCTTTAGTAATGACGGTATAAACTGTATAATGGTAGATACGGATAACACTAAGCAGCTTTCTGTAGCCATTACTAAATTAATGAATGACAAAAAGCTCCAAGACAAATTAAGGGATGCCGGACTGAAAACTGCAAAAAACTATACATGGGAGTCTATTGCAAAACAACTGGAAAGATACTATGTTGACCTAGCAAAGCAAAGAGAAGCGCAATACATAGATAAAATAATGAAGAAGTATTAATAAATGAAGATTAAAAGCAGATTAACCAACATAACAAGTAAAAGAAACCGTTCTCTAATTAGCGAAATGGTCCGCAGTGATTTTAAACTTCGCTACCAAGGCTCCGTTCTTGGATACCTTTGGTCTTTGCTCCGTCCATTGGTAATGTTCGGAGTTCTGTATATAGTCTTCACTAAGGTCATTAAAGTCGGGGGATCTATCCCCTATTACCCATCATACCTATTGCTCGGACTTGTACTATGGACTTTTTTCGTGGAATCAACAACTAGTGGCATGAATGCAATTGTTGGAAGGGGTGACCTCATAAGAAAAGTTAATATACCAAAATATATTATTGTGATCAGCACTACTGCCTCCGCTTTTGTTAACTTTTCAATAAATATGATAGTAGTAATTATTTTTATGAGACTTGGTAACGTTCCACTTAATTGGCAAATAATATTTGTACCAATTTTTATTGTAGAATTAGTAATCTTCTCTCTAGCTATTTCATTTCTACTGTCAGCTCTATATGTTAAATTTAGGGACTTTAGTCATATATGGGAAGTATTTTTACAAATACTATTTTACGCAACCCCAATTATCTATTCGCTTAGTATTGTCCCATCTCGACTAATTAAAATAATGAGCATCAATCCTTTGACGCAAATATTCCAAGACATTAGGTCGCTTATGATAACTCCAGAGACACTTACTACAAAAGAGGTATTCGGGTCTCAAATAGGAAGACTCATTCCAATTTTAATAGTATTATCACTAGTATTAGTAGCCACAATATATTTTAAGCGTAGTTCACAGAAATTTGCAGAGGAGCTATAAAATGTCAGACAAAATAGCTCTTTCAATCAAAAATCTAAGTAAAGATTTTAAATTACCTCATGAAAGAAAAAATTCCATTAAGGAATGGGTGCTTCATTTTCGTAAGCCTACTTACGAAAAACTTCATGCATTGCATGATATTAACTTTGAAGTTAAAAAAGGTGAATTTTTCGGAATTGTAGGACGTAATGGTAGCGGTAAGAGCACGCTTCTGAAAATAATTGGAGGAATATATCAGTCAACGAAGGGTAGCGTGACTGTTAACGGTACACTTACTCCTTTTATCGAGCTCGGAATAGGTTTTAATCCTGAGCTTACTGGTAGAGAGAATGTATTTATGAATGGGGCAATCCTAGGTATTAGTCGTAAAGAGATGAAAACTAAATATAAAGAAATAGTTGATTTTGCTGAACTTGATAATTTTATGGATCAAAAGCTTAAAAACTACTCATCGGGTATGTTAGTGCGACTTGCTTTCTCGATTGCAATTCAAGCCCATAATGACATTCTACTTATTGATGAGGTTTTAGCTGTTGGAGACGCTGCGTTTCAACGAAAATGTTTTGAGGTATTTAAGGATATAAAAAAATCGGGAAAAACTGTAATATTCGTTACTCATGATATGGGAGCTGTGCAAGAATTCTGTGATAGAGCAATGATGATCGAGGACAGCAAAGTGATTGCAATAGGTAAGCCAAGAGAGGTTGCTTTACGATATGAAGTTGCAAACTCTGCAATTGCTAATAACGCATCTAAAAAAGACGGACCTGCATCATCAGCACGACCAAAAAGTAAAGAACTCGAATTATTAAATATAAATGCGCATTCAGAAAACAGCAACCTTACTAGTATTGAAGGGGGCAAAGATATTATTGTCGATATTGATTTTAAAGTTCACGAATTAACAGAACCTATTCAACTTAACTTATTTATTGTTAAGCCAGACGGCACTTATCTCGCAGGACTAAATACTAATGTAGAATTTGGTAAATATATACCCAAAAAAGGTAGTCACAGGATAAGCTGTAGAGTAAAAGCAGACCAACTAGTCAAGGGATATTATTTTGTAAACATTGGAGCATATACCTACGCTGAACCTGCAAGACTAATAGATGTGCTAGACATAAGCTTCGGTGCAAAAGTACCCAAAATAACAATATTAGAATCATCTCCAAATCAAAACGGTGAGTTTTATATGCGAGGAAATTGGTCTGAGGAAAGTAAATAATGAGGGTAAAAAAAATTGCTGGAAAGCTAGTACGCTCATTGCCAATACATAGCTACTACTCAGACAATCAGGGTAAGCACATTCAACAACTAAAAGACACAATCAAGCAGCTTGAAGATAGGAATAGTAGTTGGGAGGCCGAGGTACGTCAGCTTAGAGGAGATGACTCAGATCTGGAAGTATTGTGGCCAGTTTTTAAAGAAGATCTAATCGAAGCTGACTACCAGAATAAATCTAAAAACCCTATTATATATAAAAGACACGACCCGCCATATACAATTAATTGGGTAGTACCAGTTGTTGGATCTGTTTCCGGTGGGCATGCTGTAATATTCTATTTAATTAAGTATTTAGAGTCCAGAGGCCACACATGTCGAATTTATTTTTATGATCCACTAGGCCAGAGCTCATTACCTGAAATAAGAAAAAATATGAAGAATCACGTTTCTGTTAAAGCTCAATTAGCTTACAACGAAAAAGACATTGCTGACTGTGATGCGATTTTTGCTACTAATTGGCCTACTGCATACCCTGTTTTTAACTATAAGGGGCATGCAATGAAGTTCTATCTATTGCAAGACTATGAACCAATGTTTGAGCCAAGCGGAACATATAGCGCTCTCGCAGAGAATACATATAAATTAGGATTACACGGAATATCTTCAACGCCATTTACTACGCAACGAGTAAAAAAAGAATATGGTATGATATCCGATGAAATAGAACTTGGTATCGACCCTTCAGAGTATTACCTTACAAATACTAATTTACGTAAAAAAATCGTTTTTTATGCACGCCCTGTAACTCCTAGGAGAGGTTTCGAGCTTGGTGTATTAGCTCTAGAAGAGTTTCACAAGAAATACCCTGAATATGAGATTAACTGTATCGGTTGGGATATTTCCAGATACAACGTTGGTTTTCCTTACGTTGGACACGGCATACTGTCAACAAATGAACTAAATGAATTATATAATCAGTGCGCTGCAAGCTTGGTTCTTTCATTTACAAGTATGTCTTTAACTGTAGTTGAAATGATGGCTGCAGGCTGCGTGCCAGTTATGAACAATGGTCCAGACAGTAGTTTAGTAAGTTACCGCAAATATATTAGAGCTGTTGAACCAAACCCTACTGCACTTGCAGAAGGATTATATGAAACCATTAAATTACAAGAAAAAAATATAGACCATGCTAAAAAAGTTGCCGACCACGCAAAAACTTTTAACTGGCAAAAATATAATGATATTTTCGAAAATATTATAATCAAAAAACTAAGTAAGTAAGAAACTTACATTTGTGGAGTATAATCTATCGGACGATGTGCTGGTTTTTTTCTAATAATAAATATAACTTCGTGGTGATTTTTTAGCATTGCTTCAACTTCAAAATCTATACCAAAATCATTATTGAGCCTTATAAGCATTTCAATCATTTCTTTAGTTGTCCAGACGTGATAATGGATTCGGTAGCCGCTCTCCATGATATCTTTTACTTTTGATTTTACCTTCGAATCGATATTTTTTTGTTTACCCAATTTAACTTTGGCGTATTCTATAGTGTGTTCGAGTCTAAATTTTTGTCCAGACTTGTCCCTATGCTCTTTGATTAAATGATCATAAGAAGTCAGGGGCCTTGGCTTATCGAAAGTGTATCTTTTGTCTGGAATTGCCATATAAAGCACTCCCTCATTTCGCAACTTATTGTACATATTGATAATTGTCCCAATAGGATCAAGGCAATGTTCGATAAAATGATTGGCAATAATAAAATCAAGTGAACCATTATTGAATTTACTTAGTTTTTCACCATCATCTACTACATCGATATTAACTATGTCTAATTTTTTATAAAGAGGGTAAATTTCTCTCAATTTGTTCTCATCAAAAACATCAACATATAAAACTTTTGCAATATCGGGAAGCTTAACGGGTAGCTGGGCGGCTCCAATTTCTATTCCACTACCCTTAAGGTATCTTTCTGCTAGAAAGTTGCGCTTTGAATTTATGATAGAGTCCTTTTCCCGTAGATTAGCCTCCAGATTACCTTTTTCTAGCTGTAGAATACCAATGTTTTGATTGAGTCGATTTCGATTCAGTAAACTTTTAGTAGAAGACACGACCCTATTTTGAAAATGTTTTATTTTTTTATTCATATATATAATTTTATCATGACTATGCTACTTACTCGCCCGTTGAACATTGATTTAAGTATAAAAAATGTTATAATTGTTAATACTAATGGTAATAATTAAATGAAGTTATTTAAATCTAAAAAGTGCAAATTTATTTTAGCTGCAATAATCATTATTTTAACTGGCTTTATTGGTATTGGTGTTAAGCATTTTTTATCACTAAATAAGAGCAACACTAGAGATATTGTAAGCAAACCATTGAACCCAATTAACTATGGTCCGCCGACCCAACAGGAAAAAAAAGATTCTGAAGCGTACAAAGACGAACTGCTTGTACAATCGCAATCTACAATTGCATATGCTAACGAGGTGCAGCCATTGATAACTACTGCTAGTCAAAACAACCAGATAATCACGGTCAAAGGGTACGTGCCCGGAATTGTCGAAAATAGAGGGACTTGTATTATAACCCTTGAAAAGAGCTCATTAAAAATAGTAAAAAAGGTTGAGGCAGCTGCAAATGCAAGTACTACTGATTGTGCTCTATTCCAAATAAATCGAGATGAGTTAAATGAATCTGGTGAGTGGCGGGTATCTATAGCATACAAATCAGAAAAATATTCTGGCACCTCGCAACTAAGGCCACTTACGGTACAATAGGTATATGATAATGTTAAAAAAGATACCATTACTATTTATTGTAGCCCTAGCTACATTATGCTACCCCCTAATCCAGCCAATAAAAACTAAAGCACTGGCCGGCAGTGAATTTAATGCTAGTAGAATTATTGACGATGGAATATTTTTCAATTCTAACACTATGAATACGGGTGATCTTCAGAATTTTTTAAATTCAAAAGTGCCCGCGTGTGATACATATGGCACTCAACCATCTTCGCGTGCAGGATATGCGACTCGTGCAGATTGGGGGCGTGCAAACGGTGTAGGGCCGCCATACCAATGTCTTCGTGACTATAGTCAAACAATTAGCACTACTTCAGCAGACCTATACTGTGGAGGGATCGCGGGTGGAACTAAGTCTGCGGCAGATATTATATTTAATGTCGCGCGCGCGTGTGGAATAAACCCCCAGGTATTAGTAGTGTTACTGCAAAAAGAACAGTCACTAATTACCGATGATTGGCCTTGGCCTATCCAATATAGAAGTGCTACTGGCTTTGGATGTCCCGATACAGCAGAATGCGACAGTACTTACTATGGATTTTTCAATCAGGTCTATAATGCTGGAAGACAATTTAAAAGATACATTCAGCAGCCTCAATCATTTAACTATGCAGTCGGTCGGACCAGCTATGTAGGATATAATCCAAATGCTGCATGTGGTGGTACTAATCTTACTCCTCAAACACAGGCTACTGCTGCGCTATATAACTACACACCATACCAGCCAAACGCTGCTGCGCTGTCAAATCTATATGGAACTGGAGACAACTGTAGCGCCTACGGAAATAGAAATTTCTGGAGAATGTTTAATGATTGGTTTGGCTCAACAAAGATAGATAGTTTTACGATAGCCTTTGATCCCTCTACGAATGCCCAGTATTTACTATTCGGTGGCCTTAAGCAAGCTATACCTGACCCAGAAACAAAGATAGCATGGGGAATACAGAGCTATCCTTTAGTTTCAATGTCTACAAGTTATTTGTCGTCTTTACCTAGCGGTCCTAATCTTGACAGGCTTACTCGCCTTAATACTAGCGATAATACAGTCTTTTTCATGGATGGCGGCAAGAGATATCGAGTAATGTCACAGTCAATGTTTGATTCTTGGAACTTTGGAGCTATGCCAATAACTAATGTTCCGCCAGCGTTGTTCTATAATGCTGTTGATGGAGGTGAACTTAGCTATAGTTTCAAGGGCCCTTCATCCGAAACGCTCTATACTCCTGATGGTTCGGATGCTAATGGACAAACTGTGATACGTCCTTATTCAAATAATATAGTTCAGAAGGCGTGGGAAGGAGACAATTCAAGCTATATTCAATTGTCCGCGAGCTACTTTAATAGGATAGATAATGTAGCTGGATCTACGATTACTTCAACAAAAATTATCAATAATGGTAGGGAGTACCAGGTAGTTGATGGTGGTAAGATGTATCAGCCGAACCCTATAGCAAGTCTCTATCCGTCAACAGCTCAAACAGTATCTAACGTAACTCTAAACAGGTTAGTAGATAAGGGTAATGCCAGTCACCTAATAAGAGCCGCAAATGATAACACAGTCTATATGGTAGATAACCAAACAAAAAGACCTGTAGCAAATCCAAATGTCCTTGCTGCATGGACACCTCAGGGTTCAGTTGTTCGGATAGTTAACTCAAGCTACATCGCTTTATTGCCGAATGGACAGTACCTCGATAAATATGCATCTGATTCTGCGGGTCAAATCTATATAATGCACGGTACTAAATCTGCTGTACCTTCAAGCCTGAGTGGTGCCTATCAGGGTTTGGTTACTACTGCCATTACCTCTCAGCTAATGAGTCTCTTTTCTTCGTCAAGCAGCACACTTACGGGTTATTTAAGAGGTAATAATACTCCAGAAGTATATTTATTGGACAATAGCGGCAACAAGAGACATATTGACGGTGGCGATAAAGCGACCTTAATGGGTGCCTTTAATACTGGCATTACTTTGATGCCAGACTCATTGGTAAACACAATTCCTACTGCAAGTAGTCCGAAACTATTCGTTTCTGATGGATCTAGAGAGTACGTTATTGAAGGAGGGAAGAAGCACATTGTTAGTACGGCTGTAAAAAATGATTGGGGGCTGAAAGAACCTCAAGTCTATAGTGATGGCACATTGAATCGATTTGAAACAGGGCAAGACCTAGTTAGTAAATTGCGTGATGGAAATAATTACTACCTCGTAAAAGGAGGCAGAGGTTTTCTGACTACAGACATTAATATTGCAGACACTTGGAGTATTAAGGATGCGCCTCAAATGAATCAATTATTAATCAAGAATCAAATCTACTTTTATATGCTGACACGATTTGTTCGCTCTACTACTGATAGTAGGTTGTTCGTCATCGATAATGGCAATTGGTACAATTTAAGTCAAAGCCAATTCTCAAATCTTGGCGGCCTTGGTGCGCCAATAATGGGACTAGAACCTATATCTGCTCCAAATACGATTTCCGATTGGACTAGCATTGTTGTGAAGGACTCAGTCGGTAAACACTATATCATCGATGGCGGAACTAAAAAGGACTTTAGAAGTGCAGTAATTCAGAATCATTGGACCAATGATGGTCAATTAGTCGTTCCGACCACCACTAACGGTTTCCTTAATCTGTTGCCCAACAACGGTAAGGTCGAAAGGGTAATTAAGGGATCAGGACCAGCAGTATTTTCTTCCCGTAATGCCATTAAGCAGCATATTCTTACATCTAATACTTATAATACTTACTATGCGCCTTATGAACAGGTCAGTGATCTGCTCATCAATGCAATGCCTACAGGAAGCGATATAAATTAAAATTAAATAAGTATACAAATGCAAAATATAAAAACTTTAAAATTTGCAAAAAGTGGTTATGAACGTGTGTCTAATTTTAAAATGGAGCATTGGTTCCTTCTAATTTTTCTTTTAGCTGGATTTACTTTCGCATTGCTTGTCCCTCCTGGGTGGAATACTGATGAGTCAAATCACTCTTATCGTATTCAGCAGCTGTCTCAGGGATCTATATTCTCTAGTAAAACAATTGATCCTCAGACAGAGCTTCGTGCATATGGCGGAAATGTTTCAAAAGGTCTTATAGACCTATTTAATTACACTGGGTCATCAGCGCCAGGAGCTGTAGGCGACAGGGATATTAAAATTAAAAGACGACTTTATTTTCTCGATAAAAACCTTACAGGTATCCGTGATAATAAAGAGAAACAACCAATTAATTTTAGCGGAGCTGCATTATACTCTCCTGTATCGTATGCTGTTTTTGTCCCTGTATTTTGGATTGGAACAAAAATTACTCTGTCCTGGCTATGGATTATCATTATAGGCCGGATTATAGGGGTAATAATGACCGGTCTAGCATTTTATTTTGCTATAAAAATAATTCCCATAGGTAAATGGATTATTCTAGCGATAGGCCTAATACCAACGGTAATTGTTCAAGCTGCAACCGTAGGCGCTGACTCCTTACAGCTGAGCGCATGTATATTATTTATCTCATACACAACAAAGCTTATTTATAGATACAAAAAGTTAGGACTTTTTGATTACGCCATCCTTTTAGCATTAGGGTCAATATTAGTTTTGATAAAAATCGCGTACGCCCCAATTATAGTTATTCTTTTAGGCTTGCCATTATTGCGTAAAGAATACAGAAATCGGCAAACAGTACTGCCGATTATAGTAATAATCTTGCTGTCAATTATACCAGCAATACTTTGGACCAAGTTTGTGTCCTACATTGATATTAATTCTAACCCTCAATCTAATTTTACAGCACAAAAATCATTTATATTAAGTCAGCCAATCACTTATGGGCGAACCATGTTCAACACTTACTTCACAAACTCACAAACGGCACTAAGTAATATATTTGGTAGCTTTATTTGGGATAGCACGCCACTCCCTGCGATATACTCATACGTTTGTGCTGCAGCAATCACTTGTTCCATATTCGTAAATGACCAACGTGAGGTGAAGTTTTCTGTCTTAGAGCAGCGTCAAAAAATAATCTGGAAAGCACTGCTGGTCTTTTCTGCTTTAAGTAGTGCTATATTGATTTCTACGGCACTGTATATTTATAGTACAACCTATAGGCAATCTAGTATTGTAGGGATTCAATCAAGATATTTCATTCCGATCTTACCGCTTATCCTACTATGCTTATACGGCCCTAAGCTTTCTAGCCAAAAAACATTTAAACGAAGTATCTTTATACTGAGCTGCATTGCCATTAGCGGAGCAGTAATTTCAGTATATTTACGACTTTATCAGTCTCCTGTTTTAATAATTAAATAAAAAAGTAACTAATTCACCCAGTATAGGACTCTATAGGGTACAATAATCCCAATGACTAACAAGAACAATAACATTAATAATGACAGTGTCGTAATACTTATACCCGCCTATAATGAGGCAAGCGTTATAAAGGAAACAATAAATAATATTCAAAAAATATTTAATAACATTGTATGCGTAAATGATGGTAGCAGCGACAATACTGAGGAGCAAATACTATCCACCAGGGCTGAACTCGTGAGTCACACTATAAATTTAGGTCAGGGGGCTGCATTACAGACTGCAATTGATTACGCACTGCATGAAAAGAAATATAAGTATTTTGTTACATATGACGCAGACGGCCAACATAATATAGAAGACGTTATCACAATGCTCGATACTTTGAGACTAAAAAAACTAGATATAGTATTAGGATCGAGATTTCTAGGTCATGTAAAGAATCCAAAAAAGCTAAAAATATTTATACTTAAGTTTGCTGTTGGGTTTACGAATATTACAACAGGCCTGAATCTCACAGACACTCATAATGGCCTAAGGGTTTTTAATAGATATACTGCTGAAAACTTAAAATTACAAATGCCTGATTTTGCTCATGCATCTGAAATACTTGACCGTATTTCGGATAAAAAACTACGATATGAGGAAGTCCCAGTCACGATAACTTATACAGGGTATTCTCAGGCTAAGGGCCAATCAATGATAAACGCAGTAAATATAGTCTTTGACGTTTTACTAAGTAGGATTATCAAGTCGTGATTATTCAAATAATTTTAATCGTTAGTATTTTGATTGTTGGGCTAAACTTTATAGGCTCTAGAAAGAGTAACAGAACGAAGGCGTTAAAGAAGATCTTTCTCGTCGCAACAATCCCAATTGCAATACTGTTTATTATTTTTCCCAACCTTTCCACTAAGTTGGCAAATACTGTTGGAGTTGGTCGAGGTGCCGACCTGCTTATCTATGGAGTAACAATAATAATCATATTTCAGGCATTCGACCAATATGTAAATACTGCTCAAGAGCAAAGGAGAACATCAC
>Ga0114976_10000705_pt1 | contig 20968 bp, 16 predicted proteins | sample S_130805_EF_Meta_FD_87319 | JGI IMG/M metagenome (GOLD analysis project Ga0114976, IMG submission 87319) | Freshwater microbial communities from Lake Simoncouche, Canada to study carbon cycling - S_130805_EF_MetaG | ecosystem: Environmental > Aquatic > Freshwater > Lake | place: Lake...
ATCATGTACATCTGGTTTAATCTATTGTTATTTAGCAGTGGGCACTGGGTGTATGTAGATGTGTTTGAAACGCTGGAAGAGTGCCAAGACGAACGCAAGATGCAAGAAATTATTAGCCCCGGCAATTATTACTGCCTACCTGCGCAAGTAAAAAAGTCATGACCGAGGCTAAACGCTCCGCCAGTAGAAAGCACTACGCAAAAAATAAAGAAACGGTTAAAGCAAAAGTAAAAGAATACAAGTTAAAGAAACGAGATGAATGGCACGCCTATAAGGCTTCTCTTTCTTGCACCAGATGCGGCGCATCGCATCCAGCAATTATTGATTTCCACCACATAAACCGACATGACCCCGAGAAAAGAAAAGTACACAAACTAGTACAAGGCGATAACTACACCGCTGCGTACAGGGAGATTGAGAAGTGTCTTATTCTCTGTGCTAACTGTCATCGGATTCATCATTGGGAAGAAAGAAACGAACCTATATGAAGTGTGCATGTGGAAGTGACACCAAAGTAGTTGACACCCGTTTGATTGAGGACAAACAAAGAAGGCGTAGAGTGTGCCTAACTTGTGGTAACCGGTTTAGCACACTGGAAGTCCTAGAGTCCGAACTGACACGGTATACTGTCAAACCTATTGAGGAGCCTAAGCAAGAAGAACCGAAAGTAAAGACCCCGTATGTACGCAAAGAAACAGCACAGAAAATAAAAGAAAAGAAAACCAGAGCACGCCACATGCTTGAAGACATGAAGTGGCAACGCGAACTGGAAGATGATTTATTTTGGAACGGAGAATACCAAGATGAGCACACCTACTGATACCGTAGACCACCCCGAGCATTACCAAAGCCCTTTCAAAATTGAATGTATCGACGCAATCGCAGCGGCGACTCACGGGCTTGAAGGTCTAGAAGCGGTATGCGTTGGCAACTCTATTAAGTATCTGTGGCGGTGGAAGAAGAAAGGTGGCGTTAACGACCTGCGTAAGAGTCGTTGGTACCTCGACAAACTTATCACCAACATAGAAGCGGAGATTGCCAAAAATGTCGAATCTACTTGACAACATTCTGTACGTCCTATCGGCAGACGAAGTAAAGATTCTGTTGAACAGAATAGACACACATCCAGAACTGTTCTCCAAGCACAGAGATGGTATGTGGGACCGCAAGGAATCCGCTTGGTTAGGGCTGGCTTCTTTCGGTGCGTATACGTTTTGTGAACGCTGGGCTATCGGGCGTAAGTGCCGTAGGTTGGACCTCAGATACACTCGAGAACGAATCTTGAGTTTACTGCTGAATGGGGATTACTAATGCAGTTCATAACCATAGACTTTGAAACGTATTACTCACGCGAGTTTTCGTTATCAAAAGTAACGACCGAAGAATACGTACGGTCAGACCAATTTGAAATAATCGGAGTAGGAGTTAAAGTAAATGATGAAGAAGCCGAGTGGTTCTCAGGTAACCTACAAGAAACAAAAAACTTTCTTGCTGCTTTTGATTGGGCTGAATCTATTGCTGTGGCCCATAATGCTCCTTTTGATGCTGCTATCCTCACTTGGCGGTTGGGCATTCGCCCTTACATGTGGGTTGATACTCTTGCTATTGCTAGAGCAGTGGATGGATTGGAACAGGGTAATAGTCTTAAGAAATTGGTTGAGCGACATGGACTTGGCATCAAAGGCACGGAAGTTCTGGATGCGCTCGGTAAGCACCGCAAAGACTTTCTGGTAGAAGACTTAAAGCAATACGGTGAGTATTGTAAGAATGATACCGAGCTGACATTCAAACTCCTTAACATCTATCTATCACAGGTCTCTGAACAAGAACTTCAAGTTATCAGTATCACGACCAAGATGTTCTCGGAGCCAGTGTTGGAATTGGATGTTGAACTGTTGGAGCAGCATCTCGAAGCGGTGCGGGATAGAAAGTCGAAACTATTGGAGGCTGCAGAAGCAGACCGCGAAACGCTCATGTCAAATGATAAATTTGCGGAGTTATTGAAGTCCATTGGTGTAGACCCCCCTCGTAAAATTAGTAACACCACCGGCAAGGAAACGTGGGCATTCGCCAAGACCGACGAAGGCTTCAAGGCTTTGCTTGAGCACGAAGACGAAACTGTACAAACATTAGCGGCAGCTCGGTTAGGTACTAAATCCACACTTGAAGAGACCCGCACGCAACGGTTCATCAGCATCGCCAAGCGCGGCAAACTTCCTGTCCCTTTGCGGTACTACGCAGCACACACAGGTCGGTGGGGTGGGGACGACAAACTCAACCTGCAGAATCTCCCCTCACGTGGGACGAACACCCTCAAGAACGCAATCATCGCGCCGGATGGGCACGTCATCATTGACTCGGACTCTTCTCAGATTGAAGCACGGATGCTGGCTTGGCTGGCGGGTCAGGTTGACTTAGTCGAAGCGTTTAAGAACGGCGAAGACGTGTACAAGATAATGGCGTCCGCCATATACAACAAACCAATAGAAGAAATTACCAAGCAGGAAAGATTTGTAGGCAAGACTACGATTCTTGGCGCTGGATACGGCATGGGTGCTGAAAAGTTTAAGATTCAACTGAAGAACTTTGGGGTAGACACCCCCCTCGAAGAGTGTCAGCGCATCATAACGGTGTATCGCCAAACATACCCAAAAATCCCAGAGTTATGGAGACAGGCGGGCCGTTGCCTTGATGCAATGATTCAAGGGGCTGTTGCCCCTGTCGGTGTTCAACCACAAGCACTGAGCATGGACGCACGCGGGTTTCGGTTGCCTAATGACTTTCACATCAAGTACTTCGACCTGCGCAGTGAGGTAGAGGGGTATACATACAAATCTCGCAATGGACGAACTAAGGTCTACGGTGGTAAGGTAGTAGAGAACCTATGCCAAGCACTAGCACGTTGTGTGATTGCCGAGCAGATGGTGAAAATAAACAAGAAGTACAAAGTCGTACTTACCGTTCATGACGCTGTGGCGTGTGTCGCTACAGAAGACGAAGCGGAAGAAGCAAAAAAGTACGTAGAGAAATGTATGCGGTGGACACCTGAGTGGGCGGAAGGACTACCCCTTAACTGTGAAGCCGGATACGCACATAGCTACGGAGAATGCTAAATGCCAGATTACACATGGTCGTATTCCGCTCTTTCTACCTTTCAGCAATGCCCGAGAAAGTATTTTCGGCTGAAGATTACCAAGGACATCAAAGAACCGATGTCCGAAATAATGATGTATGGACAGGAGTTACACAAAGCAGCCGAGTTGTATGCAAGGGACGGCAAGGACATCCCTGAGAAGTTCTCCTTCATCAAGCCCTACTTAGATGTGTTCATGACCATTGATGGTGAACGGCTTTGCGAATACCGTATGGGGCTGACTAAGGAACTTGCTCCGTGCGAGTTCTTTGCAAAAGATGTGTGGCTGCGTAGCGTGGCTGATTTGCTAATTATCAGCGGGGACACCGCCTTCTTGGTTGATTATAAGACTGGCAAATCGCAATACGCCGACACCAAACAATTGGAACTAATGTCGCTCTGCGTGTTCAAGCACTTCCCTGAAATTAAGTTAGTGAAGGCAGGGTTGTTGTTTGTAGTAACTCAAGAGTTTATCCAAACCGAATACACCCCCGAAGGTCAGAAAGAAGCATGGATGAATTGGTTCGATGAGTTGATTCGCCTTGAAGGCTGCTATGAGTCAGAGACTTGGAATCCTAGTCCTAACTTCACGTGCAAGAAGTTTTGCCCTGTGACAGATTGCGAGTATCATGGCAATAATGGACGTTAGGAGGACACCATGCCGTACGTAAACAAACCCAGACCTTATAAGAAAGAATGGCAGCAACAAAAGGCACGAGACGAAAAGGCTCCGCGTGCTGCTCGGCAACGAGCAAGATACGCGATGGACAAAAAAGGCGTAGACCGAACTGGAAAGGATATTGACCATGCCATTCCGCTATCCAAAGGGGGCACCAACTCGCCCAGCAATCTTCGGCTTAAATCCCCCACAAAGAATCGTTCGTTCTCACGTAACTCAGACCACACTGTCAAAAGAAACAAACCCAAAAAATAATGGAAATTCTAAAAGACAAAGTGTTATTGGTGCGAACCAAGACACCAGAGAGAATCACAGAGACGATAGATGGTAGTAGGGCACTTTCAGAAAACGAGGGCATCCACATGGTTGCCGTCAATTGGAACTTAAAAGAAGCCCAACTATTAGCTCGACTTAAGTTTAAGAAAGTACCTTCCCCTATCGAGCGGGACTATAAGTGGCCCGGCGTGTATCCGCCTATGCAGCATCAGAAAGATACAGCGTCGTTTCTTACATTGAACCCCCGTGCGTTTTGCTTTAACGAGCAAGGTACGGGTAAGACCGCCGCCGCTATCTGGGCTTCGGACTACTTACTGACACAAGGTGCCATCGGGCGTGTTCTGATTGTATGCCCCTTGTCCATCATGCAGTCGGCGTGGCAAGCAGACCTGTTTAAGTTTGCAACCCACCGCAAGGTAGGTGTAGCGCATGGGTCAAGGGAAAAAAGGAAGGAGATTATTTCCGCTCCTTACGACTACATCATTATCAACTATGACGGAGTCGAGACGGTTTCCAAAGAGATAGCCGCAGGTGGGTTCGACCTTATCATTATTGATGAAGCCAACGCCTACAAGAACCCGCAGACCAAACGCTGGAAGGTAATGCGCGGCTTGCTAACACCGCAGACCTATCTGTGGATGATGACAGGCACCCCTGCAGCACAGTCTCCGACTGACGCTTACGGACTTGGCAAACTCTGCGTACCGGACAACGTGCCTAAATTCTTTGGGGCATTCCGTGACCGAGTCATGGAGCAAATCAACAAGTTCAAGTGGATACCGAAACATACAGCCAGCGCAGCAGTACACGCAGCCCTACAACCTGCCATCCGGTTCACCAAAGAAGAATGCCTAGACCTACCTGACCTTGTATACGTAGAACGTGAAGCACCTCTCACGGCGCAGCAGACTAAGTACTACAAGCAGATGAAGGCAAAACTCGCAGCGGAAGCAGCGGGAGAAGAAATCAGTGCAGTCAACGCAGCAGCCAAACTAACGAAACTCCTACAAATTTCTGGCGGTGCGGTGTATGCGGATTCGGGCGCAGTCATTGAGTTTGACGTATCGAACAGACTGCAAGTAGTCAAAGAGGTAATCGAAGAAGCGTCACACAAGGTTCTTGTCTTCGTGCCTTTTCGCCACACTATTGACTTGCTCTATGATTATCTTACACAAAACGGGATTCGAACTGAGATTATATGTGGTGATGTACCTGTAAGTAAGCGTACAGATATTTTCAATCGGTTTCAGACACAACCCGAACCAAACGTATTGATAATCCAACCACAGTCGGCAGCACACGGGGTCACCCTTACAGCCGCAAACGTAGTTGTTTGGTATTCCCCTGTAACTTCCATCGAGACATACCTGCAAGCAAACGCACGTATCAACCGCAAGGGACAGAAAAACTCCATGACGGTGGTGCATATCCAAGGAAGTATGGTGGAACGCGACCTGTACAAGATGCTGAGCCGCAAACTGACAACTCACCAAAGCCTCGTGGACCTCTACAAAAATTCGCTAGACACTTGACACAGTAAAATAACTGCTCTACTATTCACACATCGGGCGCAGACCCGAGTTCTGAGACCAACCAAGAGAGGTTATTTATGTCTGATGTAATTAATACTGACGACCTCGTTGCTGCATACGTGGCAATTCGAGACCAGAAGCAAGACATCAAGCGGCAGATGGAACTCCAAGTCAAGGAGTTGGATGAGCAACTGGAGGAAATCTCCAAGGCGCTTCTGGAAATCTGTGAGAGCAATCAAGCAGAAAGCATCCGCACTGCACACGGGACAATTAGCCGCACCGTGAAAACCGACTACTGGACTAGCGACTGGGACTCGATGTATCGCTTCATCAGAGACCATGATGCTTTCAATCTGCTGCACAAGCGGATTAATCAAACGTCGATGAAACAATTTCTGGAGGAGAATCCCGACATCCATCCAGAAGGACTCAATGTCAATCGGGAATATGAAGTCCGCGTAACTCGCGCACGTAACTCTTAAGAGGTAACCAAAATGTCAAACGTAACCCTGTTCAAGAAGTCGGCTATTCCGGAGCACCTGCGCAACATCGGTGTTAACGACCTCACCAAGGCGCTTGCCCCCAGTATCAACAATAGCCCCTTGAAGCGTATCTCCATCCGTGGTCGTGTGTTCCGTCTGGTTGTCAATGGCGAAGAGATGACCAAGAACGAGAGCAACAGCATGGAAGTTGTTATCGTCAATGCCTCCAAGGATATTTCACGGAGTTTCTATGCAGGGGCCTACGACCCGAAAGCCGAAACTACCTCGCCGGATTGCTGGTCGCCGGATGGTATTAAGCCCGACGCTAGCGTCCTCAAGCCGCAGCACAGCAACTGCAAAGACTGCCCGAAGAACATCAAGGGTTCTGGTGCAGGTGGCTCTCGTGCTTGCCGGTATGCTCGTCGTCTGGCGCTGGCACTCCCTAATGATTTGGGAAATGTGTACCAACTTGTCTTGTCCGCAACCTCCATCTTTGGCACGGGCGACCAAGAACACATGCCGTTTAATCAGTACCTGACATACGTTGTCTCGCAAGGGTTCAGTATCAACGCCCTCGTTACCGAGATGAAGTTTGACAGCAACAGCGACACGCCCAAGCTCGTGTTCAGCCCTGTTCGTTTCTTGGACGAGGATGATTACGCTCAGGCTTGCAGCCTTGGTGATACCCAAGAATGTCAGATGGCTATTTCGGCACCGAAGATTCAGCCCAAGACACAAGCCCTTCCGGCACCGACAAAGGCTGCTGAACCGGATGTAACGGAAGATGACGAGGAAGAAGATATTCCTCCGCCGAAGGCTAGAAAGGCGGCTCCCGCTCAACCGGCTATTGAGGCCAAGCCGGAACTCAAGGCCATCCTTAGCAAGTTTGCTTCCAGCAAGTCGCGGGACGTAGACGATGAGTGACACGGACTACCGAGGCTACAGTCAACGGGTTATCGAAGCAAACCAACTCGCTGATTCCAATAGTCTCGGTGTTCGTCTCGGTGCTTTTTGTATCTCTCGGGATATTCCAGTTTTAGATATAGCCGAATACTTTCAAGTATCTAAGGTGACCGTCTACAACTGGTTCACGGGTAAGGTAGAACCACGAAAAGCCCAAGAAGAACGCATCCGAGATGTATTGGAAAAAGCGGGGGTGATGGACTAAAAGAGGCCGCTATGGCTATGCGCGAATTACTGGAGCATGTGCTTGGTACAGATGGCTGGTACTGCATCGCTGGCCTTGCTCCAGATGGGGTCGATAAAAAACCGCAGCGGTTCTTCACTCAATCACTTGATGATGTTGAGCCTATTGCTACGCGTCTTGTTACCGAAGGGTATAACGCGTTCTTTTCCCTTGCCAAATTCAAAGAAGGCAGGGGTGCTAACGCCAAACGTAATTACGACAATGCTCTGAATAACAAGGCGTTTTGGTTAGATATTGACTGTGGTATTGGCAAACCATATGAAACACAACAAGATGGACTTCTCGCACTAACCGGCTTTTGCGAATCCACTAAGTTACCACTTCCAACAATCGTTGATTCTGGTCGTGGTCTTCATGTGTATTGGCCCCTGACTGAAACGATAGAAGTTTCGGACTGGAAGCCTATTGCAGAAGCCCTTACCAAAACATGCAACAAACATAACCTTCAAGCAGATGCTGCTTGTACTACGGATGCAGTTCGTATCCTGCGTATCCCAGAGACTTTGAATTTCAAGGTGGACCCTCCGCTACATGTAACGGTGGCTAACTGGGCAGAACCCGTGACATTAGAGTTCTTCAAAAGTTGTTTAGAAGAGATAAAGTCAGATTTACTTGGGTTCGGTTCTTTTACACCTTCTTCGCGGCCCAATGAGTTGACCATGTCCCTCATGGCTAACAAGCAGTCAGTGTTCACGAAACTTATTGAACGCACTGCTGAAGGAGACGGTTGTGCCCAAATTGAAAACATCATCGTCAATCAAGCAGAAATTGAAGAGCCGTTGTGGAGGGCTGGCCTGTCTATTGCGAAACACTGCGTAGATGGCGCTAGTGCTATTCACCTTATCTCTGACCAACACCCTGACTATTCTCCGGAAAGTACGAAAAGAAAAGCAGCCTCAATCGCTGGGCCATACACTTGCTCTAAGTTTGAATCGCTTAATGCTAGTGGGTGTGAGAACTGCAAATACCGTGGGCGTATTAAGTCACCAATTGTTCTCGGCAACGAGACTATGGCGGCAGGGGGAAAAGACATCGTTGAACAGGAGTCTGATGGGTCTCTAAGGAAGTACGAGATTCCAGACCTTCCTTCTCCCTACTTTGCCGGTAAATTCAAAGGCGTCTACAAGAATGTCACGGATGGTGACCCTATCCTTGTTTATGAAAACTATTTGTTCGTAATCAAGCGTTTACATGACAAAGACGGAGATGGCGAGTGCATACATATGCGTCTGCACCTGCCTGTGGATGGGGCCAGAGAATTCACGATAGTTGCGGCTGACATCGGGTCAAAAGAAGAACTGCGAAAGATTCTCGCGCATCACGGTGTGGTGTGCGGCGGTGACCAGATGAAGTTAATTATGGCCTATATCATTGATGTTGTTAAAGATTTACAGACACGAAAGGAAGCAGAGTCCATGCGCAATCAATTTGGTTGGGCTGATGATGACACCAAAATTATTATTGGTACCAAAGAAATCAGTGCCACAGAAATTAAATACAGTCCTCCTTCGGCGGCTACTAAAGTTTTGGCTGAGTGGATGGAACCCAAGGGCACTCTAGAGAAGTGGAAGCAGTGTGCCAACGTCTACAACATGGTCGGTTTTGAAGGACAGGCTTTCGGCTTTCTATCCGGCTTCGGTGCGCCCCTCATGAAGTTTATGGGCATGCGTGGTTCCTTGATTAACCTCCTTAACAAAGAGTCAGGTACAGGTAAGTCAACCGTCCTCAAGCTGTGCAATAGCATCATTGGGCATCCCGAAGAACTGATGTCGCAATGGAAGGACACCTACAACCACAAGATTCACCGGCTTGGCTTGCTTAACAACTTTGCTTACACGTGTGACGAACTCACCAAGATGACTGGGGATGATTTTTCGGACATATCTTATAGTATTACGCAAGGGCACAATAAGGGCCGGATGCAATCGCAAACGAACGCGGAACGTCCAAACAAAACCACGTGGGCAACCATTGGCTTGACTAGCTCCAATGCTTCGTTCTATGACAAACTGCGTGCTTTAAAGGCAACGCCGGATGGCGAAATGATGCGCCTTATCGAGTACACGGTTAACCGTACCTCGAATCTGTCCAAGCAGGAAGCTGATGAAATCTTCCAAATCATGTATGAGAACTACGGCCACGCAGGTCCTATCTATCTTGAATATATTGTGAAAAATAAGGACTTGGTCATTGACACGCTTCGCACTGTGCAAAAGAAACTTGATGCACTTGTGGGGTTGGAAAGCCGAGAACGTTTCTACTCCGCTACCGCCGCTGCCAATATCACTGGTGGTCTGATTGCCAAAGAATGCGGTTTAATTGACTACGACATGATGCGTGTCTTCAATTGGGTTGTTGGCATGCTCCGTGAGTTGAAGGAGAGCATCATTGCTCCTAGCGAAGACTACACCGCTACCATTGGTGAGTTCATCAACGAGAATTGGTTCAAGGTGCTGGTCATTAACGACATGGCAGATAACCGCACAGGACTAGACCAGATTCCTCTGATTGAGCCTAAGCAAGAGCTTATTATTCGGATTGAACCGGATACCAAGAAGACGTACATCTCAGCTAAGCATCTGCGGCAGTATTGCAGCAAGCAGCAGGTACCCGTGCAAGACATGCTCATCAAGTTGCGTGAGGCCGAGGCTTACGAAGGCACTATGAAGAAGCGGATGTCCAAGGGCACCAAGATTCCGTCACCCCCTGTCGAAGTCTTTGTGTTTAACGACAAGATTGTGGACCCGCAGCATTTTGTTGAAACGCTAGCTGACAAAGTGAAAACAGAAGAAATTATTGCAGAGTAATCTGACTTGTAATTCAACCAAGAAAATACTACACTTCGCCTGCCCGCAAGGGCACCTCTTGGTTATCTCTCTCCTTAACCCCGCCTCGTGCGGGGTTTTTTTATTCTTCGTCGTCGTCCGCGTAAGCAGTCATCTCTTCAGCACGGTTGATGAAAGCCTTATTTATACGCAAGCCACCAAGCATACTTGCCTGTGCTCGTTCTACGGCGCGTTTCTTCATAGAAGCTTTGATGGTATCAAAACTGATTTGGAATTCTTTTTCTGGATGTACCATATTCCAATCAGCAATTTTTTCTAATATCTTAGCTACCGCATCACTATCACCAGCATCGTAAGCCATAGCAAGAAAGTTCAAGTAATCTTGTCTGCGCGACTTGAGCGCTTCTTCCATACTCTTGGCTTCGATGTTTGCTGCTTGACGCTGCGCCAGCCGTTCCGGTGAGAATCCAAGCATCTGCAAAAATGCTTCTTTCGCCGAAATATTTTCAAGCAAGGTATCGCCCTTCATTGTAAGAGCGCCTTCAGAAGCTAAACGACTACCAGCCATAATGTTCTTGATAGCAGCGGGAGCAATAGTCTCAAACGCACGTTCCACATGCCCATCATTGAACCGCTTAACAGCCTCGGCAGAATTAATAATCATGCCCGCAGAGGGGCCTAGCAAATTAATGATTGCATTCTGAGTGTTTGTAACTTCGTCTTGGTTTCTCTTGGTATCGCGCCACCACATATCTGTAAGATTGGTGCTCATACGGTCTGACAGTGAGGCCCCCGTAATCTGAGGTACAACACCCCGTGCAATAGAGTCACCTACAAAACCACCGAACACCGAGTTCAACCAATTCTTGTACCAGTTTTCAACGTCGTACTCGTCGTCATCATCACCGAACACAGAAGCAAAAGCATTGGCGATACCGGAGAAGATAAACCATACCGGCATACCCATCGTACCGGCAAACAAGAATGACATACCCATCATGCCTGCAAAAGTACGCCGCGCATCTTTGCGAAGTTCAATTGACTCCTTCATGACTTTATTGGCTTCGTCAGTTTTGCCTTCAGCCATAAGTTGTTCGTACTCTTTTTGCCCAATCAAGTTTGTAGATTCATAGGCAGTGCGGAACAACAGATAAGTCATGTGCTGGGCGTATTGCTTGAACTGCAGCAGCACCTTTGGTAGGTCACCTTGGAAGTAGCGCGGTTTATTAGCAGTTGAATAGTCAAACATCGACTTGTAGGTGAGGTTCTTAGCTTTCTCTACAGCCGCTTCAAAATTACCACCATTAGATTTGTATGCTAAATCAAACGCAGCCATAGCCGTAACTTCACGGTTAAATCGCTCCGCCTTATGGAATGGGAATGCAGCAAAAGTCATAACCTTATGCCACCGGCCCGTGTAATCATTGCTAGGCTGTTCAGAAAGCCCCGCAACATCGTGTGTCATAGAGATGTCAATAAGGCCAGAATCAATAAACGCTTGGTAGGCACGTTTTTCAACTTCCGTAAGATTCTTATTGCGCCCAATTGACGGAGCATCAAAGTTACCAAGCTCATCTTTCCATCCACTACCACTAAGCATCTTCATGTACTTGCTATACGCCTGCCTAGCGGGACCCCATCCATATGGACCAGCAAGCACCGGATAACCGATAGTAGGCACTGCGAGCATGTTCACGATTGCAGACGCAGGGGATGTCAAGAAGTTTATGAACCCAAGATTGGACACAAAAGTAACCCACGATGCTTGGTCCATTGGGCTAAGCACATTATCTAACCGCCGTTGAACTTCATTAAGGTAATCATTCAATGTGCGACGAGTTACATCTTCTTCCGGAGTTGTGGCTATGCCTTGCGTGGACAAGAAATTACGAGCTGCCTCCATACTGTCGAACATACGCGGCGCATATTCAAATCGTGCCTGCTGGTATCCAAGGTGAAACATGGCATGCGCAAAACTGCGAACCATATCAGCACTTGCACCGGGTACGTTTTTACGATGCAGGAACATATTACGAATGCTTTGTGACGGCAGTGTAGTTATGAACAACTCACTAGCTTGGTCGAGCAGCTTAGCCTTCTGTTCTTCTGGTGTATTTGCACTGACTTCACCAATCATCTCTTTAATTTCTTCAAATAATCTAGCGTTTTGAAGCGCGGCAGTAGTCATGCTACGAACATCATTACCCGAAGCAAAGTCGCCTTTGGGGTCTTTCACCCTTGCGTCTTTCAGCGCTTCATTACGTGCATAGGCAGACTCAAACATATAGAACTTCATGTCTTTGCCGGTACCTTTTTTGTACCAAAAACGCCCGAACCGCTTGAGCGGAAAGTACGGGTCAATCATTTGCTCAAACTGACTCTCAATCTTCTTGTCAGCTAGCACTCGTGCAGTGGCCGTATCTATTGTTTCCTTACCCGAAGCAATTAACTTTTGAGCGTCTTGCTCAATTTCAGACTCGATGAGCGCTTTAAGTTCTTCATCTGTTTTGCCCGTATATAGCTGTCGATAAGCAAACAACTGCCTTGCAACATGCTCTCTAGTGGCGCGTTCTGCGGCTTCCTTGGACCCCATGATGCGGCGGTATTCCCGTTCCGCAGAAATACGCTTGTAGTTTGCTAAGGTATCTCTAAAGAAATCACGCATCTCAATATAGAGTTCTTGAGCGGCAGCACCATCCTTCATCTTGCCAAGAGCTTCCCAATCTGCAGTCAACTGCTTTAGGAGCGCCGCTTTCTCTTTGTCAGCAGGGGTGGCAGGGTTTGCTACAGATGGGTCCAGTTGTTCAACAGTAGACGTTTGGATGAGGCGGGTAAGCAGTTCTGATGTAGCCTTATTGGACGAATACAACTTCATTAGTTTGTCAAGAATAGGCTTACCCTTTTGGATAGTCTTGTTACGGCTATCCTGCATATCTTCGATATTCTTGATTAGCAAGGAGATTTGAGGGACTTTGGTTTCAAATTCTCCAGTCAGTCTGTTGTACTCGATGCCAATCATTTCTTCGAGCTGACGCAAAGTAAAAGCGCCCAAGAAATACTTTCGAGTCTGGTCTTTCATGGTTGACCAAAGCTCAGAAAGAATCATCTTAATATCGTTGAATTCTTTGGAGTTTCTGATTTGATTGCTGATGTTACGGATAGCGCCGGGCTGTTCGTTTGAATTGTTCTCGTAATACCCACGCATGGCAGCGTTGGGGTTGCCCGAACCAAACCTATTATGTGGTGCATCGAATATAGCTTGGGTTTGGATGATTGTCTGACCAAGCACATTGTCAACGCCAAACATCTGCATACAGAACTGAACAAACTTATCCCACCAAGACTTAGAAGTATTCCTGTATTGAATTGATTGAAGAACTTTTTGAAACTCGTGATTTGTAAATGCTTCAGCTACAAATTCGTTAATGTTTGTAAATCCATACTTATCGAGTTTAGAAATAGCTTTAGAATGCGCGTACAGTTTCTTTAACTCAAATGCTGCTTCTTGCTGCTTAGCGCCGTAGGCTGAAGGGTCGTTTAAAACTCTAGAAGTCGCTGCGTGCATAACTTCGTGCAGAAATACATACACAGAATTAGCACCAATATTATTGTGAGTATTTAGTGAAATTGAATCTGCATCAGGAAAGTAAACGCCCCAAGAAAGATTAATAGTTTGCTCATGGTGCTTTACTTCTTTATGAAGATTTTTTATTTCCTCAAAAAGATTTTTTGGTAGAAGAGTGTCTCCGTAATCTTCTTTATATCTATGTTCTTCGTATATGATACTAGAAAGCCCATCATACAATTGAACAATTTTTTCAGTAGCAGATAACCGTGCACCAATACCTTCAAAAATCCGCACATACCTATTTATGAGCGGTTCTGATGACGCAAGTTGTTCTAATTGATTATAAATATCAAAAACAGAATGATAAATTGACGAATTTGGGTCTACAAAACGTTCATAGCTTTCGTTAAGTTTGTTGTAGCCAATAGACGTTTGAAGATTAAGTGACAGCAACTTAGTGATAAGCTGCTTCTGATATGGAGTTAGGTTTTTCTTTTGGACAGCTAATAGTATTCTAAGAGCGTCGTTTAAGTCGTTTCTTTCAATGGCCCCAACTACTGCCGGGTGCATCATTTGAGTTAAGGAGCCGGATACCTTTTCAGAAGTAGCAAAGGGGCCAAGCCGTGATTCTCTTTCGGCTTCCTTGTACCCTTCTTCTGTTGCTGCTTCTTCTTCTAAATACTTACTACGTTCTTCTCTTTGCCGGTCAATTTCTGCATCACGGGTAGCAAGATGTTCATACGCACGGCGGTACTGTTCGAACTTGCGGTTTACTTCTGGAGAAGCATTAGTAAGTAACCACTCTTGAAAGAATGGGGCATAATCGGCGCCCTGCCCACTAAACAACTCATTACGCGGCGTGTCATACGCCATATCAAAGGCGGCTGCACGAAGAGCAGTATCGAAATTAAACCGGCGGAAATAGTTATTGGCCGCACGCTCTGCCTTATCCAAGTTCTTGAGGCCAGACTTAACTTTTTCCTTTAGCTTCCGCAGTGTTTGTTTTGCTTGCGCGTATGCGTTGGTGCTCGGGGTTATGCCTAAGCCTTTAAGTTGCTGTTCTGAAACAAAGTCATTGAACGCAAGTTTGAGCTTGTTGACCCCGTCGTATGTGGTAAGGTCGGGTAGGTTGGTGGCGCTGGCTAAAAACTGCTTTTGTTCCTCTGCCGACAGCTTGTCAAAGTTCTCAAACTCTTTAAGTCTTTCCGGACTGAGCGGCTTCAAGTATTTATTGAAAAACTCATCAATAAGCCCAGTGTAGTACGGCAGTTCTTGGTCAGTTGCCTTAAGGTCTTCGTACATATCGCGGATAGCGCGAATAAGACCCTTGTCTTCTAAAAGGGCGCTACGCTGTTTCTTAATCTCAAGTTCAGAAGATGAGCTAGGTTTAATAGCTGCAAGAAACCTTTCCAGCGGTGCCGCACTTACATCCGTAACTAAATGTTCAGCAGGTCTAACCGTCTTAATGGTGGGTGGTGCTTGCGGTTTTTCAACAGGAGCACCAAGGTCCAGCCCTTGTTGTGGAGCAGCTTTAGCTTTACCCTGCTCTCTTTCCGCTAATAATTCACTATACGACTTTCCTGCCTGCTCTCTGGTAACAGGGAAGGGAACAGAAAAGGACTCATTTTTAGCACCCTTTTGTGCTGTTAATTTAGCAGGCCACTGGCCTTCCTCAATATAGTCAAATTTAGCTGGGTCTTTTTGTTGGTCCCATCTAATATTTGCGGAGCGTAATTCCACGGGCATAGTTGTGTACCCAGCTTCTTTAAGAGCTAAAGCACGGTGCCTGCCTTCGTGTCCTTCTACACTTCCATTAGAGTCTACGTACAAATATGGAACTGAAGAATAGGGTGTTCCCTTCTCTAGTAGTTCCGTAGTGCCTTTAAGTTTTTCGTCACTAACACCTTTTTCTGACAAGTTTAAAAAATCATCAATCGGCATATTGATGAGTTTGTACCGACTCTTAAATTCTACTTTGTCTTTTTCAGATATTTGGTCTGGAGCGAATGTTTTTGTTGCATCTTTTGGTTGAGCGCCAAGTCTTTGTTCCTGAGAAACCGCCTCACCAAAATCAAGCCCTTGCTGTGGCCCCATAGATGCAAGGGGAGCGGAAGGCATACGGGGAGGATTGTCAAGGCGCTGTTGCAGTCGGCTTTCTAGCTGGTCTTGTTCTCCAGCAATCTGTTCTTGCTGCGCGTCAATCTCTTGCAGGCGGTTTTGAATATCATCTTCTGGAATAAACAAAGACCCTTCTTCCAGCACTTTCAGCAAAGACTTTCTTTCTTTTTCCAGCTCGTCGTACTGAGCTTGCAGCGTCTCCATCGACGGGAAAGCTTCTTCTGCAAGTCGGTCTACAGTACTAGGCGGCGCGGGCGGAGGCGGTGCGGTTTCCCCACGAGCTTGACGAACAGCTTCTTGTTCTAAATCAAGGTCATGCTGGTCTGCTTCATCGTAAGCATTCTTAGAAGGTGGAGGTGGAGCTTCAGCAGCGGGCGGGGTTTCTCCGGCTTTCTTCTGCATATAGCCACGAGCAGCACCTGACACTCCACCAAACAACACAGAACCAGCAGCTCCAGCAACGCCAGCGTCTACTACCCTTTGGAAATCTTGGCTATTCCATACATCTGCATGGTCATCCACAAACTTTTCTGCTGCGATGCTAATCGCCTCTTGCGCGGCTTCCGTTGGGCCTTCGGTTGCAACACCGGTAATAACATCGGCTGCGGCACCTCTTGCAATGCCCGGCTTCATACCAGAGCGTTCAAGGATTCGTTCAACAACCCCAGCCTTAACGCCGGGGGTAAGTTTATTTAGCGCATACGCAGGGAACACCGAATCCAATGCAGCGGACACGGAGCCAGCCAAAGCGGCAGCACCCGGTTCTAACTTGCCAGTCTTTTCGTAGATATTCTGGAATACTTCGGGGGAATTGAGTGCGTATGAACCAAGATACACACCAGCAGCCTGCCCAAATTGCTGACCAGTTCTTTCTGCTTTAGGAAGTACACGTGCTGCTAAATTAGCAGCGGCTTCCTCGGTCATTCCTTTTTCAGCAGCGCGAGCCGCTAGCGCTTCAGTAGCTGTACGGCCAGCAAGGGCGCGACCTCCCATACCTGCGACACCGCCGGGTAGAAGAACCGAAGCAATGTTGGGAACCTGCTCTGCGCCAGTCTCTAAGATATACGGAAGCACATCCCCAAGACCCTTAACATCACGATAGCTTTCATATCGTGGTGCATACTTCTCTTTAATTTCTTTTTGCGTGGCGGCAGCTTCTTCCATCTGTCGCTTGGCGTATTCATCTTCACCAACAGCAGAAGCGGCCATAGCGGGAATGACATCCCCGAAAGTAGACCCAAGCTGCTTAACCCCGCGCATAACAGCACGGCCTGTCATATCTAGCAGGCCGGTATCTTTGGTCGGTTCCGGTTCTTCTTGTGTTTTTTGATTCGCGCTATACCGGCGCAGAAGTTCAGACTTAGTTATATTATCTGGCACACCACTGATAATGGTGCCATCTGGCATCTGAACATCCATAGCAATCCTTAGTCCTTAAGGTCATTAAATGATACAACGCGAGAAGAAGCCCCGCCAGCAGTAGAAAGCCCGCTTATTGCATCATACCCCGGAATTTTTCTAAACTCTTCTTGCTCAATTTCCTGCATTGTCTTCTTATCCCCATCTTTTTGGGCTTTGAGATAACGCGGATTCATAGCAATTCTATCTCTTGCACGGTCCATACTTCTAATAACTTGCGCTGTAAGACCGCTAGTGCCTTGCGCCTTAGTACCCGAAATGGCCTTAGCAAACATATCTGCTTTAGTTGAACCATCCGCTGCTTGGTATGTTGGGTCGCTTTGTAATTGAGAAAGGACAGTAGAAACAAGGTCAGGCCGTTGTGCCACGATTCGTTGTGTCTGTGCATTAAAGCTTTGAATGTTGAGGCCCGCTCTTTCTAGCGTAATTCCAGCTTGCTTAAATTGAAGGTCCGCTTCTTTGGATTCTTGCCCAAGATTTGTTGTTTCCACGCGCCCTGCTTCAGTAAGTACAGTTTTAATATCATCGCGCTCAAACGCCTTCGCTGCGCGGTCAGCAGTAACTTTGTCTTTTGCAAGCTCTCGCTTGGCGGCTCTAATTTCTCTGCGGTTTTCTCTAATATCGGCGGCAGCTTCTTTACTACCTTCTTGACGGAATCGGTTTTGTGCGTCGGCAACGGCAAACTGTGCGTTATCCAGTCTTTCACGCGAAGCCTCAAGCTTTTCTTGCGCGTCTGTATATGTTTGAAGTCCTTTGATACCACCTTCACCAAGAGCAGCTAAGAAATTCGGATTTTTGCTAGCCATCATAGAGAGGCCACCAGCAATCAAAGCGTCCCATTTATTTTGAGCGCCCTTAGCTTCAAGGTCTTCTCCACGTTTCTTAAGGCGAGCAGATTGTTCTTCGTAAGGTTTTTCGCTTACACCAAACACTGCCTGTACATCTTTTACTTGTTTTGCCGCGTCTTCAGTTGAAAGCTCAGAAGGAGGATAAGTTTTGTCATCCAAATAAACCGGCTTCCGACTTTCTTCCAGTTGTCGAAGAACTTCAGGAGTATAGAGGTTGGTGGCCCGGCCAAGCTTGGTTGAAATACTGGGTAGCGCGGGCAAACCCGGACCAGCAGGAACTTGTGGACCAGCGGGACCAGCGGCGGGACCGGCAGCGGGAGCTGCGGCGGTTGGGTTCTTTATTGGGAGGTTTCCTTGGTATTCCGTCTGTGCCAAAGCAGCATCAATGTTTTCCAACTCTGCACGAAGCTTTTCAGACTCTGGTTCCTGTTTAGGATAGTGTGGCTGTTTTCTAGCTTCATAGGTTGGCTTGCCAGTGAAGAAGTTACCAACTCTGGATGCAAGGCCACCGACACCTTCAACAAGATTAGCAGCAGCATTAGTAGACCAGCGGCCCGGAGCCTCTATAGCGTTAAGCATACCTGCTCTATCTTCGTCAATTTGTGCTTGGCCCGAGCTTTCCAACTCTTGCAACCTGCGCATAATTTGAGCGCGTCTATTTTGGTATGCTTGTAAACTAGACGCATAGTTGGGCATAGATGAAACCAAACTACCATTGGTAACACCGTCAAAGCGCGGCACGTGTCCGCCTTCATCAAACGCAACGATGCCACCACCGGCCATGTTATGTTCTTGGAACATGTGGTCGGGTACATGAAGTTCAGCTAAGCCACCATGCGCAGCTTGCATCACAGGTTGTTGCGGCTGCATCTGAGGCTGCATTTGTTGCTGTGGCATTTGTTGTTGCGGCTGCGGCATAGCCCGCTGCATAACGTCTTGCGCCACCGTGCTGGTGGGCATTTGTTGCATCTTTTTATCGAGGTCTTCTCGGTTGTTTAGTTCGCCGAGAATAAGGGTAAGTTTATAGTCGGGTTTAGGGTTGGTAGCTTGCCGCTTATACAAGTCCATAAGCTGCGGCGTAGTAAGGTTTTTAATCATCGCCTCAAGCTTGGGCGATAACGGATTTGAGATTGGGGTCATGTTTTGTTGGATACTCATGATTAACCCTTATTCATCGCGTTATACAGGCCGAGACCAGCAAGGCCCGGAATACCCTCAACTTCCCCGCCTTCGGCAAATAAGCCAGCTTTACTACCTAGACCGTATATGCTTGCACCAGCACCTAAAAGCTGAGCACCAAAGTTAGGCTGCTGCTGATAAGTTGTTTGGGTAGACCCCATTTGCTGTGGCAAACCATGAATGATGTTACTGTAGAAGCCCAGTTGTTCTTTCGGATAGTCGCGTTGGCGCAGGAAGTCTTGGTACGCCATGTCGTACTTTTGTTGCTGCAGGGCTTGTGCTTGAGCAGCGGTTTGTGACTGAAGGCCAAGTCGTTGGACGTTTGCTTGTTGTTCGGCGGTGCCTAGGTTGCCTAGAAGCTGCGAGGCGCTGCCCGCTTGTCCAAGCCCTTGCATACCTAAGTTGCCAAGATACTGTTGCTGACGTTGCGCAGCATCAAAGGCCGACTGGTACCCACGACCAAGTACATCACCAACGGCTTGGTTAGCATTGCGCTCACGTTCCATAGCACCAAGAAGCTGGCGCGAACCACCAAAAGCTCCACCCCGCATACTATCAAGAGCTTCGTTACGCTTAAAGTAGTCAGCTTGCCGGTTGATTTCACGAATCTGCGGGTTCAACGCGCCTTGAATGTAGGGCGACATGTAGTCGGCGGTATTACCAAAAGCAGCATTAAAACCACGTTGGGCCGCGCCCAGACCTAGCATCCCAGTAGCACTAGCACCTTGAGTAGCGGCTCGAAACTGTTCGGGAGTTTGCATGCCCAGAGCTTCAGATTGAACCGCCTGCTGCGCAGGGGTAAAGCCAGCGAGGCGTTCACCACCATACGTTTGATACGGACGATATGACTCTGCCTCTGCACGTTTGGTAATGTTAAGAACGTACGGTTTAAGGTACTCAGGCAGATTAGTCTGAGTTACTGTTTGATTAGTTGGCGCAGAAGGTTGAGAAGGAGAGCACATAGTTACCTCAGAATGTGTAGACCATTTGAATAGCCGACTCTTTAAAACCCATTCGTTTCCAGAGCTTTGCGACTCTCAAATCTGTAAGTGCGGCAACATTGACTCGCTTAACGCCGCGTTCTTTTAGTTCGTTCAAAATAAATTTAACCAACTGCTTGCCAACACCATTTCTATGTTCAGGCAACACATAGATAGTATCTTCTTGGGCAATCAAATCGCCGTTGTGCATATCGTTGGTTAGGTACACATTACTGCAGCCTACTGCTTTACCTTCATGCCGGATGATAAACGTCAACAACCAACCTTCATCACTAGCTTTCCAATACTGGTCCCAGCGTGGGTTATACGGCGAATACTCAATACCATCTTTGGTAAGCCTTTCCAGCATCTCTTGATAGTGCTGGTGATACAGAGGCTCAAGCTCTGAAAAGGTTTCTCTGTGTTTACCAATATGGAATGTGTAGTTCATGCTGGCATGTACTTATTGGGATTGATTTGACGGCCTTGTTTGGTAGTACCAGTACGGGCCTTGCGAACTTTATCCATCATACTGTAAAGACGCTGCGCTCCAGCCTTAGTGGAGCCATTACCAAGATGTGATACAACATCTGCAGGCACGACAAACTCACCGTCAGCTAAACGAGCGGGTTGCTTATTAGCAATAGTTGCAGGAATTGAATCACTCATGCCGTCGCCGGGGCCATCCAAGTAGCCACCCTTAGCGAATGCACCGCCAGAATTAATAATACCACTAGCCATATCAGAGAAGCCACCAGTCA
>Ga0114976_10000709_pt1 | contig 20928 bp, 20 predicted proteins | sample S_130805_EF_Meta_FD_87319 | JGI IMG/M metagenome (GOLD analysis project Ga0114976, IMG submission 87319) | Freshwater microbial communities from Lake Simoncouche, Canada to study carbon cycling - S_130805_EF_MetaG | ecosystem: Environmental > Aquatic > Freshwater > Lake | place: Lake...
ACTGAAAGCGACATACCCATTGTTCCATTTAAGTCTGTGGTTGGAACAATTTTATGATGAGGAATATGAATGTGAAATACGCCCAGTATTCCGTTAACACCATTAACCCAGTCAATAGGAATTAAGTCTAAAGTGTTCATAAAAATAATCCAACAAAAAACAAATAAAGCCAATGGGGCAATAAATGTTCTATCTCCATGAACAATGTTTTTAGATTGTGTTTCTACTAGTTCTACAATCATTTCAACTAGCGCTTGAAATCTGCCTGGCACTCCAGCCGTAGAACGTCTTGCTGCGAGGACCAATAGACCAACAGCTAACAAGCCCATCGTTAAAGACCAAAAAATAGTATCGTAATTTAAAACACTAAAGTCGACTATTTCTGATTGAGCATGCCCCATTGAATTGAGGTTTGTTAAATGCTCGAGAATGTATTCGGTAGGTTGTAGTGATCCGGAGGACGAAGCTTCTGATGACATCTATATTTTCCAATACCCTTAGTAACTATTTTTTTTCTTTAAAAAACCAATCAACCAATACGATTGCAACGTTACAACAAACATTCCTAAAAAAGACAACCAGTTTAAATTAGGAACTAATCGAATAACAAGAATTATTATAGTTAACGTTAATGTAATTTTTATGACTTCTGCATACATCCACGAACTAATAAACTTTCTTGCATTTAAACTCTTTTTTACAGCTTGAATTCGTATTATAAACACAACGCTAGGGATTACCCCTAAAGTACCACCAAGTACCACTGATAACACTAGGTGTTTTTCGTCAAAAATTAAACTGTAAATTACGGATGCTATTGTAAACGCAAATGTTAAAAATATTTGTAACTTCACAATTTGCCATGGGCTAGTGACTTTCGGGGCAAGTTGATTCTCGGTAAATAGGGCATGTGCCTGGTCACGAGTTAGCCTTTTATATTCTGGCTCGGAGGTTTCATCTTCAAAATTACCACGTTCCATAAAATCTTCTTTACAAATTGGTCAAACCAAGCTTTTGTAATAAATTATGTAATTCGTCCGTATGTGAAAACTTAATTTTTATTTCACCACCCTTGGAGCGTGTCTTAATTTCTACCGTCAAACCGATTGAATCTGCCATTTGGTTTTCAATTCGTTTTAAATCTGGATCATGCTTAATTTTTGTTTTAGTTTTTTCAGTTTTATCAGTGTCGCTTTTTTTGCTGGAGCTCAAAATTCCATTTGCTAATCTTTCCGTTTCTCTAACAGAAAGCCCCTGAGCCGCCACTCTTTGAGCAAGGCCAATTTGCATCGCCGGGGATATAGGCAATAAGGCCCTTGCATGTCCCATATCAATTTCACCTGAAGCCAATAACGCTTGAACCGATTTACTTAATTGAGTTAGTCGCAAAAGATTTGTTACGGCACTCCTTGATTTTCCGACAACCTGCGCGGCCTGCTCATGAGTAAAACCGAAGTCTGCAATTAACCTAGCCAAGCCCTCTGCTTCTTCTAAAGGATTTAAATCTTCACGTTGCATGTTTTCGATCAGCGCCATAGCTGCTGCTGTCTGATCATCTACATTTTTTATAAGAACAGGAACCGATTCAAGCCCAGCCATCCCTGCTGCCCTAAATCGTCGTTCACCTGCAATGATTTCATATTGGTTAGAACCAATTGAACGAACTAGCAGGGGTTGCATTACGCCTTGAGTGCGAATACTTTGAGCTAATTCTTCTAACTCACTTTCCTTCATCTGCATACGCGGCTGATATTTTCCTCGCTGAAGCTGTGAAAGTTTTAATTCTTTGGAAGAGCTTTCTTTGGAGTCTTGACCACTCAAATCAATTGACTCACCAAGCAGAACTTCAAGCCCTCTGCCAAGGCCCTTTTTTTTCATCATCTCTAAATACTCTTTATTCTTTCTATCATTTCTTGCCCAAATTCCACATAGGCTTTAGCCCCTCGAGAAGACTTATCGTAAACAACCCCCGGAATTCCATATGAGGGCGCCTCTGCTAATCGAACATTCCTTGGAATAATTGTTTTGAAAACCTTATCGCCAAAGTGTTGAATTAATTGATCTGAAACTTGTTGCTGCAAGACGGTTCGGGGATCAAACATGACGCGCAACAATCCAATAATTTTTAAATCTGGATTTAAATTTGCATGAACTTGCTTAATGCTATTTACCAAATCTGATAACCCCTCTAAGGCGAAGTACTCACATTGCATTGGGACAATTACGCCATTTGCTGCACACAAGCCATTTAAAGTTAATAACGAAAGTGCAGGCGGACAATCAATGAGAATGAAGTCATAATCATTAGCCACCTTTTGTAATGCATCTCTTAATATTGATTCACGATTTTTAAAATCGACCAACTCAATCTCGGCACCTGCTAAATTTCGGTTAGCTGGAATGACGTCATAACCACCTGATTCTGAAAGATATTTTGATTTTATAATATCGCTATGCCCAATCAAAACTTGGTACACGGAATGATTTAATTGGTGTTTATCTACCCCAGAGCCCATCGTAGCATTTCCCTGAGGATCTAAATCTACTAACAATACCCTTTGGTTTAAAGCAGCTAAACCAGCAGATAAATTAATCGCTGTTGTTGTTTTTCCAACGCCACCTTTTTGATTTGCAATACAAAAAATCTTCGCCATCATACACCCCTATTTATTGGTTAGATTTTCTCATGGATTGTATGGCTAAAATACATCTATAGGCATCTAAATATGGAATCTGTAGTTCATCATTAATAATAACTTGATAACCTTTAGGCAGGCCCTCCAACTCCACTGTTATTTTTTGCGACTTCATTGCTAACATTAGTCCATCTTCTTTTAACAATGGCTCTGAGTATTCAATAAAGTGTTTAAGCTCGGTAAATGCTCTGGATATTGTTGCGTCCATAGAATGAGGTCTTTGTTGAGCAAAGTGCTCTATCCTTTGTTCAATTACATGAACATTTGTTAACTTCAATCTACCCTTAATATGCTGCAAAAATGCTGTTTTTTTTCGAATAGCCTCCACCAAAAAAAACTCAAAATTCGGGATAAATATTGCTAAAAGCATACTTGGAAATCCACCGCCAACCCCTAAATCAGCTATTTGGGCATGTTCTGGCAAGAGCCCCCTTTGAACAGTTTTTACTATCGGGTGAATGACCGCTAAAGAGTCCATTACATGCGCACTTAAGTAGTCATTTTCATCAGTAATTGCACTTAAGTTATGGATGGAGTTCCACTTAAAAAACTCTGAGCTAAATATAATCAATTGATTAATTTGGCTAGAATTAAATGATATTTCAAGTAACTCTAATCCTTGCTGAACTCTTTCCTCAAATTTTGTAATATTAAAACTCATACTGGAGCACTTTTTTTACCTGCACCCTTTTTTAAATAAATCAATAAAATTGAAATCGCAGCTGGGGTAACTCCGGAAATTCTCGCAGCTTGACCTAGAGTTTGAGGTTTATTCGCAATCAGTTTCTGACGAACCTCATTAGACAAGCCACTAATATCAGCATAATCTAGCAATTTTGGTAATTCTAAATGCTCATAGTAGGAGTGACGCTCAATCTCCAAACTTTGTCTATCGATATAACCTTGATATTTAATACCTATTTCAACCTGTTCGTTGATTTGGGTTTGTAAAGTCAAATCAAACTCTTCCACTTCATTTGCCCATCTTCCATCAAGCGCCCCAACTAACTCTTTGTAGGTAACCTGTGGTCTTTTTAAAAGCTCTGCCAGACTATACTCATGACTCAATGCCTGACCAAAAACAGCAACGCCTTCTTCAGCGCTTAAGTTTTTGGGTGAAACCCATGTTCCCAATAATCGAGATGTTTCACGTGAAACAGCCTCTTGTTTTTTACAGTAGAAATTCCATCGAATATCATCGACCAAGCCCATCGACCGACCAAGCTCTGTCAACCTGACATCAGCATTATCCTCACGTAGGCTTAAACGATACTCGGCACGACTCGTAAACATACGGTATGGCTCTTGTACTCCCTTTGTAGTTAAGTCATCAACCAAAACCCCTAGATATGCCTCGCTTCTTAATGGGCGCCAAGGGTCTTTTTCTTTAACCCTTAAACCAGCATTGATACCAGCCAATAAGCCTTGTGCAGCTGCCTCTTCGTAACCAGTGGTTCCATTAATTTGTCCTGCAAAGAATAAGCCATCTATTTGTTTTGACTCTAAACTTTGCGTTAAGGATCGTGGGTCATAATAATCATATTCAATCGCATACCCTGGTCGCAAAATATGTGCATTTTCTAGGCCTGGTATGCTGTGTACTAAGTTCAATTGAACATCAAAAGGTAGACTTGTAGATATCCCATTAGGATAAAACTCATTTGTAGAAAGCCCCTCAGGCTCTAAAAAAATCTGATGACTAGACTTAGAGGCAAAACGGTGTATTTTATCCTCGATGGAAGGGCAATATCTTGGGCCAACCCCCTCAATAACGCCGGTATACATTGGTGAGCGATCTAAACCACCGCGGATAATATCGTGGGTCTGTTCATTTGTATAAGTAATCCAACAGGGAAGTTGCGTAGGATGCTGCTCAGGCCTTCCTAAAAAAGAAAAAACTGGAAGTGGATCCAAATCACCTGGCTGCTCATTCATTTTTGAAAAATTAATTGTCCTACCATCGATTCTTGGAGGAGTTCCTGTTTTGAGCCTTCCTTGAGGAAGTTGCAACTCTTTTAATCTTTCAGATAAACGAACAGCCGCAGGATCTCCAGCTCTTCCACCTGAGTGATTTTCTAAACCAACGTGAATTTTTCCATTTAAAAAAGTTCCCGCTGTTAAAACAACCGTGGGGGCGTAGAAATGTAAGCCTAATTGAGTAATAGCACCAACCACTCGATTACCACTAATGATTAAGTCGTCAACGGCAGATTGAAAAAGGGTTAAAAAGGGCTGATTCTCTAAAAGACTTCGCATAGCAGATTTATATAACGCTCTATCTGCTTGCGCTCTCGTTGCACGAACAGCTGGGCCCTTGCTAGAATTAAGAATCCTGAATTGTATTCCAGCATAATCAGTTATCTGCGCCATAGCACCACCCATAGCATCTATTTCCTTGACGAGGTGCCCTTTTCCAATACCTCCAATAGATGGGTTACAACTCATGGTACCCAAGGTTTCAATATTATGGGTTAGCAACAGAGTTTCACAACCCATCCTTGAGCTAGCCAAAGCAGCTTCGCAACCAGCATGGCCACCACCAATGACAATGACATCAAATTGTTTTTTAAAGTTGATCATCTAAGAATACGTAATTGTGTTGAATGTGTTTCACGTGAAACACGAAAACTCTATTATCTTATGAAATCGATAATATGATAAGAGTCATTTGCTGTTTTCAAGATCAAGGCCAATACCACCCAAATAAAAAACACTCTGACCATCTTACTTCCGTGCTTCAAAGCAAAAGCAGTACCAATAACGCCTCCCACAACATTAAAACTCATCATCCAAAGTGCGATGCCCCAATGAATATGTCCTGTTGGTATGAATAAAGCGAGAGCAGCAAAGTTACTCAAACAATTGACGATTTTAGTAGCGGCCGCTCCATGTAAGAAGTCAAACCCCAAGAATCTTACAAATAAAAACATGAAAAAAGCGCCCGTACCTGGCCCAAAAAAACCATCGTAAAACCCAATGCAAAAAGCTCCCATCGAGGCAAAAAAAATACTACGAAAATTTTGTGTTTGAACTTGATGCGTCAAACCAAAGTTTTTATTCTTAAGTGTAAAGGCCAACAAAAGTAATAAAACAAATGGTAAAAGCTTACGAATGAAATCGGGCGATATTTGTGTTACAGTCCAAGCACCCAAAAAAGAACCAACGAAAGAAAATACAGCAGCATAAAGCATTAGCTTTTTGGGTAGCTTGACTTTTTTAATATACTGCGTCGCAGCAACAAAAGTTCCACCAATTGCTGATAGTTTATTTATTCCAAAAAGTGTGGCTGGATTCTCCTTGGGGTAAACAGAAAATAAAGCCGGCACTTGCAATAATCCACCACCACCAACAATTGCATCAATAAATCCTGCAAAAAAGGCTGCTAGCGCCAAAACAACAACGCCGTAACTTAAAATATCATTTAAAATCAATTAGTTAGTTCTATTTTTGAGGAGATCTAAAAACTCACCCACAATGCCCTTACGGAAGGCCATCACGCAGATAACAAAGATTAATCCAGTAACAATGGTTACAGACTCTCCCAAAGTCCTAAACCACTCGATATTAGTTAAAGCAAATATCCAATTGCCAATTTCACCAACCTTGTGCTCTAAAACAGTGATTACAAATGCACCAATAATTGGCCCAATCAATGTTCCAACTCCTCCAACCAGTGTCATTAATATAACCAATCCAGACATTGACCAATGAGAGTCTGAAAGAGTTTCAAAGCCCATCATTAAGGCCTGAAGACTACCAGCAAGTCCTGCAAGGGTGCCTGACAAAATAAACGCCAACAATTTAAATCGGTCAACCTCATAACCTAAAGATATTGCTCTAGGCTCATTCTCTTTGATCGCAAATAAAATTTTTCCAAAAGGCGAAGTCGTAACTCTTGCAATCAAGAAAATAGAAGCTAAGAAAAATACAAAGACGATGTAATACATATTGATATCATTTTGCAAGTCCAGCACACCAAAGAAGGTTCCTCTAGGGATACCCTGCATGCCATCCTCACCACCCGTAAACTTGGCTTGTAAAAAGACAAAATATAGCATCTGAGCAAGGGCCATCGTTATCATTGCAAAATAGATGCCTTGTCGACGGATAGCAAGACTACCCATGATGTAACCCAATAACGTTGCGAATAATGTTCCCCCCAGCAAACCCACCTCTGGAGGCAAACCCAAGTCACGAATGATGTAGCCACAAATATAGCCAGCACCACCCAAAAAGGCGGCATGACCAAAAGATAGAAGTCCTGTATATCCTAAAAGTAAATTAAATGCTGCCGCAAACAAAGCGAAGCATAGAATTTTCATCAAAAATATCGGATATAAAAACCATGGAGCCAAGACACCAAACAAAATAATGACGAGATAAAAGAAGGTACTTTGATTTTTACTCATTACTTCTCCCTACCAAAAAGTCCAGCGGGGCGCACTAGCAATACAAATGCCATGACTAAAAAGACTACTGTACTAGATGCTTCAGGATATAAAACCTTAGTAAGCGCTTCTATGAGCCCTAAACCCAAACCAGTCAAGATAGATCCCATAATAGAACCCATTCCACCGATAACCACAATTGCAAAAATTGTGATAATTAGATTTGATCCCATCAAAGGCGAAATCTGAATAATGGGAGATGCTAAGACCCCAGAAAATGCGGCTAAAGCTACGCCAAATGCATACGTTAGAGTTACCATGAGAGGGAAGTTAATGCCAAATGCTTGAATTAATTTGGGGTTTTCAGTACCGGCGCGTAAATAAGCTCCTAACTTTGTTTTTTCGATTACATACCAAGTTCCGAAACAAACGATCAAAGATATCAGGACCACCCAGGCACGATATATTGGAAGGAACATAAACCCAACATCAACAGACCCAGTCAAAGAGTCTGGAACACTATATGACATTCCTGAAACACCAAAAAATGATCTAAAGACGCCCTCAAGAATCAAAGTTAGGCCAAAGGTTAATAAGAGACCATACAAATGATCTAAGTGATATAAATGTTTTAACAAAAATTTTTCAATCAAAACACCGACTAACGCAACTAATAAAGGTCCAATAATTAACATGGGCCAATAGCCAATACCAAAAAAAGTAGCTGCCATCCAAGTAAGTACAGCACCCATCATAAACATTGCCCCATGGGCAAAATTAACAACATTTAATAAACCAAAAATAACTGCCAAGCCAAGACTGAGAACAGCATAGAAGCTACCATTAACCAACCCCAAAAGGAGTTGGCTAAGGACAGCTGACAAAGGTAAACCAAATATTTCCATGTAAAGACTAACTTACTTAATTAAAGAACATTTTGATTCTGCCAGGGTATTAAATGCTTGCTCACCTGGTAATTTTTTAACAACACGATAGTAATCCCATGGCTTCGTAACCTCTTCAGGCTTTTTCACCTCAAACAAATACATATCATGCATCATGGTTCCATCTTTACGAATATATCCACCTTTAGTAAACATGTCGTTGATCTTGATTTTTTGCAACTCAGCCATCACCTTATCTGGATTATCTGTACCGGCAGCTTTAACAGCTTTTAAATACGTCAACATAGAAGAATAATCTCCCGCGTGGACTGAGGTTGGCATACGCTTCATTTTTTGAATGAATCTACCTGCGAATGCTCTGGTTTCATCATTCAAGTCCCAGTACCAAGCTTCAGTAGCTAAAAGACCAGATGCGTTTTTAATTCCAATACTATGTACATCAGTAATGAAAACAAGTAACCCAGCTAACTTCATGGTCTTATTAATTCCAAACTCATTAGCAGCTTTTACTGAATTAATCGTATCCCCACCCGCATTGGCCATTCCCAAAACTTGAGCTTTTGAATTTTGAGCTTGTAACAAGAATGAAGAGAAGTCACTAGCATTTAAAGGGTGTTTAACAGCGCCAAGGACTTTACCGCCGTTGTCATTAACCACTTTAGATGCATCTTTTTGTAGCTGCTCACCAAACGCATAATCTGCCGTTAAGAAAAACCAGTTTTTATTTCCTTTTTCCAACATGGCTTTACCAGTTACATTGGCTAAGGCAATCGTGTCATAGGTGTAGTGAATAGTATACGGAGTACATTGCTCATTCGTTAAGGCCGAAGTACCAGCGCCATTATTAATGTAGATACGTTTTTTTTCAGCCGTTACTTTTGAAGTAGCTAATGCAGTTCCGGAGTTCGTGCCACCAAAAATAACATTAACGCCCTCTTGGTCAATCCACTCTCGAGCTTTACCGGCTGCAATATCGGCTTTGTTTTGATGATCCGCATATAAAATCTCAACTTTTCGACCCAAAACAGATCCACCAAAATCTGCAATCGCCATTTCCATGGCTTCTTTCCCGCCAATACCATCAATGTCTGAGTACAAACTTGAGCCATCAGTTATGAACCCAATTTTTATTGGCTTATTATCTGCCGCAACACTCAATGCTGATACAGAAATAAGTGCTAAGGCCGTTACAATTTTTTTCAGTTTCATTATTTTCCCCGTCAGTTAAATTATTTAAACACCCAAATAACTATTTAAGACATTTGTTTTTTGGATTAACTCACTACTTAAAACAGTTTCTACTACTTTGCCATGTTCCACAACATAATGTCGATCAGCTAAGGGCGCTGCAAAACGAAAATTTTGCTCAACCAAGATAATCGTATAACCCTTTTCACGCAAATCTTTTACTACTTGACCCAGTTTTTGAACAATTACTGGCGCAAGTCCTTCAGTAATTTCATCCAATAAAAGTATTTTTGCACCAGTTCTCAAGATTCTTGCCATAGCAAGCATCTGTTGCTCCCCACCACTTAAACGAGTACCCGGGCTTGAGCGCCTTTCATACAAATTAGGGAACATTTCATAGATTTCATCAGTACTAAAGCCACCCTTATTAATGATTGGTGGTAAAAATAAATTTTCCTCCGCAGTAAGGGTAGAAAAAATTCCCCTCTCTTCTGGGCAATAACCAATACCCATGGGTGCAATTTGATGCGTCATGAGGTCGGTCGTTTCAATACCATTAATTTTTATAGAACCTGTTCTTTTATCAGTCAGCCCTAAAATAGCTCTTAGGGTAGTTGTGCGCCCTGCACCATTTCTGCCCAACAAAGTCACTACTTCACCTTGATGAACCTCAAAGTTCATCCCATGCAAAATATGTGACTCTCCGTACCAAGCTTCAAGATTTTTAATTTCTAAGGCAATCGTCATACTGTTTCACTCGCTTGACCCATATACGCTTCCATGACTAACGGGTTTTTAGAGACTTCATCATAAGGGCCCTCAGCCAAAACTGAACCACGTTGTAATACAGTTATTGTATTAGCTATGGTAGAAACAACCTTCATATTATGCTCTACCATTAATACCGTTCTGCCCTTTGCAACCTCTGCAATTAAGCGCGTTACACGATCGACATCTTCATGACCCATGCCTTGAGTCGGCTCATCTAGTAACATCAACTCTGGATCCATGGCTAAGGTTGTAGCGATTTCTAAAACACGTTTTCGACCGTAGGGTAGATTAACAGCTAATTGATCATAAAAACCGTTTAAACCAACTAAATCGAGTAACTCAATTGCACGTTCATTGAGGACATTTAAAGAGGTTGAGGGTTTCCAAAAATGAAACTCACTTCCAAGTTGTTTTTGAAGTGCAATCCGCACATTGTCCAAAACAGATAAGTGCGGAAATACAGCAGAAATCTGAAAAGATCGAATAACCCCTTTGCGAGAAATTTGTGTTGGTGACAAAAGAGTTATATCTTCTCCTTTGAATAGAATCTTGCCACTTGTTGGCGCTAAAAACTTCGTCAACAAATTAAAGCAAGTTGTTTTACCAGCACCATTCGGACCAATCAATGCGTGAATAGAACCTTCAAGCACCTTTAAATTAACATCGTTAACCGCCGTAAAGCCCTTAAATGACTTGTATAAGCTTTGAGTTTCTAAAATATAGGATGAAGGATTATTAATCATAAGGAGTTGAGAATATTATAAAAACCAAGAATCTGAAAGACTTTGTTAATAGGGGTTTATACGAGGGTTACTTTAATAAAGACGCAACTCTCTCGGCAATCATCATAGTTGGAGCTGCTGTATTACCTGATGTAATATTTGGCATTACTGAAGCATCAATAACTCTTAATCCAACAATACCCCGAACCCTCAAATCGCCATCCAAAACGGCCATTGGGTCATTTTCAGAACCCATCTTGCAGGTTCCAACAGGATGAAAAATCGTAGTTCCAATATCACCCGCCGAGTGAATTAATTCATCTTCAGTCTGAAATGAGACACCAGGCTTTATTTCAATAGGTGTGAATGGTTGAAGTGCTGGTTGAGAGACAATATTTCTTGTTATACGAATTGCCTGAGCAGCAACTTGTTGATCTTCTATCGTTGATAAATAATTGGGGTTAATGGACGGCTTCGCCATTACATCACGACTTGTAATATGAACACTCCCTCTAGATGTTGGACGTAAATTACAAACACTTGCAGTAAAAGCATTAAAAGGGTGTAAATCCTCCCCAAAGCGATCCAAAGAAAGGGGTTGGACATGATATTGAAGATTAGGCCGACTATGCTCTACAGAGCTCGTAGTGAATAAACCAAGCTGTGATGGAGCCATCGACATTGGCCCAGATCTTTTAACTAAATACTCTAATCCAATTTTCGCCTTACCAAGCCAATGATTAGCAATCGTGTTTAAGGTTTTTATTCCTGATACCTGGAAAATCATTCTTAACTGTAAATGATCTTGAAGATTTTCTCCAACTCCAGGCAGATCATGAATAACCGGTATACCCAATTCTTGTAACCTTGGTCCTTGACCAATGCCGGATCTTTCCAAAATTTGGACTGAACCGATTGAGCCTGCAGATAACAATATTTCTTTTGAACAAGTTGCAGTATGAGAATGACCTCCACCAATAAAGTGAATTCCCGTGCAACGCTTAGATACTGGATCAATCTCTACATGATCAACATATGCACCTGTAATCATCGTTAAATTAGGTCTCTTAGAGGCTTTTTTTAAAAACGCCTTGGATGTATTCAAACGCCACCCATCTTTTTGATTCACATCAAAGTAACCCACCCCAAGATTGTTGCCTTGATTAAAGTCGTTTACCTCAGGCACTCCAGCTTGAATCGCAGCATTTTTAAATTGCTCTAAAATTCGCCAATTTAAGCGTTGTTGGCTAACGTGCCACTCGCCCCCAGTACCATGCCACTCATTATTGCCGCCATAGTAATTTTCAAATTTTTTATATCTTTCTAATGTAGCTGGCCATGACCAGTCCGACTCTCCGGTTATGGATGCCCAATCATCATAATCTTGGGATTGCCCACGCATATAGATCATTCCATTGATAGAAGAACTACCCCCGAGAATTTTTCCTCTAGGGTACAACAATGATCTCTCATGAAGACCTTTGATTGGGTCAGTTTTAAACTGCCAGTCAGTTCTAGGGTTATCAATACAGTAGAGATACCCTACTGGAATATGTACCCAAATATAGTCATCTTTAGCACCAGCTTCTAACAACAGAACATGATTGTTGGGATTTTGAGTTAATCGATTTGCAAGTAAACTTCCAGCACTTCCAGCCCCAACAATAATATAGTCAAATTCACCGTGATCCACTATGACTCCTCAGTCTACTAAACAAGTATTAATTATTTGAGCGAATGTAATTAATATATCCATTCCAGGCTTCTAAAGCTTTGGGGTCAAGATAATCAATTGCTAAACGTTGAGCACCTTGAATAATTAAAACAGCATAAGGCTTTGCTAATGCGGATACTTCTGGACAAAGCTCTAACGCATCACCAACAGATGGAGATTGAGACCGCCAATAATTAATAGCAGCCTCTAATTCAGGTAAGCTGATAAATAACATATTGTCTTTATTTTTTACTCAACATTGTTCCACGACACTTTTTAGATCCACACCGACATAAATAATCCTCTTTTAAGGCCTTGGTATGTTTTCCCTCAACATCTAAACTGTAATCATAAAATAACTCTTCACCCATCTTAATATTTTTTTTGGCGAATAAAAAAACGTGTAAACGATCTTTTTTATCTGAAAACTCATTAGCAATGCAGTTTGGAGCACAAGAATGATTTATCCATCTTGCATCATTTCCCTTTACCTTCCCATCAATTACTTTGCCGCTAGATATTGAGAAATAAAACGTGTGGTTTGGCTGAGAAGGATCATGAGGATGTCGTTTTAGTGCCGTTTTCCAGGAGATTCTTTCTCCTTTGTATTCCATAATACAATCACCTTTTGAAATATCTATTTGTGCAAAAACCCCTTTTCCATGAATTGTGGAATCTTGGACATAAATAGATGATTTATTTATAGGTTTTGGTAATTTGTTAGACATCAATATTTTTCGCGATCAAGGCGTTTGTTTCAATAAAGGCTCGCCTTGGTTCAACATCATCACCCATGAGAGTCATAAATGTTTGATCAGCGTAAATAGCATCTTCTATTTGCACTTTTAATAATGTTCTTGTGCTGGTGTCCATCGTTGTTTCCCATAACTGACTTGGATTCATCTCACCAAGACCTTTATATCGCTGACGAGAAACAGTTCTCTCAGCTTCAGAAATCAACCATGAGACAGCCTCTTGAAAATTACCAACAGCAAACTCTTTGCTTCTGTCAGGGTCACCACGTTTAACTTTAGAACCAACCCCTATTTTTCCAGCTTCAGACTGAGAAAACGCTTTGATAGACGCATAATCAGATCCATGAATAAAGTCTGAGTTGATAAATGACAACTTTAAGTTACCATGCACTCGCCGCGAAACTAATAATCGATAACGCTCTGTTCTTTCCTCAATCTGAGGAATTATTTCTAAACTTTGGCTATTGTCACCTAAGCGTTTTTGAAGAGCTGCCGATAATTCTTTTGCAGATGCAGAGGCATCTTCTAATGAGTCAAGACGAATGTCAACTCCTTCGCTAATCACACGAAGAACATCCGCATCCATCGTTCTTGATAATCGATCAATCACAGTTTGGGTTAAATAATACAGGGTAGTTAACTGCTTTAAATTATCACCCTCAAATGTGTCATTATTTGCGTTAACTATTTGTGCACTACTCAGTGCTATTTCGATTAAATAACTGGTTAATGCGACATCATCTTTAATATACTGTTCTGTTTTGCCATGTTTAACTTTGTAAAGAGGCGGCTGGGCAATATAAATATGACCTCTTTGAATAAGTTCAGGCATTTGACGATAAAAGAATGTCAGCAAGAGAGTTCTAATATGACTTCCATCAACGTCCGCATCGGTCATGATAATAATGCGGTGATAACGTAGCTTTTCAATGTTATATTCTTCTACACCGATTCCAGTACCTAATGCAGTAATTAACGTTACGACTTCTTGACTAGCCAACATCTTATCAAACCTGGCTTTTTCAACATTTAAAATCTTTCCCTTTAATGGGAGGATTGCTTGAAACTTTCTATCACGCCCTTGTTTGGCAGAACCGCCCGCAGAATCACCCTCGACAATAAATAATTCAGAGTTTGCAGGATTTTTTTCTTGGCAGTCCGCAAGTTTTCCAGGAAGACCTAAACCATCTAAAACTCCTTTACGGCGGGTCATATCTCTAGCTTTTCTTGCTGCTTCTCGGCCGCGTGCTGCCTCGATAATTTTTCCACAAATGATCTTTGCATCACTTGGGTTTTCTTGTAAAAAGGCAGACAGTGTTGAAGAAACAACTTCTTCAATCGGACCACGTACTTCGCTAGATACAAGCTTATCTTTAGTTTGACTCGAGAACTTTGGTTCTGGAACTTTAACTGATAAAACACAAGTAAGTCCTTCGCGCATATCATCGCCAGTAACTTCAACTTTCGCTTTTTTCGCTAACTCGTTTTCATCAATATATTTATTAATGACACGGGTCATTGCTGCACGAAGACCTGTTAAATGCGTGCCACCATCGCGTTGTGGAATATTATTTGTAAAACATAAAACCTGTTCTGTATAACCATCATTCCACTGCATTGCAACTTCAGAAGTAATCATTCCCCCAACCTCGGCTGCTTTTTCACCAACGGCATGGAATATATTTTGATGTAATACAGACTTCGATTTATTGATATATTCAACAAAACCTTTAACGCCTCCAGAGAAAGCAAAATCCTCTTCTTTTCCGGTACGTTCATCAATGACTCGAATATGTACGCCATTATTCAAAAAGGATAATTCTCTAATACGTTTAACTAGGATTTCGTAATGAAACTCGACTTTGCCAAAAATTTCTTCATCTGCACTAAAGTGAACTTCTGTTCCTCTTTTATCTGTTGAACCAATGACTGGAATTGGAGAGACGACTAAACCATTCTCTTCAATAACGGTTCTGTTTTGCACTACACCTTTAGCAAATTCTAAAAAATGTGTCTTCCCGTCACGACGAACAGTTAAACGCAACCATTTAGAAAGAGCATTTACACAACTGACACCTACACCGTGCAATCCGCCAGAAACTTTATAACTATTTTGGTCAAATTTTCCACCTGCGTGTAACTCAGTCATAACAATTTCAGCAGCACTTCTTTTAGGATCATGTTTATCGTCGTACTTAATACCTGTTGGTATTCCACGACCATTATCAATAATCGAAATCGAGTTATCCGTGTGAATAGTCACGGCAATTTCGGAGCAATGTCCTGCTAATGCTTCATCTATTGAGTTATCTAAAACTTCAAAGACAAGATGATGCAATCCAGTTCCATCTGAAGTATCCCCAATATACATACCAGGGCGTTTTCTAACAGCTTCTAAACCTTCTAATATTTGAATCGAGGATGCACTATATAAATCTGTTACAGATTGATTTTCTTTTGTCATTTGTTCTTCGTTAATTAAATACGCATTGGCATAACAACGTATTTAAAATTTTCATTTTCAGGAATTGTTATTAAAGCACTTGAATTAGAATCTCCAAGACTTAATTGGATTTCATCATTTTTAACATTGCTTAAAACATCTAATAAATAAGTAACATTAAAGCCAATATCAATTTCATCGCCAGAATAAATAGTTTCTATTTCTTCTTGAGCCTCTTCTTGTTCCGCATTGGTAGATTGCACATTTAACAAGTTAGTTTTTAATGAACAACGAATACCTTTAAATTTATCAGTTGTCAGGATTGCAGCCCTTTGTAAAGCTGATTGAAACCCTTCACGTTTAACAATTACCATATTCTTGTGACCCTTTGGAATAACCCTTTGATAGTCAGGAAATTTTCCTTCCACTAACTTAGAGAGTAATTCAATAGAACCAAATTTAAATTTGATTTGGGATGGACTAATTTGAATATCTAAAACCTCATCTGAATCATCTAGCAAGTGTTGGCACTCTAAAATTGTTTTACGAGGAACTATAACTTCTAATTTTCCAGAATCACCAGTTATAGCTTGTTGCAAAATAATTTGACCATAAGCTAAGCGATGTCCATCCGTTGCAACAGCTATCAATTTAGAACCTTCTAAAACGAACAACATACCATTCAAATAATAACGAATATCTTGTTGTGCCATTGCAAAATAAACTTGACTTATAAGTTGTTTAAATTCTTTTTGACTCATGCTTAAAGAACGTACATCTTGTAAATTCTCTTGCATGATAGGAAATTCATTAGCCGCTAGTGTCTGCAATGAAAATCTACTTTTGCCACTTTGAACAACCATGCGGTTATCTTTTACATTTAAGTTCACAGGACCTTCTGGCATAGCACGAAGAATATCTAATAATTTTCTTGCACCTACGGTTGTACTTAAATCATCTTCACCAATACCAAAATCTGTTGTTGTAGTAATTTGAATATCTATATCAGTAGAAATAAATGAAATTTTGTCTTTATTTTTTTTTAGTAATAAGTTTGCAAGAATGGGTAAAGTGTGACGACGTTCAACAATACCGCTTACCACCTGTAAAGGCTTTAAAAGAACATCTCTTGTTGTACTGACCAGTTGCATGTTGTTATTCCTAATATATAGATATATTTAATTTAGTAATAGTAATAAGGGTAAAGAAATCTGTGGATAATTATAAATACCTTTATTAATCAATATTTTACAACAATTAAAACCTGTTTATAACTTCTGTATAACTTGGGGATAAAACGTGAATAACTTTTATCTAAACCCTATTTTGCATGAGCTAACTAAGTTATCTACAAACTCTTAACATCTTATACACATACTTATACATGACTTTTCAACAAGCTTATCCACAGGTTTATTTTACGCTTTTAAAGTTTGTTCTAGTACATGTAATTCATGATTTAACTGACTATCATGAATTCTAGACTCTGCAATACGACGAACCGCATGTAATACAGTCGTATGATCTCTACCGCCAAAGAGCTCACCGATTTCAGGAAGACTTTTTTGGGTTAATTCTTTAGCAATATACATGGCAATTTGCCTAGGTTTAGCAATATTCGCGGGTCGTTTTTTAGAATACATATCAGCAACCTTAATACTATAGAAATCAGCCACTGCTTTTTGGATGTTTTCCACTGATATTTGTCTATTTTGGATAGAAAGGAGGTCTTTTAAAGCCTCTTTGGCAACATCTATGTTGACTTCTTTCCCATGAAATCTGACATAGGCTAGTATTTTCCTTAAAGCCCCTTCAAGTTCACGGATGTTAGATCTTAAATGTTTAGCAATAAAGAAAGCGACGTCTTCTGACATGGGAACAAACTCAGCTTGAGCTTTTTTCATGAGAATAGCAACACGCATTTCTAACTCTGGTGGCTCAATCGCTACGGTTAAACCAGAGTCAAATCGAGAAATAAGACGATCATCAATACCATTCATCTCTTTAGGATAGGTATCAGATGTGATGATGACTTGAGATTTATTGGAAGTTAAAGCCTCAAAAGCGTAGAAAAACTCTTCTTGAGTACGACTTTTACCACTAAAGAATTGAATATCATCAATTAAAAGCAGATCTAGAGAGTGATAGTAGGACTTAAATTTATCAAAAGCTTTTTGTTGATATGCCCTTACTACATCAGAAACATATTGTTCTGCATGGATATATCGAATTTTTGCATTAGGTTTTTGTTGTAAAAGGTAATTACCTACAGCATGAATAAGATGGGTTTTACCTAGACCAACACCACCATATAAAAACATTGGGTTATAGCTTGTCCCTGGATTGTTAGCGACTTGAACTGCTGCAGCTCTCGCTAATTGGTTAGCTTTACCGTTAACAAAGGTATCAAAAGTAAGAATTGGATTCAGTTTAGAGTAATCTTCAACATTGATTTGAAAAGAAATTCCATCAATATCATCATCTAACTCATCTTGACTAGCCAAAATGTCTTCGGGCTCAGAGCTTGATCCTATAAATGAAGGCGAAGAAGACTGCTCAGCCTCATTAATACTACATGCTTTTGAATCTACTATAAATCGAATCTGCGTACCTGGAGGTAAGTGAATTTCCGCTAAGTTATTAATTTTATTAGAGAATTGGTTTTTTACCCAATCTAACTTGAATTGATTTGGGGCCGCAATAATGAAATTATCGGTCTCAGGAGCAAAGCCAATAGGAGTTAGAGGCTTTATCCAAGTACGAAATTGAGAACTAGACATTTCCTTACCTGCATCATTTAAAAACTCACTCCAAAAGTTGTTGTGTTGCAACTGATGGTTTGCTACCAAATTTATCGAGGAGTTTTGATCAAGTTGCGTCATTGAATATTTTTATTTTTGGTTAATACTATTTATTTTTAAGTGGAAGTAGATTGTATCGAATTTTATAAGTTATCAACAAAGGAAAAACTTGTGAAAAAAGTGTGGATAAGTTGTGGATAACTTGTTTATATCTTTATAAATCAGCTGGTTAAGTAAAAATTCTTTGAATTAAATCTTTTACTTTCTTATATTGTGACAAATCAAAATATTATATTGACTTGAATAAATATTTCATGGAAAATAGAAGGTTATCCAGTAATGAGTGATTGTAAAAAATGAAACGTACTTATCAACCATCAGTAACACGTCGTAAACGTACCCATGGATTTCGTGTTCGCATGAAAACTAGAGGTGGTCGTCAGGTTCTAAATGCTCGTCGTTCTAAGGGCCGTAAACGTTTAGCCGTCTAAGTCGGATGAGGTGTATAACACCTCTCTTTCAAGTCGTTTGGACGTTAATCAGTGAGATGATTCGTTCATGCCAAAATTATCCAAAAAGAATATTCTTCAACAATCAGAAGATATTTCCCGTACATTAAAAACTAAAAGCGTTAATACTCAACATTTATCCTTTCATAAAAGGGTCAATGATTTAGGTATTTCAAGAATTGGTCTTGCAATACCTAAAAAAAACGCAAAAAGAGCGATTGATCGAAATCGCATCAAACGCTTAATTAGAGAAATATTTAGAAATACTCTTATCAATCAACCAACGGATATTGTTGTCAAACTTCAAGCTCCTATAGGTAAGAGAACTAAAAAGAAACTAAGAGAGTCTGAAAGAAAGCAGATTCGACAAGAGTTAATCGATCATTTTCAGAGGAAATAAGTCAATGAAAGCTCTGCTGACCTACTTGATTCGTGGATATCAGTATTTGATTAGCCCATTACTAGGCAATCATTGTAGATTTTCACCTTCTTGCTCAGAATATATGCAAGAAGCAGTCCAAACACACGGGGTTGTTAAAGGGCTTTATTTAGGATTAAAACGAATTTTAAGATGTGCTCCGTGGAGCGCTGGGGGATATGACCCAGTTCCAAAAAGTCATAATCATAAATTGTGATGTGAAGGCACTACAATCAACTTTTGAAATAATTTAAAAAATTGGTAAAAAATGGATATTAGAAAAACCTTGTTGTGGGTCGTGTTTTCTGTTTCAGGAATCATGTTGTTTAATAATTATCAAATTTCTAATGGTCAAAATCCTTTGCCATTATTTGCCCCACCGCAAGCTGCAAACCCAAATACTGCCAAGCAAGACTCTGCAAGCTCAAGCCTTTCTTCAGTGCCTCAAGTCATCGATCAAAAAGCTAAGGTACTAGACGCGCCAACGAATACCATAGAAAATGCCCAAAATGCGGCAAGCAAAACACTCGTCTTAAAGAATGAGTTATTAGAGATAGAGATCAGTAATAAAGGTGGAACAATTACGCATGCTATTTTAAAAAAGCATACTGAAAATAAACAACCTATCGTGTTATTTAATACTGAAAAACAAAGTACCTATCTTGCTCGAAGTGGTCTAACCTCAGTGGGTTTAGAGCTACCCAATCACAACGATATTTTTCTTGATAAAGTGATTCAAAATGAACAACAAGTAGTATTTTCGGCAACTAAAAATGGCGTTACATTAGAGAAAAAATATACCCTAGAGCCAAATAGTTATGTCGTAAAAGTAGAAAATAAAATCATCAATCAAACAGCAAACTCAATCAGTCCATTTCTATATGCAGAGTTAGTTAAGGATAGTAATGTCGTGGTTGAAAGTCAGTTCTATAGTACTTTTACAGGACCAGCAATTTATACCGATAAAGAAAAATATAAAGAAGTTGATTTCAGTGATATTGAAAAGAAAAAAGTTAAATTACCACAACCACAAGAAGCGGGTGAGTCTGGTTGGATTGCAATGGTGCAACATTATTTTGCAACGGCGTGGATACCAAATCCTGAAAGTAGCAGAGAAGTTTATTTTGATAAGTTAGATAACAATTTATATCGGGTAGGTGTTAAATCTGCTATTGCACCAATTGCTGCTGGTGTCAGTTTTACTCAAGAGTCTAAATTATTTGTAGGCCCTGAAGAAGATGCGCTTCTTCATCAAGTTGCTCCGGGGTTTGATTTAATTAAGGACTATGGATATTTAACAATTATTGCCAAACCATTATTTTGGGTACTGATGCAAATACATCAAGTAGTTCAAAACTGGGGTTGGGCAATCATTATTTTAACGATTTTTATCAAACTAATATTCTTCCCCCTTTCTGCGGCTAGTTATAAGTCTATGGCGCGCATGAAAGAGGTGCAACCACGTTTATTGCAAATGAAAGAGCAGTATAAGAATGATCCACAAAAGCTTAATCAAGCAATGATGGCAATGTATAAACAAGAAAAAATTAACCCATTAGGTGGATGTTTACCAGTATTAATTCAAATACCGGTCTTTATCTCTCTTTATTGGGTTTTA
>Ga0114976_10000711_pt1 | contig 20915 bp, 31 predicted proteins | sample S_130805_EF_Meta_FD_87319 | JGI IMG/M metagenome (GOLD analysis project Ga0114976, IMG submission 87319) | Freshwater microbial communities from Lake Simoncouche, Canada to study carbon cycling - S_130805_EF_MetaG | ecosystem: Environmental > Aquatic > Freshwater > Lake | place: Lake...
ACTTCAGCGTTTTCCAACACTTCGGGGTTATCGCTCATCTTCTTCATCTTCCTTTAACATTTTGTTAATGAGATCGAGGGTTTCCTGCAATCCCAAGTTTGTGCCGACCGTGCGTTGGTACGTCTCCCATGACGCGACATTTCCAGCCGCTAAGGAAGAAGCTATATTAGCTTGACGCGCCTTAATTGCGCCGATCAGATCACCCAAATTGAATATCATTATTTCTTCTTAGCTTGCGATAGTGCGCCTCCTTGTTTTTTGGCTGGCGCTGTGTTGCCAGAGGGCTTCAAAGACGTGCCATCAAGCTTCTCGCCGGCGGCAATACGCTTGTGCATGGGCACGGCTTCGTTGTGGTAAGGGTTAGATGTAGCCATTTCGATCTCCTAGGGTTTGTTGTGCTTCTTTTTGAAGCTCCAGTGCAGTTTGAGCCTGCTCGTTTTGCAATTTAGCCGCATCTCGCGTCAGTTTTGCAGATTCAATACGTTCTTTGGTCAGGTTGTCAGCAGAATTGGTCGACATCTTGACGCTATCTGACTGTTGTTGCTTAGCCATCTCCATTTGCATCCGTGCGGCGTCCGCTTGACCCTCTTGCATGAGGCGTTTGTCTGCCAATTGAAGGTCGGCTTGGTCTTTTGCGGCACGGCGCTGGGTCTCTGCCATGCTTGTCTGCATAAGAACCTGCGCTTCGGGTGGCAAAGGCGGTTGTTGCTTGCCCTGTTGCATCATTTGCATCATCTGTTGGATGACAGGCATGACGCCCTTGAACGCTTTCTCGCTGTCCATAGCAACGTGCTGAGATGCCAATGCGTATATCTTGTCAATCTCGGCTGTGAACTTGGGATTAGCGTAGTCAGCTTGTTGTTTGCCAGTGGACTTGGTCACATAACCGTTCATGCGCTTCAAGTACCACAGGGTGATGTGCTGTTTGACGTGCTCCATCATCTGTGGGATGAAGGCTGGCGCGATCATAGGGTTTGCACCAAAAGCTGGATCCTTGGCAAAGTCCAAGTGACCCTGAATATGAGACAAGTGGTCTTGATCAATGAAGGCAAAACCCATTTGTCCAAGAGCCATAGCGACGTTCTCGTCTGCGACTGGGCGCTCTTCGGGGTTGGGGACGTCTCTCATGATCTCATTGACGCCGGGCACCTTGATCTGCTTTAAGAACCGCTCCACCACAACTTTGCGATTGAACAGATCTGGGTTCTTTTCCATCAAAGCCATCACCGCTTGGCTCTGCGCCATACGCTGGGTCTCAGAGAAGATGTGCGGATCAGATACTGGGATCACGTCTGTGTTAGATGCGAAGTCTTCTTTGCTAATCTCAAGGTCAGCGACCACTTCACCCTTGCGTTGCTCGTCTATGTACCAACGATTCAGACGTCCAAGGATCTTCAAAACGCGACCTTGTGACTCGTGCAGGCGTGCGTGAATAGCGGAAAACACCGCGGCGCCCTGCTCGATCAGAGCTTGAGTGGTTCCAACTGGGGTGTTGGAGTTTACGTCAGCAATCTTTTCCTCAGCGGTGGTCACGACACCCTTAGCCGCACTGTCTAACCAGCCCAAAAGCGAGAATAGGACGGGTGAGGGTGGGTTAAAAGGCATAGGCATGGCAATCTTGCGGATGTCGTCCACACCGGGCATTCCCTCAATCTCACAAACCTGCGTCACATCTACCTGTTGGGACTGACCCGAGATCTTCGCTCCCTTGAGCTTAAGCATGGTTGCCGCGTTGTTGATATGGGCAGAGTCCAGCAAAGCGCGCAGAGAGCCTGTAAGAGCCGCTGACAGCCCTCCAATGAGCTGTGGCAGACCAATAGCGTACGCACCGCGCCATGGGATGAACTTAAACTCAACCAGCCAATCAAGCTTGGTCATGGTCTCATCGCCCTCTTCCCAGTTACGGTAAAGACCAACGCACTCATTCTCGTGCTCGTCAACCATCAGGATGTAGGGGGCTGACTCACCATCTGTCAGTGGGTCATCTTCCAGCTCGAGCCATGTGTAGATGTGGTAGACCTTACGAAGTCCGTCTTCGTTGTCCTCAAACTTACGACCTTCAATCTTGTTGTTTGCCTTTTCAGAGTGGGTTTCCTCTGGTTCAGCAGACACGCGAATCAGGTCGATGTCGCGGTACGAGCCTGAGCGGATGCGGTTCTTGAACTCCCACTCGGTCAGGGTTTGCATCTCAGTGACGCGCTGAGCTGTATAAAAGTTAGCCGCGGCAAAGGGTAGCAGGATATTGTCGATGGGCATGAACTCAGCACAAGGACGCTTCTTTTTCTCGTCGTACCAAAGCTTCATGTACTGTGAGCCACCCAATGGGAGCTGAGTCAGAAGCTGTTCCTGCTCGTCTCGGAACTCTTCGATCTGCTCAGTCAACTGCCAGTTCATGAAGTCGCGCTTGCGCTCGGCTTTCTCAATCTTCTCCTCGTTAACCTTGCCCAAGATCTTTGTGCGGGTTGGGCCGTCAGGTGGGAACATTTCCTTGATAGCGCGAGAGGCGAAGTCTACGCAGGCTTCAGCCATGACAGGGTGAACAACCTTGCTGGCACCCATGAAGGTAGCACCGCCGGGGGCATCATTGCCCATGCCCGTACGGCGCAAACCCTCTTCGTACTTCTTATCGCGCTCTTCACGAGACTTCTTGTCGTTCTCGACCAAGTCCATGTAGCGCAGAGCAATCTTGTTCAGGTCATAGGGGTCGAGCACGTCAGACAAGTTTTGATAGAAGTCCTCGTCCTCCATGGGCCCCTTGGTTGGCATACGCACAATGGCAGAACCGTCAGGTAGCTCCTCGATCTCTTGGTCGTCATCAGGCATTTCAAACTCCATGCCTTCGTCAGCATTAACCTGCTGGTCTTTTAACCCATCGATAAAACGACCCGCATTAGCGTCTTGTGGGAATTGTGTCGCCATAGCTTATTTCCTTTTGAGCTTCTTGTTGCTCAGTTCCATGAACATAGTATCGCGGTTATCAGTCATCTTAACTTTACCACTAACCGACTTTTTAACTTGAGGTTTAACTGCTCCACCTTTGGCGTAGATGTCAGGCAAAATAATTGATGATCTTTTTGCCTTCTTTTGCGTGAAGTTATCAAAATATTCTTCAGGAGTGACCATGTTGCCAGTCATCTCCAACTCTTGTTTGAGTGCGTCGATGTACTCTTCTTGTGATCTACGTGGGAATGGCTCACGCAACTCAGCTCTTGGCATCAACTGTACAAGACCAGACTTCTCGCCTTTGTCCACCATGACGCGATTGCGGTGACGACCCTCGTGCCCAGATATAAAAGGCATCAAAGGCAAGCCCTGTTCTTTTTTGTTGATTAAAAGAAAGGGTACATCATTGAAAGCGCCAACATTTGGCAAGTAGTCTTTCATGTAATCTGGATAAGCCAATCGCTCACCGCTGGTGGTGTAACGTGTTGAGTTCTCATCCATAAAGCGAGCATCAAGAGGTACTGCATACTTCTCAAAGTCGGCTGGGTTCATGCTCATCAAGGCTCTAGCGTTGTCGCCAGTAAACGCTTCTTTAAGCGCTTTTTCCTTGTACAGCCTCTCAAGGTTAGGGATCTCATCAGCGGCACGTTCTAGTCGCCTTGAGCCGTAGTCACCCTTCTCCTGCTGAACAATCTTCCTAAGCTCAGTCAGTGCGCTAGGCTTCATAATCATTGGGGCTTTAGCCGCCATGCGCTTAATCTCAGCCTCAATCTCAGCGTTGGTCAGGGAGTTAGGGGCAACGTCGGCAAGGTATCTGTTCTGATCCCTAGCAATCAAAGCTTTGACAGCCTCAGCTCTAGGCGCCATCTCTTCACGCATCTTAGCCAGCTTGGCAAGCTGTGCCTGCTTTACTGCTGACTTAACAACGCCACCAGTAGCTAAGCCAGTCTCTTCTTCAGGCTCAAGCATCTGAGAAGCCGCACCAGCGCCAGCAGTTGGGATGCCAACCTGTTGGTACAGGGGTAAGCCCTTCTGCTTAATGGAGTCACGCATAGGTTGCGTAATGGGAAAGTAGTGAACGTCTGACAGTTGTGTGTTGCCAAAGCCTTGTAGGATCTTGCCGTAGTCACTAGCCTGTTCTGCGTTCATGTCAGGCAAAGTATTAGGATTGAGATTGAACTTCTTCTCCATAGCTTCAGGCGTAGCCGCAACCTGACGCATTTGAACCTGAGCGCCGTAGTCTTTACCGTAGCTGTTCAGATAATCGGTCAGCATCTTGTCGTAGAAACCTTCCATGCCTTCCTTGCGGGGTAGGGACGTACCTTCTGCTTCTGTCTGCATACGATCCCAAATGCGGTTTGTAAGCTTATTGACCTGCTCTGGGTTGTTTTCACGATTCAGTACTGTGTTAACAATTCGGTGCAGGTCTTCTTTAGACTTGACTGGGTCACCGCTTCGCTCAAGCAGGATGCCGCGGTCACGAGCAATCTCTTCAAGGTCTCGACCTTCATGGCGTCCGCCAGTCTGCTCTTTGGCTCCAACGATCCAACCGTCATCGCTCTTCTTCCAATCAATGCGTTCACTACCATAGCGCTTAAAGTGCTCAGAACCGGGCGTGATTGCTATGCCGTCATAGCCCTTATCAGCCGCATAGTTCAGCAAGCGCTTCATTGCCAGCTCGTGCCAGTTCTTTTTGAATGGCGCGTCAGGAACAACGCCAGTCAACTTGCCTTCTTGGGCAATTGTTTCAGCATGATGTTTTCCGTAACCAAGCGTATCTACAGAGCCATCCTGCCACTTCACCCCGTAGGTGTTGTCGCCAAGAGGTATAGCCTCGCCAGTCATACGCATTGGGTTTTCCTCAGATGCGTAACCTTTTTTTCGACCAGCTTGATGCCAATCAGACTGAATCTCTTCGACTTGCAAGACCTTTCTTGGCGGAACCTTGCGTTCACCCTGAGCCATAGTCACGTTGTTGCGAATGCTTTCAGGCAAAGTCTCAACATACGCCTGCAACTGTTCAGGGGTATCAAACATATCTGATCGTCTGCCAGACGTATTGTTGACAACGTAAAAGCCCTTCTGTGGGGGCTGGGCAATCAACCTATCCTGCACACGCATGTGAGCTAACACGTTGGGATCATCCCAATGACCAGATGAGTAGTTGGATGCGGCTGTTTGCTTCTTTGCCTGAAGTTCTGCCATCTCTTTAATTTGCGCAGGGGTCAAGTCGCCACGTCGTTGTTCTGCCTCTAGCATCAACAAACGATGAAAATCTTTTTCTGTATAGGACTGCGGTAACTTGAGCAGGATTTCGCGGTAGTTGCTACCACCTTTGCTTACGTAATCGGAATCGTTGTACTTTACGGCGTCAGCATCAATTTCATCATTCCATTGACGCATTACGTCTCTTGGAACTTCACTGTAACGATCATACCCATAGATTTCCATCTTATCGTCGATCAATGCTTTGCGAGCATCATCATCCAGATCTTCAAGCACACGCTCTTGAACCCTTGGTGGTGGGTTGTCAGCTAGGACTTGCTGAGCCTCTTCCTTAGTTATCTTGCCCTTGGCTTTAAATGCCTGCTCGAGCTTACGGTCGGCGATCTCCGCCTTCTTGACGCCGGGTTGCTTGAGCACTTCCGTCAAGAACTCTATGCCCGTACCCTTGGGGCGCTTTAAATTGGACAGCGCCTCATCCACAGCGGAGTAGAAGGGTGCGGCTTTCTTGACTGTCTCACCAGCCTTGCCAGCTTTAGTCAGTGCTCCTATGAGGCTCATAGTGGTCTCTCTTCAAGGATTAAGTCGTCGCCAGTTACTTCACCGCCTTCGGCTTTGTGGACAGCTCCACCCTTCTTCTGACCCGTGTACTTCTTGATCATCTCTTGGTACTGCTTGATCTCGTCAATCATTTGCTGGTCAATGACTTGGCGTGGGCCAATCATCTTCAAGGAGCCAAACTCATGAGGCGCTTGCTTGGGGTTCTCGCGGATGGCTTTGACGGTGTCAGGAAAAGACAACTCGTAGGGGATGGGGTACTTGGAGGAGCCCATAAACTCGCCCGGTATGTCATGCGAGTAAGTTGGGTGCTCAGACAATCCAAGCTGTGTCACCTCTGGGCGCATACGTCCAATAGACTTACCAGTTACGCCAGTCTCAAGGTCGCGCAAATCAGGCTCGGTGATAGCGTGGCGAACATCAATACCGCTTGGCAAACCATGCTTCTCGGTTACTGTTGGCATCTGCATCAAAGCGTTAAAGTGCTTGCGCAGTTCTGGGTCGATGGAAAAATGCAGGTAGGCTTCGCTTGGGTTCTCAATGCCGGGGAACGCTGGAAAAACCCTTTGGAAGCGCTCCTTGTTCTTGGTGTAGGGATAACCCTCGCGCACCAAGTTGTTAAAGCTCTCAATCTGACCCTTGCTCATCTTGGCTGGGTTGATGGCTGAAAGGTTAGCGTCAGCGTAGTGCTGGGCGTAATTGATGGACTCGGGGCCCATCATGATGTACTTGCCAAGCACAGGCATGTCGTACTGCTTACCAGCTTCACGAGCTAAGTTCTGCACACGGTTAGCGGCTCCTAAGCCTGAAGCCCAGAACTCTTCGTCACGACCTAAGCCGTAGAGGGGGCCGCCGTGCTGAGGCGATGGACTGTCCAATGGGACGCCATTTAATCCATGCAAGGTTTGACCAGAGATGGTGGGGTCACCTGCAATCCCGATCATGACCTGATCCTTAAGGTCTTCAACGTCAACCGTCTTAGGCAACGGACGTTCAGCGCCTGTTGGACGGATGTCGTGCACCATTTGCTTTTCTTTGGCAAACTGCTTCTGCGTCTTGCCAGCAACCGATTGAGTTCCAGCATCGCCACGGACAAACTCACCAAGCATCTGCGGAGCCATGCGTCTGGCAATAGCATCAATTTCAGCGGCAGTCTTTGGGACGGCTCTAACTAGCTTGGCAATAGCACCACCGCCAGCCATCTTCTGGTTGCCTAGCTCCATCATCATGGTGTCTGGGTTGTTGGAGATGGAGACCTTGCCACCACGCTTCATGCCCTTTGGTTTGTTTAGCTCGTTAAGCAATAGATCGTCGTACTCTTGTTTTGTTAGGTAAGGACTATCAATACCAGTCATATCCCAGCCAGCTTTCCTGACGTCGTCAGCACGTATTAAATCTGTGTTGCTGAAGTCTCGGACGTCAGTCCAGTTGCCGCTTCTCACAAAGTCTTGCACATACGGGGTGTACTCAGCAATAGGCTTGACATTTCCTTTACCCTTGATCTGGCGAATCTCAGCAGGTAGTGGCCCCAAGATTTCATTAGCCGCCATCTGGAAGGCGTCCATTCTTTCAATGTTTGAATTGTTCTTGAAAAGATCTTGAGCGCGACTCAATATGGCTTGCTTTTGTTCTTCTGTTGGACGTGGGAATCCTTCGTCAAAGTTGCGATTGTATTCAAAAGTTTCTGGCAGTTCTTTGCTGGCGCCCTTGAAGCTATAGCCGATTGGGTGTGCACCACTGGCGACTTCAATGGTGGCGTGTGGTGCACCTCTTGAATCAACCAACGAGTAAATCTTGGCTCTTCCGCTCTTGATAGCTTCCCATCCGCCTAAACCATAAGATGGGCTCCCTTCATCACCCGAGCCTTTCACCCACTCAGGGTGTTTTTTAGATGGTTCGTAGCCTTTGACGGAGTGACCCATGGCCTCAGACTCAGCGGCAAAGTTGCCGGGCTTGTTGAGCTGAACCCACTTGTACCCATCTGGGTATTCTTTGTAGACAGGCAAGTCGGCACGAGCCGATGCACGATCGACATTCATCTTCTTAGCAAGATCCAAGTTGTACTCTTGCGTACGCTTTACGGCTTGCTCTACGCTCAGCTTGTTAAGTTGTTCAGGGCGCAGTCGTTCAGCGGCTAAGTCTTGACGCAACACATCCATGACGTGCTCAAAGCCCAAGTCACCCATGTAACCCGAGTACATCTTTGTCTCAGGGTCAAGCTTGGCAACAAAGGGATTGTCCATAGAAGCAAACTTGGGGAAACTACGGTCTTGATCTAACAGTCTCAAGTAGTTGCTGTCCACCTTTTGCAACTCGTCCAACATGCCAACAGCTTCGGCTTTTGTATTTCTTGGCATACTGGTCATCAGCGCCGCAATATCTTTTTCTTGCAATCCCTTGCTTCTTAAAAGATCACCCCACTCTTTATTTAATTTTTGATAAACAACAAATTGTTCTTGAAGTGCTTGGTCAATCCTTGGTTGAAGATCCATTGCCCCTTGGATGTCGCCAGCCCTTGTGACCTTGACAGCCTCGTCAGCTTGGTGTTCCCACTTCCTTGATGGGTCAGTGGTTCCTAAGCCTTCTGCTGGGTAGCCAGCCTTCACGCGCTCTTCTTTGATGTAGGACTTAGGGTCAAGCGTAATGTTTTGCAACATCTCCGATGGAAGGTGCGAGATGTTCTGCATTGCTATGTCGCGGTCGTCTCTTGCCTGCACAAACATGGTGTCCGCTTGGCGCTTCATGTTTGCCTGCTTGCGTGGGTCAAGCTCTGCCTCAGCGCGTTGTGCCATTTTTGTGGCTCGCTCTTGATCTTTGGCAAACTTAGACTCGATGTTGGCATAGTTCTTCTCGATCATGAGGCGAACAGGATCTTCAGGGGAAGCCAACTGTCCTTTGAAGTAACCCATCAATGCATTGTCAGCCCACTTATCGAGAGCCGCCTCGCCTTTGGCTAATTCAAGTTGGTACAGAACTCGGTCAATTTGATCTTGGTTCAATGTTGGATCGTTGAGCAACTCTTCATGATGAGGGATGCGTTGAGCGGGGGTCTCACCAGCAAACGGCGGAGTCTTAAAGCGCCAAGCATCGCCCTCGGGGACGTGAATGTTAGGGCCACTCATCCAATTAGCCTTGTTCGATGGCTTCATTACGTTGGACTGCGTATTGGCACCCATCGCCATGACCATCTCACGAGGTAGACCACCACGCTCTAAGGCGCCACGAACGACGGGCTCCATGCCACGCTCTAGCGCCATGCCAGCCTTCTCTACACCCTTGCCTGCGGTTCTCATAGCTTGGGATGTGGCAGGGCCTGTCAGGTACTGCAAAGCCACAGCCTCTGGCAACATTGGTGGGATCTTGTATTCGGTCTCGAGCTTCTCAAGGAAGTCGCCAATGTCACCAGCGTACTCATACGCCGTAGGTTGTGTAGGCTGATACATGCGCTCTTGCATGAACTTGTCAGCCGCCTCGTCGCCTTTAAAGATGCGCGTGGGCAAGGAGTTGACGGCTTGAGTCAGGGCTGAACCCATGAGCCTGCCAGTCTGCAATGTGCCAGCTACCTTCTCGAGTGGGGATCTGTCAGCCTGTTGCTGGCGCTTTAAGTCAGCTTGACGCTGAGCCATGCGTCTACCCATCTCAAGGTTAGCTTGGGTGGGAACGCTTAAGTCAACGTCGCCGTACTGGGGCAAATCCATCGCTCTTGGATCTTCAATAAAGGCTGGTGGCTGAGCCGATCTGAAGTTCTTAGCTATGTTTTGCCCAACTCGTGGGTAGAACGCTGGTGTGTTTTCGTCAGCCATGGCTTATCCCGCTGAGTTGCTGTTGTCCCAATGATACCTTGGGTGTTGGAGTTCGTCCATCATAGATCTGATCCAATCAGCCTACGAACCAACTCATTGTTCCTGCTGTCCATCTCAGCTAACCACCTGTACCCGCTCCCGCCATCCACGTTAGGCTTGGCTTCAGGGGGGGGCGTCTCATTCATGGCGTGGTACGAGCTTGCCCACAGGTTCAGGTAGTTCACGGTCACAGCCTTGTTGCTGGCGCTGTTCAGTCCTGCCTCACGTATGCGCTTGCCAAAGATCCTGTCACCTATGTTGGAGAACTCTTTAGGCATCAGGTTCCACGTTGGGAGCATGGGGAAAGCTCCACGCAGAAAAAAGAAACAGCTCGTGTCGATCAGTGAGCTGTCGTCTGGCATGTTCAGGACAGTCATGTCAGGGCGAACGAACCTACGCCTAGCTACCACGTAGTCGCAGTTGACTGGTGAGCCGTAGTTCCCTATCGCTGTGGTCAGGCACTCCTCGGTGTGGTTAGGGTCGAGCCAGTTGTCAGCATCGAGGAACCCAATAGCATCGTACCCTTCACTGACCGCAAGCTGAGCACCGATCCCTCGAGGGGTGTTTCCGTAGTCGCCGTGGGACTTGCCAAGTGGGATGTGCCTTGCCACCCTGCTGGCGATCCAGTCCTGTGGGTGCCCATCGCTGATGAGGAAGTGGTCAGCCTTGATGGTTTGAGCCTCCACGCTTTGGATGCACCGCTCCATGACCTGTGGCTCTTCCTTGAAGTAGGGGGTGATGTAGGCGACTCTCATGCGGCGTACGGGTTCTCAAGCTTCTTAGCCATACCGCTGTCAAGGTAGTCGTCCATGTCGTAGTCGTCCCGTGGGGCGCCATCAATATCCAGCCAGCCAGCGTCACGTAGGAACCGCAAGCCTTGGGTGCAGGCGTCCACGAAGTCGTCGTGCGTCGAGTCAGGGAAGGAGCAGATCTGGCTGACCATGCCCTCAGCCCAGTCCTTGACGTAGCCTCTCCTAACGCCGCTCTCAGGGATCCATACACGCCCAGCGGCAATGATGTTGGAGACAATGTTCAAGCGTTGAATCTTGTCAGCCCGACCGGGGTTGTACGCCCGTACAGGCAGGTGCGCACGTTGCAAGTCTTGTATCAAAGCTATACCCGAGGACTTGTCCTCCACGAGTATCAGGTCTATGCGCTTCTTGTCCTTGCCCTCGCCGTAGACCACGTCGTACTCCTCGATCACCTTGGGGCGCAGGTCTGGGTACTGGAGCCTATCCTGCCAACAGTCAATCACCATGGCGGACATTGCGCCATCGAGGGGCTTGAAGATCCCAAACGTGATGGAGGCTGTCGGATCGTTGACAGTCTTCTCCGAGCTGGCGCAGTCGTAGCTTTGCAGGATGTACTCGAACTTTGGAAACTCCTTGTTTGGCGCCCACAGCTTGAACATCTCGCGCTTAACGATGCCTGACTCTTCAGGATCGATCAGCTCTGCATGGATCTCCTGCCTTCCAATTTTGGTTCCCTCATAGGACAGGATCTGCTTCTTGAAGCTTGCAGACAGGTTAGCGAGATTGACGTAGGTAGATGCCGTCGTGAGCGCTACGTCGTTACCTTCACGCCCTACAAGCTCTACGATCAGGTCTTTGGGACGTGGGGTAGTTGTGGCAATGATCTGGGTTCTGCCGTCCTCCTTCTTGAGACGCACGGCAAACTGGATGTTGTACCAAGCTTCGTCGAGGTAGTCCCAAGCGGCAAGCTCATCTAGCCATGCGCCATGATACTGACCACCACGGAAACGATCAGGCTCTGAGGCTGATATACCTTTGATCAGGCTCCCATTGATCAGCACGATCTCGTGCAGGGCTTTGTTGTAGTCCCTGATCAGGATCGGCGGGATCACAGCAATGAGTCCTGACTCTCCCTCAAAGCAAGTCGCCCTGACATCCATTGATGTGGGAGCGGACACGAGCCAACGGGTGTTGGGGTTCTGCCATGCCCAGTACCATAACTGTTCAGCCGCGGTGCGGGTCTTGCCGGCGCCTCGACCAGCCAGCATGAGCCAAATAGACCAATACGTGCCTTGGGGTGTCTTTTGATGATTGAAGGCGCCTGAGAGCCATGCAGAGCGCTTGGCGTAGGCTATGCCGTGGTAGGGGCCCAGCTTGCGTCGGATCTCTGGATCAGCAAAGATGTCCAGAACTTCCTGATCAACAACCTCGCTCATTCAGCAATCCTGATCAGCTCAAGGCGCTTGATCGCTACGTCCATGACGTTCTTGACCTCAGCATCAATGATCATCGGATCGATCTTCTCCTCAGCCGCCCTGTACTCGCCATACTTCTTAGGGTTGAACTTAGCCAGTAACTTGAGGCGAGTCTCGATCTGAAGCTTGCGGTGACCAAGCATGTCCTCCTCCGTCACGGTCACGCTGTCCTCGCCCTCCTTGCCGCCAGCGGTGAAAACCTTCTTCTTGCCCATCTGAATGTTGTCAGAGATGTACAAGCATTCCTCAGCAAGAGCGTCGTAGCCTATGTCACGCGCATGTGCGATGGCTGTGGATAACTCTTGATCCCTCCACATCCAATCGTATACCGTCCTCCATGCAGGAAACCCTTCGTTCTCTCTGCATATCTGTCTTAGTGGTATTCCGTCACTCAGTTGTTCACAGATACGCCTTGCTATCTCTGGTGTGTACTTGGTTGGTCTGCCTGTTTTGGCAACCTCTTTTGTTTGCGGCTTACCTGTCACATCGGCGACTTTGTCGCTGGAAAGATCTTTTGGTTTCTTTGCCATTACTGAACTCCTTTAACGCAAAGTTTAACGGATCTTTTCGTATGTGTGCAACATCCTTACTTCAATCCCTTCATGATCCTTCGATCCATGTCCTTGATGGTGAGTTTGAATTCTCTGTTTTGTGCGTCAAGTTTTGCGACTTTGTTGTTCGCGTGTTTCAGCTTTGACTCCAGCTCCTGCACCTGCGTCTGTAGCTCTGTGATGGCTTTGTTTGCCAGCTCAGGGTTCTCGCTGATCCAGTCAGCTTCCCAAATCTGTTCTGTCATTCGCTCTTCCCCAATATCCCATCAAGGACTGTTTTGGCATACTTCATTTGGTAATCGCCTGAGTACTTTTTTACTCCAAAATGAGTGCATGTGTGCCGTATGTCTACGTAGATCTTTAGCCCCTCGTCCGTGAGCTTCTTACAGATCTGCACATCTTCTGAGATCATTCCGCCATTGATGATCTGAATGTCGCAGATCAATCGTTTGTCTTTTCCATCATAGTACGGCGTACCCTTGTCCCACAAGATCTTCATAGCCTTGCGTGAGAGCTTCAAGAACCCAGTCCCAATGCACTCTACCTCTAACAACTTGGTGTCTGGGCTCCATTTGTGTTTGGCGGGATCTTCTGGGCGTATGTTGTACCGCTCCTCCTCTGTCTTCATGACAACAGGCAAACCCACAATGTCCACGTCGTGGTCAATCACATCAAAGAACGCATCCGCCGTGAACCCTTGATCCGCGTCAATGAACACAATCTCGTCAAAGCCGTTGTCGTAGGCATCACAGAACAAATTGCTTCGGGCTTTTTGCAGAAGCGCCTCACCCATCCAGAAGTACAGATTCATGTGCAGGTCAGGACGTTCTACAGCCGCCCTCTGAAACAGAACAGCCATGCTGATGCTGAAGTCACACACAACCTTACCGTCATAGGCTGGGCACAGTATTGCCACTCGTTTCATTTCTTGAGTCCTCGCACGTAAGCGGCGAAGCTTGATGTTGTATCCCCACCGTTCTTCATCTTGTCGAACTCGAGCGCTACCTCTTCCAAGGTGTCGTTCCTGATCTTGTTTGTGATGGGGTCGAGCTGGCGTTGGATCATCTGCCTTTTGCGCCAACCAAGCGCCTTTTCCCAGATATTAAGCTCTGCTTCACTCATGAGTTCTTCTCCAACAGGGCGGTTTCAATCTTCTTTGCCCACTCGAGCACCATGATCATGTTCCAGTTGGAACTTTCAGCAGTTACGCCTAAAGCCTTCTGAATCTCCTCGTCTGTGAGGCTCTTCCAAGGGCGAATGTAGTCTTGAATATCGTCATCCATTGCTTTTTCCTTCAGGTCTTGGGCAGTCAGTTGGGGGGATAACGACACACCAGACGGCTTTGTACTGCCCTCTTGGTGCCACTTCCCATCGGTCTATGTACACGTCAGGCATGGCTTTCAATACCTTCCTGACGTTGCTCTTTGGTCTGTTTAGCAATTCAGACAATTCCTCTAAGGTCATGCCATCAGGTATTCCGCGGAGCGTAACCCGTATGCTCTTGATCACAGACAGCATTAAGAAGCCCCTTTATCGGGCGTTTGAGCCGTTTTCTGGTCGCGTTGAGGGTCAAGGTGCTTGAGGAGCTGTTGAAGGTTTATAGGGGCTATTTTCTCGAGGCGCCTAATTTCGGTCAAAACGCAGTCCACACCTGCGTTGAAACCTTTGACGTACGGGCTCATGTTGGTCTCGCTCATGCTAACTCCTCCCGCTTTGCTTTGGCTCTTAATCTCAATGTTTCTTTAAGACAGGAAGCCGCCTCTTCGCTTGTCAGAATGCCACGAGTTTCAAGCTGGGATATCCCTGCCTTGAGGTGAGACATCGCGCAATTGGCTGGGTTGTCCCAGATGCGTTGCATGTTGTCTAACAGTTGATCTTCTGACAGGAAGTTCCATACGTAGTTTGCAGGGACTACACGACCCCATGTGACGCTGTCGTACATCAAGCCACCTCTTTTGCGAGTACGAGTTGCAAGTTGGCCAGCAGTTGCTCAGCCTCAGCACGGGTCAAGATGACGTGCATACTGGCACGGCGACCTTGCAGGGAAAGCCAAATGCTTTCGTCGTACTGGTCGACACCCACACGGGCGCCGTCCTTTGTTTGAATTGATGTTTCAATTTCGTTTGTCATGATGGTTCTTTCTAGTAAAGCCCCCGAGGGGGCGAATTTTAAGCGTCGTCGAGCATGAGTTGGTTACGGGAGATAGCGTCGTATTTGGCGATGCGCTGTCCTTCTTCATCAATCTCGTTAATTTGATTGCGAATGGCGCTCAAACGACGACCAGCGCAGGCACAAGGCTCATAGCTGAGAACTACGCCATTGTTGTAGGCGGCATGGTATTCTTTTTTCAGGGCGCGGTAAGCGGTTTCTGCTTTGTCCTCGAGGGCGCACAGCTCGTCCATGGTGAGCTTTTGCAAAGGGTAGCTTGACTGATTGGCAACGCGCAGGATGCCAGTGTGACCAGTGCCCTTCAAGAACTTGACCATGTCAGCAAGCAAAGCCTGCTTGGAGTCAGCGTAGAACTCGATGGGAGTGTTTTGCAACTCAACAACATTGGTGTTAATGAAGATGCCTTCGATTTCACCAGTGAAACAACGGTCGTCTTGGTAGACGTAAGCTTTGTAAATTTTTGCCATTTTGATTTCCTTCAAGTAACCGCCTGATTGGCGTGAATGAATTGTAACACTAAATTAAAACGGGTTGGGGTAGGTGCTTTCCCTACCCCTTGTTTTATACCTTTGCCCAGTATCCGTAGACCATCTTGTGTGATGGGTTACCAATGTCGTTTGGTACACCGTCAATGACAGCCACCAAGTGATGCGCCTGCCTTGCAATCACTACGCCCTTTGGCATATCTGCGCAACGTGCCTTGCGTCCCTCAAACTTTGGGGCTGACATCCAAACCCAACCATGCTGTTGTAAGAAGGGGATATAAACCTTTTTGCTAAGACCATTACGAGCAGATTTTTCGTTGCCGTAATCTTTGTTAGCTTGAGCCAATAGTTTGTAAGTGGCTTTGTAGTCAAGGTTCATTGCAATGCAGATTGATCGAACTACGCAGTCACCTGCTTTACCTTTAAAGCCAGCCGCCGAGCGGCCTCCGTCGTTGTATTGATAGGTCATTGTCGTTCTCCTTACTTAGCTGGAGAAACGCGGATGTCAGCACGACCTTCTTTGCGGAAGGTAGCCAAGACGTCGTCGGTGATGCCGTAGGACACGCAAAGCTTTTTGTAGTCAACGGTGCCAGAGACTTCGATGAGCTTGACAGACACGCTGTGCAGTTCGCCCTTGTGCTCGCCTTCGCCGTACTTGTTGGCTATGGCTTCTTTCATTGCCTTGACTTGCTCAGCCAATGCTTTGGCTTGTTGGTCGAGCACGTAGAGTGCGTCGATGTCAGAAGTGATTGTGGAGATCAGAGCTTCTGTCTGGATCAATGTTGCTGTAGTCATGATGTTTGTCTTTCAGGTAACCTGCTTATTGCAGTGAATGCATCTTAACATCAAGTTAAAGCGGTTTGGGAATCTTTTTATAAATATTTTTACTAGGACAAACCCTAACCCTTATTTGTACCTGCAATGTGAGCCGTGGATGAGTCCCAGCCTATATGCCTTACGTAGCCATCCTGCTTCGTGGTGATTGCCGCTCTGTAGCCCTTGCGCATGTAGTACGTACTCGAGGCGGCTTCCCCATCAATCAGCTTGTAGTTTTTGAGCCTACGTAAGCTTGGGTTCCACGTAAAGCCGTGCCACCTGCTAGCGTAGCCCAGCGTCAGCAAGGGGAAGGGTAGCTCTTGAATAAGCTCCAGCGGATGACCGTTGGTGTCGTTATGGGCCCTGAGCCATACGGTGATGATCCATGAGTAGCCTTGCAAGATAGGCAGGGACTCCTCGATAAATCCGCCGGCGTAAAACTCCCAGTCGTCCTCCATGTGGAAGACGTACTTGGTTGTGACGTGAGAGTACGCCAAATTGATTGACTTGACCTGCCCTATGTTTCTCTCGTTGGCAAGGATCAGGAACTCTGGTGGCTCGTGGATCTTGAACTGGTCAACCATGCGCTTAATGATGGCGTAAGCGTTCACGTAGCCCGAGTCGTCAATGACTATAAACTTTTCAATCGCATAGGTGTTGAACTTAAAAAACGAGCGCAAAGTCTTCTCAAGCAAGTCAAACCTGCCGCATGACGTAAGAACGCAAGTTACTTGCATTCCATTATTCTTTTGACGGTGATGTTTAGAGCATCAATCTCTTCCATCTTGGCGATGGCCCACGCCCTGCGCTCACCGTGCCAGCCCATCTTGCTCCCTTGGTGGCAGGACTTGCATAGAGCCACGACGGTGTACTGCCTATGCTGTTTGACGTGGTGCGCGTCGCTTGGCCCCTCTTGGTCGCACACCGAGCAGGGAAGCTCCTTAACGCGCCTTACGTAGTCTTTTTCCTTGGCGGTTAGGGTGTTGTTCACAAGGTGGCCTTCTCGACGTAGCGGTTGCTGGCCTCCATAGAGCGCCATACAGCAATTCTTTCCTGACAGGCTATGAGGAGCCATCTAAGGCGCTCGCGCTCCTGTACGGCTTGTCTGAGGGCTTGTAGGTGCTCTTTGTAGCGTGGGGAGGCGTAGGCTTCTCGCTCCTGCATGGCGGCGGTCTTGTACTCACCGTTGCCATGGGCTTCAGCGTTTTTCATTTCCTCTGCCTTGATGGTCTTCCTCAGCTCTTCCATAAACACCTTTGTTGCCTCTGCCTCTGCATATTTGGCTGAGTTGGCAATCATAAAATCGACTGCTTCGTTGGGGTCAATAAGTTTACTCATGTCATCTCCTCAAGTTCTACGATAAGTCTTCCCGGCTTCTTGCCCTCAACCCTGTAAATCTGAATGGGTTGAAACAATTGGTCATTCACGAACAGCGCATTAGCCAACCCGTCTAGGGCGCCCTTAGCCGCGGCTAAACAGTTGTCTGCGTCACGCTTACGCTTGTCTGGCATGTCAAAGGTTATGGTCAGCTTAATTTGTCCGCCATGATGCTTCCACCCCTTGATCTGGTGCTTTGCCAACCACGTGCTGGCTTCTCGGTAGTCGGATCGAATCTTGTAAAGCTTGCCCCAATGAGTGCCTTTAGCTCGGTTCGGGAACAGCTCCGCCGGCGGGAAGTCTAGCTCGACGCGCAGTACGCTCGTTTTGCATTCGTTGGACGAGGTCGTCACAAGCGGCTTGTCCTCTGCGTTTAACAATTTCATTCTTTACTCCTTGCCACCATAATTGCGCGCTGGCGGAGCCTCGCTCGATAGCCTTCTTCTCGTACCGACTCATCCATTCTCGAGCTTCGCACTGTCTCATGTGTTCCAAAGTCTCCTGTGAGATTAAGACATTCGAGGGTGCAAGTCTCGGAGTAGGCATGACCAAACCCACCGCGGATCTCGTCAAGGATTTTTTGGGCGTCACTTTTTGTCATGCCTTCCTCTTTGCTAGTCCAGCACGAATAGCCAGCTCATTGCGCAGGCGGTACTCGTACTTTGTTTTTCGGATCTTCTCATGCTCGTTTGGCTGTAGCTCAGGGTAGTTATCAAACAAGGCGGCAAACTCTTGCCACTTGGGCGGGTAACCACCTGTGTTGGCGCCCCAAGAGATCATGTCGATCTTCATGACCTCGGTGATCGCAAGGCGAATCGCCTCTGCGTCTCGCAGGGCTTCTGTGACGCGAGGCCACTCCTCCGAGGGCGCCTGATGGTGGTAGGCACAGACCCAGCGTCCTCCAGTGGAGATACCGCCAGCCATTGGGCAACCATTGGCAAAGCAGTCAAGGGTGTTAGGGCCGTCATCGACAGCTTCGTGTTTGGTGAATTTTGTAAAGTTTTTCAGTGCCATGATTATTCCCTGTGGTATTTGCCTTCAATGATTTTCGTAAAGTTCATGGGTTTGATGACCCACTCAAGGTCAGCCAAGAACGGCGGCTTGTCCTTTTGTTGTTTTTTGCCAATCAAAAACTTGGAGCTTCCGATGTGTTCAAAGAACTTCTTCCACCAAGCCAGCATGTCAGCGTGGGTGACGGCTCCGTCTTTGGACAAGTCCAGCGCAACCTCCCTCCACCTTTGTCTCAGGTAGCCAGCACGAGTGTCGTTCCAGATCTCGACAGCAGGGAGGTTTGGCAAGGTCTCGTGATACAGAGCCAAGATGCCTTTGTGGTCACATCCGGGTAACTTCACCTTCGGTTTTTCCTCGGGTTCGCCTGTTGGCGGACGAACAGTATCTTTAGATACTGTAAATTGGTTCTTGTTTATTGTTTCTTGTTTATTGTTTGGTTGAACGTCCGTTGAACGGGCGCTACTCCGACGTTCAGCGGATGCTTTACCAGCGCGTGATGCTTGCTGAATTTTGGAGTGAAAATGCTTAATTTCCTTGTCCGCACGATCATTGACCCAACCCTCGTCGCCAAGCTGAAAAAACTCATTGAGCACGTCTTGGACAACCTGAACCTTCTCTCGCATACCAATCTGCTTGGCAACGACCGCTGAATCGACGTTCAACGGGCGTTCGTGAAGATAGTACATGTCGAGCAAGCGACGATAAGCCAAGTCCTCGTCTAAATCGAGGTGGCGGGTGTGACTGGCGTAGTCACCAATGTTGAATTGATAGTAGTGCATACCGATCCCATTAACACATCCCAAAAAGAAACTGCGGCAGGCGGGGATGGATCGCTTTTCGGTACGCTCATGACTTCGTACCTAGCCGTGTTTCAAACCATCTTACACGAAGAATAAATCTGGGCGCAAGTCTTTTCTTGTGACCAGTCCTTGTGTAGCTTTTTCAATCTTGACCGCCAATGCGGCAGACGCCGTTCTGCGCTCGTGAATCAACAGAGACATCCACGTCAAGCTGATGCCCAGATACTCTGCCATCTCACCTCTTGCGCCCAACGGCTCCGTCGAAAAATACTCTTGCAATTTCATTATTGTTTTTCCTTGGCGGCAAGTATACATTAACTTTAAATTAAAGATAACCCCACGTTTCACTCGGGAATGTATTGTGTTTGTTTTTAACTGCGTGTTAGAATGCTTGCACGTCGATACGACGGTTAAGGAGAATCAAATGGATAAACATCTTCCCTACACGACCAAGTCTGGTCTTCAAATTGGGTGCAACTACACCCCTCCCCTACGCAACTACATGAGTGCTGATGCAGAGCTTCTGCAAATGGCGCTACTCAACATCGAACCTGAGTTTTCTCAGCGCCGCATTGCTGGCTGGGTTGCCTATTTCCTCTTTCTCATTGCGCTGTACACCGCATTAGTTGTGTGGGAGGTTTGACATGAACGACAAAGAATTCCGCACCATGCGCATTAACGTGATCCTGTTTGCCATAGGCGCAGTGGTCTTAGCCCTTGACCTTTTTATCTGGAGACCATGATGACCCACAAAACTATGGCTGAACTTGAAGCCGAAAGCCCTGAAGGCTTTATCAACCCCAAACGTACGCCCCAAGAGTGGGCGGAGCTGGAGGAGCGCAACAAGGCTATGCGTGAGCATGATCGCCTACACACAGCCTTTGCGCCAGAAGAGCCAGAAGAAGAGGACGAAGAATGAACTTACAAGACGAACTATGGTTTGACACCAGCAAGGGGCGTATTGGCATCTTGATGGTGCTTGATTGGCACACAGAACAGCTTCACTACATCATGGGCATAGCCAGTGGCATGAACGAAAACGTAGACATCAACCACATCTACAGTGGTGGAGCAAGGCTTCCTGACTACGTAGGAGCGCCTTTGTTCTTTGGAGACTGGGAGTGATTACCATGGCTACGCACAAAGAATACGAGGAGTGGAAAGCAGACCCTGCGGCTCAGCAGGAATACAAAAAATATTTACTTGAGGAAGCATACAAAACCAATCCAAAACTAGACGAATTTATTGAACACTTTACAAACCAATTTGACCAAATTTTTAAGGAAAAATCATGAGCTTTTTTGTAGAAAACACAGCGCCATCAGGCGACTTTAAACAAGTACCCGCAGGGCTTCACCTTGCACGGTGCTATCGCATCATCGACTTAGGAACCCAGCGTACTGAGTACGATGGACAAGAGAAGCACCAGCGCAAGATCATGCTTGGTTGGGAGCTCCACGGCAAAGACGACGAAGGCGAAGAGCTAGTCACCGAGCGTGGTGATCCCCTTGCCATCTTTAAGAACTACACGCTGAGCTGGTCAGAGAAGGCGAACCTTCGCATTGACCTACAGAACTGGCGTAACAAGCCCTTCACAGACACGGAGATGAGGCGCTTTGACATCCAGAGCATCCTTGGTGCGTGGTGCATGTTGACGGTGATCCCAAGGCCGGGCAAGAACGGCAAGATGTACTCCAACGTCAAGGGTGTAGCCCCTGTTCCGTCGGTCATCAAGTCCGCTGGTCTTCCGCCGGCAATCAACCCTAACCAAGTGTTCCGTATAGCTGAGCCTGACTACGAGCTGTTTGAAACCTTTGGTAAGGGGCTCAAGGCGATGATTGAGGAGTCACCTGAGTGGCAGGCTCTCCAAGGCAGAAAAACCGTTCCTACGCCCGTTAAAGCCCCTCCTAGCG
>Ga0114976_10000712_pt1 | contig 20912 bp, 19 predicted proteins | sample S_130805_EF_Meta_FD_87319 | JGI IMG/M metagenome (GOLD analysis project Ga0114976, IMG submission 87319) | Freshwater microbial communities from Lake Simoncouche, Canada to study carbon cycling - S_130805_EF_MetaG | ecosystem: Environmental > Aquatic > Freshwater > Lake | place: Lake...
AGAGCCGTCGTAGACTACGACGTTGATAGGACGGGTGTGGAAGCGTGGTAACACGTTAAGCTTACCGTTACTAATAGCTCAATTGGCTTGATTTATGCACTGAAAAAATTTTTATTGATACAAGTTATAATGTTTTAAAAGCAATATTTTTAAAACTTACTAAAAATTTAGAATTTAAAATTAGCCAGCTTTTAATAAAGTGTTTAATAATTAAAAATAACCTCATTTCATTTTTTTTGTTATTTATATTATTACTGTAATTATTTTTTTAATATTTTATTAGATTTTAATAAACAATTCTTTAAAATTTTTTTTAGCTTTTTGTCTTTGGGATTAAACGCCTTATCGTCTACAAATATATCAAAAATAGGCTTTCCCATAATTAAATTATGGTATTTTAAACCCCAATTATTCAGTTGGTTAACTGTTTTGTTGTAAAATTTTTTTTTTATTAATTGAATGTTACCATTGCATTTTCCCATATATCTAGATGTAAATATTTTTACAATATTGCCATTGTCATAAAGTTTGTTAATCATTTTTATTCTAGATTTTATTGGCTTTGCTAAATCATACTTAGTCCCAATAGTTCTAGTTATAGTGTTATCAATATCAAAAATTATTGTTTTCATTTAAATTTTTAACTAATGGTTTATTTTATTTTTTTAATTTTTTTACTATTTTTAAATCTTCATAAGTGTCAATTTCATGAATAGATATTTTGTTCATCATGTAGTATCCGATATTTCCAAATAGTCTGCAATTATTTTTTAAAAAACCATTTTTTTTAAAAATATAAAAAGATCCGTTTTCTATTAAATAACTTCTTAAATTTTGGGATCTTGGTCTTTTTTTAGGATCGTAATTCAAAGGTTCAGCATTAATTGTATTCTTAATTTTCCAAAAAAAATGATTTGATTTAACCACTGATAACATAGAGTCGTATTTATTTACTATAAATTTATTTATTGCTTTTTTTAAGTCTTCTTGAGTGATAAAAATATTTGTGCATTGCAATAATATCATAATATCAAAGTCAAAAATTTTTTTTATAAACTCCTTAATTAATTTTTCAGTAGTAGCAGTATCTTTTTCTGTATTTTTTGATCTGTAAAAAATTTCAAGGTTTTTATATTTTTTTGTTTTTTTAATAATTTTTTCCGAAGTGGTTGCTAAATAAATTTTATTAATTTTAGAGATGTTAGCCGCATTAAAGGCGTAATATATTAAAGGTTTTCCGTTGACTTTTTTTAGGTTTTTATCCTGTATTCTTTTACTACCTTTTCTAGCAGGTATTAAGCAGACAATTTTATTATTACCAATATTTTTGGTCACTAAGTTTTTTTTTTTCTTCTTTAGTAATTTTTTTTATACCATTTCCATAGCATATCTCAAATTTTCTTATGAAATCTACTAACTGTTTCATTCCATTGAATTCTAATGACGCAGCTTGGTCGGTTCCCCACATTGCTCTATTCAATGTTATATGTCTTTCAATTGCGACGGCTCCAAGCACAACTGCCATTAAGCTCGGGCTAACTGAAGTTTCGTGACCAGAGTATCCGATTGGAGATTTATATTTTTTTTTTAAATTATGAATCATCGACAAGTTAAGTTTTTCATCTGGACAAGGATAAGCAGAAACGCTGTGCATTAATACATATTTGCATTTATTTTTATTAAAAATATTGACTGCATCGTCAATAATTTTGTAGTTAGACATGCCTGTAGATATAAAAGTAGTTTTTTTATTTTTAGCGACGGTTTCTAATAAACTATAGTTTGTCAACATTGCAGATGGAATTTTATTATAGTCAAGTTTGTATTGATTTAAAAATATTTGACTGTCAATGTCCCATGAACTAGCAAACCATTTTATTCTAATTTTTTTACAATATTTATCAATTATATTGAATTCTCTTTCATTAAATTCAATTTTTTTTTTATATTCTAGATAAGTCATTTGACCCCAAGGCGTTTCTTTTAATTGATTTTTTTTATCTTTAGGGACGCAGATATCAGGATTCCTTTTTTGAAATTTTATAGCATCAAAACCAGCTAATTTAGATTTTTTTATTAACTCTTTTGCTATTTTTATATCACCATTATGGTTAATACCTATTTCACCTATTAAAAAAATTTTTTTCATAAGTAAAAATATTTATATTTAATTATAAATTTACAGTATAAAATTTATTTAAAATGTAAAATAAAATAAATATATTAATTAAAATTTAATTTTAAATTTATACAAATAAATATAAATCATACAACTTAATAAAATAGTAATTCTAGACATCTAAGCGAGAAACTCACCTCAAAACTAGTTCTTCCTATAGAGTCGTCGTAGACTACGACGTTGATGGCACGGGTGTGGAAGCGTGGTAACACGTTAAGCTTACCGTTACTAATAGCTCAATTGGCTTGATTTATGCACTGAAAAAATTTTTATTGATATAAATGATAAAATATTTGATAAATTCGAAATTTAAAATTAATGAAAAAAAATAAATCTTATTTAGCTGAGGATGAAATAAATCTAGGTGATATTATAATATTATTATGGAGAAAAAAAATTCTAACTTTATTCATTAGTATTATTTGCGGCCTAGTAGGTTACTTTTATGCATCTTTTCAATCTCAAGAATTTGAAGCAAATATCACACTTAGAAATCCACCTGCTCAACTTTTTGAACCCTACAGTCGCGCTTTCAATAACAAAACCGACAAACCTGACGCATTCGACAATTCCGGTGGCGCAATTTCACTATTTAATTCTAATTTTAATTCATTACTTCTTTCTTTAGATAACTTGCAAATCTTCACAGACCAAAGTACAGAGTTTGATAATTTTAAAGGATATTTAAAGTCAAGAAATATTTCTGCTGATGAGTATTTTTCAAATAAAATTTATCAAAAAAAAAAAAAAGATTTAATTAATCAAAATAAATTTTATTTACTTTTTCCTAAAGAATTGGAAGGAGATATTTTTTTCAATAATTATGTACAATTTATAAAAAAAAAAACTATATCTGAGTTAAAAAAAGACTGGAAAAGATCAATTGAAAATACAATTTCTATTCACGAGCAAGCTTTAGAAAAGTCAATCTTAATTAAATTAACAGACCCAATTCTAAGATCGATGTCTCAGCAAAATCAAGTGGTGAATGAACCAGAGGATTTATTTTATAAAGGTAGCATAATATTATCAAAGGAAATTGATAATCTTAAAAAAAGATTAATTTTATTGGAAAATGATCAATTTGACTTCGAGATTATACTTGAAAAATCAAAAATTTCTCAAGTTAACAAAATATCTAAATTTTTATATTTTGTATTAGGATTAACGTTTGGACTATTTTTGTCTTTAGGAGTTATTTTTTTTAAGATCGTTTTAAAGAATAATTAATAAAAAAGCTTTACCGCGCAAATTATTATTTGGAGATAATTATTATTTTATTGCTAAATATAAAAATTAAACTGTTAAAAATCTAAGCGATAAGCTCACTTCAAAATCATAGAGCCGTTGCAGACTAAGATGTTGATGGCACGGGTGTTGAAGCGCGGTAACACGTTAAGCTTACCGTTACTAATGCCTCAATTGGCTTGATTTATGTCCTAAAAAAAAAGTTTATAGTCTTAAATGTAAGATGATATATCAAGCAAACTACAAGTAAACCTTTCCAAAATTATTCTTTAACAGCATACGCGTATAGTATTTTTATAAAAATAAAATTTATAATATTTATTAAAAAACTATAATTTAATTAGGTTCTATTAATTTATTATAAATATACTGTTAAGTGATTAATTTTTTATCAAATACATTTTTATTACTAACCTTTTAGTAAAGGCAATATATTTTGAAGTATTAAAATTTTTAATATTACTAAAAGTAATTTAATTTATTGTTTGTTTAGAAACCCTATTTTTAGTATTTAGTAAAAACCACATAATTTTTTTTGCAATATAAATAATTTCTTTTTTTTTAATAAAGGGGTGGCAAGGTAATAGGATAATATTTTTAGAAATATTTAATTCTTTTAATTTCTTTAAATTTAAATGTTTATAGTTATAAATCATTTTAAAAGAAGGACGAACCTCAATATTTTGTGTTTTTAAATATTCAATAATTTTTCGCGTAATATTATTTTTTTTTATAAATATGGGCATAGCCCACATAACATTTTTTTCGTCATCACAAAATTTAGGTAATAGTATAAATTTATCTAACTTTTGAAAAATCTGTTTATAAGTTTTTAATATCTCTATCCTTTTTTTCATTATTATTTTGTATTTTTTTAATTGACCATATGCAATTGCAGCATTGATATTGCTCATTTTATAATTACTTCCGATCATGTTGTAAGTATATGGTTCTTTTTTGTTTAAATAACCATGCTCTCTAATTTTGCGCATTTTTTTAAAAAGCTTTTTATTATCGGTGACAACAATTCCACCTTCGCCCGCAGTTATAGTTTTTGTGGCATGCAAAGACCCTATTGATATATTTCCAAATTTACCAACATAAGTATTATTATATTTTGTGAAAGTTGATTCAGAAAAATCTTCGATGATTTTAATTTTTTTTTTCTTTGCAATATATAATATTTCTCTAATATTTGGTGTATTACCGTAGTTGTGTATTAACAAAATTGCTTTAGTTTTTTTTTTAATGCAATTTTTTAGACTATTTACATCCATTTGGAAATTTTCTGGATTAACTTTACATATTTTCAATTTTAAACCTAATTTTTTGAAAATATGTACAGGACTAATGTATAACAAGGAGGGAATAATAATTTCATCATTTTTCTTTAAACCTAGGCCAGCAGCAGCCAACTCCACAGCAATGGTTCCATTGCAAACAGTTAAAGCATATTTTCTATTTATAATATTTTTAAAATAATTTTCAAATTTGATATTATATTTTCCAACAGAGATGTAGGTTGAATTAAAGGCATTTATCATCTCTTTTTTTTCAACACCGTCAATATAGGGTTTTGCAAATTTAATTTTATTCATATTTTAATTTTAAAGTTGACCATAAATAATTTATAAACATTTTAATAAATTTTGATTTAGAGTATCCATTTTTTCTTAGACCGTACCTTACTGGCACTTCTGTAACACTGTACCCCTTTTTTTTTAAATAAAATAATAACCTTATGTAGTAATCTCCATAACCATAAAAAATTTTATTTAAATTAAGTTCATCTAAACAGTTTTTTGGAAGTAAAAAAAAACCGCTTAAATGGTCATTTAATTTTATATTTAATATAAAATTTATTAATTTATTTACTATTAAACTTATAATATGTCTAAATTTATTTTCTGAGTCCCCTCCAGAAACAAATCTTGATCCAGATATAATGTGCGATTTTTTTTCCTTAAACACTTTTAACAACTTTTTAATATCTTGCGGTCTGTGATTAAAGTCGCAGTCCATAACTAACAAATTTGATTTTTTTGATAATTTGATCCCCTCTAATATTGAATTGGCTAGACCATGGTTATTTTTCCTTTTAAAAACTCTAATATTTTTATTGCTAATATATTTTTTTTTAAGATAATCAAAAGTACCGTCTGGACTATCGTCATCTATTATTAAAATTTCATATTTATATTTTTTGCATAATTTGACAATTATGGGTACTAGTAATTTTAAATTTTCCAGCTCATTTAAGCTAGGTAAGATTATTGATAAATCTAACTTTCGTTTCTTTTTTAGAAAAATTTTTTTCAATTTTATATTTTGTATAAATAAATTTTTAAATTATATTTTTTTAATATTTATTTTACCGTTGTCAATTTTATAGATAGTATCGCAGTATCTTAATAAATCTAACTGATGCGAAACTATAATTAAAGTCAACTTATAATCTATTTGACTAATGTTTTTTATAATTTTATGTGCGGTAAAATTGTCTAAAGAATTTGTTGCCTCATCTAAAATTAAAACTTTTGGCTTATCGTACAAAGCTCTTGCCAATCCTATTCTTTGACGTTCCCCACCTGAAAGTTTAACTCCCTGGTCACCGATAATTGTATCGTAGCCTTTTGATAGTTTGGTAGTAACAAATTCATTAAGCTCAGAAATTTTTGCAGCCCATTTTATTAAATCAAAATTAATATTTTCCTTATTTATTCCTAACGCAATATTAGCTGCTATGCTCTCGTCAAATAAAGTAACTTTTTGGGTAACATAGCCTAATTCTCTTTGCCAAAAATTTTTATTATATTTATTTAATATATTTTTATCTATTTTAATGGTTCCGCTACTTGGATCTATTAGCCCAGAGATAATATCAATCAAAGTAGTTTTTCCACTACCTGTACTCCCTATAATTCCAATTTTACTAAAAGCCGAAATTTTAAGATTAATATTCTTCAAAATAGGAAGTTCGTCACTCTTAAAATGAAAATAAATATTTTTTAATTCTATAGAATTTTTTAGTGGAGCTATAAATTCAGTTTTTAATAGTTTTAAAGCTGGTCGACATTTAATCCAATCTTTGTGTAAATTTTCTAAAGTTGATTTCGTAAAGTTGATTTGTGTAATTGAATTATAAATATTTTGCGCAGAAGGTATTAAGCGATAACCTGCAAAAAGGTAAACTGACAGTACAGGAGCAATATTTGTTAAATTATTTCCATTAAGCACCAAGAAAATTAATATTGTGATAACTCCACCAAAAGCTAAAGCCTCAATTAGATATCTAGGAATTTGTCCAATTATTTGTGATAAAGATTGGTATTCAGCATAATTTTTCGCACAATTAGCAAAACGTTTTACGAAAATTTTTTCAAAATTTTTTAATTTAATATCTTTTATAGCATTAAAGCTTTCAGATAATATTTTAAAACGTTCATGGTTTGCCTTGACTCTTTTAGAACCAATATTAGATAACGTATTTTTTAGTATTAAAAAAATACATAAATAACTAAAGAAAAAAAATAATGAAACATTTATTGCTAAATAAGGATCAATAATAATTATAAATATTATTAATGACAAAGCTATTATCCCTTGAGAAATAACAATTAATGTAGAAAGTATAGCTTGATTAACTATAGTCCCGACTTCTGACAAAACAAGTTTAGAAAGGTCTGCACTATGTCTATTTAAAAACCACGAATATGGTTGATTAAAATAATATTCTATTAAAGTTTTGCTTATGCTAAATTCGCGAATTAGAGCAAAATGAATTAACTTATATTGAGTTATTGCTTTAATCAAAAGCGATAAGAAGAGGGTTGTTATAACTCCAAGGCCAAAAATCAATATAAATTGATTTGAATTAAATATTTTTAAATAATTATAAAAATAACTAAGTATTAAATTGTTTTTTGTAAATTCTAGATTAGAAATTAATGTTATAAAAAAAAAAATTGACGAAGCTACTAAAATTTCAAAAAACGCCGTAATTAGAACTAATAATAACAGAAAAAAAAATTGTTTCTTTTCACGTTCATCAAAAAAATCAAAAATTTTTTTTATTATTTTCATAATATTTTTAAGATGTTCTAGTTATTTTTTAAAAATCATTTATTAAGATTTAAGAAATTTTGATAAAAATATAAAAAATATAAATAATAATATTATTTTTATATTATTCATGTATTTCTCTATTTTTTTTATTTTGGCATCTAATATTTAATTTAGAATTTCAATTAAATTTTTTTATTTTTTAAAGACTCTTTGAAGTTCTCATACGTTTTAACTAAACCTTTATACAAAGAAACTTTAGGTTTCCATTTAAGATCATTTATGCGTTTGCTATCTAAAAGTCTTTTCATCATTCCATCTGGCTTATCAAAATTAAATTCAATTTTACCATGAAAATCAACAATTTTTTTAATAATTTTGGCTAATTTTAAAATTGTTATATCTTTTCCATATCCTACATTTATATAGCCTAATGAAGAGTTCGTAACAGCCGTGTATTCTTTTACAGAAAGATTCATTATTTTGAAGCATGCTTTTGCAAGGTCATCTACGTGTAAAAATTCTCTTTTAGCTTTCCCGGTTCCCCATATTTCAACTATTCTTTCATTTTTAATTTTTGCCTCATGAAATTTTTTTATTAAAGCAGCAATGACATGAGAATTTTTTGGATGATAATTATCATTTGGTCCATATAAATTAGTTGGTATAACGCAGCGGTAGTCAATATTATGAGTATCTTTGTACTGACGATTATAACTTTCACATAATTTTATTCCTGAGATTTTTGCAATAGAATAAGGTTCATTTGTGGGTTCCAGTGTTCCAGTCAGTAAAAATTCTTCTTTCATTGGTTGTTTAGCTGATCTAGGATAAATGCAACTTGATCCTAAAAATAATATTTTTTTTATTCCACTTACAAAAGCGGAATGAATAATATTAGTTTGTATCATAATATTTTTGTAAATAAATTCTCCCGGATAAATATTATTTGCATAAATTCCACCAACTTTTGCTGCGGCTAAATATATTTGATCAATTTTTTTTTTTTTAAAAAATTTTTCTACTAAAGATTGTTTTGTCAAATCCAACTCATTTTGATCTTTAGTAATTAAAAAAACATTTTTTTTTTTTAAAAGACGAACAATGGCAGAGCCCACCATACCTTTATGTCCTGCTACAAAGATTATCTTTTTGCGCATTAATTATCAGAAGTTAATTTTAATTTCTTTTTTGAAAAAATATTTAATTTTATTAACTCATAATCTTTTTTTACCATTTCTTTTACCATTGCTTCAAAATTTATTTTGGGAAACCAACCTAATTCTTTTTTTGCTTTAGTATAATCTCCTAGTAAGCTTTCGACTTCTGTAGGTCTAAAATATTTAGGATCAATCTCAATAATTTTTTTACCTCTATAGTATACCGCTTCTTTTAAATTTTTTCCCTTCCAAGTTATTTTCATATCTAAATTTTTTGCGGCCATATTAACGAAATCTCGAACAGAATATTGTTTGTTAGTTGCTATCACATAATCACAGGGTTTTTTTTGTTGCAACATCAACCATTGTGCTTCGACATAATCTTTTGCATGTCCCCAATCACGTTTTGCATTCAAGTTTCCTAAATACAGCACTTTTCTTAAACCTAACTTTATTTGCGCTAGAGCTATACTAATTTTTCTGCTAACAAAAGTTTCACCCCTTACTGGAGACTCGTGATTAAATAAAATTCCATTACAAGCAAATATACCATACGCCTCTCTATAATTTATTGTAATCCAGTAGGCGTACATTTTGGCTACAGCATATGGGCTCCTGGGGTAAAATGGAGTTTTTTCATTTTGAGGTGATTGTTGTGCTAAACCATATAATTCAGAAGAAGATGCCTGATAATATTTTGTTTTTTTTTCAAGATTAAGAATACGAATAGCCTCCAAAATTCTTAAAGCACCTAACCCATCAGTATTAGCGGTATATTCTGGCTCTACAAAAGAAACGCCCACGTGACTCTGCGCTGCTAAATTATAAATTTCGTCTGGCTGAACTTTCCGAACAATATTGATTAAAGTTAAGCTATCAGTCATATCTCCGTAATGCAAAATTAATTTGCGATTAATTTTATCAGGTTCTTCATATAAATGATCAATTCGTTTTGTATTTATAGAAGAAGACTTTCTATAAATTCCATGAACTTGATAACCTTTATTTAAAAGTAGTTCTGCAAGGTAAGCTCCGTCCTGACCAGTGATACCGGTAATCAGAGCTTTTTTTTGCAATTTTCTTTTATGGGACATGAAATTTATATTGTAAAATTAAAAAATGATTTAAAATTTAAATCTATAAAAAATTCTAAATAAATCAACAAAAAATTAATTTAATTTTAATTAATATTTTTTTATTAAAATTAGCTGTCCAAAAAAATTATTAACAAAAATGTATCTATTCTCATATTTTTTTTTTATACTATTCAAAAAATTTGTTAAATTTTCGCATGAGATAATCCCATAATCATCGAAAATAATAATTCCACCTTTTATTATCAAAGGCTCAATCCTGTAGAAAATTTTTTTTGTATATTTACCACTATTGACGTCAATATGGGCAAATTTAATTTTTTTATTGAAATATTTAAAGTTATCATGCGGAAATACACCTTTAAGAATTTTATATTTTTTTATAGAAAATTTTAAAATATTTTCTTTTAGTTCTTTTAGTGTTGTATTGGAATTATAATTATTATCCATCTTTTCTATTCCAGTATGGCCAAAAAAAGTGTCAATAAAAAAAAAAGTATTTTTTTTATCTAATTTAGATAGTAAAAAACTAATGCCACCTTTTAGACAACCTATATCAAGTATTGCCCCCCCCTTTTTTTTAATTTGGTTGAAATATAAATAAATCGAATAAAGTCTATAATGATCATTAATAGTAAAATTTTTAATTTTTTTATAATTATTAAAAAATTTTAAATCATACTTCCACGGAGCATCAAAGGAATGAGAAATATTTACGTCATGTTTTTTTTTATTAATAGGAAGTATAAGTTTTATAATATTTATCAAAAACAATCTTAAAAAAAAATGGGAAAATTTTAATATATAGTTTCTTAATCCAAATGTATGATAATTTCTAATGTGATTTAGTTTTTTAAGTAAATGCATGAAAAATAACTTTAATATATTATTACCATAGGGCAATAACTAAATGTATCTTAAAAAAAAAGTTATAGTTTTAGTTCAGTCTTATCCAAATTTGCAAGCTGTTTATCATCTTATTAAATCTGGTCATAATTTTTTAATTTGCACATCAAATCATTCTGTTTATAAATTTTGTATTTTAATGGGTTGGGAAGTGTATGGATTAAATTTTATTAAATTAAAGATAAAATTTTTTAATATTACAATTTTAAGAATTTTTTTTTCTTTCTTGAATTTTCATATCCTTCGTAGATATTTGAAAAAAATATCAAATAAAGAGCCTGTGTCTTATTTAATAACTATTTTGGGTATGGATTACGAATTATTGCCTGCTTTTCTTAATTTAGAAAGAAAAGTTTTTTATTGGAATGATACTCCTTATATCAAATCTAAAATAGTTAAAAATGTTAATTTAAAAAAAATAATAAAACTAAAGTTATATAATTTTTTATTTTCTACTAATTTTAAATATTTTAAGACTGAAATTTTTGATCATTACATGTGGCATGATATTAATACTCTAAACTCATTTATTAAAATTATTAAATACAAATCTATAAATAAAGCTATACCTCAACAGATCTTAAAAAAATTCTCAAATAATAAATACCCTATTATTATTCTAGGTGATTATAGTTTTTTTTCTATTTCAAGAAAAATAAATATTGGAAAATTTATTATTTTAATAAGAAAACTTTTAGAAGATTTTCCAGGATCAGTTTTTTATAAACCACATCCAGGTTCGACTAGTTGCTTATATAGCTCTAAATTGTTTGGTAAAAATATTATTAGTGATTTTATTCCTGCTGAAATATTATGTTCTTCTGGCTCCATTATATTAACTGTAGGTTCAGCAACGTCTGTATCGTTATCAGTTAGAGATTTAAGAAAAGTTATTGGAATTGGAAAATTAGTTGATCTTAGAAAAGATTTATTCCCAACGACATTTAGAGAAAATTTGAAACATGTTACCAATTATAATGATTTGTTTGATAAAATTAAAAAATTAATTTAGAGGGATTCATGTATATTTTTTTTGAGTTTAAATTTTAATGTATAAATGTTCTGTAATTATATCTAAAAATAGTAGCAATGAAAAAAAATATTTAGGTATCTTAGCGAAACAAATTGAAAAATTTTTATTACCTATCTGCTCTGATTTTGAAATAATTATTGTAGAGAATAGTAAAAATTATATTTTTTTTGAAAAGTTAATAAATATTTCTTTAATTCATAAAAATATAAAAGTAATTTTACAGGAATCTAACTTTGATCTTGGCTCAAGTATATGGGAAGGTTTAAAGCATGTTCGTTTTCAAAATATTATAATCATAAATGCAGATTTGGTACACAATGTTTTAGAAATTGAAAAAATACTAAAAACTTTATACCTTAGAAGTTATAAATTAGCATGGATAAGTCGAGCAACGAGTGTAAAATTTTCTAAAAGTAACTTTAGAAACATTTTAAACTATGTTATTCTAAAAGCGCTTAATCATTTTTTTAAAAAAAGTTTAGACTTACATTTGACTGATCTTTCAAATAACTTTTTTGGTTTTAAAAAGTCACTTCTTTCAAAAAAAGATTTTTCACATTGTTTTATAGAAAAAAAAATAGATTTTTCATTTCTATTTTTATATTTATTAAAATTAGATGGGCTAATAATTAAAAAAAACATCAAACAGATAAAGAGCTATCATAATAATTTTTATAATTTTAAATTAAGAATAACCCTAAATAATTTTTATTTACTCATAAAATCAATTTTAATATTTAGTGCTACTGTATGTATAAATTTTTTAAAAATAAAATAAAAAATTTTTTTAAACAAAAGAATACTTATATTGTATTATTTGTAGTTTTTTCGTTTTTTTTAATCTTTTACAAAATTAGAACTGAATTTAAAGTACCTCTTTACGGAGAATACTCTGGAAGCTCAGCACATACAATTACGGCATCAAGAATATGGTATGACGAGGGCGCTTTAAATAGTAAGTTTGCAAGCATCTTATCTTTTAAATCAAAACAATATGAAAATTTAAATTCAAATATTAACTATAGGCACATTGGAGGTTTAACGTATCCGGTTATAATAGATAATGTAATCAGAGAAGTTTACTTGAGCTACCCACCCGGCTACTTATTCCCTCTCTTTATAGTGGCGAAACTTTTTAATGAGAGACCCTCGGATCAACTTTTGTTTTACCTTAATGATTTTCTTTCAATAATATTATTTATTGGTCTATTTTTTATTAGTTTAAAAATCCTAAAAAAAAATTTTACTTTAATATCCATTTTAACTCTGTGTAGTGCTTTATTATCTTTGGGTTATTTATATTTTTTTCAAACTTTTTTATCTTTTAATTCATTAGGAGTTGTTTATTTCGTTTTATATATTTCATTATATTATTATAAAAAAAAATCTCTAGCATTACTATTTTTTATCTTTGGAGTTTTTACTGACTATCTTTTTTTTTTTGTTGCAATTTTTCATTTTGCATATAGGTCAGTACTTTTACGTCGATTTGACAGCTTCAATATTTTGTTAGTAGGAACTTCTGCTATTTTATTTTTTTTATACATAATTCAACTTCATAGCTTAGGTTTATTAGAAAATTTGATATGGAAATTTTTATTTAGAACGGGCCTTACTTCTGAAACACAAATAAACATTGATTATGTTAAAGATTTATCTAATTTACCGATTTATAAATTTATAATTTTGTATGCTTGGAATTGTTTTAAGGTTTTAGGTCCTTTTATAATTTTAATCGTACCTTTAATAATTTGGTTTATTTATAAAAAGAAAATAAAAGAAAAAGAATTAGAGATCTTATATTTGAGTTTTATACCACCTCTTTTATACACATTTTCTTTTAAATCATCAAGTGTACATGAATATGAAACGCTTAAATTTATACCATTTTTAATAATTTCATTAATGCTTACAGTAAAGTTAATTTTGAATCGAGCTTGGCTAATTCCATTTTTTTTAATTTTAGTAAATTGTATCAACTATCAATATTGGCATAAAAAATATATACCAAAAGAATATGATAACAGACATTTAATTAACTTGACTATAAAAAATTATGCAACGACCAGGGATATAATTTTCGAATTAACAAAATCAGAAACAATTTGGGGAAAATATAATTTTAAGATTGCCCCTTATTTGTGGTGGCAAGATTATGTTTATAGAGAAAGAAATATAATTAGAGTTGAAAAAATTTCTGAAATAAAAAATTATATTCATACTATAAATGCAAAACCAGAACGTTATCTAATGGTAATTGATAAAATTGATCTAAATAAAATTAATACTATAAAGATTGAAGAAGATTTTAATCTGTCATTTATTGAAATTTATAATATTAATAATGAAAAGCTAATAATCAATTTGGTAGAGAATTTAGTTTTAAAATAAATATGATTAAAATTATTTTATTAGGTAATTGAATAAATATAGAAAAAATATAAAAAAAAATCTTATTTTGATTATTTTTTTAGACTCTCATTTTGCTTATAGTCAAACCTTACAAAATTTAAGTAAAGTTTTAAGCACAAAATATGAAGTTTTTCTTTTTGGTAGATCGAAAATAAATGAATCAAATATAAATAATTTTTATTATGATCCAAATATTAAATTTCCCAAATTATATTTTCTTGCTAGAATTTTTGATGGTATTCTTTACAGATTAATTAAAAAAAAAATAATAATTAGTGTTTTGGATTATTATTTTTTTTCAAAAGAAATTTGTGCGATTAAAAAAAATAAATATTACAATTTTTATAAAATTTTAGGTGTAGATGCCTTAGCCACCTTAATAGGTATTAAAATTTTTAGAAGGTGTCATTTGATTTCTCTAGAAATTTACAAATCTCAGCTAATCAACTCATATTTATCCTATAAAATTAATTATATAAATTCTTTAATGATACAATCTATAAAAAGAAAAAAAATATTGCTAAAAAAATATAAAGGACCCACTTTTTTCATTGAAAATTTGCCTTTTTTTAAAAGGGTTTATAAAAGAGAATTTATTAAAAATAGTATTATTTTTTTTGGCTCTTTTTTACCCGTTACAGGAAGTGAAATAGTTAAAGCGTTTGCTAAAGATTATCCAGAATTTAAAATCACAATAAGAGGTCCCGTAAAACTAGATTTCAATATTAATAAATTACCGTTAAATTGTTTCGTAGATAACAAATATATTTGTTCGGCAGGGGTACAAAAATACTTAAATTTATTTGAATTAAGTTTTTGTTTTTATGATACAAACTTTTTTAAAGAAGATCATGAAGATAATTTTAGTAATGGCGCTTCAGGAAAAATGTATAATTATTTTAATGCTTTAGTTCCAATAATTGGTAACTCATCAGATGGGCTTAAAGCAATAAAGCAATATAATGCAGGTATATTGGTAAACAAACCCACTTCACGCTCAATATATAATGCAATTTGTAAAATACGAGAAAATTACAACTTTTATGTCGAAGGTTGTAGATTAGCAGCAATAGATTTAAATTTTGAAAAAAAAGCTAAGAAGTATATTTCTTTTTTATCAAAGTAAAATTTAAATAAATTAATAAACTATGTTCTTAAATCTTAGTAAAATAAAATTTCCAAGAGATACATTATTATATACCAGAAGAATTTTGTTTATATTAAAATTTTAATGATTAAAAAATCGACAGTTGATACGATTATTATAATTTTGGGGATGTTAGGACCAATTTCTCCAAATGTCCAAAATTTTCATTATTTATTAGTCTTATTTTTTTATTTCTTTATTTTTTTACGTATTATTTTTAATAAGATTGTCTCAGTAAAAAAAATTTTTTTTATACTAGTTTTCTTTATTCCGGGGTTATTTTTAACACTCAATAATTCTCCTGAAAATTTACTTCGGTTTATTCCTTTTTTTATATTGTTATTTGGTCACCCATTTTTAAGCTTTAATATTAAATTTCGATGGATAAGATTATTTTCAATATTTATTCTCATTTACTTAATTTTCACCCAAACCATATTAGCTTATGGTAATGATACATTTAGTAATTTCAGAGAAATTTTTTATCAACATATAAATCTAGATCATTACCATAATAGAATTGCACCTATGACAAAATCAATATTTGAGAGCTTTTTTGATTATCGGGCGTCTGGTTTATTTTATAATCCAAATATAATGGGTACAGTTGTGCTACTTTACTATATTTTTTATTCTTTATCTGACGATTGTATCAAAAAAGAATATTTTAAAGGTAAAAAAAAAAATAATTTAATCTTTTTTTATTTAATAGAATTAATAGTATTGTTTTCAATACTATTTAGCTTTTCTCGAACTATTATTGTAAGTTATATTGCCTATATAATCTTAAAAAATTTCAAATTAGATTTTTTTAGAAAAGGAAATTTTTTTTTTTTATTAATTGTAATTACTACTATTTGCCTGACTATAAATAAAATTATTCATGGGTTTATTGAGGGCGATAGTCAAAGAATTAAAATCGACATATTTATAGATTATCTTTACGAAGCTAATCTTTTAAATATAATCTTTGGCGGAGTGCATGCAAATGATTATCAGTTTGATCAAGATATTGGCAATTGGTTGGGTGCAGTCGGATTATTTGGGCTTTTAGGATTTATATTATTTTTTAAGAAAATTTCATATATAATTTTATTAAGACCCCTGCTTTTAACGATTTTACTAATATCATTAGGAGCTGGTACTCTATATGGATTATTTACTTCAAGTATTGTTGTTCCATTGTTTATAGTTGCATTTTGTTATTCCAATAAGTTTTCAAATAGTAAAAAGATTTAAAATTTAATAATGATTTTTTTTATTTTTTTTTTAAATATAAATATTTAAAAAAAATTTATGTTTTAAAAAATGAAAATTATATATAAAAAAAATTTTAAATTGTTATGGATTGGACCCATGATACCTCAAAATTATTTATTTAATTGGAGATCGGCTAGTCCGGCCGCTATTAAGTGGCAAATGCATCTTTTAAATAGTTTAGTAAAAAAAAAAATTGATATTCAATTACTATACTACCGCCCTGAGCGATATTGGCCAAAGGGTCGATTTTTACCATTTAAAGAATATTTGGAAACTAATTTTACTTTTAAAAATACACAGATAAAATATATTAATTTTTTAGGATTTCGAAACTGTTCTATAAAATATTTTTTATACAAATTATTAAAAAAAATTGGTAAAAAAAAAGACCCATTAATTATAATTTCATACAATTCACCTTCTTGGATGGAAAATATATTCTTAGACAGAAAAATACGATCTAGATTTAAGTGCGTCTATTTAGTGGCAGATACAAAGATTCCTAAAGGTGGAGATGGTTATATATTTTTATCTTATTATTTATTTAATTTGTATAGATTTAAAAAAAAATTACACTTAGATGGCTCAGTTTATAAAAAAATTGGAAATAACTCTATAAATAAAAAAAATTACAATAAAATAATTTTTTTTTATTCAGGATCTTTTGGCAAGCCAGCTGGCTTAAAATTATTAATAAGCTCAATAAATTTGATTAAAGAAAAAAATTTTGAACTTTGGATAACAGGACACGGTAATGATGATTATGTAATAAGAGAGTCAAAAAAAGACTTAAGAATTAAATATCTTGGTTTTTTAAGTGAAAATCAACTTCAAAAAATTTATAAAATAGTGGATATTTTTATAAATCCTAGATTAACTAATATGCCTGAAAATAATTTTAATTTTCCATCAAAAATTTTTGATTATTTAGCTTGGAATAAACCTATCATTTCAACATGGACCAAAAGTTTAAGTCCCCAATATAAAAATATATTAGACGTAGTCAAAGACGACCCCCAATCAATTGCGAATGTTATGCAAAAATATATTAAAAAAAAAATATATTTAAGAAGTAATAAAAATTTTAAATTAAAAAGTTGGGATGACAAAACATCAAAATTAATTAGTTTTTTAAATAATGAAGTTTTAAAAAAATAATACTTAGATATTTGTAATGTTATTTTTAATTATACGTAGATAAAAATTTAGATATGTTGTCACAAATTAATATTTATTTCACCTGGAATGAACTGCCACACTATGCATATTCTGCATTAAAATTCTTAAATTCCATTTTAAAAAAAAAAAAATTTATAAATTTTAAGATAATAAGTACTAAAAATTTTAATAAAAAAAATTTTCAAGAAAATAATAATTTTTTTAGGGGTATAAAATGGATAAATCCAAACAAAAAATATACTTGGGACCAATTGGGCTTAGTAACACCAGATATATACTTTCAATCAGGGTTAAATATAAAATCATTTAATTATTTAGGCGAAATAACTAAAATTAAAAATAAAAATAGCAAAATAATATTTGTTGCTGATTCTATTTTAGATTCAAGTAATATTAAACAATTTCTAAAAAATCTTAGATTTAGGTTATTCTACAAAAATAAATTTGATTATGCTTTTGTTCCAGGAGTCGCATCAAAAAAGTGTATGATAAATTATGGCTTTGGTGGTAAAGAAATTTATACCGGAATTCTTAGTGCTTTACAAATATACAAAACAAAAAAAAAAATACAAAAACGAATAAAACAATTTATTTATGTTGGACAATTTATTGAAAGAAAAAATATTCAATTACTATGCAAAGTTTTTAATTATGTTATGAAAAATACAAACGACTGGAAGTTAATTCTTGTAGGAAACAATAATTCAAATCTAAAAAATTTAGAACTTAATAAAAATATTCAAGTAATTCCGTATATGTCTGCTTCTAAATTATTAAATTTGTATAATGAAAGTACATTTTTTATTTTACCCTCTTTAATAGACAATTGGGGCTTAGTAGTTCATGAAGCAAGTAAGTGTGGATGTTTTTTGATATTAAGTGAAGAGGTAGGTAGTGTTTATGAGTTTGCAAATAAAAATAATACGATTTTATTTAATCCAAAATCTTTTTGTTCAATCGCAAACTCTATAAAAAAAGCTATTTCATTAAATAATGAAGAGCTCATAAGAGGTAGTTTAGAAAGTCAGCGTTTGAGTAAATTTTATAATTATAATAATATTTATTGTCAATTTATGAAGATTGTAAATAAGTGTTTAAAAAAAGATAATTATTAAATAAATGATTTATGAAATCAAAAACTTAACTTCAGAAAATTGTATATCTATACTTCAGTTTTACGCTAGATATGGCGATCGTTCATTTAGCTGGTATGAAAAAAAACTGAAAGACGATATTTTCTCAGGTACTGTTATTGGTAAATATTGCACTACTAATAATAATGAGATTATTGCAGCTTATTTAGGAAAAATTCAGTCGTTAATATCTAATCCATCATTAAAAGTTGTACAATCGATTGACACGCTTGTAGCGCCATCTCACAGAGGAGGCCATGTTCTGATTAAAATAGCAAAAGAATTTTATGAGTATCTTAAAATTAAATCTTTTGACTGTGTTTTTGGATTACCAAATAAAAAAATTGAAAAATTTAGATATAAATTCTTAAAGTGGAATTTATCTAGGACCACATATTCATATACAGTTTTTGTTCCAATTTTTTTTTTACGTTTATTTTACTATTGTATAAAATACTTTATAAAAAAAGAAAAATTTTTTAATTTTTCTCAAGATAAAATTTATAATTTAAAAAAAAATTTTAAAATTAATAAATTTTGTAAAGAAAATGAAAATAATGGAGCGTACTGGATTTCAAGTGAAAATTTTTATTTCACATTTATCGGATTATGTCGTGGAGGCAGGAAGTTAAATATATTAGATAAATTTATTTTGTTGTCAATTATTGCCTCGTTGTCCAAAGGTTTTTTTTTGAAGACTTATTCAACAGAAGATACTGAAACGGCGAATATTTTTAAAACATTTAGTGTCAAAAAAAAAGGTCTTAATTTTTCAGGTATCGTTCTAGCAAATAACTCAAAATTATCATTCGGTGAGCAATCATTAGAATTTATTGAGTTTGATACTTTTGGATTATTATGATTTTAAACGGACATTTTTTCATAAATTTTAAAATTATAAAAATTTTACATTCCATATATAATTTTTCATCTGCCTCAGACTTAAACGAAGATTTAGCAAGTAATAAAATTTTTCCTATTACTTGGACTTTTGACGACGGTTATAAGGATCTTTTAAGTATAGATAAAATACTTACAGATATTGGTAATATAAAATTCCGTTTTTTTATTTCACCTTACCTGATAGAAAAAAAAATTCGTAAAGATCGTAAATTTATAAAAAATAAATTAATGACTGAATTTAGGCCCTTGCTTACTTGGGAACAAATTGCCCAATTAATAGAAAATGGTCATACTTTGGGTCTGCATGGATATGATCATACAGATTTAAATTTCTTGAGCGAGAGTCAAATAATTGATGATTTTGAATCATCGATTGAATTATTAAAAAAAAGGATATCGAAAAAAACAGATTCTTTTGCATTTCCTTTTGGCAGAATAAATATTAATCGAAAGATATTAAAAAATCCACAAATTTGTCTTGCAAAAAAATATTTTTCAAGAGTATATTTATCTGATAATCGTATGCTTACTTTTGGGCACAACGGAATTTACAATAGAAGGCATGCAGAATTTGATAATACTGTACTTGTAAATTTATTTAAAGGTTTTTTACAAAAATTTAAAATTAATAAATTTTATTAATTTACTTAAGTTGTTTCGATAACGTAAAAGAGATAAAAATCTAAAAAATAATATAATTTGATAATTTTATATTTGTAAACAATGAGTCGATTAAAAATTCTTTGCTTGGTTCCTTTTTATTCCCCAGGTTTTCGAGCCGGCGGACCTACCAGAGCGATCTGTAATTTTGTTCAATTACTAGGTGAAGACTTTGAGATTAAAATTATTTGCAAAGATAGAGATATTAAAGATTTTAAATCTTATCAACGATTGAAGATAGATTCTTGGAATAAAGTAGGAAAAGCTCAAGTCTTTTACGCTTCTAAAAAAACAGCCGGATTTATTGGTATCTGTAAATTACTCAACGAGACTGAATATGATATACTGTATTTAAATAGTATTTTTACTTTTAATTTTACTATTGTTCCTTTAATAGTTCGTCGTTTTAATTTCGCAAAATTTCGACCTTGTTTAATTGCATCGAGAGGTGAGCTTTCTGAGAATGCACTTAAAATAAAAAAAGTAAAAAAACAAATATTTTTGTGGACTGCAAAATTTATAAATTTGTATCAAGA
>Ga0114976_10000713_pt1 | contig 20883 bp, 12 predicted proteins | sample S_130805_EF_Meta_FD_87319 | JGI IMG/M metagenome (GOLD analysis project Ga0114976, IMG submission 87319) | Freshwater microbial communities from Lake Simoncouche, Canada to study carbon cycling - S_130805_EF_MetaG | ecosystem: Environmental > Aquatic > Freshwater > Lake | place: Lake...
ATCGCCCAGCCCTGCAGCGCGGCCTTCGTGACCGCCGTGTCGGCGTCGAGCAGGAGGCGATAGCTCGTCTTCCAGATCGGGGACTCCCGCACGTAGCCCACCGTCACGGGCCGCTCCCCCTTGCCCGAGAACGCGATCGCGACCCCCTTCGTCTCGTTGTCGGAGGCGAGCGCGAGCACCGCGAGCGCCTGCTCGAGCTCCCGCTGGAGCCGCGGGTCGGCGAGCTTCACCCGCGAGACGGCGTCGAGGGGGAGCGTCCGCAGGCCGTCGGCGGTGAGCACGGTGAGAAACTGCTTCTCGACCGCCTGCTCCTTGCCGATCTCCACCCGCCGCTTCTCGACCCCCACGATCGTGCCGGCCACGGGCGTGGCGGCATCGAGCTCCACTCGCTGGCCGCGGAGCCGGCCGAGGAGATCGCCGAGCGACGGGTTGTCGGTGAGGTTGACGGCGAAGGTGCCGAGGGTCTTCGTGACCGGGTCGCGAGAGGCGTAGCTGACCGTCGGCGGGCCGCCGGCGGGATCGAGCACCACCATGCTCTTGAGCAGGTCGTTGACGTCGGCGGCGGCGAACTTCATCTCGACGGCGGCGTCGCCCGTCACCCGCCCGGCGTGCTGGAAGTAGCCCACGCCCGACGTGAAGAGCACGACACGTTCGAGCGGGAGCGGCGCTTCGGCCGCTCGTGCGGCGCCGGCCGAGAGCACCGCGAGGCACAGGGCGACGAGGAACCGAGGCTCGATGACCATGGCAAATCTCCTCACGGGAATGGGCAGCAGGTCGACGGCCAATCGTGGGAAACGGTCCGCGACCTGTTCACCCGATTGCCGCCCGCTGAATGCAAGGGTGGCACCGCGGCACCGGGCTCGCAACCACATGGGGCCAAAATCACCGCCCCGCACTCCCGTCCGTAGTCCCTGCGACGGGGTGGTGGTACGCTCTGCCTGGTTGGTGGGTGCTCGGGATTCCGGGAGGCATGGGAATGATGCCGGGTGCGAGAAAGCGTGCTCGTGGACCGATTCGATCCCGGTGGCTGCGGGGCAGCGAGCCCCTCGAGCCACGGCGGGCCCTCGCGGTCACCGCGACGGCGTTCATCGACAGCTTCGTGATGCCGATCGGTTCGGCGGCCCAGCTGGTCGTGGTCGGGCAACCCGCGTCCCCGGTCTCGGCCCAGAGCGGCGACTTCGACGGCGACCTCAGCGATGATTTCGCTTGGATCGACGCCACCGGAGGCGTGTGGGTGAATCGGAGCCTCGGCGTGGCGTCCGGCACGGCGCCTCAGCTCTGGGGCCGCCTGCCGAGCGACGTCCGCTGGGAGTCGATCACGGTCCGCGACTTCACCGGCGACGGCCGCGCCGACATCGCGGCCCGCAACGCACGCAACGGCAACTGGCGGCTGCTGAAGAGCGACGGCGCTCGATTCAGCGATCCGCAGCGGTTCGGCAACTGGTCACCCGCCGTCGCCTGGCAGCACATCGTCGCGGGCGACTTCGATGGCAACGGCTCCGCCGACCTCGCCGCCCGCGACCCGGCGTCGGGGGAGTGGTGGGTGTCGCGGAGCACCGACCTCGGCTTCACGCCCACGCGGTTCGGCGCGCGGTCCGTGCCGTGGAGCGAATGCTTCGTCGGCGACTTCAACGCCGACGGCCGGTCCGACCTCGCGGGCCGCAATCCGGCCACGGGCCACTGGCGGGTGTTCACGAGCGAGGGCGGTCGGTTCGCGTCAGGCCGCGTGTTCGGCACGTGGGCCACCGACGTGCCCTGGGCCGACGCGACGATCGGCGACGTCGACGGCGACGGGCGATCGGACCTCCTCGGCCGCAATCCGACGACGGGCAAGTGGCTCGTGTCGCGGAGCACCGGCACGGCCTTCACCACCTCGACGTTCGGCGGCTTCGCGAACCCGCAGACCTGGGGGCAGTTCGTGGCCGGCGATTTCAACTTCGACGGCAAGACCGACATCGCGGGCCGCAACCAGGCGACCGGTCGATGGCGGCTGCTCGCGAGCACCGGCACGCGGTTCGACCGGCCGCGGGTGATCGGCAGCGGGAGCCTCTCGATCGGCAGTGGCACGAGCGGGATCACCTCGAGCGCGGCGGCCGCCAGCGGCGGCGGCCGGACCGTGGGCTGGATCGACAACGGCAACGCCTCGGCGACCGGCTTCGCCTTCGCGGCGGCCGGCGATACGAATCTCGACTGGAAGGTGGACATCGTCGATGCTGCCAGTTTTCTCGCGGGCGGCAAGTTCGACTCTGGCACGCCGGCATCGTGGAATCAGGGTGACTTCACCTACGACGGCGTGGTTGACATTCTCAACGCCGCTGACTTCCATCACAGCTGACTTCCATGACAACGGCCTCTTCGGCGCGGGCACTTCCAACGCTCCGCCGTCGACGGGTGGGTCTCGAATCAGCCTCTGACCTCGGGCATGACGTCGTGCATTTCTTGCCCTTGCGCACCGGCACGCGCTTTCGCACATAACCTCGAGATCACTCCGTGACCGGCAGCTTCGACATCCAGGTGAACGGCTACGCCGGGGCCGAAACCCGCCGGGCGTGTCGGCGGTCCAGCAGCGCGACCTGATCGACACCGTGGCCGCGCTCGAGCGGCACCGGCTCGCGTCGCTGCCCGACACCGCCGACCGCATCGTGGAAGGGGCCCTCAGGCCTTGCGGCCGGGCGGAGGCGGCGGCATCGGTTTCACCTTCGCGGATGCCGGAACGTCGAAGTCGCGGCCTGTCTTCTCTTTGGGAAGATCGACTTCTTCCTTGTATTCATGAAACAGCATCACGCCTTCCTGCCCCTCGAGACCAGGCGCGGATTTCCCGTCGAATCCGGTGATGATCGCCACGTGCGGACCCGCCGTGGGGCCTGTGCGGCTCGCAGCCGTGTCGTAGGCACCGTCGCGAATCGCCGCCGACCCCCCGGGGCCGACGTTGCCCTGGATCGGCACGAACGTGATCGTGCCGACGCGCACCGGGGCTCCTCCGAACGTGACCGTTCCCGAGACGTCGAAGCGGGTCACGGAACTGCCGCGCGAGCAGCCACCGACGGCCGCCACGACCGTCGCGATGCCGAGCAGCCAGAGGCCGATCCCGGGCCGCGGACGCCGGCATGCTCGTGCCGCACGCAGCGTCGGTCGAATCATGGTTCGGCCGTGCCCTCGCCCCCATTGCGGCTGGCCAGAGCGAGCAGGGCGGCAAAGTCTATCGATTCGTTCGTAAACAAGACCGATCCGTCGCACTTGGCAATGGTGGTGCCCGAGGGATGCTGGCTTCCGAGGCTGATGTCGTTGTAGATCGCGTCGTAGCGGGAGTTGATCGGCTGGGCCACGTTCTTGCAGCCGGCGATGTGACATGGCGAAGCCTTCATGCCGCCGCGATGCCAGTGGCGATACTTCGGGTAGTTGACGCCGTCCGCCTTCTTCTCCCACGAAATCTCACCGACCATGATCGTCTTGGATAGGCCGTCGGTGATGTCCTTGAACTTGCGGGGCTGATTGGTCCGTAAGACGCCCTGATTCGCCAGGCCCCCGTAGGTCGCACTGCAGGTCGCATCGGGCTGCCCCGCCACGTTCGCGCTGTAGCTGCCAACGCCCGTCGGCAAGGGCCCCTTCGGCCCCATGTTGCCGTAATAGTGGGTGGTGTAGGTTCCCGTGATCAGCACCTGACTGTTCGACGTCTCCACGAGGTTCACCACGCCGCTCGACGGGCAGAGGTAGCCGTCGATTCGCCGGTCGCTGTGATTCTTGCCGGGATTGAGATAGGCCCCGTCGCGGGAATCGACCGAAAAGTCGAACACCGAGAACAACGCTGCCTCCTCCATCTGCGGCAGAATGTAGACGTGCCAACTCAGCTGCACGTCCTCGTCCGACCCCGGGGGCAGCGACCGCTTCGCGTCGTGATACCCATGCAGCGCCAGGGCCACCTGCTTGAGGTTCGCCGTGCACTTGATCCGCCGGGCCGACTCCCGCGCCGACTGCACTGCCGGCAGCAGTAAGCCGATCAGCGTGGCGATGATGGCGATCACCACCAACAGCTCCACGAGCGTAAATGCCGGCCGGCGAGCGGAAGCGTGCCAGCGAGTCAGGGGCTCATGTTTCAAGGGGATCACTCCTCGCACGCCTGCGCCCTCCTGCGGGAAAAGCGGATGATCGCCGCCATGGCGGCCCCGGCGACGATCGCCGCGGTCGAGGGCTCCGGCACCGCCGAGTAAGCGAGCACGATCGAGTCGCCGATCCTGCTCATCGAGAATGTCGCTGAGCCGCGGCCCGATACCGATTGCAGCGATTGACCGGCGCTGTCGAGCCCGAGGGGTCCCAGGGAGAACAATCCGGTGCTCGTGGCCGGCGACGAACTGGTGAAATCGACGACCGTCCAGACGTGGTCGCTGCTCCAGAACGGATCGGACCAGTTGACGGTCGAGCCGGCCGCATTGAAGACGAGGTTCATGGTCGCTGACGACGAGACGAGCAGGCTGCCGCCGGTAACGTTGACCGCGTCGAAGGCCGTGCCCCGGGCGGCAGGCGCGGCGGTGTTGTCCAGCAGGTCCCAAACGAGGCCGGAACCCGCTCCGAACGTGAGCCCGTTCGCAAACGACTGGCTGCCGGCCGAGGGGCCGGGGGCCTGCGTGCCCCCGGAGAGAAACGTCGCCGGCCCGGTGAACGTCACGCCCGTGCCCTGCACGACGCCTCCGGAGGCCACGCTCAGCGTGCCGCCCACCGCGGCGGAGAAGATCGACGCTCCCGAGACGGTCTGGGTGCCGGAATAGGCTGCCGCGTTGGCCAGCGTACCGCCCGCATTGGCCAGCGGACTCGCGATGCTCTGCCCGTTGAGATCGACCAAAGCGCCCGTCCCGAACGTCGTCGTCCCGCTTCCGAAGGCGGAGCTGCTCGCGGCCACGACCGTACCCGCCTCCACGACGGTGCCGCCGGCATAGGTGTTGGCCCCGGCGAGCGTCAGGGTGCCCGCACCCCGCTTCGTGAGCAGGCTCGTCGTGGTCCCTCCCGAAATCACCCCGTCGATCCGGCCGCTGTATCCCTGCGTGTCGATCACCTCGGAGGCCATCAGCAGCACCGACCGGGTGGACGCCAGCGTCACGCCCGGGGCCGCGAATCGCAGGCCACCGTTGTTGGCGTTGACGTTCACCACGAGGTCGTTGTCGGCATTGCCCAACGCGCCGTCGCTCGTGAAGCCGAGCCAGCCGCGATAGGCGGTCAGCGTGCCCTGGAACGAGTTGGCCGGGTTGTCCAGGATGAGCACGTTGTTGTGATTGCCGAGCACGTCCGAGTCGGCAATCTTGAAGTCCGAGGTCGGCGAACCGCCGGTGATCGTCCCGGTCAGCCGCACGGTCGTGATTGTCGCCGGAGCCCCGAGGATGGGAAAGACCTGCATCTGCGTCGTCGGCGCCGGCAGCACGAAGGCATTGGCGACCGTGCCCGAGGTGCCGTCGCCGAAGTTGAAGGCCACCGCCTTGGCGTACGTCGACGAGATCGTGACCCGTCCGGAGCCAAGGGCCGTGGGCGAAGCCGCGGTGACTCCGCCCGAGGCGACGATCGTTCCCCCCGACCAGTTGTTGAGCGGGCTGGAGAGCGTGGGCTGGCCGCCGCTCACGGCCCCGATCGTGAGCACGGAGGAGCCCGAGATCTGCCCGGAAAACGTGCCCGTGGTCGCCCAGGCCGAGATCACGGCGTCGCCGGCGAGCATGATCGGGCCGGACCAGGTGGCTCCAGTGTCGAGGCGGAGGGCACCGAACGACGCCCCGGAAGCCCCCTGACCCCATCCCGTGCCGGATAGGATCACCGGATTGCTGAACACGTTCGCTCCCGTGCCGGTGTAGACCTGGCCGCCCGGGAGAATGGTGATCGTGCCGCTGCCGAGCGCCGCCGGCCTGCTGCTCATGTTGGCCCGTGCCCGATCGACCGTGACCGGGCCGGTGAAGCCAGACGTCGTTCCGGTCAGCGTGTAGCTCGACTGGTTGACCACGCCCACGCCCTCGAGGATCAAGGCTCCCGAGCCGGACAGTGCCGTGGTCGCCAAGGAGAGCGTCCCGCTGCGCACGATCCGCAGCGTGGCACCGTTGGCGATGCTCATCGCGCCGGTGAATGAGCCGGTCGTCAACCCGCTGCCGATCTGCAGCATGCCCTGCGACACGGTGCTGCCGCCGCTGAAATCATTGTTGGCATCCAGAATCAGCACACCGGTGCCCGTCTTCGTCAGACTTCCCGTGCCGCGGAGGCGAGACGAGATCGTGCTGGTCGCGGCGGATGCCGTGACCGTGCTGGCACCGATCCCGAGCGTGCCGCCGGTCAGGGTCACCGCGCCGCTGTCGGCGCCGAACGACATGTTTCCGATGGCCTTGCTGCCGGAGACGGTCACCGTGCCCGACGCCAGCCCGAAGCCGGCGGCGTCGGTCCCGAAGGCAAGGCTGTCGGTCGAGGTCGTCGTCGCCGCCGTCGTTGTCAGCGTGCCCGACGAACTGGTGCTGAAGAAGCTGCTGGAGCCCCACGTGCCGCCTGCCGTGCCGAAGCCGGAGGTGGAACCGTTCGTGTCCCAGTAGTAGTCGGCGGCCGAACCGGAGGCGGAGAGCGCGAGCCCCCAGAGCACAGCCGCGATGGCCGGTGACGAGAAGCGAGAGGCGGTCATGATCAGCACGCTCCAGAAGAGAATCGGCGGCGAACACCGGCGGCCGCGGTGCCGAGCAGCAGTCCGCAGGCGACGAGAGACGACGACACTGGTTCGGGGACGGCCGCCACGGCGCCGGCCTCACCGGCCGAGCCGTTGTAGGAGCCCGCGTCGAACAGGCCCGTGGAAAGGAAGTCGGCGGCATCGAGGATATCCACCACGCCGTCGTAGCCGAAGTCGCCCTCGCTCCACGTGGCGGGTGTGCCTGAATCGAACTTTCCACCAGCCAGGAAGTTGGCCGCGTCGAGAATATCGACGGTCCAGTCGAGGTTGGTGTCGCCCGGGGCGGCGAAGGCAAACGTGACGGAGCCGTCGCCGTTGTCGACCCAGCCGACGGTCCGCGGGATGGACTGCGTCAGATCGGTCGCCGCAACGCTCGACGTGATCCCGCTGGTGCCGCTCCACGAGCCGTCGCCGCGCCCCGTATTCAGGGCAACGAGCATGTCGGCGGCCGACAGTCCCGATGCCACCGTCATCAGTCCGTTGCCCACGTCGACAAGGCCGCCGGCGTTCGGCGCGAGGCCGGCCACGGTGGCCTGCAGGGCCGACGAGAGCGTGACGGTGCCGCCTGCCACGGGAACGACCTGCCCCGTGGCGAGGGCCGATCCGCCGGCGATCTGCAACCTGCCCTGGCGAACGGTCGTTGTGCCGGTGCTCAGCAACGCGCCCCGGACCACCAGCGTGCCGGCCTCGACCGTCGTCGGCCCCGGGTAACTCGCCGTGCCGGCGATCACGAGGGTGCCCGCCCCCCGCTTCGTCAGGCCGCCGAGCCCGGTCGAGGAGCCAATCGGACCGTCGATCCGGCCGGTGTAGCCCTGTGTGTCGATCACCTCCTGGCCGTAGAGATCGATCGCCCGTGTTGCCGGCAGGGTGATCGTGTCCGCCGAGAACCGCAGCCCGCCATTGGAGCTGCCGACGTTGACGGCAACGCGGTTGCCGGCGTTGCCCAGGGCCGCGTCGCTCGTGAAGCCGAGGTAGCCGCGGTAGGCCGTGACCGTGCCCTGAAAGGAGTTCGACCCGTTGGCGAGCACCAGGACGTCGTTGTGGTTGCCGCTCACGTTGGTGTCGGCCATCTGGAAGTTCGACGTCGGCGACCCGCCGCTGATCTGACCGGCGAGCACGACGGTCGTGGAGTTGGTCGGACTGCCCAGCAGCGTGAAGATCCGCGTCGTGGACGTCACGGCCGGGAGCACGAACGCGTTCGCCACCGTGGTGACCGAACCGGATGGCCTGTTGAACGCCACGCTGTCGTGATTCGTGGAGGTGACCGTGACGACGCCGGTCCCGAAGGCGTTCGCAGCCGCCGCCGTGACGCCCCCCGTCACGACCAGCGTGCCCCCCGCGTAGTCGTTGTTGTCGTTGGAGAGCGTGACCTGGCCGGTGCCGACGCCGCCGAACTCCGCCCGGTATCCGCCGGAAATCTTTCCGGAGATCGTCCCCGTGCTGCCCCAGGCCGTGATCCGGGCATCCGCCGCCAGCGTGATGTCGCCGGCCCAGACGGCCCTGCCGTCGAGCCGCAAGGCGCCGAGGCTGTTGCCCGTCCCCTGGGCCCAGCCGGTGCCGGACAGCGTGAGCGGGTTGGTGAAGGTGGGCGTGACGGTCGCACTGCTGCCGGTCCAGACCTGGCCGCCGGCGGCGACCACGATCGTGCCGCTGCCCAGCACCGCCGGGTTCGACGACAGGCCGATCCGCGCCCGGTCCACCGTCACCGAGCCTGTGAAGCCGACGCTCGTGCCGCTGAGCACGTAGCCCGATTGGCCGACCGTTCCGGTGCCGAGAAACTCCAGGCGGCCAGCGCCGGAATACGAGTTCCGCACCGTGATGGAGTTGGTGTTGCCGCCGCGGGCATGCCGCAGCGTGGCGCCGGCGCTCACCGCCACGTCTCCGGTGATCGCGCCGGTGGTCCCACTCTGGCCGATCTGGAGCGTGCCCGCCGACACCGTCGTTCCGCCGGTGTAGTCGTTGGTCGTGTTGAGCGTCGCCAGGCCCGTCCCCCGCTTCACCAGCCCGCCGACACCCGAGAGCTTGCCCGTCCCCGAGAGGACGTAGCTCTGAGTCGAGTTGTCGATGGTCACCAACCCCGGCGCGAGGGTCTGCGCCAGCGAGACCGTGAACTGGCTGGCGGTGTCGTTGAGCGTCACCCGATCGCCATCGATGAAGTTGGTCTGCGAGCCGGATGACGACGTGACCCAGTTGAAGGTGCCGCCGACGTTCACGTCGCTGCCGGCGTTCCAGACGTTCGAGGAGGTGCCCTTCCAGACGAGCGAGTCGGCGGAAGTGACGGCGAGGTTGATCCGCGTGTCGGTCGTGTCATACACCAGCCCCGCCGCCACGCGCTTGGGCAGCGAAGCGATCGCGAAGCCGCTGGAGATCGCCGTCCCCGCGTAGTCGATCAGCGTGAAGGTGCCGGTGGTGAACCCCTGGCCGCTGGTGATCGCGATGGTGGTGGTCCCACTCCGGCTGAGTCCATTGACGGCGGACACGGTCACCAGGGGGGTCTGCGGCAACCCGGCGCCGGTGAGCGCGAAGCCAAGCGTGCTCGCGTTGCCGAGGGACAGTGTCGGGACCGCGAGCGTGGCTGGGGTGGAGGCGTAGCCGACGGTCAGCCCCGCCGATCCGCCCACGGTGACGCCGCCGACACCGCTGAACGTGCCGGCCGTCACGAGCGTTCCGCCGCTGATCACGGTCGCGCCCGCATAGGAGTTGGTGCCGGCGAGGGTGAGCCGTCCGGCCCCGGCCTTCACCAGGTTGCCGGCGCCGGACACGCTCAACGTCGTTGACACGTCGTCGGACCGGTCGAACGCGAGCGTTGCACCCGACGCGAGCGCGACGTCGCCGGCGAGCGAGCCCGCCGTGCCGCCATTCCCCACCCGCACCGTGCCGGAGGAGAAGGTCGCCCCGCCTTGCACGCGCACGGGGACGGCGAGGGTCAGTTGGCCGGCACCCGATTTGGTCATGCCGGAGAGCGCCTCGACGGAACCGGACCCCTGCAGCGTGTAGGCCTTGGTCGCGTTGGCGAAGGCGAACTGGCTCGTCGTCACCGCGGCGGGGATGTCCACCGTCGTGGCCGAGGCCGAGTCGTCGAACGTCGGGCTGTCTCCCGTGGCAAAGGTCGCGGCCGAGCCGCTGGCCGTCCAGTTGAGCGACGAGGTGTTCCACGCGGCATCACCCGCCGTGCCCGCCCAGGTCAGGGGCCGGAGGGTCGGATACGCCGATCCCGCCGTGCCTAGCAGCGCCGCCTGTCCCGCCGTCAGGGCTCCCGCATACACCGCCATCGACCCGAGCGTGAGCTGGTGGTTCTCGCTGGTGCCGTCCGGAAAGACCGTCTGGTCGGCGAAGAAGAGCACCTGCGACGGATTGAGCGAGTAGTCGGAACTGTCGATGTCCGGCACCACGTAGGTGGAAAACGGTGCTCCGTCCCGGTAGGCGGTGAACGAACTTCCCAGATCGGCCGAGACGACGAGCCGATACCAGACGTTCGCCGTCAGGGCGGTCGGCGAGAAACCGATGTCGCTCCGCCCCACGGTGTTGAGGGTCACCCCGTCACCCGAGCCGCGCACGAAAAACTCGGCATCGGTCGTGTTGGTGAGATCGGTCTGGTAGAAGCTCCGCCAGAGCGTCGCCGTCGGCTTCCGCACGTCGTAGACGAACGTGTATTCATTCGTCCGGGTGCCGCCGCCGTTGGCTCCGATTCCGTGCGTGACCAGGATCGAGTTGGAGGACCCGACCACGGTGCTGATCACGCCGTCGAGCGTGATCGACCCATAGGTCTGCGACGCGACCCATGTGGGGGAGGTGCCGTTGATGGTCAGCGGCGCTCCGACCGTGGCGGCGGTCAGGTTGTTGCCGTCGGAAAACTGCCAGAGCCCGGTGAGCGCCTGGGCCCGGGCGCCGCCCGCGGTGCAGGTGCAGACCGCCACGATCAGGCAGCGGAGCGAGACGGAGATTCGGGTTGGATATCGCATCAGAGCCTCATTGGTTCCGCGGACGCGGGGCGGCCGACCCATCCTGCTGCGGCCGTGGACGGTCGCCCACGGCGAGCACCTGCCCATCGGCCCGCAGACGTTCCGCCAAGACGGCATACGGGACCTCTTGCACGGGCACGGCCCGGTCGATCGCCAGGGCCGCGGCCGTGGCCGCCGACTGGCCGAGGATCATGAACACCGGCTCCATGCGGATGCTGCCATACGCGATGTGGCTGGCCGAGACGGCCACCGGCACGAGCAGGTTGTCGGCCTGACCACGTTTCGGCACCAGCGACCCGTAGGAGATCTCGTAGGGTCCGCCGGTGCTCACGCCGATGTCGCCCTCGTTTTGCACCGAGCCTTCCGGGGTGATATACCGCTGCACGTTGTGGCTGTCGATCGTGTAGCTGCCCATGCCCACGGAATCGGGCGTCGGCTTCTTCTTGCGGAGTTCGTTCTCCGTCATCACGTGCTCACCGACCATCCGCCGCGCCTCGCGGACGTAGATCTGGTGCGGCCAATGCCCGGTGGTGGCGAACTCGTCGCGGGCCAGGCCCCACTCCCGCATGCCCTCCTGCACCTTCCGCGGCACGCGGGGATCGTTGGCGATGAACCAGAGCAGGCCCTGCTGGTAGGTGCGATGCTCCTCGACGATCTCGCGCCGGCGCTCGTAGCTGGCTTCCGGGTAGTCGTAGTTGAAGCCGATGTTGTCGAATCCGAACGGGCCGTAGTTGTTGCAATCGGCCTTGGCGTTGGGGATGTCGTCGAACTTGTTGTAGTAGCCCCACCAGCCCGTCTGGAGCACCCGCAGCAGGAGTTCGTATTGGGCGGCGTCGTAGCCCTCGGGCTTCGGGAACGGCACACGATTCCGCGGGTCGGTGGTAAGGCAGAGCCGGAAGCAGTAGGCCTGCACCTTCGCGTCGGCCTGCCCGAACGCCCCCGGCGGATCGGGACTGACCCGCGGAAGCACGCCGCTGGCAGGATCGCCGGGCACGCGATACGGGCTGATCGGCACCTTCACGGTGCCGAAGTGGTGCTGGTGGTGGAGCACGCCCACCTGCACGCCGTTGTGCTCCTCGCCATACGTCTCGTTCGCCTCGCGGCCCACGTGGTAGTCGACTCCGGCCGCCGCCATCAGGTCGCCCTCGTAGGTGGCGTCGATGAACATCGCGGCCTCGTAGACCGCGCCGTCGAGGGTCGTCAGCGACACGATGCGGCCGCCCTGCTTCCGGACGCCGTGCTCCCGGTCGAGCCAGGCGTTGCGGACGACCTCGATGTCGTGCTCCCGCACGAGATCCTCGAACACACGCTCGGCCACGTGCGGCTCGAACACCCACATCGTGCGGGCTTCACCATCGATCGCGGGCGTGCCCTGCCCGCGATTGCCATAGGCGTCGCGGGCCTGCCAGGCCCATGCCTCCGGCCGCTGGTAATGCCGCCAGACGCGATGATAGAACTCCCGCGCCAGGCCGCCGATGACGCTCTTGTCGCCGGTGTCGGTCATCCCCAGGCCGCCGCTCGACATGCCGCCGAGGTGGACGTCGGGCGAAATCACGACGACGCTTTTTCCCATCCGCCGGGCCTGAACGGCGGCCATCACGGCAGCGCTCGTGCCGCCGTAGATCGCCAGGTCATGCCGGGCTGCATGCGTCGGCCCCGACACCAGACCCAGCAGCACGGCGGCCGCACAGCAGGCGAGGCGAGGGCGAACGGCTCTGGCCCGGGTATTTCGTTCCACCATTCGGCGATCCATGCCCGCACAAACGACCCGTCGAGAACGCATGAGTCGTCCTCATGCCTCGAAGTGACAACAGTCACCCCCTATGGTTTCTCCCCGACCCTGCCGAATCTAACGGACGGAGCGGTGAGTATTATTTCAGCCTGCCTCCCGGCGGGCAATGGGGGTGAGTAAAACCGGGTCGTCCGGGACTCGGAGATCCTTTTTTCGTTAGGTCCGATCCGGATCCGGAGAATGCTTTCTCGACGAGCATTCGCGCCGGATCTCACCCTCGTGCGGCCGGACCATCGATCGCGGGCCGTGTTCTCTGCCATGAGCCAACCCCTCGAGGACGACGATTTCGCCGCATTCATGGCGGTGTTCGTGTCGCACCAGCGGCGGATTTTCGGTTACATCGGCTCGCTCCTGCCGACATCGGCCGACCATGAAGACGTCTACCAGCAGACGTGCATGGCGCTGTGGCGCAAGCGGCATTCCTACGATCCGGCGCGGCCGTTCTTCGCCTGGGCCTGCGGGTTCGCGCGAAACGAGGTGCTCAAGCATGTGCGCGACTCCCGGCCCGGAGTCGTCTACTTCAGCGAGAAACTGCTCGAGGAACTCGATGCGATCGTCTCCGCGGAGGGGTCGCAGGAGTCTGCCGACGAAGCCCGCCACACGGCGCTTGAAAGCTGCCTCGGCGAACTCCACGAACGGCAGCGGTCGCTGGTCGAGAGGTGCTACAAAGGGGTCGAATCGATCAAGGCGGTCGCGACCGAGATGGCGATCTCGCCTGCAGCGCTCACGATGCGGCTCCAGCGTATCCGGCACTCCCTCCTGAAATGCATCGAGCAGGCCTTGGCCTCGCGCTGATCGCGGTTCCCCACCATGCACGAAGACACCCGCCCGCCCTGGCTGCCCCCGCTCGATGGAGAGTTCTCCGCGCTGATCGCCCGGGTATGCGACGGCCTCGCGACACCGGGTGACGCGGAGCGGCTCGAGCAGCTCCTGCAGGATCCAGCCGCGCGGCTGGCCTACGTGGCCTTCACGAGGCTGAACGCCGACCTCCGTTGGAGGCTGCGGCGGGAGTCTGCCGCGGGGCAGCGCGGGGATTCCGTCCGGCCCGCGGTGGAGAGCCAGGGACGGGGGCGGCTCCCGTCGGGCCGATCCCGCGGCGGCCGCGACCGGTTCGCCGCCTTCAGCAACCTCCGCGACGCGCTCCTCCGCCTGCTCGGTCCGATCGCGCGTCCCGCCCGGCTGCTCGCCGCCGCGGCGGTGGTCGGCGGTGTGCTGGCCATCGCCACCTTGTTCCGCGAAGGTCTCCGCGATCGATGGGCCGTCGCGCCGCCCCAGCAGAGCCGTGATCGCATCGTGGCCCACATCACCGCGATGCACGAGGCCCGGTGGCGCGACGCCCGTCGGACGCCAGACCCGCACCTGGGCATCCCCCGCGGAACGACGCTTGACCTCGTCGCAGGATTCGTGGAAGTCACGTTTGCGGGCGGTGCCACGGTGCTCGTGAATGGGCCTGCGCTCCTCACCGTCCAGGATTCCACCGCGGTGCATGTCCACCGAGGCGCGGTCTCGGCACGATTCGAGCAGCCCGACCGGACGGCGAAGGCGACGGCGAACGCCCCAGCGGGCGACGACGTCGATCCGTTGTTCGTCGTACACACCCCGAGCGCGTCGGTGATCGATCTGGGAACCGAGTTTGGCGTGCGCGTCGCGGACGACGGCACTTCCGACGTGCTCGTGTATGCCGGCCTTGTCGAAATCGAGCCGCATCGATCGAGCGACACGACCGACTCCGTCAGGCTCACCGAGGGGGATGCCCGACGGGTCAACAACGATGGCAGCGTCGCGCCGGTCGACGTCGGCTTTGGAAGGAGTATCGTCAGGAGCATTGCGGAAAAAAGCGACGCGGGACGGCGACTAGAGTGGGCCGATCACGAGGCTGAGACCATCTACTTTGACGGGTTTGATGGCGACGGCCCGCTCGCTGGCAGGCGACCATCGTCGTTCAACGGCCACGGCAACGCGGCCTGGGAGACGGCGGGAGACGGCTGGGAAGTCACCGGCGGCCGCCTGCGGAGCACCGGGCACATCGGATCGGCCTCATTGCCGTTCCTGCCCGAGGTAGGCGTGGTCTACCGGCTCTCGACGACCGTCCATTCTTCGGCTCACAAGCGGGGACTCGCTGCAATCGGCTTCCTGCCTGTCAGCACCGCCATCGAGTTCTGGAAAAACCCTGGCGGCTATGCCTGGATCGCGCAGCGGGCCTACCCCGATCCCTTCAAGGGCGGCAACTTCGCGAGCGGACGGCCGTCGCTGCTCAGCCGTATCAACGACACCGACGCGAAGTACGGCACGCACATCAGGATGGTGCAACTCGACACCCGTGAACCACTGTGGCGGGCAAAGTTCTTCGTCGACGGTCAGGAGGTGGCGTGGTTCGTGTTCGACCACGCTCCGCCGATCGCCTTCGCTTCGCTCAGTTTCAACACCGATCGAGTGTCCACGTTCGACGATTTTCGGCTCTCCGTGTGGCGGCCACGGCCAGATGCGCGCACGGCTCGTCGGCCTTGACTTCCTGCCACCTGCCAACGGACGAGCAACCATGGCGACCCGCAGGCGCTGCATCGGTCAGGCGATCCTGGCATGCTGGTGCATGATCGCCGGCAGCGGCGCCAGCCCGGCATCGATCCTGCAACTGCCTTCGATCTGGTCGGACGGGGCGGTCGTCCAGCAGCAGAGGCCGGTGAGGATTTGGGGACGGTCACGCCCCGACGCCGAGGTGGTGGTCGTCCTCGCCAATGAGGCCGATGACTCGGATCGCGAGGTGGCCAGCACGACCGCCGACGCGCACGGCGAGTGGCGGGTGGTGCTGGAGGGCCGGGAAGCCGGTTTCGCTCGCTATGGGTTGCACGTGCGTTCCGGCGACGAATCACTGGATGTGACCGACCTGCTGTTCGGTGAAGTATGGCTGTCCGGCGGCCAGTCGAACATGGCTCTCCAGCTGCAGTTCGTTTGCGGCGCCGACAAGCTGCTGGCCACGGCGAACCGTCCCGCCCTACGGATTTTCCACCAGGCGACAGCCACGGCCGAGATGCGCACGAATGCCTCCCGTGCCCCGCTGTTCGATGTGGCGGAGGGCCGCTGGCTCGCCGCAACGAGCGGCGAGAACGTGCGGCAGTGCTCCGGGATCGCCTACGCGTTCGCCCTGGCGGTCTACGAGTCGCTCAACGTTCGCGGCCGGCAGGTCCCAGTCGCGGTGATCAATACCGCGGTCGGGTCGAGTTCGATTGCGGCCTGGATCAGCCCGGAGACGACCGACTCGGTGCCCGAGTTGAAGGCGATCTATCCGCAGGCATGGCGGGCGGGCCCGGAACTCAAGGGCTACCAGAGCTCTTTTTTTCAGTCGACGGCGCTCTTCAATCACAAGGTCGCGCCCTTGGCACCGTTCGGGGTTCGCGGCTTCATCTGGCTTCAGGGGGAGTCGGATGCCGGAAAGGGCGAACCTGGTGCCGGCTTCTACCGCATCGCGATGGATGCCCTGATTCGCGATTGGCGTCGGGCATTCGACCAGGACGACCTGCCGTTCTTCTTCCTGCTGCTGCATCCCTATGCGCACAGGGTGAAGCGCTCGCAGCCGCAGCACCTCGACTCCTTGGCTTTCTTTCGCGAGGCACAGCTTGACGTGGCTCGCGAGGTGCCGCATACCGCCGCCTTCCCGATCCACGACGTGCCCCTCACCTGGCAGGAGCCGGGGAATCGGTTCGCCTACCGAAGCCCGATCCATCCGCTCGACAAGACTCCCGTGGGTGAGCGCCTGGCACGAGCGGCGCGAGCACTGGTGTACGGAGAATCCGTCGAGTGTTTCGGCCCTGTCTGCGAGCGAGCGGAGCGAGACGGCCACGAGATGCGGCTGACGTTCTCGCGCTGTCCTGGAGGCCTGACGACCCGCGACCGGCACACGGAACTCCGCGGCTTCACGGTCTGCGGCGTTGATCGGGTGTTTGTACCCGCCCACGCGGTGATCGTAGGCCGAGACCGACTGACGGTGTGGGCCTCAGCCGTGCCGGAACCGGTCGCGGTGGCCTACGGATTCACGGCCATGAATCAAGAAGCGAATCTCGTAAACGCCGCCGGACTGCCGGCACCGCCTTTCCGGACCGATCGCGTCGCATCCACATTCGTTCCGGTCTTTCCCGACCAGCAGTACCGCACGGAGGACGACTAGCCGAGGGCACGCCACGTTCCCCGTCAGCGCCACTCATGATCGGCCTCCTCCTCGTCGCGACACTCGCGACCGCCACGATCGCCGCGGCATCCTCCCCAAACGACGCCGGCCGGCCGCCCAGAACAGCCGCTCCGGATGGCTCGCTGGCTGATCTGAAGGTGCTCGTCGCCAGGGGCTGCATCGCCTCGGTCGACGAGTGGGAAGCCGACCTTGCGCCCGGGGCGAGGGTCGCCGGCGAGCGGGCCGCGATGATCCTGGAGAAACTCGCGGGCCTCTTCACCCCGGTCGGTTCCGTGGAACAGGCGATCGCGGAACTCGTCGCCCGCCGAATGATCTCCACCCCCGAAGTCTGGCGGCGACTGGCGGTCAAGGGCAGGACGTGTGCCAGCAACGATCTCGCCATGGTCGTCCGCCGGGTTGTCTCTCGTTTCTGGCAGCCGATTCCGACCCCGCGTTCGTTCGCCGCCCGGCCACTCGAGCCGCTGGATCCGCTCGCTGTGAAGAAACACTACGACGTGATCATCGCCGGCGCCGGGACCGGAGGCTGCGGTGCTGCGATCCAGGCGGCCCGCATGGGCTGCTCGGTGCTGCTGGTCGAGCAAACGGATCTGGTCGGCGGGCAGGCGTTCGCTGCCGGTGTCACGTCCATGGACGAAGGCAAGCCGTTCGTTCGAGAGCGCGGGCTCTACCGCGAACTCTGCGGGCTCATCCAAGCCTACTACGAGCCGCTCGGGGTCGACTTTGTGACTGCCTACCAGCGCACCACGCCGGCAGCGGAACCCCGCGTGGGCCGCGAACTGCTTCTCCGGATGCTGGGCGACGCCCGCGGCGCCGGCACGCTTGATCTCGCTCTGCGAACAGGTGTGACCGACGTGAACAAGCAGGGCGACACCGTCGCGGGCGTCACGCTCGCATACCAGGGCGGCCCGGAAACGGTCACGCGGAAGGTCGCCTGCGGCGTGCTCATCGACGCCACCGAATGGGGCGACGTGATTCCGCTCACCGGTGCGCGGTACCGAGCCGGCGGCAGCACGAGCGACAACGTCGATCCGAGGAAACAGATCCAGAACCTGACATGGACCGCTGTCGTCAAGGAGTACGCGGCCGGCGTGCCGTCCGAACTCCGACTGACGCCGCCGCCGCCGGATTATGAAGCGTTCCTGCCGGAGTTCCGCAGATCGCTCGCGCTCGGCGACCCGGGCGAGCTCGGCCCGTCGCCGCCGGGTGAGCCCTGGAACTGGAGACGGTTCATCGAGTTTCGCGGCATGCCCGACAGCACGCGAAAGGAGCGGCACAACGGCATCACGCGCACGCACCTCAACTACAACAACGACTTTCCCGTCAGGGTGGCCGACCTGGAGGACCCGGAACGCCGCATGCAGACATGCCAGAGAGCGGTTCTCAAGACGCTCTGCCTCCTTCACTACATGCAGACGGAACTCGGCCACGACGACTGGTCGGTGGCCAATGACGAAGGATACGACACGCCGTTCAACCGGAATCAGGTCGAAGCCGTGATTGCAGCGCGGCCGGAGATGGCGGCTTACCGCGACGTCCTGCGGCATTTTCCCATCATGCCGTATGTTCGCGAGAGCCGACGGATCGTGGGGCTCCATACGCTCACGGCTCGTGAGATCGAGCGGCGGCCGGGGAGGCCGACGCAGTTCCCGGACACGGTCGCGGTCGGCGACTATGCGGTGGATCTCCACGGCTCCATGAAACCCGAGCTTCTCGAACCCGAGTTTGATCGCGTCGAGGACATTCCTCGCAAGTTTGGGGAACGGGGCCTCGGTCCGTTTGCCATTCCGTTTCGCTGCTTCATCCCCGAAACAATTGACGGCTTGCTCGCGGCCGAAAAAAACATCTCGCAGTCGCGGCTCGCCAACGGGGCGACCCGACTCCAGCCCAGCACCCTGAACATGGGGCAGGCCGCCGGGGCGATTGCCGCGCTGTCTATCAAGCAGAAGACTCCGCTCCGAGCCCTCGACCCAGCGGACGTGCAGCAGGTGCTGCTCGAGGCTGGCTGTCCGCTGACACTTTCGCCGGTGGCCTCGGCTCCCGGCAGCGACGACTGGATGATGCAGCAGCGACAAGCCCTGCGCGCAAGCCCGCCGATTTCAAGCGGCCCGTAGGGCCATCACTCGGGCATCCTGCCGATCCACGGATCGCGCGTGTGCTCCTGCAGACATCCCGATCATGTACGATGTGCCGCCCCGATTCTCCTGCGGAGCGTTCCCGTGACCGGCAGCTTCGACATCCAGGTGAACGGCTACGCCGGGGCCGACTTCTGCTCCCGCGATCTCACGCTCGAGCAGTGCCGCCGGGCCTGCGACGAGCTCGCCGCCGACGGCACCGCCGGCATCCTCGCGACGGTGATCACCGACTCGATCGAGGGCATCTGCACGAAGCTCGCCGGGCTCGCGGCGCTCCGGGAGCAGGATCCCGCGATCGCCCGGATGATCGCCGGCTTCCACGTGGAGGGGCCGTTCCTGAGCCGCAAGCCCGGCTGCCCGGGCGCGCACGACCCCGCGAAGATCGTGCCGGCAAACGTCGCCGACGCGCAGCGGATCCTCGAGGCCGGTGCCGGCCTCGTGCGGCTGGTCACGCTCGCCCCCGAGTGCGATCCGGGTCTGGCCACCACGACCCACCTGGCACGGCACGGCGTCACGGTATCGGCCGGCCACTGCGACCCGTCGCTCGACGAACTCCGGGCGGCGATCGACGCCGGGCTCTCGATGGTCACGCACCTCGGGAACGGCTGCGCGCTCGACCTGCCGCGGCACGACAACTTCATCCAGCGGGCGCTCTTTCTCCGCGAACGGCTCTGGATCTGCTACATCCCCGACGGCGTGCACATTCCCTTCTTCGCGCTGGCCAACTACCTGGCCGTGTCGGGCCTCGACCGCACGATCATGGTGAGCGACGCGATCCTCGCGGCGAAGCTGCCGCCCGGCCGCTACGCCTGCGGCGAGAGTGAGGTCGAGGTCGATGCCGCTGGCGTGGCCCGCCGACCGGGCCAGAGGAACCTCGCCGGCTCCACGATCTCGATGCGGCGGATTCACGAGAATCTCCGCCGGCACCTCGGCTTCGACGACGCGGCCATCGAACGCCTCACCGCCACCAACCCGCGGCGCGCCGTGGGACTCACCCCGGAGAACCTCGCGCCGTGAAGCTCGCCGTGCACGCCGACCGACCCGCGCTGGGCACCGCCGCCGCCGCCGAAGCGGCCGACGTGCTCCGGCACGCGCTCGCCGCGCACGCCCAGGTCACGCTCGTGGTCGCCACCGGCACGTCGCAGCGCGAGATGCTCGAGGCGTTTGCCGCCGCTCCCGGGATCGCCTGGGACAGGGTCGTCGTGTTTCACCTCGACGAATACTGCGGGATCCCCGCCGCTCACTCCGCGAGCTTCCGCCGCTATCTCCGCGAGCGGTTCTTCGACCTCCTGCCGGCGAAGCCGGCGGCCTTTCACTCGATCGCGGCCGACGGCGATCCCGAGGCGGAGTGCCGGCGACTCGCGGGGCTCGTACCGGCCGGCGACTTCGACTTGGTGCTCTGCGGGATCGGCGAGAACGGCCACCTCGCCTTCAACGATCCGCCCGCCGACTTCGCCGCGAGCGATCCCTATCTCGTGGTGGCGCTCGACGAGGCCTGTCGGCGGCAGCAGGTGGGCGAAGGCTGGTTCCCGAAGCTCGACGCCGTGCCCACGCACGCCATTTCGATGTCGATCCCGCGGATCATGGCGGCCCGCACGATCATCTGCTCGGTGCCCGACGAGCGCAAGGCGATCGCGGTCCGCGACGCCGTGGAGGGACCGGTCACGCCGGCCGTGCCCGCGTCGATCCTGCAGCGGCACCGAGACTGCCGGCTGCACGTCGATCGCGCCGCCGCATCGCGGCTCGCGCCAGGCCCGGCGCCGCGACCAGAAACCCGATAACTCCCAGTCCGGCGGGCTCCGGCACGGCGGCGATGCCCCCCGACGGCCCGCTGTAGATGCCCGCGTCGAACAGGCCGCCGGCCATGAAGTCTGCCGCGTCCAGCAGGTCCACGAACCCGTCGTAGTTGAAATCCCCCTCGGCCCACGAGGCCTGCAGGCCAGACTCGTACTTGCCGGCCGACATGAACGTGGCCATGTCCACCACGTCGATCAACCCGTCGAGATTGGTGTCGCCCGGCGCCGCGTAGCCGAAGGTGAGGCCGCCGTCGCCACGGGACATCCAGCCCACCGACCGCGACAGCCCACCGGCCACGTCGGCCGCAACGCTCCGCGATGTGATTCCCGGGGCCCCGG
>Ga0114976_10000715_pt1 | contig 20848 bp, 18 predicted proteins | sample S_130805_EF_Meta_FD_87319 | JGI IMG/M metagenome (GOLD analysis project Ga0114976, IMG submission 87319) | Freshwater microbial communities from Lake Simoncouche, Canada to study carbon cycling - S_130805_EF_MetaG | ecosystem: Environmental > Aquatic > Freshwater > Lake | place: Lake...
AAATTAGTATACAATTATTTTCTTATAAAAGTGATATCTCTACCATAAAAGAATTTGTTGAAAATATAACCAAAAATTATTTATCCACAATTGAAGATTTACGTGATAACAAAAAATTCATTTATACTTTGACTAAAGCAAAATATGATGACAACCGGTATGAATTATGGGATGAACATATTTTTTCAAGCACACGCCAATTTAATAATATTTTTTTTGAGGGTAAGGAAAATGTAATAAATAAATTAGATTTCTTTTTGAATAACATAGATTGGTATTTCAAAAAAGGTATACCATATTCAGTTGGTATTGGTATGTATGGCCCACCTGGAACCGGTAAAACATCATTGATAAAAGCGATTGCTAATTATACAAACCGACATGTTATTGTTATATCACTCAAAATCATTAAAACAAAGAAACAATTGGATAGTATATTTTTTGAAGAACGTTATAATATAGATAACAAGAAAGGTAGTATAGGTTTTGATAAAAAAATTATTGTTTTTGAAGACATTGATTGTATTGGAGATATAGTATTAGACCGTGAAAAAAAGAAAAATAAGACTATTACAGGTCTTGGAAAAAAACTTGATTTTCAAGAATTGAACACTAATTCAAAAGTAAATGTTGGAGATTTATTAGAAACAATCGTTGCTACAGAAAAAATAACAGATAAAGTATGTGAATATCCAAAAATATTATTAGAAGATGAACCGATTACATTGGATGATATTTTGAATTTATGGGATGGTATTCGTGAAACGCCTGGTAGAATCATGATCATTTCTTCTAATCATTATAATGAATTAGACCCTGCGTTAGTAAGACCAGGAAGAATAGATTTAACACTTGAATTATCATATGTTTCACACAAAATACTACAAGAAATGTATAAACATTTGTTTGACGAAGTTATTGATATTGAAAATTTAGAAAAAATTAAAGAAAATTTTTATTCACCCGCAGAGATAATCAATATTTATATGAATGAAGAAAGAAACAAAACGCGGTTTATTGAACGATTATGTAATAATGAGCATGTTTAAATATTTCTTGTAAAATACATTATCAGTAATATATTGAAAAAAAAATAACTTATTATTTTTCATAACAAGTTATTTATAATATGTAAATCTTTACTTTATTAAAATCCAATATCATAACCATCATTATCATTACAATCACCAATATCTTCACTTTTAATTGCTGATAAATTATTGCGAATTTCTATTTTATTCTTAGCACATATATCTGTATTATCTTCCATATTTCCAAATAATTTTTCAATTTCATCTTTATCTTCTTTTCTTTCTACTTCAATATCTTCCATATTTTCCATTTCTTTCATATCCAATACTAAATTGAAAGAACCTGTTCCAAAATAACCGTGTTGTCCCATCATAACACTTGCCGATACACCACGCATATGGTCAAAGTCAGCATGTCTTGACGCATTCAATAATACTTCTGTATGAACTTCAAATGTTGATTTTGAAATAGGGCCAATATCATCATTTAAAATACCTGAACGGAATATTGATACTAAATTAATAGTTGAACACATTCGGTCACATAATAAACTCAAGTGATGATAGTTAATATTTACATCACTAAATTCCATGACTTCTGTAAATTCATTATAAATAATTTGTCTTGCTGCTTCTATACCTAATACATTAAATATTTCTTTAATGTCATTGCAATATGTTCGTTTATTATCAATAAAATCAAGTGATAATACTTCTAATAAATTTGTACCAGTTGTATCCAATATCCATGTATCTTTGGATGAATATTTGCCTTCATTAAATACTAATTGATTTTGTAGTTTTCTTGGAATAACATTTTCTATTCCTTGAATACCACGTAATACAATATTATTCAAAATTGTATCTTGAAAATTTCTTAATAAATAAATATCATCAGATTGGTCTAATGTTTCTGGTGTGCCTTTTGTCTTTTTATTTTTATTGAAGACATTACTATTTAAACGAATTCTAAAAACCAAATTATTTGAGTTATAATCAGAATATACACATGATATATCGCCATCATAACTATTTGTTATAGCAAAATGTATATCATCCATTGTAATATTTTTATCTAATAATACTTCGGCATCTAACTCCATGCGTACTATCCATTTTGATTTTTGTGAATTACTTTGGTCTCTATCTACTTCCATACATTCATCCACTAAATTTTCAAATTCATAATATTGTTCCATTAATAATCTGTCTTCTGTAATCAATGTAGATTTATCATTTGGGTCAAAACATATTTGGAAAGATTTGATTACATCTACTAATCTTGTATGTTCTAACATATTCGCATATGTAGTTGCTTTGTCTTGTTCTTCTTCATCCAATGCTTTCAAATGAACTGTTAATGATGGATTTTTTGGATTTTTTGTTAATCTTAAAATCTCTTCAATTCTTGGTACACCACGAGTAACATTGGATTTTGCTGCAACACCAGACAAGTGAAATGTATTGAGCGTAAGCTGTGTAGTTGGTTCACCAATGGATTGACCAGCAATTACACCTACCATTTCTCCTGGATGAACAATTGCTTCTTTATATTTCAATAGGATTGTTTCTAATAATAATATCAAAGCTTTACGATGAAATCTTTTATTACATAGTAAATCCTTTGGTGTTAAATAGAAATGAAATAATATTTCAAATAATGGTGTTGGTTGAACAAATCTTAATAATTTTAATTTATCAAAATATTCTTCAATTAATGAAAATGCTTCTAATGGCGTAATGTCTACGATAGAATTTGAGTTCAAGCCTAATTGTCCCTGAATATTTGCTATAATGTTTTGAAATGATACTGGAACTTTGACTGAATTTTCATTTTTATATTTGAATATACCCTTTACAATATCATTTCTAGCATTTATCATTTTATCAATGTATCTGTGACATTTTGCTTTTGTTTCAGTTCGCTGTTTCTTTATTCTTGTAGCTGTTCCTTTTGAATAAATATTGATTGTTTCTGTATTTTGGTCATTGACGCCAACAATATCGTAATGTACATATAAATCTTCAATACTCATTCCAACCAATGGAATGATTTGATTTTCTACACGGGTTGAATCAAAACCATCATCTCCATACGAAAACTGAATAATTTTACCTTTATTATTTCTAACTGTCATATCATATTCTACTTTCAAATCTTCAAGACCTTTAATTAATCTTCTTTGGATATAACCAGTTTGGGACGTATCGCGAACTTGTAGACCATTTGCTAAACCGAAATTCAATGTTGAAGGAATAGTTAAATCATAAACTTTTGGATATTTTTCAACGCCAAGAATATTGATTTCAGTAATTTTGTCTAATATAACATTATTATAAGTATCAAAATTCATATGTTTTTTATTATTCCATTTTTTAGTTTTTAATTTATGATTTTTATTTTCTTCAATAAATGATATTTGTTCGGCAAATTTATATGCCCAATGAGCGCTTATTGTAAAACGATAAGTTGGTTTTATGTTTTTAGTATTCAAATTATTTTTCTTCATTTGAACCTTGGATATTCTACCAAATATACCTAATCTGGAACATAACATAGAAATTCCTTCTATTAATCTACTTGAAGCACTACCTACATCAATTGAATTCTTAGTAATATAACCGTCTCCTGAATAATAACCATTTAATAAACCGATTATGAATTCATTTGAAGCCGTAAACGCTTCTGACGGAACGAATTTATTTTCCGCTTTATGACCGACTAATTTTAATAAGAATTTTGATAATACTGATGAAGTTCCTGTTATACTTGTTGTTAACCCGCCAATTTTATTTATTTTTGATTTTTCATTGTAAGAAATATTATGTTTATCAAACCACGATTTAACAAAAGAACGAACATTGTCATTGTTATTTGTAATAGTAATATGACTATTGTTACTATGTCCTTCTGCTAAATAAAGCCCTAAAAATATACCATTTTCTTCGTTTAATGCGAATTTTTCTGGAATAAACGCATCTTTACGATATGCGTGATATGGATAAACATAACCATCTTTTACATTTTCAATATTTGACCTTACCGATGCACGTTGTAATGATGATTTTTTACTATACGGTAATGTGAAATATTTATTATTATTTTGGTTCCACCAATCTGCTGGTATTTTATTTCTATTTTCCATTGTTTTTTTCATCATTGAAATAGCAATATTGAAATCGGTTCCATATACAAATTCAGACTTTGGTAAATAATCAACGATATCAATGTATTTTGAAACTGTTGGCGGTTTACATAATTCACCAGTAACTGGAACACAATCGCCAATTTTAATATCTGGTGTTGATGTTTCATCCAAAGTTTGTGTTTTAGGGTTCCAAATCAATAATGATTTACTTTCTGTTACAATAACACTTCTACCGCCGTGAGTTTTTATTTCATATAAAGCATCGCCAGGGTCGTGTCTTGTAACTGCTGTAATTTCACCCCAAGTAACATTACCATTTTCATCAGTGGTTGGAATGTATATCTCATTGTTTTCAATATCTAATAATTCCATTTGTCTATCAGTAAAATGTTTTACTTTTTCTGGTGATTTTTCTAATATACTATCAATCCAACGACCGATTTCAATATACTTTGGTTTATCATTTTCCAAAATAACAATAGGGGTTTCCCAAGTAACTGATTTACACGCAGTATCAATAAGACCAATACGACCGCCCATAGCATGGAAGAATAATTCTGGTGCTGTTAATCCTGAAATATATGAGTTTTCAATGAAACCGCGAGCATTTGGTGAATCATCAAATTTACTGAAATGTGGTAGTGTACGACTATCAAACCCATATGGAATTCGTTTACCATCTACGTTTTGTTGCCCTAAACAAGAAATCATTTGTGATATGTTGATCAGACTACCTTTTGAACCAGATTCTACTATCATTAAGAAACGGTTATTCTTACTTAATGATTTACGACCAATTTTACCCGATTGTTCAGTTGCTTTGTTTAATGTGTTATTTACATTTTGTTCAAATTCAACCAAATTAGTATTTGCTGTTGGATTGTCAAATATACCCAAATGGACTTTTTCTATCAATGATTGAACTTCTTGTTTTTGTGTTGTAATAATTTGAATAATACTATCTTGTGTTTTCTTATCAGCAATTAAATCACTAATACCTACACTAAATGAACTTGACTTCATATATTCAGTTACAACATTTTGTAAATCATCAATAAAATTGGAAGCAGCCATATTTCCAAAATCATTACAAATACGATGAATAATTCCTTTTGTAGTTGATGCTAATACTGATTTTTCTAACTGACCGCGAATATATTTACCATTGCGAATTTCTAATACATTATTTGATTTATCATATTCTTCTGATTCATCATACATTTTTGTTTTATATTTCATTGTTAAAGGTGATAATATTTGTGATAATATGTCAAAATTTGTTATTTCATTACCTTTTTCACGTAATGATTCTGTATTTACATTATTATACATCATTAATATGTTCATTGCGTCTCTTGGACTAAATTTTATATTTGGTCTTGTAAAACGGTATGAACCTAATAATGAATCTTGATATATACCAATGATTGGTGCGTTTCCTGCTGGACTAATCATTTGGTATGGTATTGCCGCTAGATGTCTTAATTCTGTTTCTGCTAAGACGTTCTGAGCTAAGTGCATATTCATTTCATCGCCATCAAACTTTCGCAGCATAAATGGTCTGGATTTTTTTATTTTTTTAATATTTTATTTTTCCAGGCTAAATATACTACACCCTCTAAGTTTCCAGAGAGGAAGGACTGTACCTTAAGCAAACTCGGGATGGCTAATCCTTCATTGTTCACCAACACCTCAGCAGTCTCTGAGTGCCTGTCATATCCTACCATAACGGACTTAGACAGTAGCACTGCGGATTGCCTATTTCATACTTTCGTAATCATCCTTCACTTTTTTACCATCGGCTGTCGGCTATTAACCGAGATCCTCACAGACGTTTCCTGTAGTGAGTGGTAGTGAAGGCTTTAAGGTTTCCCCGTCAACAAGGTGTTTCGCAAATAAATCAATAAATTCTTGTGGCATTTCTATATTGTTTTCTTTATGGTAGTCTACTAACTTTTTATAATGTTGTTCAATTTGTGTTTTTATTATTTTACAATTTTTTGATAAATTTTCTTTTACAGATAAAGGCATAGTGTTTCTCCAATTGAATGCTATTAATTGTTCGGCTTTGTCTTGAAGATTGAATTTAGATAACGGAATTACATGGTCTATATGCCATTCTTTTCCACGATTTTCAAGAGTGTATTTTTCGTTATAATTAAATAACCATTTACTGTAGTCATGATTGGTTAAACCTAAATATTCAATAGTATGAAGCTCTTTATTTTGATTTAAAGCAACATATATTCTTGAACGAATAATTCGTTTGAATTTATTAATAGGTTCATCACGTTCACAATCTTTACATCTTAACCGATTATGTCTAAATCTTTCTTTGTCTTTAATAGTTAAACAAACACTACATTTCTTGTTATTTTCACCAATTTCTTGCTGTTTTAATTTTCGTCGTTCAAGTCGTTTATTATGTTTGAACTCACCTGCTTTACGAATAGCTTTTAATCTATGCTCTTCATCATTTTGATATTTCAAACGACGCCTTTTATTATTACATTCTGAGCATTTTTTAGTATTTTTAACAAAACAATCAATTGGTTTGGTTTCATTACAAGTAGTACAAGTTTGTTTTATTTCAGTGTCTATATTTTTGATAGCATTATCTCGGATTTCTATTCGCCTTTTATTGTTACACATTCTGCATATGTTACGGTTTTTAATAAATTTATCAACTTCTTTTTTTTCACCACATCTTGAACAACATTTTTCGTCTAAAGGTTTCGTATCGTCTACCATTTATTTTATAAGAAGAAATTTCTTTATATTTATTTTTATTTTATTATTTTATCCAAGAATTTATTCAATTATTCACTAGGGAGTAACACGCTTTTCACGCTCCCTGTTGCCGACCTTGAATGGTAACGAAAAATTCGATCGGCATTGTATGGTTTTGTCAAATGTTTTACAGAGCATCAATGCATAAATGCTCACCTAATCTTTCGTATTAGGATCAGACTGTATCTTAAACCAACTCTGAGTGATTAGCTCTTCATCGTTGATCAATACCCGTTCAGTCGTTGAGTGCCTATCATATCCTATCATAACGGACTTAGATAGTAACACTGCGGATTGTCTGTTTCATATTTCAATAATTGAAATAATCATTTATCACATTATTACCTTTGGGTTCGGCTATTAACCGAGTTCCTCACGAATGTTTCCATATGTGAGTGGTAGTGATAACTTTGAGAGTTTCCCGCATCAAGGTATTTTGCTTTTAAGAAACTTCAGTTTCCTAAAAACTAGGGAGTAACACGCTTTTCACGCTCCCTGTTGCTAACGCAAGTTCATCAGCTACATTCATTCTAAATGTGTCACCTTTTTTCATCACCTTTACGATATGACACATCATAGACATTCTATGTAAGGACGGTTGTCTATTAAACAAAACAGCATCACCATCCATCATATGACGATGTACGACGTCGCCGTTTTCTAATCTAATAGAACCACGATCCACATATCGCAACGAGATATTTTCACCATTTTTTCTTTCCAAAATTTTAGCACCAGGGTAAACTTCTGGGCCGTTTTGAATTAATTTCATCAAGAAATCACGGTTACGGTCATTTACAACCATAGGTTTCGTAAGATTTTTCGCAATTTTCATAGGAACACCTAATTGACGACAAGATAAATTAGGGTCACCAGTAATTACGGAACGAGCACTAAAATCTACACGCTTACCCATGAGGTTACCACGAATACGCCCATTTTTACTATTCAAACGACCCATAATACATTGAAGTGGACGACCTGAGCGTTGAGCCATTGGGTTCGCACCTTTGACTTTATTGTTTACAATCATCGCAATGAAATATTGTAAAAATGTAGTCATACCTTCAATTACATTTGGTGATGTCGCTGGATTATTTATTTTTTCTAATAAGTCACGATTTGTTTTAATAATATTACTATAAATATGGGTTAAATCATCTTCACTTCGCTGTTGCGCGTCATGTTTTACTGAAGGACGAACAGCTGGTGGCGGCACTGGAAGAACTTGACATATCATCCATTCAGGTCTTGACCATGTTGGACTAAAACCCATAAATGTAATGTCTTCATTTGAAATACGCTTGAAAATTTTTAATACTAATTCAGGAGTTAAACGAATATTGACTTTATTACTTTCATTCGCTTCTTCTGACGCAATATTTTCCCAAATCGCATATAATGTAGCCATTCCTTCCAATTTTATTTTATCAGGTTGCTTACAACCACAACCATCTTCAATACTTTCACCACACCTTTTTACTTTTGCTGCTAAACCACTTACATAACTCCATCTATCTTCCGCATTCATTGAAATAATATGTTTATGGCGATTTTTGTTAATTAATAATTTACTACATTTGAAACACACACATTTACATATTTTCATTATTTCTTTTAAATGTTGAATAAAGAACACTGGTCTGGCTAATTCAATATGACCAAAATAACCAGGGGTATCAATATAAGTTAAACCATCTGTAGGACAAATTATTCCAGGTTCTAAAACGCCCATTCGTGGATCAAATAATCCACCAACCACTGGCTTGTTTCCGATATATGTATCACGCGAAGTTACTTCTACTACTGAATTTTTACGTATTTCTTCCGGTGATAATATACTGAACTGAACACCAATAATCTTTGATGGGGGTTTAAGGTCGTTCATTTTATTACTACGATTAGACGACATTTTATAGTTAAACCTAATATATATAATAAGAGAATTATTTATGTCTTTTTAATTTATAATATATTAAATTCAATTTTTTTCATCTAAACTTTTCATAACCAATGTTATAACATATGCGTAAGTAATTACACATTTCTTGTAAAAAATTGAACCCCTTTTATTATAAATATTAATTGTAAATAAATTAAACACATATTGATAATTAATATTACTAGTGCTTACAGCTTGCTTATCCATACTATAAACTTTATAACTTTACTCTTCAAACATGCCATCATTCAACAATAAATCAGCTAACAAAAACGACAAAAAAATCTCTAACAAAAAAAACAAACTAAGAAAAAATAAGGATTCTGATTCCGAAAGTGATGATGATATAATCATAGATGACGAAGAAAGTGTCTATGAAACTGTATCAGAATCTGAAACCAGCGATTCCAGTTATAAACCTCCTAAAAAAAATAATAAAAATAAAAAAAATAGAAGAAGAATTATTGAAAGCGAAGACGAAGATGAAGATGATGAAGAAAGTATCGGAAGTGAAGACACAGACAAAGATGAAGAAGACGAAGAAACAATATCTCGCTTAGAACTACAAAAAATTATTACAAAAGCATTTCCTTCAAAATATTCTAAAGATAAATTGCGAAGAATGATTGATGAAGATAGTGATGAAGAAGATGACGAAGATGAAGAAGAAGAAATACCAAAGCGTAAAAATCGTAACAAGAAAACTTCAAAAAAGTCTAAATCTTCGCATAATAAAAAACGAAAATCTAAAAAAGAAGAAAGTGAAGACGAAGATGAAGAAGAAACCGAATGTGACGATGAAGATGAAGACGAAGAAAATGATGAAGATGATAAAATAGATATCGTTTTTACAATCGGTGGAAATGGAATGGATGAATACTATGACGCATTTGGTAAAGATGAATACAATGAAGAAGATGATGTAGGTGATTGTAATAGTGATGACGAAAAGACATTTATGAAAGAAAAATATGAACCGGTAGAAATGCCTAAAAATGAAAAGAAATCTAGTAAAGAAGTAAATAAAAAATCAAAGCATGATAAGAAGAACAAAGAAAAAACTAAAACAAAAGATGATAAGAAAAAAGACGAAGTTGAATTAACCGATGTTGAACAAGAATATTTGGATTTGGTGGAAACTAAAAAAACATTAACTACACAATTACATAAGAAACCAAAAAGTAAAATTCTATTAAACGCTATTCATGAATGTGATAAATCTATAAAAAAATTAGTAAAGAAAGCTCGTATTAAGAATGCTAAGAATTATCACAAGTTGATTCATGACGATAGCCAAAATACGAATGAAATTGATTATTTTAAGAAGAAACTGTCCAATAAAGAACAATTGAGTATTATGAAAGATTTAAAGGAAATTAATAGTTATATTAATATTGAAAAGCCTTATCGCCTAGCTTTATTACAAAGCAAAATACCAGCAAATTTTAAAGCAATGGCTTTACAAAAGTTGAATGTTTTAAAGTCTATGGATCCAAGCGATTCGGAATATTATAAAATGAAAAACTGGGTAGATACATTTATGAGAATTCCTTTTTGTAAATATAAGAACTTATCCGTAAAATTAGAAGATGGTTTGGATGTGTGCCATGATTTTATGGAAAATGCTAAGAGTCAATTAGACCATTGTGTATATGGATTGAATGATGCCAAATTACAAATCATGCAAATGGTAGGTCAATGGATTTCTAATCCTGGTTCATTAGGTACTGCTATCGCAATTAATGGCCCTCCTGGAACTGGTAAAACTTCTCTTGTAAAAGAAGGTATTAGTAAAATTCTTGGACGCGAATTTGCGTTTATCGCTCTTGGCGGAAGTGGAGATAGTAGTTTCTTAGAAGGTCATTCGTATACATATGAAGGTAGTACTTGGGGTAAAATCGTTCAAATAATAATTGATAGTAAATGTATGAATCCAGTAATCTATTTTGATGAATTAGATAAAATTAGTGATACACCAAGAGGCGAAGAAATTATTGGTATTTTGACACATTTAACAGACACATCACAAAATAGTCAATTTCATGATAAATATTTCTCAGGCATTGATTTTGATTTGAGTAAATGTTTATTTATCTTCAGTTACAATGATGAGAGTAAGGTAAATCCTATTTTAAAAGACCGTATGTATCGCATTCAAACCAAAGGTTACGATTCTAAGGAAAAGTTGATAATAGCCAAAGATTATTTATTACCAAAAATTCGCGAACAAGTAAGTTTTACTGCCGAAGAAGTGATTATTCCAGATGAAACAATCCAATATATTGTTTCAAATAAAGCATTAACCAAAGACGAATCTGGCGTTCGTAACTTAAAACGATGCTTAGAAATAATACATACAAAGTTGAACTTATTTAGATTAGTCAAACCAAATACCAGTTTATTTAATAAAGATATGAATTTGGAAGTATCGTTTCCAATGACTGTTACTAAAAATGTTGTTGATATTTTAATCAAAAATGAAGAACACCAAAACCAAAGTATGTTAGCTATGTATTGTTAGAATTGTTAGTTTAGAATTTATATTTTTGTAAAGTAATTAAATACTTTTTTTCATAATATATAGAAAACCTACATATTATGAATTCTAATGAAAATTTTACAAACGAAGATGTCGTAATTATGAGAAGTATAAAAAGAATAATGAATAAAGATTGCTGTTTAGAAAATAGTGAATATAAACAAATTTATACATTGGTACAAGAATATTTAAAAAATAATTGTAACCATAATATTATCAAGGATTATATTGATATTTCACCTGATGAAAGTAAAGATATATATTATTGTTCTCATTGTTATCTAATGGAAGATGAAATAAAATAGATATATTATCAATGTTCTTCTAGTTTATAATATTTTTTTAAGTCTGATTAGCATTGATTCAATTGAAGAATCATTACTTTTTATACTTATATCTGAAGTATTACTTTTGGTACTAATATTTGGTGTATCTATTTCACTTTCACTATCTTGCTCTGATTCATCGTCTGTTTCCAACCCTTGTTCTTTTGTATTCTTTATATCAAATTTACCTGTTTTTATTATATCGCGCCTACCTAAATAATCCAATTTATATAATACTAAAATAGCAGCTATATTAGCCAATATACAATGTGGCGTTCCTCCTGGTAAGAAAGGCAATAAACCAAAATTTGCCGCTGTAAAACATAAAATATTTCCACTATTCATAGCACAAGCCATTACGTCTGATATAAATTTAGCCACTGGTATAGTTTCTTCTGGTTCTCTTCTTATCAACATTTTAATATTTGTTAATTGTTTCTCTACCATTAATCGTGAACATTGTTTGAAAATATCATTTAAATCTTTATTAAAAAGTATACCACCTTTATAATATTTTCGCGTTTTATTTTTCATAGAATAACCTCCTGTAGATTTTATTTTTGGAATATCAATCAATTCATCAATAAATTTATCAAGTGAATATTCCAATACATCAAATAAATATTCAGCGTCATCCAATATATCCTTGCTAATTTCATTGTATCTATTTTTTATATTTTCTTTAGTTTGGTCATTATTAGTTAAACACGCATTTGCTGTTATTAAAGCTATTCTGGCTTCTATCTCCATAAATAATGGATAATTTTTCTTTAAAATTCCTGTAGTTTTTAATAAATTCATATTGTATTTTTTAGGGTCAATATCATAATATTGTAATAATTTTCGCATAATCATATATTTATTAACATTTTTTATTGTTGTTTTTCTTATATCTTTAAATGCTCCTCCATTTTTTTTTCTTCTATGTGTTGCTATTTCAACAGCACCATCTAAACCATCATCAAAACCATCATCAAAACCATCATCACCATCATCACCATCATCTAATTTTTCTAAAACATCATCTAAATTTAATTCACCATCTTTATCAATAACAGATTGTACGACTTCTCCACCATTATTATAAATCTCTTGAAAATTACCCAAATATTTATCATGTTTTTCTAATCCATTGTATTTTCTAAATTCTCTATGTAAATCGTCATTATTATCCAATAGTTCTTTTGTTTTCTCCAATATATATGTCCAATCAAACATTCCTCCAGACCATAGCATTCTATGAAATTGATATTTGAATGTATGTAAATATTCAAATAAACAAATATATCGTGGATAAAAAGATATATAGTAATTGTCTTCGTCATGTTTTTCAAAATCATCAGTCAATAAAGCATTATTTAATTTTGAAAAATCCAATCTTTCAAATCCTTCATCTATAAATTTTTTAATATCATATTCTTCTTCTTTTTTATTTTCTTTTACTTCGTCATGTATATTCAAAACATTTGCGATAGCGGTTTCATCACTAGGTTTTTCACTTTCTGTTTCTTTTTCAGAATTAGCAACAACTTCTTTGTCTTTTGAAAATAAATATCCTTTTTTCAATACAACACATTTTTCTGGTAATTCTTTGCCTCTATATATTTTTTTTGGTTCACCGCAATATAATTTTAAAATATGTTCAAATTTTATAAACTCAATAAAATATGCGTTTTTAAATAATATACGATGTACATTTGATGGATTAGCCAACAATGAAAACACATATTTTGGAGACGAACTAATATTTTTCAAACTTTTCAAACTATTTTTTAATTGTTTTTTAAATTTTTCACTAAACATTGGCTTGGAATTTTTTAAAATTGTTTCAATGTTCGCTAATTTTTTACTATTTTCTTCATTCGGGCAATTTTCTTTTATTTTGTATTCAATCATATCTACAGTAATATCGCCACCTTTTACATTTCTAAATGTTTTGTTTTTTCTATATTTTATTTTTTTTTTACTATATTTCTTATTCATCTATATATTATAATTGTATTATATAATTATAATATATTTATTTACCAATTTCACTATCTTTTCCACTGGAGTTTCCGCCGCGAGTTGTTAATAATTGTTTTTGTTTTTCATCCATACATAAATACCCGGTTGAATTGGAGTAAGTACTTGGTGCGCAAGTTGGACTTCCTTTTGCTTGTGAATAAATATCAATCATCATATTTTCACCATATGGAGAACTCATTAGCCCTTCAAAACCTTCTACTTTTACAACTGGTGTTGTAACAGTGTTTGCTTTTAATGTAGATGAATTATCAAAGTCTGCTGGGGATAAAGGAGCGAACCCTTCATACTTGAAGTATCTTTGAAACACATTATCCTTATGATAAGGACTTACTTTTGAACAACCGCATCCTAAAGACATTAATAATACAAATACAAATACTACAAAAACTATCAACTTTGTATTGAATTTCATTTTCAATATAAATATTTATTAGATAAAAATTATTCCTTTAACTTTTTGAATTCTCCTAAAAGTTCTCTCATATATCCAAACTATTATCTAAAATATTGTATTCATTATAATTGATTTTTATAGCGTCTCCTTTCATTTTCATACTTAGCCATATTTTATAAAACATTGTCTTTATTTTGTCTTCAATATATAGACAATTATTTTTAAAAGATTTTGCTAATGAAATATTTTCGTTTTTTCCATAAGTATAAAATATAATAGTGAATGCTAATATTATCAACACCACAAATATTATTCTACTAAATAAAGGGGATGATATTACTTCCATTTCTGTATTCTTTTCCATTTATGAATTCTAATAAAAATATATTATATATTTTTTATTCGTAAAATACATAAAAGCTTGTATCAATATATATGTATATTCAATATGAATAAACAAGAAAGTTTAGATTTAAAGCGTCTTATTAATGAAACGCAATGTGAGAACAATACTGAAAACATTAGAAAATTAAAACACAGCGTTCTCATTAATAACGATATTCGTAATTTGGAAAATCTAAAAAAGACGAATGTTTCATTACGAAAAACAAATCCCGATGAATTCAACGAAGTATGCCAGCGAGAATGTAATTTTTTATTCAATCATTATACCGATATTTTTAATAAAATTATTAAAGATGAAATAGATTTGCGAATTATGACTAAATTATTGATTTGTTTAAAATTAATTGAAGATGGTAATGTTGACCAACATGAAGGTTCTGTTATGGTTGGTAAAATTTTAAAAGAATTATATATTGATAGTGCTATCAAACGAGGTGAAAACTTGGATAAAGAGCGCGAAGCAGAACGTGTTGAGCCAAATGCTGGTAAAAAAATGTCTTGGAAAGATTTCAAAACATTGAATGCTTAGAATAATCAATAAATATATATTATACAAAAATACATATTTATTATATTGTACGTTTAATTACCATCACAATCCATTTGTTCTAAACATTTGTTACATCCCATAGCCAAAGCACTCATAAAAATACAAGCAGCTGATGAAATAGCGCAACATCCTTCACAAGCATTTAATGATAATGACCAACTGCGTAAACAGCAATGACAAACACATCTTACTTCTTCACTTACTTTACAGCATTTTTTTACAGGTTCTCTTTCATTTGTTTCAATTCTTTCAACAGTAGGTTCTTTTATTTCTTTTGCGAGTTCAACCAATGTCATTGGTTCTTTAACTTCTTCACTCTTATGCTGGTTGTGTTCAGTGCGTTCTTGTTCGTCCATCATTTTTTTGTACATATATTATTACTAAAGATAATATTTATCAAAAACAAATTAAACAATAAAATTTATTAATTATATATCGTCTATGACTGAACTTACTACGGATAATTTTATGAGCGTTTTTAAAGAACATTTTGATAATAAAAATGAACATTTTGCTGTATTAAAAATAGCAGTAAATCCAAACAATGAAGAATTGTTAGAATTATATAAAAACCATATTGAAAAACATAATCATAATATGAAATCGGATTATTATCATAATGCTGGTTTTGACCTCTTTATTCCAAAACACATAATGTTTGATAAAGAAATTGCTAGCAAATTCATTGATTTGGAAATAAAAACCGAAATGCTTTATTACGAAAATGCTGGTTATAGAAATTGTTGCTATAAAATGCATCCACGTTCCAGTATTTCAAAAACGCCTCTTATGTTAGCAAATCATACTGGAATAGTTGATGCTGGATATAGAGGTTCACTTATTGGCGCTTTTCGGTGGTTAAAAACAGACAAAGAAACATCGTATAATTTAGAAAAACACACTAGACTGCTACAAATATGTCATCCATCATTATGTCGTATAATGGTAAGTTTAGTAGAAGAAAATGAATTGTCTACAACAGAACGAGGTGATGGTGGGTTTGGTTCAACTGGAATCGTTGGGTTATAAATCTATTCAATAACTATTATTTTTTAGATTTATATAATATACAAATATAGTATATTATATAAATGAATGTCTAAAAATTATAAATATTTACAAATCTATAAAGGTAATTGTTTTAATAAACAATATATAAAAAAATATAATAAAGCATTGATTTTTGATTTTGATGAAACGCTTGGTTCTTTTAGTGATTTACATAAATTATGGATTGGAATAAACCATTTTAATATCAATCTTCAACAAATTGAAACAAATGAACAAAATAACTTCAATGAAATATTGGATTTATACCCAGAATTTCTTAGATACGGAATATTAAATATTTTGGATTATTTATATTTAAAAAAGAAAAACGGGCATTGCGATAAAATATATATTTATACAAACAACAATTGTAACCCTTCTTGGATTACATATATAACAAATTATTTCAAATATAAATTAAATTTCAAAGAGGATTTGTTTGATAAAATAATTTATGCGTTTAAAATTAATAATAAAATAGTAGAAATAGCTAGAACTACGCGAGATAAAACTTATAATGATTTTATAAATTGTACTTTATTACCAAAAACTACTGAAATTTGTTTTATTGATAATACATTTTATAATAATATGCTTAATGAGAAAGTATATTATATTCAACCGCGCGCTTATTATCATAATATTTCTATCAATTCTATTATTGAACGATTTATAAATTCAAACATTGGAACAAAAATTACGAATAATTTAGTAAACGAAGAAAAAGAAGGTTTCAAAGAATTTTTGTATGATTGGTTTGATATTAATAATGAAAGTTCACCAAAATATATTACAAATATAGAAACCGATATTTTCGTTGCTCAAAAATTAATGTATCACATAAAAGAATTTTTTTATTTAACACAACGAAAAAATAAAACGCGAAAAAAAACTATCCGTTTAGGACGTATTACGCGTAAATCGTCATTTGGATAGGTTCTCATAAGCCATTAATAATAACTGTTCTTCTACCGATAATTTTTGAAAAGTAACACAATCATCAAATTTATATTGTATAAATCTATTTTGCGAATTTTTACATATTATATGAACGCCATTATCTAAAAATTTTATGTTAACCAATATACCTCCATTTGTTAAAGATGGCGTTTTGCTTTTTATTCGTAACCAACGAATGTGTTTCCCTTTATGTAAATCGCGTATTTCGTCTATATATCTATACCCGATTAACCGATTACATATAATCTTTGTCTCGTCTAACGATAAATCTAATTCACAAATATTTTCAAATATTTCATTTGTTATGTCTTCCATTGTTTTATTTTCCAAATAATCATTTTTATCGTTTTCTATTGAGTCCAACAATTCTTCTATATTCATGGTAGAGAACAATGTAGGGTCTTTTCTTGCGTTCTCAAAAATTTCCTGTATATTTAATTTTTCATTTTTTTCTTCTATATCATTATTTGACATTTTTACCATATAATGATATGTTGTTTTTATCTATTTCTTGTTTTATTATTTTTTTCGTTACTAATTGAAATATATATACATTCATTGCTCTAAATAATATGATATCTGGTTTTTACTTCTAGCACATTATTTACATAATGTAATACATATTCAGTTAATCCTAAATTTATTAATAAATATACAGCACTACCAAATATTATATTCGCATCAAATTCTTTCAAATGATGTTTACGAAATGGATGAAAACGAATTATCAAAAATATACAAATAAATAACTGAATTCCTATATTCAAATAATCTATATATTTTACATTGTAATTAAGTATACCAAAATACGCAGCAATAGTTAATGCGTTTATCAATAGTATAAGAAACAAATAAATAGGTTTTTTGATAATGTCAACAAAAGTGTCTATTATATCTATCATTGTTTATAAAGTATTATAATAACAATAGATATTTGTAAAATAAATAAAAATAATTTTTCCATATATTTATGATAGAATAAATGATACAAAACGCAACAACATCTATATTAATTAATAATAAATATATAATTGAATCCAATATAGGAAAAGGACAATTTGGTTCTGTTTATAAAGGTTACCATAAAAAAACGCGAGAACCTGTTGCTATAAAATTAGAAAAAATGATTTCTCCCATTAAACTATTAAAAAATGAAACTACAATACTAAATTATTTACATAATAACGGTGTACGAAATATTCCAGAAGTTCATTGGTATGGAGTATTTGCCAATTCAACATGTCTTGTTATGACTCTATATGATTATTCATTGTATGATTGTATAAAATCAAAAGAATTATCTATAGATCAAATACAAAAAATTATGATAAAATCTATTGATATTATTGAGAACATACATAATTCATTTGTATTACATCGTGACATAAAACCGCAAAACTTTATGATTAAGAATAGTGAATTATTCATTATTGATTTTGGGTTCTCAACATTTTATATTGATGATAATAAAAATCATTTACATATAAACCCAAACAATATAGAAAATTCTAATATTATAGGAACTCCAAAATACATTAGTATAAATATTCATAATGGTATTACTCCATCCAGACGAGATGACTTAATATCATTAGGATACATTTTTATTCTTTTATTATTTAAACAATTGCCATGGGATGTTTTCCCTAATATTGAGAACAATAATAATTATGATGAAATACATGTTTTAAATCCAAAAAATCAGTATATGAAACAACTGAAACAAATAGAAAGTATAGAACGGCTAATTACAAAACAAAATACTTTATCTCAATCAATTTACCATTTTATAAAATATTGCTATTCGTTAAAATATGATGAAGACCCTAATTATTATTCTATAAAACAATTAATAATGAAAACAATTTAAAAAAAACCCATTTAATATATTATAATTGGGTAATACAATGAGTAATACACAAGAAGAAGTTTCAACACAATCACAAAGATTAATCGGTCAAGTAAAATGGTTTAATAACAAAACTGGTTTTGGTTTCATTACAGTAAACGAAGGTGAACAAAGTGGAAAAGATATTTTCATTCATTATTCCACAATTCGCGTTACTAATTCACAATATAAATACCTAGTTCAAGGTGAATATGTTGAATTTGAATTAGAAAAAGCAACTAAAGGTGACTATGAATTCCAAGCCACATGCATAACCGGCGTTAAAGGTGGTAAATTAATGTGTGAAACCAGACAATTAAATAGACCAGCCGAAGATGGGGAGCGTAGACCAGTTCGTCGCTATAGACTTCAAGAAGATAGAGAAGGCAATTCTGAAGGTTTCACTAAAATTCGTCCAAGAAGACAATATGGTGGAAGAGGAATGCCAAATAGAAGAGGTGCTGGAAATGTTGTTTCTGAACAAAATATGTAAATAGTAAAAAATGATATAAATATACTACTAATTATATAGTATATTTATAATGGAAAATGTATTTAGAAATGGAGTAACTATAGAGATTGAAAACAATAATGATGAAACAACTGATATTTTGCCGGTTAATTTAACAAAAATTATTGCTAAATTTGATATTATAAGAGATAAGATTTCTGAACAAAAAAATTCATTGGATGATATTAATAAAGATATGAAAACCTTTGAAAAATTAATCAAAAAATTTGTTAATAAATATATAAAAAAAGAAACAAAACCAAAGAAACCGCGTAAAAAAACGGGGTTTGCTTTGCCTGTTACAGTTAGTGATGAATTATGTGAATTTATGAATATAGAAAAAGGTAGTAAAGTCGCTAGACCTCAAGTAACGCAATTTTTGACAAATTATATACAAAATAATAATGTTGTCAATCCTGAGAATAAAAAATTTCTTGTTCCTGATGAAAAATTAACTAAATTGTTAGGTGATGACATAAAAAACATTGAATTAACTTATTTTAATATTCAAACATTTATGAATAAACATTTCTTGAAATAAATGTAATAATGCCTACTAATAATATTATTATTCATATAATATTATTATCCATGCGTTAAAGATGACTTATCTATAACTACTTCTTTTAAAACATTCTTTATGATTTTCTCTCTATATTTTTCTTCTTCTTCGGCACCTCTACCGCCTAACGCAACTAGTGCTAATTCTGTAAATCGTTCATTTTCCTTTGTATTATTTATTATACATTCTGGATATCTTTGTTGCCATTCTTGTATTTTATTTAAATTCAATTGGGCGATTCTGTTTATAACCCATTTGAATTTTTTCTTTTCGTTATTTTCTTTTTCCCATGCGTTGTTATCTTTAATATAAACTGTTTCACGCTTAGCATCTGTACAATGAACCGGGCGTTTCTCAACATCCATTCCTTTTAATTCTTTTATAAATATTCTTGAAATTCCATCTATAAAACCTAATTTACCTGTTGTCTCAAAATCTTCTATTGTCAAATTCATTGAGTTTACAAAATCAACTATATTCATTGCGTCTTTACATGTTTCATTTAAAAAGAAATTTAAATTAAAACTATTGTTTGTTGTATTAGTTGTTATATTATTTTGGATAATCGCATTTTGAACCGATAATTCATTTATTTTATTGTTTTGTTCTATTAATAAATTTTTAAATTCTTGGGTTTGTTTTACAATTTCCATTAATAAATTCGCATTTATAGTATTATCACTATTTATAATTAAATCTTCTACCTTTACATTTTCATCTTCT
>Ga0114976_10000719_pt1 | contig 20834 bp, 31 predicted proteins | sample S_130805_EF_Meta_FD_87319 | JGI IMG/M metagenome (GOLD analysis project Ga0114976, IMG submission 87319) | Freshwater microbial communities from Lake Simoncouche, Canada to study carbon cycling - S_130805_EF_MetaG | ecosystem: Environmental > Aquatic > Freshwater > Lake | place: Lake...
CCCACCGTTGTTGCTGATCATCTGAAAGCGGTTCATAATGGAAAATCCCTCGTCTCAAGTTATAGTTAAACTATAAACCCGAAACGAGGGAATGTCAACCTTTTTATATGGTCTTAAGTGTTTTGTACGTAAAAGATGTGCGCTCCGATTCTTGTTAATCGTTCTACGTTTCTCCAACCTGGATTAACGTAAGTGGCGTGATAGTAAAGTGCTTCTTCCATGCCCTTGACTCGTTTGCCATTTTCTAGCACATCTAACGCAATGTGTCTTGCTTCTTGCCAGCTATCACCTCTAGGAGTAGTCCATCGGCGGCTGTGTCTGTTTGCCCACGAGAATTGGTAAGGGGCAAAAACAACATCACATATGCTACCTTCAAACCTTGGATCTTGTGTACGATTAATCGTAACCTGAGCAACAGCATATCTACCCTTTATCGGTTCAGAGCCCGCTTCATGATATATGTTCTTTGCTAGGCAGAACAAGTCTGTCTTACTGTATTGAAGTTTTTCTCCAGTTTCTACTACTGATAAGAATTTAGCTCTAGCATATTGTTGCCTAAGCATTTCTTCCTTAGAGATTACCGGAGGGGGTGCAACTGCCTGCGTAGCTGGTCTTGTTGCTGGTTGTAATACGGGTACCGTATTCGGTAGAGCGTTAGCGTATGTCCGTGTGTTTATAGTTTGCCATATGAAAGTTATTGATAATATTGCTAGCATCACTTTCCATGCAGCGGATAGTCTTTTTGTATCTAAAAGATGAGAATTATACATTTTATTTCCTTAATTGGGCCGCCTTACGATTAGTTGAACGTACGCCGTTTCACGAATGAAACTGTTTAACTAATCTGCTAAAGTAGCACTTCCGACACAATACCTTTATGAAAGGAAAAACCGCATGTTTAATGCGGTTCGAACAACCTTCGTTTTGTATCATATCGACAATCAACTGAAATATCAGTTAATCAAGACCTTCAATGAGCGAACCCAAATCCAATCTTTTTTGTCAGAATTCTCACAACTGACTTATTATATTTATCGGCTTTACGCCCCTAAAAAATACTTATATTTAAAAGCTATACTCGTTAGAGCTTAATTTCAACACGACTCACCGCACGGGTCGTGAAGCTACGCCATCCCTTTGCTTCTAGATCATAGACAGCCATCGTATTTTCATTTACGGCCTTCTTTTTCTTTGGTTCTGTATCTTCTGTTACAGTAACAGGAGGCAGTAGAGTAGGATCAAGTGTGCAGTTCATTACACGCACGGTTCCGTCCTTCTTAGTGAAGGTAACAGAAACAGGACCCGTCTTAAGTATATCCTTGAGCCACGGGGAGAATGCTTCCCAATCCTGTTCAGTCATGTTAGTCTTGAGCGGTGAGGCTTCCATTGTTTATTCCTTCCAAGGTGTGAAAAAGTTTTCGATCTTAAGATCATCCGTCCATTCAGATGCGTAGTCATTGCGTTCATCACACAGTACCAATGCTTCTTCTTTAGACACTACTTTATGTCCAAGAATGATATCAGTTGGTCGCAAATGCTCTTGACTAAACTCTTTGGCTTCTTCCATGGCAACAGTGTCTAATGCATACTCAGCTTTGCCTTTCGGCACTTCAACCATGTAGCTAATCTTAAATTGCGAAAGGGCTTCAACGAGAACCCATTCAGTTTCTTCTATTTCAGTCAACAGAAGCTCCAGCGATAACAGCACGTAGTGCATTGTTTACATATTCATTAAACGTAATGTCCTGCTTGTGTGCAGCTAACAGATGCTCTAACAGTTCATCATCGGGAAGATTAATCTCAACCTCAGTATCCAATTCAACCCCGTTGAATATGCTGCCCGCCTTGGTTAGAAACTCATCAACGCTATTAACATCTATATAGCGCACATCGTCCCATGCAATAGCAGGGTTAATGTTTCGTTCATTAGACTCGGCATCATGTGCGTCTATGAAGTCTGGATTAATCCACCGATGAGGGGATGCATCGTTCTTATTTTCAATCGTGACTTCATAGACAACATTAGCGGTCGTACAATGGACTACGGAAACGTATGCATACTCGCTTTCAAAATTAAGGAAGCGGGCATCAGGATAGCACTTCCAAAGGTATTCACTACCATCTGTGATCTTGTAGTCAAATGCGCTCATCAAGAGGCTGAGTTCCATCGTTTCCATTGTCTTTTCCTTCAATTGTTTTTACACTATAACACGCATACGCAACATACACAATACAAACGGTTAAATTAACCCCTAGGCGGAGTAGGCTTACGAAGTTTTAGAATCTTACGATCTTCTTCACTTAGCCTATCCCAGGCAGCTTGCTTGATTTCATACAAGCGTTGCTTCTCTTTACGCTGTGCAACTTTGGTAGCAGCAGTCTTTGCTAGCTTTGCCCAGTAGTCACGAATTTCATCGTCCGCAATGAACAAGAAGGTAGCGTGTCCGGACTTAACCAAAGAAACTAGGGACTTACGAGCAATACGCTCGTCCAACCTAACGTAGTTCTTTTGATCAGTGTTACGAAGGATTTCTTCGTAAATTTCAGGTGCGATGTGTTGGTCTTCGCTCACTTTTTTGCTCCTTTCTTGTTTAGGCCGAATGCAGCAAGTTCTTCAGGGGTCAGCTTTGATGCTACAGCAGCACGAATCTCTTCTTCCTGACGCTGCTTTTCAGCCAGCTTAGCCTGACGATCCGCTTCACGTTGACGGGCGATCTTAGCCTTATCTCGGTCAGCGATCATTTGACCATACCAAATCTTGACAGTCTTATTTGACTTTAGCAGTTCCTCAAGAGAGATGCCGGCTTCAAGCGCCTCTAGTGCAGCCTGAGCAACATCACCGTCTCTAGTATCTCGTTGCTTGTTATATGAATACATATTCTTCTCTCGTTCTAGTAGTGCATCATAAATGTTTTTAACTGACATCCCACGTATATTGTCCATGGACCAATTAGTGGAAACATAACTTTTATTGAGTTGTTCTAATAAAATTCTAGTAAAGTCATCATCATTCATGATCTATCCTCACATGATAGGTCCGTTGCCGTTTTTGAAACCAACATGACCGCCTTGATCTTTGATGCGTTGAATAACTTCTTCAAACAGAATAGGAGTGAAGTCGGTATGTTCAACACATACAGAGAAGTAATCAGGATCAATCTCATCACTGTACAGCATTTCACCAGTCTTCACGTTTACGCCTCGCAGCTTGCGAACACGATTACCATGAGTATGACCGTGAATGTTACATCCGAAACGAGCAAGACTATCCTTGCTGATTGGAATATGAGTCAAGATCATTCCATTCATTACGTGGCACCCGCGGACATCACGGAAATAAGGAGTGTAGTCAGACAGTCTAAAGATATCGTGATTGCCCCTAATCAGCACTTTATCGCCGTTCAAGCGATTCATGATTTCTAGGCTCTTACGATTGATAACAACGTCACCCAAATGGTAGACCTTATCTTTAGGACCTACGGTGTTATTCCACCGCTTGACCATTTCTTCGTCCATTTCTTCAACGTCATCCCATGGGCGCACAGGAGAACCATCGTAGTTCGTGAAATTGCAGATGTTGATGTGACCGAAGTGAGTATCACTGGTCAAGAATATAGATGGCATTTTAATCTCCTTAGTTTGTATAGTACGTGATTTTGGTTTAAATGTCAAGCCCTTTTTATCCATATAAATATTCAAATGACAGTGCAGATCACATTTGATGAAATTTATCCGATCTGGAGAACTCACCTATGGCCTGAAAGGCCTAGCGATATCACACCCAACAGTGCGATGTGCTTCCTAGGAGGTTATGATTTGGTTAATATGGAAACGACACCTACATTCTTTGCCGTCATGATCAACGGAGAGATTGCAGGTGTCAACAGCGGGCATATGTGCAAAGACCTTCAATATCGATCAAGAGGTCTTTTTGTTTTTGAAAAGTTTAGGGGGAAAAATATCGGAAGAGATTTGCTCCTAGCAACGATTGATCAAGCACGAAAAGAAGGTGCAACTATGTGCTGGAGTTATCCGAGAGATACGAGTTGGAAAACGTATGAGAGAGCCGGGTTTATTCTAGCATCTGATTTTAAACCCGATGAGGCAGGTATCAATGCATTCTGTAAGGTTAACCTATGATGGATGTTTCTTCATTACTAAGAGTACGAGAAAATAAACTAGAAATCTGCGTCACTGGACTTTCTTATGCATTCACTAAATTAGTTAAGGTTGATCCTTTAGCCAAAGAAGATTGGAATGCTAGATCCAAGTGGATATGCGAACAGGTTAAAAATTATTGTTCACTCATTGATTTCGATAATCTACCTGTAGTACTAGACTGCAAGAGCGAAATCATTAGCGGCGCTCTCTTAGGAATAGAGATTGTGAATGAATTGCGTTTTCCTAAAGAAAACGTGCTGTTTGTAGTATCAGTCTACTCTACGGCTGAATTTTTAAAGAAATTTGAATTCTCTCACAAAATTGACTTTTTAGGATTTATAAACTACTGTTATTTCTATGATAATCTAATCAAAGAAAACATAGATTGGTCTAGCATAGAAATTGACAGGCCGATCATATCACTTTCTGCTAGACTCACTGAAAGCAGGGCATTATTGACTAAGGACCTACTTGATTTAGCAGGTGATAGATGTAGAGCATCTTTTGGGTTTGGTAAACCCTCTGTACAAGAAATAAAACGCTATGAAAGAATATTACATCCATATCCTATTCCACTTCAGCACGGAACTGATGAAAAGTCAATCAGCGAGTTAGGTGACTTACACACGCCACCTGGATATGAGTTATACAAGAGTCTAGTGTCTATCGTTCACGAAACCAACGATGATGAAAATATCGGAGTCTGGGTCACTGAAAAAAGTTATAAAGCATTTGCCTGGCATCAACTACCTATATTTGTATCGGTTCCGGGTCATGTTGATATTATAAGAAGTTTTGGCTTTGATGTGTTTGATGATATACTTGATCATTCATATGATTCAAAACCTAACTCACATCTCCGAAGAACAAAGATAGTTTCAGTCGTGGCAAAGTTTCTAAAAGACTATCCTACTCTGGAGTCAGTTCAGGATCTACGCAAAACCCTTTGGCCACGAATTGTTGCTAACAACAAGTTACTATCAAATCTCAACAAAAGCAGAGCCAATGAGGCTTGGACTTATTATGGATAATCAGCATGATTGATATTTCTTCATTCTTTAGAATCAGAGAAAATAATTTAGAAATTTTCGTGACGGGACTGTCGCTGACTTTTACCCAAGCAGTTCGCACAGGTGCATTAAGTACAGAGGAAACTTGGAAAGCTAGATTCACCTGGATACATGATCGTGTAAGGGAATACACCAATCAAGATGATCTACAAAATTTAAATATAGTGTTAGATTGCAGAATGGAAAACATCTACACTGCTCAATTAGGAGCAAAAATTGTAGATGAATTCAATCTATCAAAAGAGAAAGTGTTGTTTCTAGTATCAGTCACAAACACCGAGTTTTTAAACAAATTTGATTTCACCTATAAAATAGATACATTAGCAGAACTCAATTACTGTTACTTCTACGACGATTTGGTGAAGGAAAACATAGACTGGGCTAATATCGAAATAGATAGATCCATCTTGTCATTGGCTTCTAGACACACTGAAAACAGAGCTAGACTCACGAAAGAACTGCTAGACTTAGCAGGAGAAAGGTGTAGAGCTTCTTTTGGTATCACTGACCATTATCCTATGTCCGAAAGAGAAAACAGAATGTACAAGGACATCATGAATCCGTATTCGGTTCCTCTTAGGCATGGAACTGATGAAAAGATTACGAGTGAGGTTCGTCTACAGCACAATCCCCCAGGTCATCAACTGTACCGAAGTCTAGTGTCTATCATCCACGAAACAAACGACAACCAACATACCGGAATCTTCTTGACTGAAAAGAGTTTCAAAGTGTTTGCTTGGCATCAGCTACCTATATTTGTAGCTACCCCTGGACACATTGATACTGTCAGACGTTTAGGATTTGATGTGTTTGATGATATAATTGATCATTCATACGACAATAGCGTTTCTACGCCACATGTACATAGGATGAAAATACTAACTGTGGTAGCAAAATTCTTAAGAGAGTATCCTACAATAGAAGACATTCAAACTTTGAGAAGAACTCTTTGGCCTCGGATAGTCGCTAATAATGAATTACTGATAGACTTGAACAAAGCTAAGGCGATAGAGCCTTGGCCACACTACTGTTAGAACCATATTCCTTCAAAGCGCATTCTCTTGATGAATGTCAGATAGTTACTGATCACACCATAGCATTTAAATTTTACTGTACTGAGCAACCCTCTGTCTACTATTTCAGGTATGAACATGATGTTGTTAGCAGCTAGGGGAACATTTCCAGGAACAATGACTTGTCCACCGCTAGTAGTTGGGGAGTTTGATTCAGTATCATTTGAGAACTGAAAATAGTTTGGATATAGTTTTAAAGGTTGGCTCTGCAACCAAGTGTACATATCAGTATTTCTAGCATTTAGCCAAAAGCGATTGCCTCTCAAATACTCTGCTGTGACAGGAGTGAGAGGCTGATCCGTACCTAAATATATTTGATTGTCTACTCGCCATACGTCAACCATGCACGAGAAGCCGTGATTGAACGCTCTACCAATTTGGTCAGGAGTGTTGGCATCTTGAAAATTAGTGCCATCATATATGCCTTGATACGCTATGTAAATCATAACGTATTTATCTTAAAAGAATTGGAGCGGACGATGGGATTCGAACCCACGACCTTCTGCTTGGCAAGCAGAAGCTCTACCACTGAGCTACGTCCGCGTATTTGGAGCGGGATACGGGAATCGAACCCGTCTAATCAGCTTGGAAGGCTGGAGCATTACCACTATGCTAATCCCGCATTCATTATGGTTGCAGGGGAGGGATTCGAACCCCCGACCTCTTGGGTATGAACCAAGCAAGCTAAACCGGACTGCTCCACCCTGCGATAAACTATTTTGAAGAACACACTCAACTCTCCATACCTCAGGGTAGCTACTTCCCCTAATACTTCAACGAGCCAGCGTCCTGTTTGGTGTGTTCATCAAAATAGTCTAATATTATTTAGTCTATTTCTTACAAAGCATGAGATTACTGCTTTAAACGAGAGTCTTTGGTCATTACCGAATCCCTTGCGAGGACCGTTCTACCGTTATCCACTAACGCCTTTTACGGTCAGTTAGTATCACTCAATGCTGCCTTTTTTAGAGTCTGGCGTTTGACTCGTCGCACTATGCTATTCGTCCTTCTATCTTTCGCCAGCCTTGCGGGCTGTTCAAGGTCGCTAAACCCTTACGCTTTCTTTCCGAACAATCAGTTCAACCTTGCGAGTCTCCTTGAACCTCATTCCCTTGCGAGTGAGGTATTAAGCATCTTTCACATAGTACCGGAGCAGTCTTTCGCTTTTATGATGCAATGTGATGGAATTGAACCACCTACCGATTGTGCCTAAAACAATTGCTCTACCAGATGAGCTAACTTTGCGAACCTACGAAGATGTGCTGCTCCAGTTGCTCCATATCTTGTTAGATACAGAATACAACACACCTAGTATCTTTCTCCTTGCGGGATACTCAATCATACTTCACGACTCCGGTCATCCCTTCATCGCTTGTATTGCTATCTTGCCTTCCCCTGCGAGGTCAGACTCAATAACTACCTGTTAGTATTCAACATTCGTTAGTTTGGTTTGTTGTAGCTTGACCACCACAGTCTCTTTCGTCCTCACCGTTGGCCTGGACTTTATCCTTTCGGACTACAACACTAACTTACTGCCTACCGCCTTTCTACGGACGGGAGTTGCTTTCGGAGTAAATTACCGAGTCAACTCTTACTCAGGCTTGCATAGATGGACCATTGCTGGCGCAAGTTTATAGGAAACCTTGCTTTGACAGAGATTACTCCCTGCTACCCTAGTGAGGCTATGCCCCCAATCTTTAATTCAATTTTCAAAGAGCTAAGACGATCTCTCGTCTTGATTTACTTAATATAGCTACTCTTGACCGCAATGTCAAGAACTTTTTTGCCTTATCTGTAAATTAATTTTGTTTCTTCACCCAAACCAATCTTATGAAAGTTTTTTGAGAAGTTTGCAAACAATGCCTTCTGATTCTTATAGTCACTCAGCAATGACAGATATTCAGGCTTATACCGTCTGATTATGTTCTTTTGAATCTTTCCCGAGACACATGCCATTGCTAGATCATCAACTGCCAGTCTCAATACTATTTCAGGAATCCTTATATCCGCGAACGGACAGAATACCATATTGTTATCGACATGCCAGTTCTGATGATCATACCAGATGGTATTCCAAAGATAAGTTCTAAGGTCATTCTCTGTCTGGAATGATAGGTTGCTTGTTATTTCTTTATAGCGTTTCACTGCGACAGGTCTAAGGAGAAAGTGATACAGGTAATCATTTTCTGTTATCATATCCTCTATATTTTCTTTTCCAAGATACTTTCCTATACCAGCTATCGCTGCTAAATCTCTATACGTATAGACTTCTGCGTAGTAACCTGCATTTTGCCAGTTCAACTTTTTATAATAGTTCAATATGGCATAGCCCCAGTTAGTGTTTCCTAGGTGTTCTAATACATCCGTCTCCTCTTCTCTGCGAGTACCAAAATAGGAACGAGCGTCTTTATCTTGACTTTTAGGAAGATGAATAGACAGTTCAAACTTTTCTGAAACGTGTTGTTGGATTGTCCAGCATGTCAGCGTATCTAAGCCTCCGGAGAAGAGTACGGTCATGCTGTCAACATCATTATATCTATAAAAATTCTCTGTGTTCTCTACGAGAATTTCTCCCACTCTCTTACACACTTCATTAAACGATAGCAATTCATCAATCTGCGGAGGAGGCAATACCTCATAAAGTGCAGTTTCGAACCCAGGAAGTGCAAGATTAGTGAGATTATCATCTTTTACAAAGACTGGAAATCCTCGCAGAACAGGATGATATATTGTTTCTTCTTTGATGACACACCATTTGCCGGCTGGTTTGTAGCCGTCTAAGATATCATCAATGCTATCTGCTAAGACACATTCGGTACTATAACCTTTATAGTACGCATTGCCTTTAACTTGCCAACCTTCATCAAGAAACAGTCTGTTAGTTACCTGTTTCAAAGAATTGAAGGGACACTCATCGCCTATATAAAAAATCATAAAGATATTTATATACAAGATAGTACGGAAGGAAAAAAGTAAGTGATAGACTATGCAAACTACACCGGTGCCTCATACGAGAACAACCTATCAAGCAATCAACAAAAAACAAACTGCAATGACTAACGTACACTCAAACCACAAAATGCAACAAATTAGGTTTGACTCATGTTAGTGAGGAGCGTTTCAAGCGCCGTGCTAAATCCACTATCGTGTGGAACGTGTCTACTCTCGTCTCTCTTTTCCTTCCGGGTAGTTTACAGGTACTCTAAGAGTCTAACCTGCATAACTACCAAACTCATTGATACTCGTGATCTAGCGTAACATCAGCTAGACCAGCGACTATCTGAAAATGATCCCATGCATTCTTAGCAGCAGGGTTGCGCTCTAGTTCAGAGTCCGGAAGAACTGCTTCTAACCAAATCTCTGGACGACGAACAGGATGTGATCCGAACTTGCGTGGTTGATGTAACTTACCGCTGTTATAGAGGTCCAGAGTTACATTACGGAACTTCTGTTCATCTTCGTCAGCATAGCCATACCATTCAGCATTATTAAATGCGCCACCGTATGTATAGCCTTGCCAGATACCCTTCCACTGTAAGTCGTTGTTTGGGTCAAAGTCTGTGCGGGCGATCAACACCAATACATCATCGATGTTGACCTTACCCTCAACGATATCCTTAACACAACGACTGTAGCTAAGACCGATCTTCATTTTGGATCCTTAGAGAATGTTCTCGTTAGTAAGCGTAGCGACAGTTGCATCCGAAAACTCAATTTCAGTACGGACGTTCAACTCAAGGAGTTCGTCCTGCAACTTCTGCTTCTGCTTCTTAGCAGCAGAAACGATGCCCTTGAAACCTTCAACTTCAGTTTCAGTGAAGATAGAGGTGTCAACTGTGTCGCTTCGGAAAGAATAAGACTCTTCCGTGCGATTGCGAAGCTTTGCTAGCTTGCCGTTGATGACAGCAGCATCAGTGATGACTGAAGCCTTTGCATACGTGCTGTAGAACTGGAAATCCTTTTCAAGACGAGCAACGTCAGCAAGACGGCCATCGATGCCTGCGCTATCGTTTGCCGACGCAACAGCCTTACGAATCTCGTAAAGGGCATCAAGCAAAGCAATGCGACGAACGAGGTTGCGAGAAAACTTCGCAGATGCGGTACTAATCTCGTTAGCAGCATCTTGGAACTCGTTGATGCTAGCAGTAGCATTAAATTCAAGGCCCTTGATAGTTTCGTTGATTGCTACTTGAATAGCGTTAGCCTTGCGTAGATTGATCTTCATTTGTGTTTCCTTCTGATTTAATCACTATAGTATAAAAGATCACTGTTGTACAGTGTTTTGGGTATTAAAAATGGCGACTCGTACGGGATTCGAACCCGTGATCTCTAGCGTGACAGGCTAGCGTCTTAGGCCTCTGGACTAACGAGCCATTAAAAAAGTAGCACACCCCATTCTAGTCACGAGGATTAAATTCTCCCTTGCGGGTCCTCACTCCAAGGGCGGGGAACTTAGTGCTTTGCCCTTGGTCTTTAGTTGCGACTAGCTCTGCATACTACATGATTGGTGACGGAGGAAGGATTTGAACCTTCGACATTCGGCGTATGAGACCGACGCTCTGACCAACTGAGCTACCCCGTCATTAAGTAAACGTCTTTAGTGCTTTCAAATCTTCACCGATCATGTCTTCGCTCAAAGGACCGATACCAAGACAAGTCGTAGTAGGTTCCGTGAAGACCGTGAAGCCTTTGTCGGTGATGAGTTGCGTAGCACATACGTCATTATACGCTTCTTGAAGCTCTCTAAGCTGCTCTACAGTGTCTACGATCAAAGTGATCTTATATGCATGACCGCTGTCTAGATACGCTGTAGCAAGCTCAGGAGTCTCGGCCATAGCGTTCATGAACGTATGTAGATAAGCATGTCCTGCTTGTGTAGCCATCTTGCCGCGGATGCCGTTCATCTTCTGAACGCTCTCCTTAGCAAAGATACAATACATCTTGTGTTTCATGTTTCACCTATGAAAGTTGGTGGGCGCAGCAGGGATCGAACCTGCGACATTCTGATTAAGAGTCAGACACTCTACCTACTGAGTTATGCGCCCAAAATTTCTTTACGACAATCTACGTCTTCGCTGTAGTAACCGTTCGACGTTCCTAGGAACCGAATCGTCACATAACCCTTAAAGGTTGCGAAGTTGTAGAAAGTCCAAGTGTAGCTTTCTTCATTCAGTTCAGGACCATCAGCGTTCGTATCTTCCCTAGAGATTAGCAAAGGCCAACCCACCAGGTCTTCGAGATCACCGACGATATCTTCAACTACTACCGATTCGCAGCAATCTCCCTGATGATAAAGTACATAACGCACTTCATCATTTTCAAAAGTTACAGTATCAGTATCCGACCTTACTTTAGAGAAGGTCTTACCGAGCATATCGTTAACATTTACGTGAGTATCACGCCATCCCATTGCCTTCTCCTTTCTAGTATGTGGTGCGCTCGGCAGGACTCGAACCTGCAACCAGACCGTTATGAGCGGTCGGCTCTGACCATTGAGCTACAAGCGCATAGTTTTGGAGCACCGGGTAGGAATCGAACCTACTTCACTTGCGTAGCGGATTTGCAATCCACCGCATTCCCAATCTGCCACCGATGCATTAAACTTCATTGATTTAAATATAACAACTTTCGGGACGAATGTCAACCGAAATTTTGGCGGAGAGTGAGGGATTCGAACCCTCGGAACCGTTTTACCAGTTCGCCTTCTTAGCAGGAAGGTGGTTTCAGCCGACTCACCCAACTCTCCGTATTTCTAGATATCTAGATGCTTCTTGGCATTTTCGATGTATGCAATAATTCGCTCTTTCCCTACCGGATTCTTAGAATGAACTACGTAACGGGGGAACTTACGCTTGTTATCTTCGCAGAAATCTACTAGCCACTTAGCACAATCATAACCCGTCTTTTCGGGACCGTAATCTGCTGGACGACCTTCTGCTTCTGCTATCATGGCAGCATAGTGCTGATCAGCTAGATCGTGATCAAAGCATACAAAAGCAGGCATGCCTGAAATCATGATTTGATTAACAAACGTATTAAAATCCTTTATGATAAACGTTACCAAATCACGAGGGAACTTTTCCCACGTAACATCATCTGGGTGACGCTCATCGTCTAAGAATAGTAAGTATGACACTGCTTGCTCCTAATGATGGCGGAAGAGGTGAGATTCGAACTCACGGTAGCCTCTCGACTACGACGGTTTTCAAGACCGTTGCATTAAACCGCTCTGCCACTCTTCCATATTAATATTTATGTGGTTACGATAGCCGTAAACTTTTTATAGTTGGTGCGCCCGGGAGGATTTGAACCTCCGGCCACCGCGTTATCAGCACGGTGCTCTACCCCTGAGCTACAGGCGCATTGTATTGGTGGGCCAGTGAGGTATCGATCCTCCCCCGGTAACGGATCGGATTTACAGTCCGACTGCTAGAGCCACTAGCTTTACCGACCCTTAAACTTTAAAGAAACTGATGGAGCCAACCATCAGCGAAGCCTTGTACGACTTCATCAGAAGCAAAGTATGAATCCGCATCATTGATTGCATCAAGCACATCAAGAATATCGTCTTCTACAATACCCTTTTCACGCAAACTATCTAGATAAGCAGTAAGGCTAGAGGCTGTATCAGTGCCAGGCACTTCCTGTGCATCGTTCTTCTTACCAAATTCAACGTGAATTACATTGCTCATGATTGGCTCCGTATTTTTGATTGTTTTAGATCAGTATTGAACTCTTAACGGCACTTCTCGTTTTCACGCAACACAGTGCCATCACCGCAAGGACCTCCAGTTTGTTCTGCTGCAGGTGCTTCAACAACCGTAGTATTAGTAGGTTCTGCTGGTGCCGGCTTGTCATTGCAAGCTGCGAGAGTAATCAATGCTGCGAGTGCAGCAATAGTAGTAATGGTCTTCATTTTTGTTTCCTTTTGTAAGTGATCTCTATATTAGATCAGATGTATTTATCTGGTAGCCCGAACGGGTTCCGACCCCGCTTCTCTGCCTTGAAAGGGCAGTGTCCTAGCCACTAGACGACCGGGCCGTAGTTTGGTGCGAGTAGCCGGACTCGAACCGGCACGAATAAATCGACGGATTTTAAGTCCGTTGCGTCTACCAATTTCGCCATACTCGCATATTAGGGTGGGGATGGGCGGGGATAACTTTGTTCTTCATCTTACACTCCACCTCTTTAAGCGCACCGTTTCTAGCAGCGCACCCATCCCGCATTCTTAGATAATTGCTCCTGCGATTTGTTGTTTCTCAGTATGATCAATATACATGATCGCAGGAGCATTGTCAAGGCTTTTTTTGCCTTTCTGAATGGCACCAGTGCAGGGAGTCGAACCCCGGCTCACGGTTTTGGAGACCGATGTGCTACCGTAACACCTCACTGGTATTGAAGGTTTAGTTAATCTTTGTACTCTACAGGCACTGGAAGATCGATTAGGTCATGTTCACGATCAAGATACTTCATATCAATGTGAACAGGTTCCATTTCTGCGAGTGCTTCTACTACATCATACGGGTCCAAAGGACCGCAGGTATAGACATCTAACTGTACCATTGCCGGTTCTTCCTCGTCCCAGATATGCATAACGATATGACTAGTTTCGATAATCGTAGCACACGTAAGTCCGCGATTACCTTCCATTTCGCTGTAAACAGCGTAGGGTCCCATAAGGACCTTCATACCGATGCGCTCAATCAGCGCGGGCATCCATTCTTTGGATACCTTGTCCGGGCATACCAGAGGGTTCTTTACCTCGGCACGGACAATAAGATGTTTGTGAAATAGAGCCAACTCATAAATCCCCTTGTTAATGGCCGACTCTTTAGTCGGTTATATATTTATCTATACAACACAACACTATAGAAAATGGTACCCGGTGACGGGATTGAACCGCCGACATTCTGCGTGTAAAGCAGACGCTCTACCCCTGAGCTAACCGGGCATAATATGGTCGGGGATGCAGGATTCGAACCTGCGACCCTCTGGTCCCAAACCAGATGCGCTACCAGACTGCGCTAATCCCCGTTATATCTACTTCTAAAGTATTTGGTGGAGCCTAAGGGGTTCGAACCCTTGACCTATAGCTTGCAAAGCTATCGCTCTCCCAACTGAGCTAAGGCCCCATTTAATACAATAGATAATTATTTAGCATTATTACAATACTATGAAAAGTTTTGGCGTCCCCGGCAGGGCTCGAACCTGCAACCCCAAGCTTAGAAGGCTCGTATTCTATCCAGTTGAACTACGGGGACAACGAAACTTTTCACTATATCAATATAAGATAGTTTAAAAGAAAAAGCAAGAGTTTTGGTAAACTCTTGCTTTTATAAGTGGTGCCGCATGCAGGATTCGAACCCGCCACCTACTGATTACAAATCAGTTGCTCTACCAAATGAGCTAATGCGGCATTATATTTGGCTCCCCGAGAAGGATTCGAACCTCCGACCAGCGCATTAACAGTGCGCGGCTCTACCACTGAGCTATCGAGGAATATAACTTTCATCAATGATATTTAACGTCCTGTGCAGAGTCGAATTATTTTTCTAGTTAAGATCAATAATCCGACTGTGCTTAGGAACACCTGTCATTAGATACTCCATCTGATCTGCAAGAATATTGCGATTTTGGAGAATCAAATTTTCAAAGTGATTCGGTTCATATGGAACATACAACAGTTCCATACCTGATTGCTTGAGCGTCTTGCAGCCCTTCTTTTGGTTGCAAGGGATGCAAGACGTAACAACGTTCGTCCATTCATCAAGTCCACCGTGGAACTTAGGAACAATGTGGTCTCTGCTTAGTTTTGAATGACCAGAGTGACCACCGCAGTAACCGCAAATGTTACGATCACGAGCAAACAGTGTACGATTAGTTAAGACAACTTTGTTGTGCTTACGAAAATCGAATCCTGCACCTCGCACTGCAATGATGCTTGGGGTTTCAAGGTAGCTTTGCTGCCCGTCTTTTTGAATGCCCCCGCGATACTTAGCGATGACATTACCTAAAGTCCAGACAACCAAGCTTTTAGCATGATAGCTAATTGCTTCGTCGTTGGTAATCCATGTTCTTGGAGTACCTGAAATGTCTAAGGCTAGTACCGCCATGATTAACTCCTATCTATTATCATATTTAGACTCTTAAATTTCATACACTAGAAATGCTCTTTGTGCAAGCCTTAGTGCATAAATACAAAATCAACCATTGCTGATTGGTGCCCGGAAGAAGATTCGAACTTCCACGAGATTTCTCTCACAACGACCTCAACGTTGCGTGTCTACCATTCCACCATCTGGGCAATATTATATTCTATTTTCCAAATAATATTCTGATATCCAACGTACAACCATATCATAGTTTAAGCAAATCTGCTTTTTATATGAGGGCATCTTGATGGTTATCGCATCATCATTTGTTATGCTTAGTGAGGTTAAACCTAACATAGGCAAATCAACTCCGATATCAGTACACAAGTCTTCATAAAAGACAGTGCAATTTTGATATGAGTCTGTATGGTTTTCCCAGCATTGATTCATTTCAGTACAATACTGTAGGTAATTATAAATTTCTTTTTTTGAAAATACAGTTGGTTCAATGTTAGACATGAAAGTTTCGAAGTCTGCTATGCCATCTTCACCTCGAATGATATTCCAAGGGTTGATGTTGTTTACAATCTGCTTAGCCTTATACTTAGCGATTAGATAACTCATGCAGCGTTCTATTTTATCTTTCCTAGCACACCTAATTAACATCACCGGTTTATCAAATGAATTCATAATTTCTATGAAATTAGAGAAATGAGAACTAAAGACATAATCTTCTGGATTAGTAATATTCTTTACTAATTCTATGTCTTCTGGATATCTAACAAATTTATCTATCCTGTTTAACTGGTTAGCAACTAGTCTAGTAAACGCGGTACTACCGGAACGTTGTTCTCTGAAAATCCAAATTATCATACAGATATTTATCTTGGTACTCCCTACAGGATTCGAACCTGTGACGCTCTCTAATCTGGAGACGATGCTGGATATAAGCCAGGTGTTTTACCGCTAAACTAAGGGAGCAAACTGGTGCCCTATGACAGAATCGAACTGCCATCTACTGATTACGAAACAGTCGTTCTACCATTTAACTAATAGGGCAAAATTTGGTGGGTCCTGTGGGATTTGAACCCACGACAAATAGATTAAAAGTCTACTGCTCTACCTACTGAGCTAAGGACCCGTGGTTCAAATGATTGGTGCCCCGAGAGGGACTCGAACCCCCACGCCTTTTGGGCAAGAGATTTTGAGTCTCCCGCGTCTACCGATTCCGCCATCGGGGCAATTTGGTATCGGTTCAGCAGTTCAGGTTCTCTAGTTTTAGTGACCCTCATAGTGTGCCTTGAAGTCATTGTTCTAGACCAATGACTTCTTCCGATTTCTGAATTTTGGTGCGGCTGAAGGGACTCGAACCCCCACACCTTACGATACTGGTACCTAAAACCAGGGCGTCTACCAATTCCGCCACAGCCGCATGTTAAATGTATTTACTCGCCGTGACTCGTATCTCAAATAAAGTCACTGATACTAACTCAATAGTACTGCTACAGCCTTCGGGTACACTCTCGCATGGATTGAGAATAAGGCGAGGTCACATACGGCATACTGTACACACACGAGTAAAATATAGTATCCGCTCCCAGTGAGCACCTCATGTCATAGGAGGCCATCCCTATGTTTAGCTCGGACTCGAACCGAGTAGATAATCTGGTGCTCCCAGACGGAATCGAACCGACGACACCCTGATCTTCAATCAGGTGCTCTACCAACTGAGCTACAGAAGCATTAGACTTATTAAAAGAACACACTAGTAACCCTACGTCCTGCCGCGAACAGGTAAGATGATCAGTCTTCATACGGAATCGAACCGTATAGTGTGTTCATTTAATAAGTCTCCTAAGAGACTTATTATTTTTCAACGATGTCAAAGAGCGAGAGAACATCTCTGCTCTCTCTATGTTCTCAATGTATATGATACTCTACTCAAAGTCAACCGAAATATGACCTCAAAAAAATATCGTTGGCGGAGTCGGTGAGATTCGAACTCACGGTACCTTGCGGTACGCTACCTTTCCAAGATAGTCTAATCGGCCACTCTAGCACGACTCCAAAATTCAAACACGACAAATGTGCTTATAAATACTCATATGCACCTTGACTCTAGAAAAATTCATCATCTATCTGATGCAATCAGCAGTGATTTGATTAAGTCACTATTGCATCATGCACAAGAAGCCCCCAAAGATGACGCTACAGTAGGTAAAATCATAAACGGTGAGTATGTCACTGCTCATAACAAAGACCTGTGTGCAGCAAAGTTTGTAGACTACACTGTGTTTAGTGAAGAAGTAGATAAACTCATTGACGATTGCAAACAACTAGCCAAAGAAAAATTTGACGTAGCTACCATCAATCACGAAGTTCACTTTCTTTGTTACGGAGCAGATTCTCATTACTGGCCACACATTGATGGGCAATACATAGAGGATGCCGTAGCTAAAAGAAGTGATGTTAATCGTGATCTAGCCTGTGTCACATATTTGAACGATGACTACGAAGGCGGAGAAGTTTACTTTCCGTTCTTTGATATAGAGAAGAAACCCAAAGCAGGAGACATGTTAATGTATCCCGGCAATTGGCCTTATCTGCATGGTGTTCGTGATGTACAAGGTATGCGCTATGCTGTAGTTGTGTGGTTCCATACAAGCCCTGAAATGTATCAGGACGAAGCCATCACACAACCTCGTATACTGCAAACTCTTACACGCTAATTGGCGCGCCCGCTTATTTTCTATACTGGGGCTACTTTCGGAAGGTAGTCCATGTATGCAGACGCATAAAAAGTGGCCAGCGGCAACGTTTATTCGTCGCTATTACGGTGCACCAAATAGCGGTGTCACACGCCGGCATAAATTAAATTCCGAGAAAATGCATTAGTAGCTTGAAGGGCCAGACATGTTCCCAGAGAAAGTGTTCTAACGGATAACTGATAGTTACACCAACCCAAAATCTGTAGTCGGTTAAGAGGTTAGTACACGACTTCATGCACTTAACTAAAAGTCCGGTCTTCTTATCTTCATGATAATGAGGGTCTTGTATTGACATAAGTTATCCTTTTAAGATTGGTACACCCTGCTGGATTTGAACCAGCGACCTCCACCATGTCAAGGTGATGCGCTACCACTGCGCTAAGGGTGCATGAGATTGGTACTAGGTATTGGATTCGAACCAATGCGCTGAGTTCCACAAACTCATGTGCTGACCGCTAACACTAACCTAGCATGAACTGGGGTGAAGGAGGAGGATCGAACTCCCGACATGCGGTACCACAAACCGCCGCTCTACCACTGAGCTACCGACACCATAATTGGCATACGCTGTAGGAGTCGAACCCACGCTAACTGGGTTGGAACCAGTCGTGCTACCGTAACACTTAGCGTACATAAAATTGGCGCCCGCGGAAGGATTCGAACCTCCGACCCTCAGATTCGTAATCTGATGCTCTATCCGGCTGAGCTACGCGGGCATGAATTGGCGACCCCTGAGGGATTCGAACCCACAACTTCAAGTTTCGAAGACTTGCACTCTGTCCAGTTGAGTTAAGGAGTCATAAAGAATGGTGCCCACTGCAAGATTCGAACTCGCGGCCTATACATTACTAGTGTATTGCTCTACCAACTGAGCTAAGTGGGCATTGATTGGATGACCCTCAGGGACTCGAACCCCGATTCGCGGAATCAAAATCCGATGTCCTACCATTAGACGAAGGGTCAATAATCTTTGCATGAATATTTATTGATCATTTTTTACATGAAAACATTTTCAACGTGCGTTGTCTCACCTTCAGAGGGTGAGGGCGGTGTTTAAGTTTCAATGTTCTCGTGTAATAAATGAGTAGCCTTTTGTTGACAAGCGAGACTATGTTGTCCGGCATTTCGGACTTGCCCGCTTGCGAGGAATCACGATGTTCCTCACTGAAAGTTTTTACTCTCTGCGTTATCTCCGCAGATTTCATCCCTATCACCGCCCGTTCATTTTTTATAGTGCTTTGCAGCCTCGTTCCGACTTGCACTTTTTGTCAGTCTTTCATCTGACTGTAAGAGATTTTAGCCTCTTACTAATGGAAAACCCTGAGAGTCTTTCGATTCCCAGGGGCAAAATAAACTAGTTTATGAACTATGCTTACTTCATCCCCCGACACCTTCAATCATTGAATTAAAGGCACTGCGAACATCTGTTGGATATGCTACCGCAGCTTGGCCCAATATGGAGAGTTGTCCCCATAATCCGGTGTCATGCTGTTTCAGCGATATCGAACATTTAGTAATCATAGCAAGTTTATTTAGTCCTGTCAATCTTTATGTTGATTTAACGGCGCTTTTTGGCAGATTTGCGTCAAAGCTCTGTTTCGTCATCATGTACACACTATATATGCCTAGTTAGAGAATGTCAAGAACTTTTTTTCCTATCGGTTAAATAATTGCTTTATTGATGGATGAGACAACAGCAGCGATGTTTGCGATGTCTTGAATCTGCTCACGGGTGAACTTACGATCCTTGAGCAATTCGACCAAAGCAAATGACCGGCTGTGCTTAAGAACGATAGCAGCAGCAAATGCATACATTGCAGCCTTACCTGTCTCATCGGTCATGATCGGTTCGAAAATTTCTAGCGAATGCGACCTAGGAGAGTTGTACTCTGCAATGTCAACTGCGTCTAGATAGGAGAGATATACATTGTCGATTGACATGCTGACAACCGCTTGTGCTACCAACTCCCTCTCATCCCTGCCAAACAAAGGACCATTCATTGAGATTTCAAACGCAAGTTCGCCGTTACCCGATGCGATAGCAGCAGCTAGCGCACATGCATGTGCATCAATCTCATCTAGTCCATGTTGTGTCATGGCGATTTCAAAATTTCTCTCTAAGTGAGAGAGGTGTTCGGAGATGCTGTTCTTAACAACATTCACCCATGTTCCAGTTCCAAATTGACTCATAATCCTACCTTCTTTACAATTTCTTTATATCCCTTCCAAGAGGGATGAATATGATCCGGCTGAACATGCTTAGTACCGATGATAGTGTCACCATATTCATGTGCTAACTTCTCAACAATTGCATTGACGTTTGCCTTACAAAACTTTTCATTACACGGGGGCATAACCCACATAACTCGCTTCGAATGCACCCGATTACGCATCTTACGCAATTCAGCTTCGGTACGAACGTATTTGTGATCATTGGTTCCGAGACTGATTACAACTACCTTTGCATCAAGCGGAGTATTTCCCCACTTCTTATTCCACTGCCATGTGTTATATCCACCCTTAGAATACGATACGCACTCTTTCGGTGCAAACATCTTTGTTCCAACTGCGATACTATCGCCTAAAATCAAACATTCTAACATCTGTCGTCCTCTCTTAATATTTCAAAAGTTTCTTGCCAGTCATCAACGCAGTAATAGTTATCTGCGG